>Ga0210406_10008517_pt1 | contig 10255 bp, 14 predicted proteins | sample IncBWC30MmetaG_FD_155454 | JGI IMG/M metagenome (GOLD analysis project Ga0210406, IMG submission 155454) | Forest soil microbial communities from Barre Woods Harvard Forest LTER site, Petersham, Massachusetts, United States - Inc-BW-C-30-M | ecosystem: Environmental > Terrestrial > Soil >... | reverse complement strand
GGCTCACGTCTGGAGGCGCCGCCTATGAGGTCGCGCTCACACCCTTGCCGTTTCCTGGCTGGCGGCTCGCGACCGTGATTCCCGAGGCCGAATTTCTTGCCCCTGTCGAAGCGACGCTGCGGCGGTTCATCGTCGGGCTTGGCATCGGCGCGCTGCTTGCCGCGCTGCTATCGGCGATGCTTGCGCGTTCGGTGATCGCGGCGCCGCTCGCACGCGTCGTCGGCGAAATCCGCCATGTCGAGAGTTTTGCGCTGGAGCAGGTCCGCCGCCATCCCTCGCGCCTCACCGAGATATCCAGTCTCTCGGCAGCGATCGCGGAGATGGCCGCGGGCCTCTCCGCGTTCCGCAAATTCATCCCGGCCGATCTGGTCCGGCTCTTGCTGCGGCAAGGCGTGGAAGCCAAACCGGGCGGCGCGATCCAGGAGCTGACGGTGATGTTCATCGATGTCGCCGGATTCACCGGCCTGTCGGAACGCATGGGCGATCGCGTCGTGCAGCTGTTGTCGAGCTATCTCGACCTCGCCTCGGAGATCATCGATATCAATCGCGGCACCATCGACAAGTTCATCGGCGACGCCGTGATGGCGTTCTGGGGCGCGCCGACGCCGCAGAGCGATCACGCCCTGCTCTGCTGCCGCGCCGCGCTCGCCTTCTGCAAGGCGCTCGAAGCCGCGCCCCTCGCCGACGACCAGGGCCAGCCGCTGCAAGTCCGGATCGGAATCAATTCCGGCCGCGTGCTGGTCGGCAATATCGGCTCTGAGCTCAGGTTGAACTACACCGTCATCGGTGATGTCGTGAATGTCGCCAGCCGCCTCGAAGGCGCCAACAAGCATTACGGAACCCGGATCCTGATCGGCGCCGAAACCCGACGGCTCGGCGGAGACGCGCTCATCGCCCGTGAGATTGATACCATCGCCGTCTACGGCAGGAGCGAGGGGCTAGCGGTCTTCGAACTAATCGGTCTTGCCGAAGAGGATGGCGCGCCTCCGTCCTGGGTTGCTCATTACGAGCAAGGCCTGGCGAGCTACCGCCGGCGAGACTTCGCGGACGCCGTTACCCATTTCGAAGCGGCGTTGCGCGAGCATCCCGCCGATGAACCCTCAGCCCAGATGCTGGACCGCTGCAGGCATCTCGCGCAATCAGGCGCAGATGAGGAATGGCGACCGGTCGCCGCGCTCACCACGAAGTAGCGGGGAGCGTCTTTCGCGTCCCTTCATCGCGATGAAATCTCCCGCGCCAAAACGCCGATAGCACGAGATCATTCAACGCGATCCCTCGCGTCAGCTCCCCTGTCACCGAAAGGACACTTGCGCCGTCGGGCAACTCAGTGGCCTTGCTTCGCCCGTCCTGTCCCATCACAGAGGGGCGTTTGCGCAATCGCCACAAACGTTGGGTGCAGGATGCGATGGACGCTGATGGGCCGCCAGGCGTGCGGCACGATCGGCGGACGGCGAAATCATGTGGTCCCGGCCTCCCGACGCTGAGGTCAAACTTGCGGGCGATCCGCAAACCACGGTGACTAGCAAGCCCGGCACACCAGGGAGAGCACGTATAAGCCGTAAACCATTCGCGCAGGGAATGCCGGAGGCGGATTGTTTCGGCGTACCTGTGGTGACTTGCTTGCGTGTTCTTCTTCGTTGCACGCAAGGCTGCGGGTGCGTTAGTGCATCCGGCATTCCCTGAAGGCGCAATGTGCGGTGCCCGCCTTGTCGCGGCAAATCTTAAGCGGCTGGGCACGCTCTCCCCTCGCCCGTGGTAAGCTTCGGCGCATGTGATCGCTTTGCCCACACCACAGCCCGTGAAGGCGTCATCATGATCGAAAACATCAGCGCCATCACCCTCGCCACCCACGACATGGCGCGCGCCGTCCGCTTCTACAGGTCGCTTGGCTTCGAGATGCTCTACGGCGGCGAGGCGGCGACCTTCACCAGCTTCCGCGCCGGGCCCGGCTATTTCAACCTGATCGCGCAGGGCGAGGAAAAGCAGTGGTCGTGGTGGGGACGCGTCATCTTCCACGTCAGTGACGTCGATGCGGTTTATGAGCGGGCGCTGCAAGCCGGCCATCATCCCTCAACCACGCCTCGCGACGCCGAATGGGGCGAGCGCTTTTTTCACCTCACCGATCCTGACGGACATGAGTTGAGTTTTGCAAAGCCGTTGCAGAGAGTAATGTAAGGCAACCTGTGCAATAACTGAGCCCTGGAAGAGTCGAGTTACAACTACGCCTTCCGTGCTTGTTTGCGCGCTTTCCTGAACGCTCGATCCGTCGCCATAAACCGGGTCAGCATTGGGACAATCAGCAAGTTCGGATCAACTGTCTGGCCGCCCTCTCGCTTCAGCGCTTCCGCATAAGCAACAAGGTCGCGGTGAACGGCGGCGGACAATTTGATGGTTATGGCAACGGGCTTTTCATCGTCGACCGAACCTATCTTCAGCTTGCTCATGTCGGTGCCTTCCGATAAGGCTCGAGCACCAGATCGCGATTGACGATCACGTTCACTCGGTAGCCTGGCCTGATTGTCAGTGTAGGCTGAATATTGAGATCGCGGCGGACGACCTGCTGTCCCGTCTGGTTGAGCGAATTCGCTGCACCCAAGCGCGGCGCCTGAATGATATCTATATTGTTACCAGTATCTGCACCTGAGCCGAGCTCCGCCCCCACGCCAAGAACCGTTGAGAGAAGCGCAGCCTTGAATAGTTCGGCCCAATGGTTGTCGACCTCGTCCTTGAGGCCAGAATATCCGCCGGCGTCAGCGCCTTGTTGCCGCTCCAGAACGATCGAGTAACCATCCGGCATGATCAGACGTGTCCAGGCCAGCAAAACCCGCGATTGACCGAATGCGACTTGGCTGTCGTAAACGCCGATTAGGCGGGCGCCCTGCGGAATCAGGACTGCTCTTCCGGTCGGCGAGTCGTAGACGGGCTCCGTAACTTGCGCAGTAATTTGACCGGGTAGATCCGAGCGAATTCCTGTAATAAGCGCTGCAGGAATTATCGTCCCCGCCTGGACGACAAAGTGCGATGCAGGAAGTGAAAGCCTGTCAGACGCCGTGGTCCGCCGATCAACGGGAGCATTGACGAATAGCAATTTGAGATGGCCGGGGATGCGCAGGTGCCGGCGCACGACTTCGACAAACTGCGGGTCGTGCTTGGCCGCCCACACGGCCGCCATGTGGCCGCCCCAAGCTCGGGACCTTCTCGTTGGTCTGCACGGGCGCCTGATTTGAGGCGCGTCACTGTTCCTTGAAGAACGTGCACCAAGATGCCGTTCGTCGGTTGTCGGCCGGATGTACGCTGATAGCCCTCGCGAAACCTCGGCTTCAACGCCGAGTTTTTTTTGCTTCTCGGCTGCCCGAACCTAGCGGGCAGTCTCCCGTTGCCCTAGTGTGAAGCTCTTCCAGGAACGGGACCATGGATAAACATAGGCGGATTGCAAATGCACCGCACGAACATTTCATGCGTACTGCAGAAGATGAGTTCGACAAATTCGTGCGCACGGAGCTTGCACTTCAGCGAGCTGAGCGAGAAGAACGGGCGCAACGATTGCGGCTGCCAATCGATCTCAATTTTGGCAATGGATCCCTCAGAGATCGGTATCGATCATGATCAGCCGAACCAGTGTAAACTGGTCTGGATAGGAAGACCGTTCTCTTCGGCTCTTTCCTCTCTAGCGCTCTCGTTTGTCTGCCCGCTGTAGGGCCAACACACTATTGGAAGCCAGAGAACGGCTGGGTCAACGAGCAAGGCTCTCGACAATTAACGGCAAGTTCCTCGCCCCACTATAGAGGAACGGAAAAAGCACCGCGTGAGCCGCAGATTCGCGATTCGCAGCTTGGGCGCTTAGATTGGCGAGCGCCGACCAAACCCGTCGAACTACCGCCCGAGGTCGCAAGGCCTCCGTTCGTGGCATGCCTGCATTCTTCGCTGCCGGCCACAACACCATCCGAGCCGATTGCACTGCCGCGCAAACGCTTCACTCCTTGAAACAGCACTACAATGCGAAGCTTCGACCGATCGACGTGAAGCCGATGTTTTGGAGATGAAAGATTACGCTTGAGGGGGAGCTTGATCGCTTGATTGGCGCCGATCGGCCAACGGTGCGTGGGCAAAGGCCACTAGCGGTGCATCTGTTACCACCGTTCGGTTGATGTTTGGGGTGCCGATCACTGCCCTCGAAATTCGTCGAAGGCTGCGTCGTCTAGACCATTGCGTCCGATTACGCTTCGCGTTCAACAGGCATAGCGCCCGCCGCAATCTGAGGAGTTCCCGCATCTCCTCCTCTAATTTAAAGTGAAAAACGAACAGGCTCGAAATATCGACTCGAACTGACATGGAAAAATACCTCACACCAGAAACGGGCGAGAGCCTACCACAGACATATGCACCTTTATGTGCGTTTTTGTGCAGTGCCAGATTAAATTTGCATCAGAGATAAATTAGGCAGAAATCAGGAAGTCGTTCAACTTCTTGCCGCTTTTAAGCTGAGCCGTTAGCCAGCGGGGCTGCTTGCCCCGTCCGCTCCATGTTTCGCCTCCTTTTGGATTGCGATACTTGGGCAGGACTTTCGGATAGGGACGACGCTCGACCTTTGCTTCCTTCGTGACCATGGAACCAAGCTTCCGCAGCCGGTCCTCCAGCAAGGCCTTCTCTGCTGTGATTTTGTCACTGAGCCGAGCGGTCAGTAACTCGTGCAACTCCCAGAGCTCGTCTGTGGTCATCGAATTCAGGTCTTGCGTTTTCATCTTGCTGCTCGCGACTTAAATAACACATGACGTTGGTTTAAACGCGTTGTGCGATTCGCGCATTATCCTACGATTAAGTAATTCCGGAGGCTGCGGAATGGCCAAAACCAAATGACAATAAGGCCCAAATACTTGAACTGACGCGCCAATCTTCCCGCTAGCGCCGCTAAGCCCCTCCCTACGGTCGCCCAACGGCAATGGAGATTTCAAATCTTGCCGCAGTTTTCTGGTTCCATTGCGCATTGATTCGGCGGGGAGGCGGCAATGCATTTAAAGTTTAAGGCCTTTGACGGACGCAGTTCTAAGTGGGTTCCTGTAATTGACTCGGATACAGGCAAAGAGGTCGGCTACATCAGATCAAACGGTACGGGCATGTATTTGGGCGGGGGAATTGATATATCCCTGTTTGATGGAAAGTACCGGACCACCGTAACCCGTTATGAGGCAGTTCTTGGCTTTGTAATGGGCGTTGAATCCGTTCTCAATCGCATGACATCCATTGATGACAGACAGGTTGAGCCCGAGTTGCAGCCAGTCATAGAAAAGCTAGGCTCAATCTCTGTTACATGAACTTATCCCCCATCTAGCGGGTGAAGCCTAGCACGCGCCCACAAGCTCACAAGTTTGTGTCCATGCGGCTGCGCTGCGCTTAGGCGCTTCATCTTGAAAGTGATGGGCGCTTTCAGGACCGGCACGGGCTCCGGCCGCCGCCTATATCGCCGAATATTCCGCGCACCACGACGATGGCTTGCCGTCTGCCCTTTGGCACGACAGGTCATCGCAAACGACGGCCCTCTCGACCAGATCATTTCGCAACTAAAGATAGCTCGGCATCGGCCCCCGCTGGCATCAATCGACGGCACGGCGGTTATGCTGCCTGCAATTGGTCGGAGCTTCTCAAGGTGCACCTGCTAGCGGCTAGCGAGCTAGTTGGAATCGCGTTGTTGTCGCCTTACGGCGCCTTGTTTACCTGTCGGAGCGCGAGCCCGCCAGTTCATCAAAGACTTTAAGGACGATGTTCCTGTTCCTGTTCTTTTTGAGGTTGTCCTCGGAAACCATATCGAGGGAGAATACCGCAGCCACCTCTCCACTTAGACGATCGGTACTTAGCTGGAGGCCTAATTTGGGCGACACAGCCCTTGCAAATGGGAACGCTGCCGCCAAGGCGGCAAACCAAAACACTACTTTTGCTTTATGGCTCATCTAACACAGCGCGAAGCTTTGCCGCGAGATGCTCATAGGCCTTCGGACTTGTCTTTTTCAACGCAGCGAGGTCGGCCGCGATACGGCCAAGACGTCGAGCCGCAGCTTCTTCCTTAATGCTGTTGATCTTGATATGAAGCTTGGTGAATTCTTCGAAAGCCTCTTTCTCACGCTCCTTCCCTGGCAAATCGTCGATGAGGAGTGCAAGGGCGTCCATGATGCGGCCCAGTTGCCGACCGTAACTTTGGGAAGCGACAATCGCTCGCTCGGTGTCGGGATCGCTCGAGTTTTGCTCTGTAATGTTAACGCTACCGAATACCCATCCTGGAAGTATTGACTGTGCGACACCTTGCTGTGCCGCGGATGGCTGTGGATTCGCCATGATGGCCGTCACCCATGATGGCCAGTCCAATAAAAACGGAATTGAAAGTTGAGAGCTACTATTCATGACCCGCTCCCTTGCTCAACTCGGGGGCTATACCGAATTGACGTTAAACCCAAAAAAACGTCTGCACGTGTGAAGAATCTCACATCGGGCGAATGTATCTATTGCTCGATTGGCCGCCGTGCTACCCGAAGCGCTCGAATTTAGGAGCAAGAAGTGGCCAAATCGAAAAAGAAGAAGCGCGCGCGCAAACCTTACAGCGCTGCCGACGTCAAACTGCTGAAACAGCATTCCAAAGCCAAAACACCCGTTGCCAAGATCGTGAAGGAAATGAAGCGCAGCGAGGGTTCGCTGCGGCAGAAGGCGCTAACGCTAGGAATCGGCCTAGGTCATCAACGCTGACTGACTTCAATCTAGCGCGGGGTGGGCTATTTGCGTCAAATAAGGACCAAAGATCTGCCGAACTGACTTCAAAGTAGTACCGAAAACCATTTCCAGTTTTCCGCTTTGATATGCAGGAACTTGATCCATGGGAGGTATCGCCATGAAGCCGATACTGAAGCCGATCAGCTACGTTCTGGCAGCCCTATACCTCTGTATGGATTCATCTTTGCTGGAATAGCCAAGCCGATATCGAACTGGATTGCGCGCCGCTTCGAAATGCGGAAATTACGCAGCTGGATAAGGTCACTACCTGCCTACCCTTGTCCGGCGCTTTTTTCCGTTCCCGTGCTTCTGTTGGAGCCCGTCAAGTTCGTGGCGGCTCACATCGCTGCCTCCGGCAACTTTATCATTGCCGCGGTCACATTTGCCTCGGGCGAATTGCTGAAGCTTGTGCTGGTAGAGCGCCTATTTGATTTGACGCGAGAGAAGCTGATGAAGATTCCAGCGTTCGCGTGGCTCTATGGACACTATATGCAGGCTCAGGAGTGGATTAAGCAATCGGAAGCGTGGCGAGCTGTTCGCGCAATGAGTCAATCAGCTCTCGAGCGCGTTAGAGCTTGGCGAGCCCTCGCCCTGAGCAATCGGGCAACCCGCTCATCACGACCAACATTGCACTCGCGATAACGTTCTTCGATCTCTACTTCCGCCAACGATTCCCAACGATCAGGGCGCAAACCATTGCCGAGCCTTTGCCGGCTCGAGTTTTGGTTGGGGCAGGTATTTTGATCGCGACCGCGGTGTGGTTCTGAGGCGCGGGATCGAAGCCCCGCCCACGCTGAACCGAACGAAACGCTTTCCTTGGAAACGAAGGAGATTTAGGATTTCCTTTTTTTGACGCCCGATGAGTAAGCACAGCGTCAAATTTCGGGCACGGAGCAGTGCCATGGCAAGCAATGAGTTGTGGCTTGGTGTTTTGATCGTTTGTTCGTTTGTCGTGATCGGTCTGGTCTTGATGGTCTTCGGTTGAAGGCAGCGGGACCGAACCCACGTCTCGGCCAAATCCGACTGGCCGGGGCGGTGAGATTCACATAGGCGAATGCGGGAACGGTTTGGGTGCGAATGCAAGTCACGGCCCGAGCCCACACGAGGAGATCCATGGGTCGTAATGGCCTCAGCCAATGGGCCGCCCCGTAGGCTGAGGCCGTTGTTCCCTTTTTTATGACGTGGTTATGCACCGCCCACCCAAAGGCTTGTTGAATCGTGAACCTTACGTCCGCCTTGTTATTGGGCGAAGCGTCCACTTCGACGACGACCTGGCCGATGGTCGATCACGGGAAGGATGACCGGCGACGAAGCTCTGGAGCGGGCACAAGCCCTCGCCCTGGCATCGGCGGATGAAGGCTAAAGGTCGATTAAGGTTCGACTGATACTATTCCCGCGGCTGACCCTACCGAGGTCATTGTGCAAACACTCGAATTGGCCAACCCCGTTGAAGCCCGACGCTGTCGCTTCGCTCAATATCGCGGAGTGCCCGCAGAGCTGACTCTAAACGGCTCAAGGTTTTTCGGCATGGTTAGGTCCATCCATGAAGACCGATCGACCAGCCCATCACGATGGATTGTCACAGTTGTACCGACCGTCGAGAAGCCTCCTCTCGTCGGCTGGCGCTATAGCAGGCGTCCCTAGAACCATGGGCTCCATGCGCTGGTCGTAACCTTGCCCTTGAATACGTGCACTCGCCTCATGCCCCGAAAGTCCATCGACCTACCGCCCGAGGTCGCTAGAGCCTTCATCGAGGATATGCGTACCTTCTTCGCAGAAGAGAGCCACGCGACAAGATCGCGATCCGCCAGCTTGTCGCGTTGAACGAATATCTCGGCAAGCGACAACGGCCCCTTCGAGTTACCGATGTGAAGGAGATGTTCTTGCAGATGAGGGACCAGGCGTGATCAGAGCGCCGAGTTCAAGGAGAGTTTAGCCGGTTTGGACAATCTTGGGGTAGCCACAGCCAGTGCTGGTCCCACCAAGCAGAAAGTCGCTCTTTACGACGGCTTCACCAGTATCGCAAAGCAACCAGGCAAATTAATGCTTTGATAATTGAGCGAGCGCGATCCTGCAGGGCAGGAAAAGAGCCATGGATGCAATGAGCATCGACAGCAAACATTGCAGAGCGATCTGCGACTAAGTCAGCGAGCGGCTGCGACAGCATCTCGATAGAAACCCGACAGCGCCTCCGCAGAAAATACTCGCATTGTTGCGAGAGCTGGAGCTAAGTGAATTGGAGGCGCCGTCCATTGTGCCCTCGCTCGAAGATATGAATGCGTCCCTCAGCTCTGCTGTCAAATAAATCCCGAACTGCAATTTTGGATGAGTGCTTGGCCTGATTTGGGGCGGTACCTCTCGCCAGAATTTTGCGTTAGTCGGATGCAGCATAGCGGTATGGCGTTGCCGCTGCTGCCAAAAACCAATCTTGATAGCGGTAGCGGTTGCCAAGCCCGTGCAGCGGGACTTGGATAATCGGGCGGGTGTCTAGAGACCCCAGCTGCGTGCAGCTCCCCCATCTGTCCATCCGTCGCATCGGCACCGTCGGGAGCACCAGCCCTCGGCGACGCTTTGCGATCGGCATTAACGAGCGCAAGCCGTTCCACCGGGCGTTAAGAAATTGTTAGGGTAGAAGGCTTCGCCAAACATGAACTTTCCTTATTTGCTTGGACGCACTTCATGATCGAGCCGTTGCTGCGCCTCAAATCACACGCATCTTCGCGTTGCTAACGAACGTTGGCAGGTAACGAGTAGCTCCGCTCCATCCCTCAGCCCCCCAGCCTCGATGGGGCGGAGTTGCCTTTTTGTTGGCTCATACGAGTGCGCATCAAGCACTGCTGAAAACTCACAACACTGCCCCCATCTCGTTCTCGCTGCTCCCGAGCGAGATGGGGCATTTTCGCGCTCTGCGACCGCCGCCCATTTGCCGCCTAAAGGTCGCCTCCGAGGGGCCCGAGAGTATCGTTAATCATACGTTTACGAATTCAGGGCAGTTTTGCTGGGGAGTGGTCTAACAATTGAGGCGCAACCATGCGTGGCGATTGGACAATGACTCGGCTGGAAACGGCACTCTTCATCGCAGGCGTAACGCTTGTCGCCGGCGGGTTTGTATGGGCAGCTGGCATCGGCTGATCACCCTCGGAACGCTGCCCGCCCTCAGCCCATAGGCCGTCTACGAGTTAAAACCGCAGTCGCAGCAGGAACGTCGTCATTGTCGCCAGACGCTGCCGCAATAGTATCCGCATTGCCAGCGCGCAGATCATATGAGGGTCATCGACGGCGCTATTGAGCTCGCCTGTCTTCGCACCAAATTGGACCTGGACACGGTTTGCCCGCCTCGGTCCATCCGAGGCGGGTTTTCGTGACGGAGCGGCGCTTATCTTAACCCGGATTCGCGTTTATTTCGCTTGTACATTTCTTTATCGGCGCTGCTCACCCCCCGAACGGCCACGTCGTCTGACTGGACGTGTTTGCCGCCGCGGTCGATATGGCTGGCTTC
>Ga0210406_10008515_pt1 | contig 10257 bp, 9 predicted proteins | sample IncBWC30MmetaG_FD_155454 | JGI IMG/M metagenome (GOLD analysis project Ga0210406, IMG submission 155454) | Forest soil microbial communities from Barre Woods Harvard Forest LTER site, Petersham, Massachusetts, United States - Inc-BW-C-30-M | ecosystem: Environmental > Terrestrial > Soil >... | reverse complement strand
CCCCGTCTTGCGCGGCGCCGCCGGATTGTCGACCCGCTTGTTGGCCGGCATCGGCATGCCGGCATTGTCGCCGGCCGAACGATCCCAGTCGGGCGGCACGAAGCGCGCGGGATCGTCGATGCGCGCGGAGAATTCCGGCGGCGTGGTCGGGCGGAAATCCTTGGCCCCGGTGTTGATCCAGCTCAGGTATCCGACCTTCTTGAACTCCGGCATCATTTCGCCGGCGAGCAGCGTGGCTTCGTGCGCCGAGATCTTGCCGTCGTGGTCCTCGTCGATCAGCGGGATCTCGATCTCGCTCGAGAACGGATCGAACCGCCACTCGATCTCGACATGGGTGTAGCGGCCGTCCTTCGCCACCACGCGGACGATCTGCTGGATCCAGATATGCGGATGCGCCATCGCGATGGCCGGGAGGAGCAGACCGGCGAGCGCGATGGCCAGGGCGACGGGAAGCCTCAAGCCATCGCCTCGCGCGGCACCGCGCGCGGCTTGCCCTCCTCGTCGATCGCCACGAAGACGAAGGTGCCGTGGGTGACGCGGATATCTGTATTCCCATGGCGACGCTGCACGACGGTTTCCAAGGCGATGGTGATCGAGGTCCGGCCGATCTTCTCGACCTCGCCGTAGATCGACACCATGTCGCCCACCTTGATCGGCTCGACAAAGGTCATGGCCGTGATCGCCACGGTGGCGACCCTGCCCCGGGCGACCTTGGCCGCCAGGGCGCCGCCCGCCACGTCCATCTGCGACAGCACCCAGCCGCCGAAAATATCGCCATTGCCATTCATGTCGGCGGGCTGCGGCACGGTCCTGACGATCGGGTCGCGGCGGCTTTCGGCCATCAAATCTCCACTGGATATGGTTGATTTCAAGCGATTTTCCTACCATACCCATGTTGTACCGGCCACCAAGCGATCCCCTCGCGCGGCCGAGGAAAGACAAGAAGCAGCTATGGCCAAAAACGGCGATCTGTTCGATCGGTCGGGCGGCAAGCGTACCGCGGCGACCAAAGACACTTCCTACACCGCGCGCGACATCGAGGTGCTCGAGGGTCTGGAGCCCGTGCGCAAGCGCCCCGCCATGTATATCGGCGGCACCGACGAGCGCGCGCTCCATCATCTCGTGGCCGAGGTGCTCGACAACGCCATGGACGAGGCGGTCTCAGGCCACGCCGACACGATCTATCTCGAGCTGCTGGGTGGAAACCGCGTGCTGGTGCGCGACAACGGCCGCGGCATCCCGGTCGACCCGCATCCCAAGTTCAAGAACAAGTCCGCCCTCGAGGTCATCCTGACGACGCTGCATTCGGGCGGCAAATTCAACAGCAAGGTCTATGCAACGTCCGGCGGCCTGCACGGCGTCGGCGTGTCGGTGGTCAATGCCCTGTCCGACGAACTCATCGTCGAGGTCGCGCGCGATCGCCAGGCGTTTACGCAAAGCTTCGCGCGCGGCAAGCCCGTCACCAAGCTGAAGTCGGCCGGCCCCGCCCCCAACCGGCGCGGCACGACGGTGACGTTCCATCCCGATCCGCAGATCTTCGGCAAGCTCGCCTTCGTGCCCGAGCGTCTCTATCGCATGGCGCGGTCCAAGGCCTATCTGTTCCGCGGCGTCGAGATCCGCTGGAAGTGCGACAAGGCCCTGCTGTCCAAGGACGGCTCGATCCCCGAGGAGGAATCGTTCCATTTCCCCGGCGGCCTGAAAGACTACCTGACCTCGGAGATCGGCGAGCGCCCCACCGTGGTGCCGCAGCCCTTCGCCGGCGAGGCCAGGAGCGAGACCAACGGCTCGGCGGGCGGCAAGGTCGAATGGGCGGTGTGGTGGCCGGCCGACGAGGAAGGCTTCGTCCGCTCCTACTGCAACACCGTGCCGACTCCGGATGGCGGCACGCACGAATCGGGTTTCCGCAGCGCCCTGGTGCGCGGGCTGAAGCGCTATGCCGAACTCACGGGCAACCGCAAGGGCTCGATCATCACCGCCGACGACGTGATCGAAGGCGCGGCCGGCCTCGTTTCGGTGTTCATCGAGCAGCCGCAGTTCCAGGGCCAGACCAAGGAGAGGCTGGTCAGCGTCGAGGCGACCAAGCTGGTCGAAACCATCGTCGGCGACAATTTCGAGCACTGGCTGACCGGCGACAAGGAAGCCGGCACCGTGCTGCTCGAGCATGTCGTCGCCAAGGCCGAGGAGCGGCTGCGCCGCAAGCAGGATCGCGAGCAGCTGCGCAAGACCGCGACGCGCAAGCTCCGCCTGCCCGGCAAGCTCGCCGACTGCAGCAACACCGCCGCGGCCGGCACCGAGATTTTTCTGGTTGAGGGCGATTCGGCGGGCGGCTCGGCCAAGGCCGCGCGCAACCGCGAGACCCAGGCCATCCTGCCGCTGCGCGGCAAGATCCTGAACGTGGCGAGCGCCAGCGCCGACAGGCTGCGCGAGAACCAGGAGATCCAGGATCTCATCCAGGCCTTGGGCTGCGCCACCGGCGCCCAGTACAGCGACGATCGGCTGCGCTACGAGCGGGTCATCATCATGACCGACGCCGACGTCGACGGCGCGCATATCGCCTCGCTGCTGATGACGTTCTTCTATCGCGAGATGCCGAAGCTGATCGAGAATGGCCATCTCTTCCTTGCCCAGCCGCCGCTGTTCCGGCTGAGCAAGGGCGATCGCATCGAGTACGCGCGCGACGAGCAACACAAGGACGAACTGCTGCGCGATGTGTTCGGCGGCGGCAAGGTCGATATCACGCGCTTCAAAGGACTGGGCGAAATGCAGTCCGTTCACCTGCGCGAAACCACGATGGACCCGACCCGGCGCATCCTGCTGCAGGTCGACGTGCCGACCGCGGCCGATGCCGGTACGCGCCGCGAGGCCATGCGCACGGCGTCGCTGGTCGAGGACCTGATGGGGCGCAAACCCGAGAAGCGCTACGCCTTCATCCAGGAGAACGCGCGGTTTGCCCGCGATCTTGACGTTTGAAGTGCCTTACGCGCGGCTGACGAAGTGCGCGCGACAATGTGACGTGAAGCCGTCGCGCCCGACGCCTACCGTACAGAGGTGAGCGATAGGGAGGATGTCCGTATGCGCTTCAGGGGCAGGATTGCCGCTCTGTTCGGGCTTTTGATCCTTGCGGCATGCGCCTCCTCCATCGCCGTCATCGGCGGGACGTATTATTCGCCGCAGTATGACTTTGCCGAGTTCTTCGCCGCGACCGACGGCCGGAACTTCCAGGTCATCCTTGTCGGCAATCCCTTCCCGGGCACCGATCCCAACACGGTCGCGCGCGAGCTCTTGCCGGTCATGCAGGCCGCCAAACCGCGGCCGGCGCTCACCTTCACCTACGACGCCCCCGTCGAAAGGCCGCGCCCTTATTACCGCCTGGTGCTGGTCTTCGATTCCGCCCTCGATCTCGGCTCCGCTGAGGTGTGCAACGGCACGACCCGTACCAGGCCTGGCCGGCCAGGCATTTTCTATCTCTATGCCGTCTACTGTCGAAACGAGCAGCCGCTGTCGGAAACCACCGCCTGGACGCAAGCGACCGGTCCGACCGATCCGCGCATCGAGCAGTTTTTCCGCGAATTGTTCCAGGTGATATTCAGCGACTCTCGGGCCTATCGGCCGGACGCCGGCAAAAGGCATCGGCCGTAGACGGAACGCCCCATACGAACCTTTGCCAACCAGATGGTCGTGGCCATCCGGTATTCGCCCGTCGACCGCTTCTCACGGCGCCGCCTGCGCGCGACGCCTTCGGGCGGCGGCAAGGTCGACATCACGCGCTTCAAGGGGCTGGGTGAGATGCAGTCCGTTCATCTGCGCGAAACCGCGATGGACCCGACCAAGCGCATCCTGCTACAGGTCGACGTGCCGACTGCGGCCGATGTCGATACGCGCCGCGAAGCCATGCGCACAACGTCGCTGGTCGGACCTGATGCGCCGCAAGCCGGAAAAGCGCTACGCCTTCATCCAGGAGAATGCCCGTTTTGCGCGATCTCGACGTCTAAAGGGGCTTACGGGTGGCTGACGAAGTGCGCGCGGCAATGTGACGTGAAGCGACCATGAATGACGCCTATCTTGGCCGCTGCGCGGCAAGGAGAACCCCCCGTATGCGTTTCACGAGCAAGATTGCAACTTTCCTGGCGCTGTTGATCGTTCCGGCGTGTACCACCTCTTCCAGCACTTCCGCGGCGATCATCGGTGGGACATATTATGCGCCACAGTATGACTTTGCCGAGTTCTTCGCCGCGACCGACGGCCGGAACTTCCAGGTCATTCTTGTCGGCAACCCCTTCCCGGGCACCGATCCCAATACGGTCGCGCGCGACCTGTTGCCGGTCATGCAGGCCGCCAAACCGCGGCCGGCGCTCACCTTCACCTACGACGCCCCCGTCGAAAGGCCGAGCCCGTATTACCGCCTGGTGCTGGTCTTCGATTCCGCCCCCGATCTGGGCTCCTATGCGGTGTGCAATGGGACGACCCGTACCAGGCCGAACCGGCCGGGCATGTTATATCTCTTTGCCGTTTACTGTCGAAACGACCAGGCGCTGTCGGAAACCACCGCGTGGGTTCCGGCAACCGGTTGGACCGATCCGCGGGTCGCTCAGCTTTTCCGCGAATTGTTCCAGGTCGTGTTTACCGACTCTCAGGCTTATCGGCCGTTGAACGGCTTCAGGGGACGGCCTTAGCGCCGCACGACGCTTGGCACTTGATTAGCAGAGCAAGTCCGCCTCCACTCCAGGCTGTTGTCTCGGAAGAGCTTCATAGGAGTGGAAATGCAGACGCTACAGGATCGTCATGTTGTCGTGACCGGCGGCACCGGTGCGCTCGGTGCAGCCGTCGTGAAAGGCTTCCTTCAGGCGGGAGCGGCCTGCCACATCCCGGCGATTGAAAGCGTCGCGCCGTCCGGCCGGCTGCCCGACAGCGGAAAAATCACCATTTCCACCAGCATCGACCTCGCCGACGAAACCTCCGTCGGCGGCTTCTACGGCAAGCTGCCGCCGCTCCATGCCGTGGTGAACATCGCCGGCGGATTTGCCTATGCCCCCATCGCCGACAGCTCGGCACAGGTCCTGCACCACCAGGTGTCGATGAATCTCGTCTCCTGCGTCTTGAGCTGCCGCGCGGCGATTGCCAACTTCCGCAAAGCCGGCCGCGGCGGACACATCGTCAATATCGCGGCCCGACCCGCCCTCAATCCGCGCCAGGGCGCCAACATGACGGCTTACACAGCGGCCAAGGCCGCCGTCGCCGCCTTCACCGTCGCCCTCGCCGAGGAAGTGAAAAACGAGAACATCTCGGTGATCGCGCTTTGTCCTTCGACCATCGACACGCCCGCCAACCGCGCCGACATGCCGAAGGCGAATCATGACACCTGGGTGACACCCGCGTCGATTGCCGAGTTGATCGTTGCGCACTGCAGCCTGTCGGAAACCATCAATTCCGGCGCGCTGATTCCCGTCTATGGAAAGGCCTGAGCGCTCCACAGGGAAGCTCTGCTAACCAGACGGCGATGGCCGCCTGGTATTCCCTCATCGACCTGTTTCTTTCCCGTCTCGACGCCGAGGCGGCGCACGGCCTGGCCCTGCGGGCGCTCAAGAGCGGCTTGCTGCCGGCCGACCGCCGCCCGGACGCCCCGTCGCTCGCCGTACGCGTCTGGGGTCGCAGCGTGCCGAACCCGATCGGCCTCGCCGCCGGTTTCGACAAGAATGCCGAGGTGGCGGATGCCATGCTGGGCTTGGGCTTCGGCCTGGTCGAAATCGGCAGCGTGACGCCGCGGCCACAGGACGGCAATCCGCGTCCCCGCCTGTTCCGTCTGCCCGAGGATCGTGGCGTCGTCAACCGCATGGGCTTTCCGGGCCAGGGACTCGACGCCGCGCGCTCCCGGCTCGCCGCCCGCCCTCGCCGCGGTTTCGTTGGCGTCAATGTCGGCGCCAACAAGGACAGCACGGACCGCGCCGCCGACTACGTCGCCTGCAGCGTGGCCCTGGCGCCCTATGCCGACTATCTCGTGTGCAATGTCTCCTCGCCCAACACGCCGGGCCTGCGCAATCTCCAGGGCCGCGCCCAGCTCGCCGACCTGCTGAAGCGCGTGCAGGACGCCATTGCCGCCAAGCCCGTGCCGCTGCTGGTCAAGATCGCGCCCGACGCCACGGACGACGACCTCGACGACATCGTCGCGGTTTGCCGCGAGCTCAGGATGGACGGCATCATCGTCGGCAACACCACGCTGTCGCGGCCGTCGTCGCTGCGCTCGACGCGGCGCGAGGAGACCGGCGGTCTGTCCGGCGCACCGCTCGCGGCGCTCGCCACGGAAGTGCTGCGCCGCACCGCGCAGCGGGTCGAAGGCCAGTTTCCCCTGGTCGGCTGCGGCGGCGTCGGCTCGGGCGCCGACGCCTATGCCAAGATCCGCGCCGGCGCCACGCTGGTGCAGCTCTACTCGGCGCTGGTCTTCGACGGCCCGCCGCTCATCCGCCGCATCAAGCAGGAGCTTGCCGTCCTTCTGGTGCGGGATGGCTTTGCGACGGTGGCCGAGGCTGTCGGCGCCGATCTGTAGGTTCATGTCAGGACGACATCTAGACTAGATGTCCGCGAAGACGTGGCTTTCCTTCTTGGCGCCGGGATGCGTCACCGCGCCGTCGACGGCCGGGCCGACCAGCTCGGCGTACTTCCACAGCGCGCCCGCGGTGTAGCCGTTTTTCCTGGGCTTCCACGCCTTGCGGCGCTTCTTCAGCTCCTTCTCCGTAAGGTCGACGGAGAGCCTGCCCTTCACCGCGTCGATGGTGATCAGATCGCCGTTCTTCAGCAGGCCGATCGGCCCGCCGACCGCCGCTTCCGGGCCGACATGGCCGACGCAGAAGCCGCGCGTGGCGCCGGAGAAGCGGCCGTCGGTGATCAGCGCCACCTTGTGGCCGACGCCGAGGCCATAGAGGGCCGCCGTGGTCGACAGCATCTCGCGCATGCCCGGCCCGCCCTTGGGCCCTTCGTAGCGGATGACGAGGACCTCGCCGTCCTTGAACTTGTGCTTCACAACGGCCTCGAACGCCGCCTCCTCGGTGTCGAAGCACCGTGCCGGACCGGTGAAGATCAGCCCCTCGCCCTGCATGCCCGCCACCTTCACGATCGCGCCGTCGGGTGCCAGGTTGCCCTTCAGCCCGACCACGCCGCCGGTCGGCGAGAGGCAGTTCTTCACACGATAGACGACATCCTGGTTCTCCGGGAACGTCACGTCCTTGTGGTTCTCGGCCAGCGTCCTGCCGGTCGCCGTCAGCACGTCACCGTGCAGCAGGCCGGCATCGAGCAGCTCCTTGATGACCACGGGAATGCCGCCGACATTGTAGAGATCGAACGCCACGTACTTTCCACCCGGCTTGAGGTCGGCGATGTAGGGCGTCTTCTTGAAGATCTTCGCCACGTCGTGCAGGTCGAACTTGATGCCGCATTCATGCGCCATCGCCGGCAAATGGAGTCCGGCATTGGTCGAGCCGCCGGTCGCCGCCACGACGGTGGCAGCGTTCTCGAAGGCTTCGCGCGAGCAGATGTCGCGTGGCCGGATGCCGAGGCGCAGCAGGTTCATCGCCGCTTCGCCCGAGGCCTCGGCGTACTGGTCGCGCGTCTCGTAGGGCGCTGGCGCGCCGGCCGAGCCCGGCAGTGCGAGGCCGATCGCCTCGGAAACGCAGGCCATGGTGTTGGCTGTGAACTGGCCGCCGCATGAGCCGGCCGACGGACAGGCGGCGCATTCGAGCTCGTGCAGGTCGGCATCGGAGAACTTGCCGGCGGCATGCATGCCGACGCCCTCGAACACGTCGACCACGGTGACGTCCTTGCCGCGGAACTTGCCGGGCAGGATCGAGCCGCCATACATGAATACCGACGGCACGTTCAGCCGCAGCATGGCCATCATCATGCCGGGCAGCGACTTGTCGCAGCCGGCCAGGGTCACCATGGCGTCGTAGCAGTGGCCGCGCATGGTGAGCTCGACCGAATCGGCGATGAGGTCGCGGCTGGCGAGCGACGACTTCATGCCCTGGTGGCCCATGGCGATGCCGTCGGTCACCGTGATGGTGGTGAATTCGCGCGGCGTGCCGCCGCCACGATCGACGCCGATCTTCACGGCCTGGGCCTGGCGGCTGAGCGCGATGTTGCAGGGCGCAGCCTCGTTCCAGCAGGTCGCCACGCCCACGATCGGCTGGGCGATCTGCTTCTCGTTGAGGCCCATGGCGTAGAGATAGGATCGATGGGGCGCCCGCTCCGGTCCGACCGTGGTATGCCGGCTCGGCATCTTCGCCTTGTCGAAGGTGGGATTGGGATGCAGCCTGGATTGCTTCTTCGTGGCCATTTGCGCCTGATCTCCGCCGAAACGGTCGCGACTTTACTCATGCCCCCTCGCCCTCGCTAGGGGACCCGTCGTCCCGAGCGGAGCCGCCCGAAGGGCGGCACAGCCGAGGGAGCTTGTCTCGACGATAGGTCGTGAACGAACCTGCACCGCGGAAATCGCGGCGGCAGACGCGCGGCGGATCACCCCTTACACTGCCGAGCGGGAGGAAGCGTGCCGCTCTGGATACCGATAACCGTCGCCGCTGCGCTGTTTCAGAACATCCGCACGACGATGCAGCAGAAGATTCGCGGCATCCTGAGCGTCGATGGGGCCAACTTCGTGCGCTACCTCTACGGCGCGCCGCTGGCGCTCGGCATGCTGGCTTTCCTCGTGTTCGGCACCGGCCGGCAGGTGCCTTCGATCTCGTTGCCCTTTCTCGGGATGGTGACGATCGCCGGCGTCGCCCAGATCGTGGCGACCTCGCTCATGATCCACGCCTTCTCGCTGCGCAACTATGCGGTCGGCACGGTCTATTCCAAGACCGAGACAGTGTTCGTGGCCCTGTTCGCCACCTTCATCGCCCACGAGCCGCTCAAGTTCGGCGCCTGGATCGGCATCCTGGTCTGCCTGGGCGGCGTGATGATCCTGAGCCTGCGCGGCTCGTTCGCCAATGTCAGGAGCGTGCTCGCCGACCTCACGCACAAGGGCGCGCTCTACGGGCTCCTCTCGGGCGCGATCTTCGCGATCGCCGCCTTCACCATCCGCGAGGCCTCCAAGCTCCTGCCCGACGGCGATTTCATGATCCGCGGCATCACCGTGCTCGCCTGCATGAACACCATCCAGGTCGTGCTGATGGCGGCCTACCTCTCGCGCCGCGACCGGCCGCAGCTCGGCAAGGTGTGGTTCAACTGGCGCTCGTCGGTGTGGGTCGGCATCTTCAGCGTGCTCGGTTCGGCCGGCTGGGCGCTCGCCATGACGCTCGAGAATGCGGCGCTGGTCCGCGCCGTCGGTCAGATCGAGCTGGTCTTCACCTTCATCGCCTCGCACGTCGTGCTCAAGGAAAGGCCGTCCGCCGGCGAGTGGATCGGCAGCGTCCTCGTGGTCGGCGGTGTCGTTCTCATCCTCATTACCCGATGACCCATCCGACGACCCAAGGGGTGAACCGATGACGGAAACCAACCCCCGGCCGCTGCACGGCCTTCGCGTTCTCGACTTCTCGACCACCATCGCCGGGCCGCATTGCAGCCGGCTGCTGGCCGACATGGGCGCCGACGTGATCAAGGTCGAATCGCCCGAAGGCGACCTGATGCGCAGCCGGCCGGTGCAGCGCGACGGCGCCGGCACGATGTTCGGCCAGCTCAATGCCGGCAAGCGCTCGATCGTGCTCGACCTCAAGAAGCCCGAGGCGATCGCCGCGGTGAAGAAGCTGGTGAAGACGGTCGATATCGTGCTGGAGAACTATCGGCCCGGCGTGATGAAGCGCCTGAGACTCGACTATCCCGAACTGGCGAAGATCAACCCCAGGATCATCTACGGCGCCATCTCGGGCTACGGCCAGACCGGCCCCGCCGCCGGCCGCCCGGCCTATGCGCCGGTCATTCACGCCTCGACCGGCTACGACATGGCCCATCTCTTTTACCAGCAAGGTCGCGAACGGCCGGACAATTGCGGCATCTTCGTCGCCGACTATGCCAGCGGCGCCTACGCGATGGGCGGCATCCTGGCGGCGCTCCATCAGCGCCACGTCACCGGCAAAGGCCAGATGGTCGATGTGTCGATGTTCGAGACCCTGGTCGGCATGCTGCTGGGTGAGGTCAACCGCGCACAGTTCGACTTCGAGATGCCGTCGCGGCCGATGTACGGGCCGGTCGAGGCCAAGGACGGCTATGTCATGCTGGCGACGGCGAGCGAACGGACCTTCCAGGACATGGCGACGGCGGCGGGCCGGCGCGACT
>Ga0210406_10008514_pt1 | contig 10257 bp, 7 predicted proteins | sample IncBWC30MmetaG_FD_155454 | JGI IMG/M metagenome (GOLD analysis project Ga0210406, IMG submission 155454) | Forest soil microbial communities from Barre Woods Harvard Forest LTER site, Petersham, Massachusetts, United States - Inc-BW-C-30-M | ecosystem: Environmental > Terrestrial > Soil >... | reverse complement strand
CAGCACGAGGCTGTCGTCGTGGAAGGGCCGCCTCCCGGGCGAAAGGTCTCGCACTGCGCTGGTTGCGGTGGCTGACAGGTCGGCCTTCCTGGCTCTGCCGCCAGCGGACATTCCAGCCACCGCACCGCCGGACCCTGCTGTGCGGCAACAGATGCTCTCGCGCATGGTCGAGTATTGGACCAAGACTATGCTCCAGTTGCCCGACTTCTCCGCGACGCGAACGACGACTCTATATGATGAACCTCCTCCACAAGAGGACACGTGGAAGATCGTGACGAGCGACCAGTCGCTGCACGCAATTGAGACGTCGAATACCGCGGTGCTCTATCGCGACGGCAAAGAAGTCCTGGATGCGGGAGCCAGGAAGGGAAAGAAGAAGAATCCGCGAGAGAATGGTTTTGATACCCAGGGTACCTTCGGTCCCATTCTGGCGGTCATCTTCCACGGCTTCTCGGGGGCCCACAGCGAATTTGTCTGGAGCCACTGGGAGCAGGGTGCCGATGGACTACAGGCCGTCTTCCGTTATGTTGTTCCGCAGACCGCATCACATTTCGAAGTAAATTTCTGCTGCCTGGCAGATCCCGACGGTACGATTCCCTTAAACAAAATCGCCGCATATCACGGTGAGATCGCGATCGATCCGGCGAGCGGGACGATACTTCGCGTGACAGTGGATGCGGACCTCGAGCCGCGACTGCCGATCCTGAGCTCCGCCATCCTGGTTGAGTACGGTCCGGTTGTGATCGGCGAGAAGACCTATATCTGCCCGATCCGAAGTGTCTCCATTTCAAGGTGGAGAGGCGTGGTTATCTTGACGGAATGGGGCCAAACCTTCGGAGTCTATGGACGCTTTAAGACGATGCTGAACGATATGACCTTTGGGAAATATCACATCTTCCGCGCGCAGTCGCGGATACTGCCCGGGTACACCCCGGCACCTAAGGACCCTGCACCTAAGGAGAAATAGATCGATTTGTGCTCAACTCTTTCCGAAGATCATTCCTTGCCCGCCAGACCCGCGTACGCCCGCTGACAACGTTAGCCCCCGCGCTCCTTCGTTTCTTATAGATGGGAGCGACCAAACCAGCGTTCAGCACAATAATCCTCCCACCCTATCTTGTTACACTCGGTCGCATGACCGTTCTGGAGTGGCTCCTCGATTCCGATCCCGCCATCCGTTGGCAGGTGTTGCGCGACCTCGTTCATGCGCCGCCTGAAGTCATCGCTGCCGAGCGGGCGCGCGTGGCCACGGAGGGCTGGGGTGCCAGATTGTTGGCGTTGCAGGGCGAAGACGGCCAGTGGGCGGGAGGCGCATGCTTTCCCAGCCCTGATCACGACGACGAGACCGAGGGCCAGCCCTGGATCTCCACCCTGCCAACTCTTCAGCTGCTATACGACTTCGGGATCGACCCGCACTCTGACCGCGTTCGCAGTGCAGTAGAGCTGGTCAGAGATCACTGCCGATGGGAGCACGCCGGGCAGGCCTTCTTCGCCGGCGAAGTCGAACCGTGCATCAACGGCCGAACCGTCACCTTGGGCATTTACTTCGACCAGGATGTGGAAGGCATCGTCGCTCGCCTGCTTCGTGAGCAGCTCGAGGACGGCGGCTGGAATTGCGAGGCGGAGAACGGTTCCGTCCGCTCGTCGTTTGCGACCACCATCAACGTCCTCGAAGGACTCTTGGCCTATGAGCGCGCAACCGGCGGCTCTTCACATTCCATCGCCGCCCGGCGACGGGCTGAGGAGTACCTCCTGGAACGAAAGCTGTTCCGACGCAAGAGCACCGGCGAAGTCGTCAACTCCCAGTGGCTGCAATTCTCGTTTCCGGTCCGGTGGCATTACGACGTTTTGCGTGCCCTCGACTACTTCCGCTCAACCGGGCAGGAGCCGGACTCACGCATGGACGAAGCGATGGATCTGCTGCGATCCAGGAGGCAGCCCGATGGGGCTTGGCCGCTGGAAAACACACACCCGGGAAAGGTCCATTTCGCGCTCGAAGACGGCGATGGTCGACCCAGCAGGTGGAACACACTGCGAGCTCTGCGCGTCCTCAACTGGTATGAGAAGTCCGCTGCTTAATTCACTCCTCAGAGGAAAGTACTTGAAACTGTAGAGAGAATCTCTGCCTTCAGGCGAAATCATTCCTTCGTGCTCGCCCGCTCCGTCGCGGTCCGCACTCCACTCAGTCCACCCGCATATTTCGCCACACCTTTGTAGAGACTCTCCGCCACCCGCTCCCGATACTCCGGCTCCTGCAGTTGTCTCGCGTCCTTCTTATTGGTCACAAACGAGATCTCGGCAAGGATCGACGGCATATTCGCCCCAATCAGCACCACGAACGGAGCCTTCTTCACCCCGCGATCCTTCAACCCGGTATTCCCCTTCTGCAACCCGCCGTACAGACCCTGCTGCACATCGCCGGCAAACTCCCGCGACTCCTCGATCTTGTCCTTCAGCGCGATCTTCTTCACCAGATCGCTCAGCTGATGAATTGACTGATCCGACACCGCGTTCTCCCGCGCCGCCGTCTCCAGCGCGTCCGGCGATGACGTAAAGTTCAGATAATACGTCTCCACTCCGCGCGCGCTCGCATCCGGCGACGAGTTCGCATGGATCGAAAGAAACAGGTCCGCCTGCGCCTTGTTCGCAATTGCAGTCCGCGTCTCCAGCGGAATAAACGTATCGTCCGACCGCGTATAAATAATCTCCGACCCCAGACGGTCATGCAGCAGCTTGCCCAGACGCAGCGCCACATCCAGCACCACATCCTTCTCCTCAATGCCGTCAGCACCCAGCGTCCCCGAATCATGTCCGCCATGCCCGGGATCGATCACGATCCGCCCAATCTTCAACCCGAGCGCCCGCACCAGCGAAGTCTCACCATCCGCCGTAGGCACAGCCGCCCGCGCCGGGACAGCATCCGCATCAACCGCAGCCTTCCCCTTCCTGCCCTTGCGCATGCTCGAATTCGGAGTCGAAGTCGTAGCCGGGGCAGCCGCAACATCATCGGCCGGTTTGCCACTCCCTACTCCCTCTTCCCTACTCCCTGCTCTTGGAACCACCGCCGAGATCGGCTGCGAGGTCGGCTGCGTCGTCGCCTCCACTTTTCCCGGCTGCGCGCTCAACGCCGCCACATCGAACGAGCTCCCCGCCTTCACCGCAGTCGTATTCGGAACCGTAGGAGCCGCCGCAGCCGCCCGCTGCATCGGCACGCTCACCACCGGTGCACCCGGCTCCGCCTTGCCTCCCCCGTGAATATCGATAATCAAACGATAAGGATTCGGCAGCAGAAACGCCGAGTACTCCGTCACGTCATTCACATCCAGCACCACCCGCGTCATGTCATTCGAAAACTGGGCCGCGCGAATCTTCTTCAGAAACCCGTCATCGGTCACGGCAAAACTCTTCCCCACCAGCTCCTGCGCCAGCCGCGTCCCATGCAAATCAAAATAAATGCGATCAGGATTCGGCACCCGCGCCGCCTCATACGTCACATCATCACCGAGGTCGATCGCCACCCGCGTGTAATCCGGCGTCGACCAGTGCCGGATCCCCGTCACCTGCGCCATCTGCCCATGCCGTTTCGTTGACGTCTTGGCCACATGCATCGGCGTAGCCGCCTGCCCCAAAGCCTCCTGAGTTCCTACAGTTGAAGCATCCCGCTCCGCATCTACCGGAGCCAAAGTTCCCCGCGCCGCCCCCGTCGTCGGCATCGGCGCAAACGAAGAAGCCTCGCTACTCTCAACAGGAATCTTCTCCCGTGCCCCCACACTCCCAGACACAGTCACCCCAGACCCACCCGGCCCAGCTGAAGCAGAACCCGACCCACCCAGCAACTCCGAAGCCCCGCCACCCACCCCACGCCCTCTACTCCCTACTCCCTCGTCCCTACTCCCTGCCTTCAAAGAAGCAATCCCGGCCCTCGCCTCCTCCGCCTGCGCGCTCCGCGGATACTGCTTCACCAGCAGCGCATACCTCTCCTTCGCCGCCGCTGCATCATGCAGATCGTTCTGATAAATCTGCGCCTCGGCCAGCAGCGCCGCCACTCGCAGCGAACTCGCCGGATACTGTGTCCGCAAAAACTCAAACTGCCCCACCGCCGCCTTCAACCACTTCGCATCGTGCAGCCCTCTCCCCTGCTCCGCCAGTAGCTCCGCCACTGCGTTCACGCTGTCCGGAGCATGCACATCCCCCGGCGCCTCATGGTAGACCGCCCGAAACCTATCCATCGCCCGCGTGTAGTCCGCCCGTGTCCGCGCCCCATCCGGTATCGCCTCGAGCGTCTCCAGCCCCCGCTCAGCCAGCTCCCAGGGCGTCAGCTCCACCTTGCGCTGCGTCGTCTTTGCCGCAAGTTCCTCGACCCCACAGCCCAGCGTGATCACGCAACCCAACACCGCCGCGCAACCCCCGCACCACCAGCAATTTCGAATTGTCGTTCTCAAGCCCATTGTCTTCTCAACTCGACAGACAGTCTTAAGTTTAAGAGACCCGGAACCCCAGGGGATTGTGAAAAGAACCCCGGTACACCCCCCGATACTCCCCGATACTCCCACCCCCGGGCTATGGGCTAATCCTGAAACCTTTTCTCCAACACCACTTACCAACCCAGGGGACGCGACTGCGGTACACTTCCACGCATGGTAGACATCGATCTCATCGTCCAAACCCTCCGCCAACACGGCCATCGTGTCGACACCGTCATCTCCGTCCCGGACAACGCCGGCGAATTCGAGCTAATCATCGACGGAAACACCCTTAACCTCGAAGAAGCGCGGCAACTCCTCGAACAGGACGAAGCCAAGTAATCCCGTTGGCGGTTGCTGCTCACAGAGGTCCCTAACCGAGATCTCCTTTAGCCTCCCTGCTGCCCGACGAATTAATTCCATTGTTACGAATCCTTCCGCCCGCTCTCTACATCTGCATAAAAACCAGAAGCAGGAGGCACACATGGCCAATCTTCAGGGTAAAGTCGCTCTCGTAACCGGGTCCTCCAAAGGCATAGGCGCGGCCATCGCGCAACGTCTCGCCGCCGACGGCGCCTCTGTCGTCATCAACTACTCGCGCAGCGCCGCCCCCGCCGAAGCTCTCGCCCAACGCATTCAATCCGCAGGCGGCAAAGCCGTGGCCGTTCAGGCCGACCTGTCCAAACCCGACGAAGCCGCCAAACTCATCTCAGCGGCGGTCAAGACCTTCGGCCGCCTCGACATCCTCGTCAACAACGCCGGCGTCTACAAGTTCCTCCCACTTGAAGCCATCACCGTCGAGCACATCGATCAGCACTTCAACCTCAACGTAAAAGCCCTTTTGCTCGCCACCCAGGCCGCCGTTCCCCACTTCGGCCCCGAAGGCGGCGTCGTCATCAACATCAGCTCCGGAGTCGCCCTCACTCCCGCCCCCGCCAGCGCCGTCTACAGCGGAACCAAAGCCGCCGTCGACGTCATCACTCGCGTCCTCGCCATGGAGCTCGGCGCGAAAAATATCCGCGTCGTCGGAGTATCGCCCGGAGTCACCGTCACCGAAGGTCTCGACGCCATGGAAGAGATGGACGAAGCCACGCAAAAGTACGCCATCTCACGCACCCCGCTCGGCCGTCTCGGCAAACCCGAAGACATCGCCAACGCCGTAGCCTTCATGGCCTCCCCCGACTCCAACTGGATCACCGGCGAAACCCTCCAGGTAGGTGGGGGACTGAAGTTCTAGCCCCCGCCCTTTCTAACGCCAGGTACCGCCAGCGTCATTTCCCGCCACCCATACTCACATGCGCCTCATGCGGCCCCTCTTTGCCCACGAGAAACGCCGCATCATTCTCCGCTGTGACCTTCGCCATCAGGTCGACATACGTTAGATGCGCCTGCCAGATGCCGAACCGTTCCAGCGCCAGATTCGCCTGCTCCGGCGTGATCGGCCCATGGCCAAAGTTCGTCTTCGCCATCACCCCGAGAAACTGTGCCTCATCCTCCAGAATCTTGTCCTGCTGATCGAGAAAATCCTTCTGCGTGCCATATACATCGGAGTAACGTTGCGCCTCCGCGTACGGCATAAACGACAACGCCCCAGTCGTCTGCGCCGTCTTCCACGCTGTCTCCCGCAGTCCAACAATCGAAAAATCCGCGTTGATCTGCGCGTCCTGTGCTGCCTTATCCTTCGGATTCTCCTGAATCCGCGTCAGCGTCTCAATGTTCTTCTTCATCAGAGCCGTCTGCTGATCTAGCTTCACCACCGCCTCCTTCATCTGGTCAGAGTTGTGCTCAATCTCCTCACGCATCGTCTCGCGCGCCTCCCGCACCAGCGTGTGCTCGCGATGCAACTCCACACAGCCCTCAATCCCCACAGCGATCAGCAAACCCACCGTAATCGTCACCAGATGTACAAAAAAATCCTTCCACCCTCCTATCGGGTGGTGCGGAGCATGCACGTCCAAAGTCCCCTCCTGTACCGCCACTCAAAGTTATAACTCACCATAATCAAGAGTTGTCACTCCGACCCTGAGCCTGCGAAGGGGAAGAACACCCGCATTTTGCCCGAACGAATCCTGTCCTCACCATCGGGACGCAACAGAATTAAAGCAACCCTCCCACCACCTCAGTCGCCGCCTCTAACGCCGCATCAAGCGACCCCACATCACTTCCCCCAGCCTCCGCCAGATCAGGCCGCCCACCACCCTTACCTCCAACCTTAGCCGCCAGCGAACCAACAATCTTCCCCGCCTGCACCCGCGAAGTAAGATCCTTCGTCACCCCAACAATCAGCGAAACCTTCCCATCCACCGCCGCCCCAAGCACAACCACCCCCGAGCCCAGCTTCCCACGCAGCGAATCCACCAGCTCCCGCATCTGCGCCTTCTCCAACCCATCCACCCGCTGCGCCAGCACCTTCACGCCCTTCACCTCAACCGCGGACGAAGCAGCATCCGACACCGAAGACGACGCAGCCTTCATCCGAACCGCATCCAGCTCACGCCGCAGCTTCTTCATCTCCTCTTCCTGCGCCGCAATCCGATGCCGCAGCGCATCCGCCGGCGTCACGCTTTCAGAAGAAGAACCAACCAGCGACCCCACCACCTTCGCCACATCAAAATCCCTTCGGAACTCATGCAGCGCCCCGGTCCCACTCACCGCCTCCACCCGCCGCACCCCCGAAGACACCGACCCCTCACCAACAATCTTCACTAAGCCAATCTCGCCCGTAGCCCCGGTATGAATCCCCCCGCAAAGCTCCGTCGAAAAGTCGCCGATCTTCACCACCCGCACCCGCTCGCCATACTTCTCGCCGAACAGCGCCATCGCCCCCAGCTCATTCACCGCCACATCGATCGGCACATCCACCAGCGTCTCCACCTTCGTATTCCCCATCACCTGCCGGTTCACAATGTCCTCGACCTCCTGCAGCTCCTCCTCCGCCACACCCGCAAAGTGCGAAAAATCAAACCGCAGCCGCGTCGCATCATTCAGCGACCCCGCCTGCTTCACATGCTTCCCCAGCACCTCGCGCAGCGCCGCATGCAGCAGATGCGTCCCCGTATGGTTCCGAATCGTAGCCGACCGCGTCGTCGCATCCACCACCGTATCCACCGTATCGCCCACTGCAATCGTCTGGTTCGCCCTCACCTTATGCGCAAACACTCCCTGCACCGGCTTGGTCGCGCCACTCACCTCAGCCACAACTGCGTTGTGATCCCCCGAATACAACCACCCCACATCCCCAACCTGCCCACCCGAGTCCGCATAAAAACTCGTGGCATCGAGCACAACCTCACCCAACTCCCCAGCTTTCAACTCCGGCACACCAATTCCATCCTTAACCAGCGCCAACACCCGAGCCCCATCCACCCTCAGCGCGGTATACCCTTCAAACTCCGTCTTCGGCAACTCCCGATAAACCGGCGCCGCCGACTTCTGAGACCCACCCTTCCAACTAGCCCGCGCCCGCTGCTGTTCTTCTATCCGTGCCTGCTCGAAATCGGAAACGCTAAATCGCATCCCCGCGTCGCGAATCGCGTCCTCAATGAAGTCGAGTGGAAGGCCAAAGGTTTCATAAAGTTGAAAGCATGTTCTTCCCGAAATTGTCGGTGAATCGCCAAGCGCTTTTAGCCGCGATAAGAATTCATTCCTTAAGCCAACATTTAAAGAGGACTCTTCGACGAGAATTTCAAGCGGGCGTAGAGACCGCTTTTCAATGCTCTGGTGAAGAGCAAAATCTGTCGAAATTCCAAGCGCATGCAACTGGTCGAGAATTTTTGATCGACTCGAAATCCAAGACTGCCTTGCTTCTTCCGTCAATAAATCTAGTTTCTTTGAGCCGACTGCAAGCGTTCTGCTAAACCTTTTCTCCTCTTCTTGAATCACATCCGCGACGAAATCGGCCTTCGCCATCAACTCCGGATAAGCATTTTTCATTACTTTGCAAACTTCGTAAACCATCATGTAGAGGAATGGAAGATTCGAACCGGTAGCATCAATCTTCCGACCTTGCCGGATAGCACGACGAAGAATCTTTTTCAAAACATAACCGCGCCCGTCATTTGAAGGGAGCACACCATCGGCAATCAAAAAAGTCGCAGCGCGCGAGTGATCCGCAATAATCCTCAAATAAACTAAAAGGCGCTTCTTCAACTCATCTTCAAACAATTCGTCGGGAATCGAACTGAGATCCCAATCAGGGGAGAATTTGGCATCTCCGCGCTTAGGTATCCTTCCTCCTGCATCCTTGATTACCCAAAAATCGTTCTCTGTAAGCCATTGTGCGTACTCAATTAGTGGTGTGAACAGATCTGTTTCAAAATTTGATATCTTCCCTTGCAGCACAGCCGCGATCCGCTCCAACCCCATCCCCGTATCGATCGAAGGTTTCGGCAGCGGCGTCAGCGTCCCATCGCTACTGCGATCGAACTGCATGAACACCAGATTCCAGATCTCCACATACCGCTGCTCATCCAGCGGAAAAGGCTTATCCACCCCCGGCTCCTCCGCCGCCTCAATCCCCAGATCGTAAAAAATCTCCGAGCAAGGCCCGCAAGGCCCCGTATCCCCCATCTGCCAGAAGTTGTCCTTCGCCCCCATCCCGAAGATGCGCTCGCGTGGCACCCCAGTCTCAACCCACAACCGCTCCGCCTCATCATCCCGCGGAACCTTCGCATCCCCCTCAAACACCGTGCAATATAAACGATCAGGATCGATCCCGAACCACTCCTTCGAAGTCAGCAGCTCCCACGCATAGGCAATCGCATCTTTCTTGAAGTAATCCCCAAACGAAAAATTCCCCAGCATCTCAAAAAACGTATGGTGCCGCCGCGTGAAACCCACGTTCTCAAGATCGTTATGCTTCCCCCCCGCCCGCACGCACTTCTGCGAGCTAGCCGCCCGCGTATAGTCCCGCTTTTCGTTCCCAAGAAAAACATCCTTGAACTGATTCATCCCCGCATTGGTAAACAGCAGCGTAGGATCATTCGCCGGCACCAGCGAAGAAGAGTGCACCCGCCGGTGCCCCTTACCCTCAAAAAACCGCAAAAAATCTTCCCGAATCTGATTCCCCGACCTATAGTTCATAGCCTTAAAGTCTATCAGCGACACCAACGGCTCAGAACCAGGTCTTGCTCTTGTAGCCCGCATACTCTTCGCCGAACGCCTCAGCCAGCACCCGCTCTTCTCTACGTGCCCTCACCACCTGCAATGGCACAAGGACCAACGCCACCACCAAAGGACCCCACACCGAAAAGAAAAGCGACATCCCCACAAGAAACAATCCTCCAAACACATAAATCGGATTGCGGATGCGCGAGTACAGTCCCGTCGTTACCAGCCGGCTAGCCTTCGCCTTTACCGAAAACGAACCGCCAAGCTGCCACCGAGCCAACACAAAAAACGGAATAGATATACCCGCAATCACCGCTCCAATCACCTTAGCCGTACTCCAGTCAACCTCCGGCGCATAGACCAGCAGGCTCGCAACCGTAACGATGAAGAAAGCAAGTGTCAGCAGATTTGATTTCACCGGCCACCCTCCACTTTCAGTGTAGAGGAGCCACCCCCTCCAGGCCGCCACGTAATCCCCTCCAGCCGCAACACCTCATCCCGCGTCGCCCTCAACCCCGCAAACTCCTCCCGCCAAAGCACCATCTCCATGCAGCACACCAGAGCATCGAACGCATCCTCACTCCCCATCGCCTTCGCCACCACCCCACGCGGCAATCTGGAATACAGTCCCGAGTAAGCCACATCCATCTTTTTCTTTTCCAGTAAATACTCCCGCCGAGCCACA
>Ga0210406_10008513_pt1 | contig 10257 bp, 7 predicted proteins | sample IncBWC30MmetaG_FD_155454 | JGI IMG/M metagenome (GOLD analysis project Ga0210406, IMG submission 155454) | Forest soil microbial communities from Barre Woods Harvard Forest LTER site, Petersham, Massachusetts, United States - Inc-BW-C-30-M | ecosystem: Environmental > Terrestrial > Soil >... | reverse complement strand
ACCAGCATCGATGAGAACATCGTGCATGGTTCCGACGCCAAGGACACGGCGGCACGCGAAATCGCGTACTTCTTCCGTGACATTGAGCTCTGTCCGCGTACGCGTTAGCGTAGCGGCGATAAGGGGGTTGGAGTGTCGAGCGATCGCGTGAATTTACTGGGCCTTCCGCGCGCGCAGCTCGAGACGTTCGTTGCGGCGCGTCTCGGCGCGAAGCCATTCCGTGCGCGTCAGCTCATGAAGTGGATCTACCGGCGTGGTGCCGCGGATTTCTCCACGATGAGCGATTTGAAGCAGGAGTTTCGCGCGCAGCTCGCGGAGATCGCGGAAATCACCGTGCCGCAAATCGTGACCGAGCAGGTGTCGAAGGATGGCACCCGCAAATGGATGTTGCGAATGGACGAGGTGCAGGGGATCGAGACCGTCTATATCCCCGAACCGGATCGCGGCACGCTATGCATCTCGAGTCAGGTGGGCTGCGCCATGGATTGCACCTTTTGCGCCACCGCTCAGCAAGGATTCAACCGCAATTTGAGCGCTGCGGAAATCGTGGGCCAGGTCTGGCTCGCGCAGCGTGAACTGGCGGCTGTGCGCGCGGAAACAGCCGACGAGGGCCGGCGCAGCATCACGAATATCGTGTTCATGGGCATGGGGGAACCGCTCGCCAATTATCGCAACGTGCTGCCCGCCATGCGCATTTTCATGGACGATTTGGGCTACGATTTATCGCGGCGCCGCGTGACCTTGAGCACTTCCGGGCTGGTGCCGCAAATCTACAAATTGGCCGAGGAGTGCAATGTCGCGTTGGCGGTATCATTGCATGCGCCGAACGATGAGCTGCGCAACGAACTCGTGCCCATCAATCGAAAACATCCGATTAGCGAACTGCTTGCCGCATGCTGGCATTACATCGATCAGCAAAACGGCCGCAGCATTACATTTGAATACGTCATGCTGGACGGGGTCAATGACAAACCGGAACATGCACGGCAGCTCGCCCGCCTGATGCAGGGTCATCCGGCGAAGCTCAACCTCATTCCCTTCAACGTGTTTCCGGGCACACGCTACCGGCGATCTCCGGCCGCGGCCATATTGAAGTTCCGCGACATCCTCAATGACCACGGCGTCATCGCGACCACGCGCAGAACCCGCGGAGATGACATCGAGGCAGCGTGCGGTCAATTGGCCGGGCGGGTCACGGATCGCACTCTGGTGCGGCTCGGGACAAAACTCTCAACGGTGTCGCGCACCCCGGCGGAAATTCAATGAAGCTGAATCCGAAATTACTTCGCGCAGTGCCGGTGGCGGCCGTGATGGCGGCGTTCATTCTGACCTCTTGCAACCACAATCCGCCGCCATATCAGCGCCCGGTGCGCACCTACAAGAAGGAGCCGGCCAAAGCCGCGATTGCCAATATGCAGCTGGCCATCGAGTACCTGAAGCTCGGCCAGCTGGCGAACGCGCGCGAGTGCATCGAAAAAGCCCTCGGTGAAGACTCCTCGAACCCGGACGTGCAGATGACTGCGGGCCTGGTGTACGAGAGGATCAACGAAATGTCCAAGGCGGAACATGCCTACGATGCCGCCAACCGGTTGGGGAAGGGCGATCCGAACATAGCGAACACGTACGCCGTATTTCTCTGCCGCGCCGGCAAGACTGCGGCGGGGGAGAAATTATTCCTCGAGGTTTCGGTCAATCCGTTGTATCAGACGCCGTGGGTGGCATTGAGCAACGCCGGAGCCTGTGCCCGCAGCGCCGGTGACTTGGTGAATGCCGAGAAGTTTTTCAATCGTGCGCTTGCGATCAGTCCGAACTACACAGAGGCGCTGCTGCAACTGGGCAATGTCGCATTCGACCGCGGCGACGCCGCGCAGGCGCTCGACATCGTGAAGCGCTATCTGGCGGTGAATCCGCCCACCCCGGAAGTGCTGTGGCTCGGCTTCCGTGCGCAGCGCAAGCTGGGCGATGCGGTCGCCGCGGCCGTGTACGCGCGCCGCGTGCAGACTGAATTTCCGGATTCCCAGCAAGCGCAAAATATGCGCAACGGCATCGATCGATGAGCGAGCTCGCGGTACCTCCGGGCAGCAAGCTGAAGGCTGAACGCGAGCGCCGCGGCTTGAGCGCGCAAAAGGCCGCCGATGAATTGCATCTGGATCGATGGGTGATCGATGCGCTCGAGGCGGACGATTACAAGCGCATCGGTCCGACGGTTTACGCCAAAGGTCACTTGAAGAAGTACGCTGCATTGCTCGGCTTGCCGGCCGCTGAGATCTTGGCAGGCTACGAATCGCGTCCGCCGGGACCGGTCGAGCATACGTCCGCGGGTCCGAGCATGCTCCTGTCGACGCGCGACGAGGGACCGGCTTTCGGAAATTGGTCGCCGACCCAGATCGTCGGGTGTCTGATCGCCGCATTGCTGCTGGCCGGTGTGCTGTGGTGGAGACCCTGGCATCAGCGCGCCAAGGCGCCCCTCAGCAGCGCTCCGGTGGCCGCGGCATCGGTGTCGGCGGCATCAGCGGCGGATGCAACCATCGAGTCCGGCCCGGGCTCAACCGCCGCGGAGTCGCCCGCCATGGCGAAGGATACGGCTGCGGCGCCCGTCGCGACGGCCATCGATGGCGTCGCAGCCGGCCCGGCATCGGCCGATGCGGCTGCGGTCCCGCCCCCGGGCGCGGGCCGGGCGCGATTGCGCATGAGCTTCTCTGCCGATTCATGGGTGGATGTGCATGACGCCAACGGGCGGCGCACGTTCGCCGGCAACGGGCTCGCCAACAGCGTCAAGACCATCGCCGGTGCGGCGCCGTTGCGCGTGTACTTGGGTTTCGGCAGTGGCGTGCAACTCGAGATCAACGATCGGGCCGTCGCCATCGGGCCGCAATTTTTCGCCGGCGATGTCGCGCGTTTCGAGGCCGGCGCCGACGGCGTCCTGCGGCGCGATTCGCGCGGCGAGCCCTCGCGCTCCGATCAAGCGCACAGCGCGCCGCCGCGCAACGCGCGCCAACCACCCGGCTGAGCAGACTCTTGAGCAAGATCATTGAGCCCTTACGCGGTGTGCATGATGTATTGCCCGCGCAAATCGCAGCCTGGCAGCACTTGGAGCGCATCACGCGCCAGGTCTTTTCCAGCTATGGCTATGAAGAATTCCGAGTTCCCGTGATCGAGCAAACCCAGCTGTTCAAACGTTCGATCGGCGATTTTACCGATATCGTCGAAAAGGAAATGTTCAGCTTCATCGACCAGGGCGAGGATCACATCACCTTGCGTCCCGAGGCGACCGCCGGCATCGTGCGCGCCGTGATCTCGAACGGCCTGTTGCGCGAAGGTCGCCTGCGCGTCTGGTGCATGGGGCCGATGTTCCGGCGGGAGCGCCCCCAAGCCGGTCGCTATCGCCAATTTCATCAAATCGATGCGGAGGCCTTTGGATTCGATGGGCCGGATGTCGATGCGGAAATGATTCTGCTGTCCGCCAGGCTCCTGAGGCTCCTGGGTCTACGGGACGTGAATCTGGCGCTGAACTCATTGGGGACGCCGGCCTCCCGCGCGATCTACCGCCAAAAGCTCACCGCCTACTTCGGCGCACACGCAGAGTCTCTGGATGAGGACAGCAGGCGGCGCTTGGCCGGTAATCCGCTGCGCATACTGGACAGCAAGAACCCGGAGATGCAGCGCATCGTCGCCGGGGCACCGCTGTTGCTCGATTCCCTCGACGCGGAATCTCGGGAGCACTTCGAGTCCTTGTGCGCTCAATTGCGCAGCGCCGGCATCGAGTACCATGTGGAGCCGCATCTGGTACGCGGACTCGATTACTACACCCGTACCGTATTCGAGTGGACCACGGATGAGTTGGGTTCGCAAAGTACGGTATGCGCCGGCGGGCGCTATGACGGGCTGGTCGCCCAGTTGGGGGGCACGGACACCCCGGGGATCGGGTGGGCCATGGGGCAGGAGCGCATCGTCATGCTCCTGCAGAAGCAGAACTTGGATCTGCTGAGGCAGCGGCCGCAGGTCTATTTGGTGCTGGTCGGGGAACAGGCGCAGATTCCGGGGTTCAAATTGGCGGAGCAACTGCGCGATGCCTGGCCGGATCTGGCCTTGCAGATCAATCTGGGCGCGGGGAGTTTCAAAACGCAATTCAAGCGCGCCGACAAGAGCGGCGCCGAATTTGCGCTCGTATTGGGGGATGACGAAGCGGCCAGGGGAGTGGTGGCCGTCAAGGCGCTGCGCCGGGAACTGGCACAGGAGGAATGCCCGATGGAGCGAATCAGTGAACGTATTGGCATCTTATTAGGTCTCAAGAGGGGCGGGGAGCGGAACCATGGCTGAAGAATATTTGACCGACGATGAACAACTGGAAGCGGTTAAGCGTGCTTTCACTGAATATGCTCCCTGGATACTCGGCGGCGTCGTGCTCGGCGTTGGCGGCTGGTACGGCTACCAGCACTACCAGGCGCATAAAAATGAGGTTGCGCTTCGTGCCGCGGACCAGTTCAGCCAGATGACGTTCGCGCTGCAGATGAATGATTCAAAGAAATCCCTGCAAATCGCCGACGGACTCATCAAGGATTTCGCCGGTTCGCCCTATGCGGATCAGGCCCAATTGACGATTGCCCGCATCGATGTGGAGAGCGGCAAATCCGCCGATGCCGTGGTGCCCCTGACCCAAGTGATGAATAACTCCAAAGATTCGGAGCTGCGGCAGATCGCACGCCTGCGCCTCGCGCGGGTGTTGATCGATCAGGGCAAGCCTGACGATGCAATCAAGACGCTCGCCGCGGGTACGCCCGGGAGCTTCGCCGGGCGCTATCACGAGGTTCATGGCGACGCGCTGCACTCGAAGAAGGACATTCCCGGTGCCATTGCGGAATACAACGCGGCCCTGGGTGCTGCCCTGGGCGGCAGCGACGGCGGCGCGGACGCCGCACGGCTGCAACTGAAACTTGCCGACCTTGCCTCGAACGAAAAGGCCGACCTTGCTTCGAACGAAAAGGCTAAACCCTGATGCGCTTATTGCTCTCCTTGAGTTTCGCGGCGTTGCTCCTTGCTGCCGGCTGCAGCAAGGACAAAGACGTCGAACCGCCGGCCACGTTGGTCAAAAATTTCAAAGCAACCCTGCCGGTGAAGAAACTCTGGAGCGAAGGCGTAGGCGGCGGCAAGAAGCAGATCAAGCTGCGACTGGGCTTGGGGCCGGCGATCGACCACGGTCTGGTATTCGCGGCGAGCCACAAGGGTGAGGTGCTTGCGGTAGCCCTCGATACGGGCCGCAATGTGTGGGTCAAAAAGCTGAAGATGCCGATCTCGGCAGGTCCGGCGGCCGGCTTCGGCATCGTGGTGGCCGGCAGCAGCAAAGGAACGGTCATTGCGCTGGATGGCGCCAGCGGCCGTCAGCTGTGGCGCTCGCAGATCAATTCCGAACTCCTGTCCGCTCCGGCCGTCAGCGAGAAGGTCGTGGTGATACGCTCGGTCGACGGCCGACTGCATGGCCTCGACACGCAGACCGGCAAGTCCCTATGGTCCGTCGAGCAACAGGTGCCACGCTTGAGTCTGCGCGGCACGGCGATACCGGTCGTCGCCAAAGAGGCGGCGATCAGCGGTTTCGACAACGGCAAGGTGATGGCTGTGTCGCTCATCACCGGGGACACGATTTGGGACACGGCATTGGCGTCTCCGCACGGCCGGACGGAACTCGATCGGCTCGTGGATATCGATTCGGCCGTTCGGGTCGTGGGCGACAATGTGTTTGCCGCCGGTTTTCAGGGCCGCACGGCGATGCTGGCGCTCGATTCGGGACAACTTTGGTGGTCGCACGACATGTCGAGCTATCGTGGCCTGGCAGTCGATGGCGACAATTTATATGTCACCCAATCCGACGGAATCGTGGTGGCCTTGCGTCAGCGCGACGGCGCCGAACTGTGGCGCAACGACAAGCTCAAGCGCCGCGGATTGAGCACGCCCATCGTCACCGGCACCGCCATCGCCATCGCGGACTTCCAGGGTTACATTCATTGGCTGGACAAGGGTACCGGGGCGCTGGTGGCAAGAGAACACATCGCCAAGCAGCGTGTTTCCAATCCCCCGGCGGGCGCGGAAGACACCATCGTCGTGCTGACCGACGGCGGCACCCTGGCGGCGTACCGAGCCACTCCCCGAGCTTCGGGCCCGCTTGCCGCGCCGGCCGCGACGCCGCGCGCGGATGAGGCACCCGCCGAGACCACGCCTTCGGCCGAGACTGCTCCTCCTGCCGAGAAGACCGCGCTTCCGGCCGAGACTGCTCCTCCTGCCGAGAAGACCCCGCCGCCAGCCGAGACTGCACCTCCCGCGCCTCCTCCATCGTCTTAGGGGCCGGTAATGCTTCCGGTAGTCGCGTTGATCGGTCGCCCCAATGTGGGCAAATCGACCCTGTTCAATGCCATGACCGGTACGCGCGATGCGCTGGTCGCGGATTTACCGGGCCTGACGCGCGACCGGCAATACGGGTTCGCACGACGCACAGAAGTGCCGTGCATCGTCGTGGACACGGGAGGCCTGGTCGAGAACGCCGATGTGATCGAGAGTTTGATGATCGCGCAGACAGAGCGCGCGATCAGCGAGGCGGATCGACTCGTTGTGCTGGTGGATGGCCGCGCTGGAGTTACGCCCCAGGACCAGTTCGTGGCGCAGCTGGCTCGCCGCAGCGGCAAGCCAGTGTTCTTGGCGGTCAATAAAACCGAAGGCTTCGATCAGGATATCGCGGTGGCTGATTTTCACCAATTGGGACTGGGCGAGCCGCTGCCGATCTCGGCCGCCCATGACCAAGGGGTGATCTCGCTGCTCGAGACGGTCCTCTCAGGCCTCACGCCGGACCCTCAAGACGGCCCGGAAATGCAGGGTATCAAGGTCGCGGTGATCGGCCGCCCGAACGTGGGCAAGAGCACTTTGATCAATCGCTTGCTGGGCGAGAACCGCATGGTGGCTTTTGATCAACCCGGCACCACGCGCGATGCCGTGCTCGTGCCCTTCGAACGGGACGGCGAACGCTATACCTTGATTGATACCGCCGGCGTGCGGCGCCGCTCACGCGTCGAGGAAGCGGTAGAGAAATTCAGCGTCATCAAGACCTTGCAGGCCATCGAATCCGCGCACGTGGTCGTCGTCGTGATGGACGCTCACGATACGGTTGCGGAGCAGGATGCGAGTCTGTTGGGCACGGTGATCGAGCAGGGCCGGGCACTGGTTCTCGCGGTCAATAAATGGGACAACATTCCCACCGAACAACGGGATCTGATTCGTCAGCAAATCGAGCAACGGCTGCAATTCGCCGATTTTGCGCCGCTGCATTTCATATCCGCGCGTCATGGCAGCGGCGTCGGCGAGTTGTTTGCGACGGTACGGCAGGTCTATGCGGCGGCCATGCGCGACATGAGCACGCCGGAACTGACGCGCGTGCTGGAAGCGGCCATCGAAAGCCACCAGCCGCCGCTGGTCAGCGGGCGCCGTATCAAGCTGCGCTACGCGCACCAGGGTGGCCGCAATCCGCCGGTCGTGATCATCCACGGCAACCAGACCGATCATGTGCCGGATGCCTACCGGCGCTACCTGGTGAATGTCTATCGTAAGGCCTTCGATTTGATGGGTACTCCGGTCAGAGTGGCTTTTCGGGGCGACGAGAATCCCTTTGCCGGCAAGCGCAATCCCCTGACGCCCCGGCAGGTGCGTAAACGCAAACGGTTGATCCAGCGCAATAAGCGGTAAGATCCGAGCTGCGGTACCACGACGGGATGGTCGCATGCGGCAGTTCTTCAAAACAAAAGCCTTCCGAATCTCAGCCATCGTCGCGCTGCTGCTGGCCGTGTATGCGGCTGTGGGATTTTGGGCGGCGCCCAGACTTTTGCGCAACGCTCTGCTCGACGAGATTCCGAAAACGCTGGTGGGCGTCAAACCAGCGGTGGGCGACATCCGCATCAACCCGTTCTTGTTCCAGGTCGAAATCAAGGACTTTTCTTTGACCGGGGCCAATGACACGAAGCTCGCGGGATTCGAACGGCTTTTTGTCGATTTCGACCTGTCCTCCGTCTGGCACCGTGCGTACACCTTCGGCCGGATCGATATTGCAGCGCCATTTGCAAACGCCGTCATATTCAAAGACGGCAGCTTGAATCTGTCACAGTTGAGCCCGAAGACCGCGAAAAAGCCCAAACCCGATCAAAAAGACGCCGAACCCATACCGGCGCTGCGTATCGGCTCCTTCAAGGTCACCCAGGGTTTCCTGTCATTCGATGATCGCCGGCGGCCATCCGATTTTGCGACGCGGCTGGAACCGATCAATTTTGAACTTCAAAACTTCAGCACGGGCGTGCAGGGCGGACGCTTTACCTTTACGGGTGTATCGAAGCTTGGCGAACGAATCGAGTGGCATGGACATCTCTCCGTGCAGCCGATCGAGTCCGACGGTGAGTTTCAAATCGCCGGACTGCAGGCGCACACGATTTGGGAATATCTGGAGGATCGGCTCAGCTTCCTGGTCAATTCCGGCAAAATTGATTTGAACGCCACTTATAAGTTTTCTCTGCAAGATGAGGTTGATTTGAAGGTAGACGTGGCCAGGGTCGCGCTCACCGACCTTGCCGTCCGGCCGAAGGATTCAGATATCGACTGGGTAACCGTGCCTGAATTGGTCTTGAGCGGCACCACGCTCGACCTCAAGGGACGCCAAGCCCACAGCGATTCGCTATCCCTCAAGGACGTGAAGCTCGTGACCTGGCTGGAACCGGACGGGTCTTTTAATTTGCTCAAACTTGCTGCGACACCGGCGCCGCCGGCAACCGTACCCGCCGTCTCGCCGGCATCCTCGGCGCCCCCGCCGCCACCCGCGGCAACAACCGCGCCCCAGCCAACCGCCCCGGGCGCAACGCCGCCCCGGCCTTGGCAATATGACCTGCGCGAATTTGCCCTGCGCGATGCCAGTATTTCGGCCGAGGACCGGCGCACCAAACCGGCTGCGAAAGTGCTGCTTGCGCCCCTGTCGATCAAGATACTCGGTGTCAACCTGGATCTTGCCAAGCAATTGACCATCGCGCTGGATACGAAAATCAACGATGCAGGCTCATTGAGCGTAACCGGAACGGCGACCGCGCAACCGGCAGTAGCGAATCTGAACCTGAAGCTGGCCGGCATCGAGCTTGCGGCGCTCCAGCCCTATATTTCGCAGTACACGTCGATGACCCTGATGGCGGGAGCGCTGAGCGGCGATGCCAAATTCAGCTACGGTGCGAATCAACCCGCGTGGCAATTCGGCGGAAACTTGAGCGTCGCGAATTTGCACACCGTCGACAACGCGTTGCACGAAGATTTCATCAATTGGGATCGTTTGGATATTCAGGGATTGAATTTCCAGCACCAGCCTGATCGTCTGGATATCGATCAGGTCGCGGCCCGCAAGCTGTACGCGCGCGTCATCGTCGAGCCCGACGAATCCATCAATGTGAAGCGCGTGTTGGCCGGCCCGGGCGCCACCGTGATTGCACCGAGTGGAAATACCGGCCCGCCGGTCGCCGCTACCGCCGCGCCTGCACCGGCGGCGCCGCTGCCGCGCGCGGGCAAGAGCCCCAAGCACCCGCGCGGCGGAGCTTCGGTCGCGGCAACCTCGGCGGCAGCCGTGCCGAACGCGGCGCCGGCCATGCCGATGTCCATCAAGAGAATCGTCATCAAGGCGAGCCAAGCCAATTTCGCCGACCTGTCAGTGATGCCGAATTTTTCCACGGGCATTCAGAATCTCGAGGGAACAGTACTGGGTCTTTCATCGAAAGCGGACTCTCGTGCGAAGATCGATCTCCATGGGTCGGTGGATGCCTTTGCACCCGTGTCCATTACCGGGGAGGTCAATGTGCTGGGTGCGGCCCTTTACACCGATCTGTCAATGAGCTTTCGCAATATCGAGCTGAGCACCTTCAACCCTTACTCCGGGAAGTTCGCCGGCTACAACATCAGCAAGGGCAAGCTGACCACGGAGCTGCACTACAAAGTCCAGGGCCGCAAGCTCGATGCGCAACATCACATCATCGTCGAGCAGCTCGAGTTCGGCGACAAGACCGAGAGCAAGGACGCGGTTTCTCTGCCGGTCAAGCTGGCCGTGGCGCTCCTCAAGAACCGCGACGGGGTGATCGACCTGAATCTTCCCGTCACGGGGTCACTCGACGATCCCCAATTCAAATTGGCCCCGATCATCTGGAAGGTCTTCGTCAATATTTTGGAAAAGGCCGTCACCGCGCCCTTCGCCTTGCTGGG
>Ga0210406_10008511_pt1 | contig 10260 bp, 10 predicted proteins | sample IncBWC30MmetaG_FD_155454 | JGI IMG/M metagenome (GOLD analysis project Ga0210406, IMG submission 155454) | Forest soil microbial communities from Barre Woods Harvard Forest LTER site, Petersham, Massachusetts, United States - Inc-BW-C-30-M | ecosystem: Environmental > Terrestrial > Soil >... | reverse complement strand
GCCCGAGCAGCTCTCAAAATAGTAGCTGCCCGTGCCGCCGCCACTGACGAGCTCGGGCTCGAGCCCTTCCTTTTTCAATGCTTCGACCGCTTCCTTAACTTGAGCGATCGCGGCGTCGAGCTTGGCCTTTCGGTCCTCATATCTTTCGAGATGCTGCATTGCGCCCTGATAGGCCTGGATGCCGGTGAACTTGAGGCCGGGTGCGGCGTCGATGGCCCTGGCGATCGCCACCACCTCAGCCGCCGTGTAAACGCCGCAGCGGCCCGCGCCGCAGTCGATCTCCACAAAGCATTCGAGGGACGTGCCGTGCTTCTCGGCGGCTGCAGATAGCTCGGCGACATTCGCCAAATCATCGACGCACACGACGATGCGTGCGCCGTAGTGCGGCAACCGCGCCAGCCGGTCGATCTTGGTCGGATCGCGCACCTCGTTCGAAACGAGTACATCCTTGATACCGGAGCGTGCGAAGACTTCGGCCTCCGAGACCTTCTGGCAGCAGACCCCAATTGCCCCGCCGAGCTCCTGTTGCAGGCGCAGCACGTCGACGGACTTGTGCATCTTCCCGTGCGCACGGTGGCGCATGTTATGGGCCCTGGCATAGTCGCCCATCTTGCGGATGTTGCGCTCGAGCGCATCGAGATCGAGAATCAAGCACGGTGTCTGGATCTCATCCTCGGACATGCCGGGAATGGCCGGGACATCATATCCGACCTCGCGACCGGCGAATTTGGCCTCGATGTTCATGTCTTTAGTCTCCGAATAGCTTGCCTTTTGATGAAGCACTGAAAATGCCTGGCGTCCACGCGGTGCTGACTGGCAAGGATTACCGCGCCGACGGCTTGGGCTCGCTTCCCTCGATGCGCCCTACAAGAAGCGCGACGGCAGCCCGATGTATCTGCCGCCGCGACCGGCGATCGCTATCGGTCGGGTGATGCATTTCGGCTATCCGGTCGCGGTGGTGGTCGCCGATACGCTCGACATCGCCCGCGACGCAGCCGAGCGCGTTCCGATCGATTACGCGCCGCGCCGCCTAGCGTGGCTCTAGCCGGCCGCCCTACACTGCCCCAAATGCGTGGCCGCAAGATCAATCCGCACACCGTCGCGCCAGATCGCTGGTACGGCCTGGCCGCCTGGAAACGCCGCGCCGCCGCCCAGCTGCAGAGCGAGCCGTTATGCCGGTTCTGCCATGAACGCGGGAGGGTGACCGCCGCCACCGTCGCTGACCACATCGAGCCGCACCGCGGAAACTGGAACGAGTTCGCGCTCGGCAAGCTGCAAAGCCTGTGCAAAGCCTGCCACGATAGCGGCAAGCAGCGCGAGGAACTGTACGGTTTCCGCGCCGACGTCGACACCGCCGGCCATCCTCTCGACCCGCGCCATCCGGCTTATCGCCGTTAGGACGACTTCGGGGAAGCTCACTCCCCCTGGGGTCGGGCGTGGGCGCCGCTTTTATCGGGGGGCGGGGGAGGTCCGAAACGGTTCACCCTCCAAAGGTCGGCCGGCGTGACGCCGCGGGAAATGCATACTAAAAGATACATTATTAGAATCAACTACTTAGCCTATAGAAAGAAATTCTGCGGCCAAAACGGCGTGATTCCGCGGCCAATTCCGAACATCCCCCTCGAAACCGTCGAAACTGATCGATTTTGCAGCGGCACTGCTACCCCTTCACTCCAGGCCTAAACGGCGCTAAAAAGGCAACCGGGGCGATTCCGCATGAAACCGGCTCTGAAACCCGATGCGACCGTGCTTGAGGCTTGGCGGCTGCTCTGCCTGCAGGCGAAGGCGCTCGAGGCCGCGATCGCCCGAGCTCGGGAGGAGATGATCCAGGCTCAGGGCAGCCGGACGCGAATTGCCTGCCTTGTGCAGGCGCAAATGGCACAAAGAAGAGTGCTTCGCGCGCTGACCTCACTGGTCTTCCCGTAAAGAAAACGCGCCCCGGCATGGCGGCGAAAACGACTACCTCAGACGAGGCGGCGAGCATCGCGGTAACCCATCGATCAGCGGCGTCGCACTTGCGAAGCCAGCCGGTGCGATGGGATGAGGAGATCGAGCACCGGGCCGTCGAACTCGACCGAGCGGCAGCCCTTGCCCTCGCGGACCCTTGCCTCTGTGCCGGGCGTCGCGGGCCCGCCGCAAGCTCGGCCCGGCGGTTAGGCGGGCACTCGAGCATCACCTTTCAAAGCCGAAATTGTATTGCCACTCTCTGATGCCGTCGTTGACGGGAGCGTCAGTAAAGTCGGCGGCTGTAAGCGCTCGGCCGAGACGCAATTCCAGACAGGGAATGCAAAGGATTTCGGGAGGCGGCTCTGCGCACCTTTCAAAGCCGAAATCGTATTGCCCGCCGGCGTCGACGGGGGCGTCGGCAAGGATTTCGCGAAGAGGTTCTGCGATTTCAGCGCCAGCGGTTGGCCAAGCCATGCGCCATAATTGGTCGTGGACCATGTACCAGTCGGGGCCGGGCTGGAGCGTGTCTATCCCGCAGTCAGCGCAGGGAGCTTTGATGCGTTTGCGGTTGGTGCTGCGATAGATGCCGTCAGCGGTCGGGCGGGCGCGACCTCGCTTGATCCGCCGACTGTAGCATTCTAACAGCGCAATGAGCCTTTGCCGATGCCGATACAGCGCCATGCCATAGCGGCGCTGATCGATGTCTTTCGTTGGGTCCGAGAGGCGGGCAGAGAGGAATTGCACCAGTTCAAACCGGATATCGGCGGTGACCGGCAACCGACCGTGCAGGGCCCGGTTTAGCAGCGACGCGAGGCGGCGGCCTTCATTCGACAACGGCGCGCCGTATTTAACGAACGGAGCGACTGCGAACGGATCAAGCTCGCCATAGAGCGCGCGCCACTCTGCTTTGCTGCGCGCGATCTCCGCATCGCTGATACGGTTCACTTTGTCGAGGATCGCGAGCGGATCAAACTCCGGCATGACCGTCATCTCCTCTAGCCTCGGTCAAAGCTTCGCGAACCATTCGGCGGCGCATCCTTCGTGCAGGGTTTCCGACTTGCCGCCCACCACGCTGGCGTTGGTGATGCGCTTCACGTCGCCGCCTTGGTGGCAATGCATGCAGACCGCTTCGGCCGGGGCGTCGGCGATCACCCGGGACTTGAATGGAAGGAATAAGGAGGTTTTATCGATCGTACTCGTCGGCGTGGATTTGCGGATGTAGGCCAAGGCGGTCTCGACCTCCTCGGGCCTCAAGCCGCGATCCGTCAGCCGCTTGCGGAACGAACTGTTCACGCCTTCCAGGGCGGCGGCGTCGGCCGCCTCGAAGCTCATCATGACATAGGTGTTGATCAGAGCCTGGAAGGCCGCCCCCGTCAGGCCGACATCCGGGATTCCCCGCAGCTCCTCTCCGCCGCCGGTGGGCATCGCGCAGTCTCCGCAGGCACGCAGGGTGTCTAAAGACACACCCTGCGGTGCCTGCGCGCCTGCGGAGGACGTGCGCGGAGAGCCCTTTTTCCGCAGGCGATGCCTGCGGGGAAGACCCTGCGGTGCCTGCGGTGCCTGCGGCCGATGTCAGCCAGACGAGCCGATCGGTGAGGTTGATCAGCTTTTTATTGGCCAAGGCATTGAGCATATCGGAAACCTTGGCGCGGCTCTTTCCGCTCTCCATTTCCTCGAGCCATCCATTTGCAAGACATTGCTTTTTTACGACATCACGGGTGACGGCGGGCACCCCGTCGGGCACCTCCGCAGCACCCTGTCGCTCGACCGCAGAGGCCGGGAATTTGGCGATCGCTTGGCTCAAGATGTGGAGGAACCGGGTCTGGTTGGCGTTCAGCCGGATGCCTGCGCGAGTGCCTGCGGCTGCCGGGATGACGACACAGGAGGTAATCGGGTCGCCGTCGTCATCGGTTCCGAGCTCCACGACCTCGAGCCGGCTGCCGAAGGGCGCGCCGGGCAGCGAATCCTTCGCGTGCTCGATGGTTGCCGAGATGATCCCGTCCTTATCCCGTTCGATCGCGATCTGTGCGTCATCCGCGCCCGATAAGGAGGAATGCCCGCGCGGGCGGCCGCCGGCGACGCCGCAATGGTGGACGACGACGACGGCGCAGCCGAACGCGGCCCGCAGCGCGTCGGCGGCCCGGATAAACCGCGCCATGTCGTCCGGCCGATTTTCGTCGCCGACCAGGGCGCGGTTCAGCGTGTCGATGAAAATGACGGCCGGGGCGACAGCGGCTTGGCGGATGACGTCGATCAGCTTGCCGTGGTCGGCGACCATGTCGACGGACTCGGCGAGCAGATGGAACGGCACCGGCTCGCCGCCGATGACATGGCGTTGCCGCCACGCCTCGACCCGGTTGGCGAAGCCGCCGCCGCCTTCCAGCGCCATATAGACGACGGCGCCCTGGATCACACGGTGGTCGCGATAGGGGCGACCGAGTGCGATGTGCATCGCCATGTCGAAGCAGAGGAAAGACTTGCCGCATTTCGGCAATCCCCAGACGACGGTGAGGCCGCCTTGCGGAATGATTCCCTTGATCAGATAGTTCGGCCTGGTGTTGATCGTGATCTGCTCGAACGGCGTCAGCGTGAAGCGCGGCGGCGGCCCGCTCCGCAGAGACGCCTCGCCGTTGCTTGCGGTTTGCCCGTTGCCCTGGCCAGGCTCGGCGATGCCCTCTGCGGCGAGCTCGACCGTCGGCAATTGCTCGACGTGCTGCCACAGCTCCTCGACCGTGTGCCCGGCTTCAAACCAATCGGTAATGTCGTCGCTTTCCTCGATCGTCGGCCAGATCGCCTTTAGATCGACAACGCGGATGCGTGCCGCGTGATCCTTGAGCGAGCGTGCGATTTTCAAAACATGATCGCGGCCGGGCTGATCGTTGTCGCCGCAGATGACGATATCGGCACCGCCGAAGATCGGGCCTAAATCGTCGCGCCACTTGCCAGCGCCCATCGGATTACAGGTCGCTGGAATCCCGCGATCGCGGAGCGAGATGACATCCTTTTCGCCCTCGACGATGAAGATCGTATGCTCCTGCGCGATGTCCTCGACCAATTCCGGCAGCCGATAGGGGACAATGCGCACGCCCTTGATCGACCATTTCTCCTGCTCGGGGCCGGTGCGCTGGCGAAATTGTTTCGGTGTATTGAGCGGCTCGAAGCGCAGCACTTGGAACAGCCGCGTGCCGCCCTCGTCGACATAGTCATAGATCGTTTTGATGGGCCCGAGTTCGTCGTCTTTGGCGCTTTTGTTGTCGCGGCGCGCCTGCTCGAAATGTTCGCGGCCGCCGCGATCGCAGTGGTGGCAAAACCACGCGACTCTGTCGCGCTCGATCTTGACGTTGAGATATCCGGTCCCGCATTCCGGGCAGTTGGTCGTATAGGTCGGGCGCGCAGTTGACGTCCAGGCGATGCCGTGTCGCTGCAGCAGCTCTTGCGGCGAGAACACGGTCATGCGCGGCCCCCGCGCCCGCGATCGCCGTCGTGAAAGCATCGCGCCTTGAGATTGAGAAAGTCGGCGTCGCGCTTGGCGGCACGCACTTGCGCCAACAATTTGCGGCGGAAGGCATCGGCGACTTGTTTGATCGCCGCCCGCGAGCGCGTCGACGCCGGCGACAACGCCAAGACCGAGGCGAGAGCGGTGACCGGGGCGGCGGCCGATTCGCCGGTCCGTAAGAGCAAAACGGCGTCGATCATCGACTCATCGATGACTATGCGGACGATGGCGTCGGCCAGCTTGCGTTCGAATGCCGGGTCGTAGGCGGCGGCGCGCTCTAGCGAGTCGCGGCGCTCGTTCATGCGCAGCTCTCCACGATCACGGGGCTCTGCGCAGGCGAATCAAACAATCCGACTTGCGCCGCGGCGGTGAAGCTGTCGACTTGGTCGCCCCATGCGAGCCAGCCGGGCCATCGTTGCCGCGCGAACAGCTCGACATAGGGCCCGTCGCAAAACCGCTCGATGCGCCGATAGACTTCATCGGGCTTGCGCGAGTGCTGGCGACGCCGCGCGATGATGAGCTCGCGCACGTCTTTGGCGTTGCGTCGCGGCTTACCACGGCGGCCGACCCAACAAACTTCGACGTTCTTGCGCGTCGTGAAACCGCCGCCGAACGCGAAGCCAGGACCATTTGGATTCAGCTTCGACCAAACAAAGGCCGAGCCGGAGAAGCGAAAGCCCCACGCATTCATGAGCGGCTCGACCGACGGCGCCGAGCGTAGCGGCACCCACAAGAACAGCCACGAATGCGCGGCGGCCAGATCGCGAACCGGCAGCGCGGTGAGCTGCTCGAACGTCGGACACGCATAGTGGTGCTGCGGCGACCGGCCCTCGCCTTTCGTCGACCAGGTTTTGAAACCGAGCGGCGGATCGGCTAGAATCGCGCCGGCGGGACCACTGCGGGCGGCGAACTCGCAAAAGCCGGTCCAGCGGTCAATCGCCTCTAACGTTGCGGCGAATCCGGAATCGGGGACGTCGCAACCATCTTGCAGAATCTCCTCAGCCGCCGGCGAGCCCGCGGCTCCCGGCGGTTGCGCGTTTGCGGGCTGCATGGCTCATGCCTCCGCCTCGGGCTGGGCGGCGGCGGCCTTGCGCGCCTTCTTTGTCTTGGCGGCGCCGCGCGCCGGCGCTGGCTCGGTCGGGCGTGACGCGAGCCATTCGTCGATCTCGTCGCCGGTCCAAGCGCGGACGTTCGGCGACAGCAGGCGGCCTTTGGGGAAGCCGTGAAGCTCGATCAGGCGCCGCAGCTGCGGCCAGCTACTGACGATTCCGTTCGCTTTCAGGTTGGCGAAACGCAACAAGACGGTCATTGGGAGAATCTCCGATTCGCGCGAATCGGACATCCATTTATCCCAACTTTTAAGGCCTGTCGTACCGGATAATTCCGAGGATAATTATCCGGTAATGGGGGCGCTATCGGGTGACCGCGGCCTTGCGCTCGGCCCAAATCTCCTCGACCCGACGCTCGCTCATCCCAAGCTCCTGAGCGACGAGGCGGCAGGCGCTAAGGGGAGCATCCGGGTTACCGCGATGCTCCGGGTGCGTGGCCTCCGGGAATCCGAAATTTTCGACGACAATCTTCACCATAAGTGCGATCGTCATGTAGCGTAGGCCGGTGTCCTTTGGCCCGGTCCCGCGCTTCGCTTTCGGCGGACCGTAGATGAACATTTCGAGTAGCAGTTGGTGCAGGGACGTCGGCACCTGCATCACGCCGCTGTCGACCGTGAGCGCCTGTTGATGCAAATGGCGGGCGCGCTTGCGCAGAATCTCGAGCGCCTCGCGGTCACCGTCGCGAGCTAGGTCGACCAGGGTGTCGTCGTCCTCCACTTCCATATGGGCCTGATAGAACCGCCGGTTGCCTTCTTTCGATAGCAGCCACGCGTTTTTGCAGATCATCTGCCGCACTTGTTCGCGCGCCTGCTTCTCCCGCTCCGAGTTGGTCATCGGCGCTTGCCTCGGAGCGTGACGACCCTGTCGCGTGGGTGCACGATAGCATCAATCAGGTGCGCCAAGCGCTCCAACGCCGAGGCCTTCTCGCCGCGATAGTCGTATCGATCGTAAGTTCCCTCGATGCCGCCGAGGGCGTGGCCGAGCGTGCGTTCAGCATGCTCGCTCGTGATGCCGGCCCGCGCCATCAGCGATCGCGCTGTTCGCCGCAAATCATGCAGTTTCCAGCCGCTGACGCCGGCGGCCCGGTCGAGCGCGGCCTTGAATTTCGAGATACCGCCGATCGGCACGGCTAGGCCGCGGCCGGCAAACACAAACGGGTTGTCGCCGTAGCAGGGTTGCGCGTGGATGATGGCGAGCGCCTGCTCGGGCAGCGCGATCGCGCCGGCGGTGCCCTTCTCGCGCGATTCCTTCGCAATCGTCCACGTGCCATCGTCCGAAATCTCGGCCCAGCGCATGCGGATGACTTTGGCGCGCCGCTGCGCCGTTAGGAGGAGCAAGCGCACCACGCCGCCGAACGGGCCAGCGTTCTCGGCCGCCAGCCATATCCGCCCCAGCTCGTCGTCGGTGAGGATACGGGCACGCTGGTGCGTGTGCGCGCTGCGTCGCGCCATGCCGCGGACGATCGGCGGCCCGTAGTCGTCGTGTCGAGCCGCGTACCAGTTCATGATGCCGCGGGCGATGGCGAGGCAATAATCGGCCTGCCGGGCGCCGTTTCGATCCTCGACGCGATCGAGCAAGGCGGCGACGTCGGACCGGCGGATTCCGGTAAATTCCCGATCGCGCCAAGCCGGCAGGAGGTGACGGTCGATCAGGCGCAGAACCTCGTGCGCCGAGCGCAGCTTATTCTTCTCGACGTGACGCTTGCGCCAGTCGGCGACTACGGCGGCGAACGTCTGCGCCGCCGGCTCGATCGGCGACTTGCCGGCATGAACGCGTTGGATGATCTGCCGGGCGCGCTCGCGCGCCTCGGCGATCGGCAAGACTTTGGTCGAGCCGACGGTGATCCACCGTTGTTTGCCGTTGGGTCCGCGGGTCACGGCGGCGAACGTTTTGTGCCCGGTCGGCGTCACGCGAACGTAGTGACCGAGCAGCTCGGGATCGGGGAAAGCGTAGCGGGCTGAGCGCGGGCGGAGCGCGATCACGCCGCGATCGGACAGCGTTTTGCGAGTCGTCATTTTAGTCTCGGGCTAACGGTAGGCTAACGGCACGCCGGTCTAACACCGGCTAACCGGGGGCTAACACTAGCATAATATCTACCGGCCTTTCGGCGCTATCGCAATGCCGGTTTTAGTGGGTTTTAGCGATGTGTCGGAGACTACGAATCTGGGGGTCAGGAGTTCGAATCTCTTCGGGCGCGCCAGATAAATGTCTGGATTAATTTAACAATTATTGCGCAATTTTATCGAGCCCTTGCTTCGATTTATTGCTGGGAAGCACGGGGGAAGCACGAGGATGATTTTTAGCTCAAAAGTACTTTGGCTCGCGTAACCGATGGCACACGTCACTTACAAAGTGGTCCGCCACAAGGACGGCTGGGCCTACACCGTCAACGGCGCGTTCCCTCTTCGTCTTCCGCACTATCATCATCGTCGGGGTCTCGCGGGGGCTCCGCGTTACCTATGATGGAGACGAAAACTGCACTCGACCAACCAGTTGGGAACAGTTGGGAACGTTCTGAGGCATGCGTGGGGTCATGTCGGCCTCCTGAGGATGCCACGAATGAGTTGCCGAAACTTCGCGGTTGTGCGGCGACAACATTGTAGGCGGCGACGGGTCGGCGGATACCCTCGAGTTCAAACTCCCCAACAGGCTCGACGGTTACGGTGTCTTCAACCGCCATCAAGACGCGCGGGCTATCAGAATTTGCCCCGGCTTGGCTTCGTCGCACAGCCTGGATGCGACGTCCTTCGAAGCCCATGGTGCCGAGCGTGGCATGTCCATGCGCTATGCCGACGCCGAAGCCAAGGTCGTGACCTAGTCGACTCCATTTTTCAGTTCAGCGCCCCGCCGAGGTGCCCTCTCCTCCGTCTATCTGTCGGCCAATAACCGCAATAGCCTGCTCATAGACCGGAGCCGCATTCCATGCCTGGAGGGCGGCGAAATTGACTTCGCCCGGCTGGTATCCCGCCCCCGCGCGCCAGCCATGAGCCTTGAGGAAATTAGCCGTCGAGGATAGCGCGTTCGCTGCGATGTCGAGACTCCCGCCGATGCCATAGTTTAAAATATTTTTGGGTAGGAACTGGGTGTGACCGACCTCACCATGCATGGAGCCGCGCGTGCCTGCGGAAAAGATACCGCGCTCCACCAGCGTCAGAGCTGCATAGAGCTGGTCAGTGAAATAGGCCGTGCGACGGCAGTCATAGGCGAGAGTCGCGACCGCCGACAGGACGTTCTGGTTACCGCGCGAACTTCCGAAACCCGTCTCCATTCCCCAGATGGCCAGGAGCGGTCCCGGCGGCACGCCGAAACGTTGCTGAATTGACGTGAAGAGCGCTGCATTGGATTGCTTGAGCGCTCGCCCGCGCGCGACGATGGTGGAGCCGCCGCGCTTTGCGAGAAATTGACTAAGCGACAGACTAAAGCTTCTCTGACCACGGTCAGCCGCGATAGTCGCAGTCGAATAGTTGGTCGCCATGAGTGCTGCGATGGTGGAGGCGCTAACGCCTCTCGCCTGCGCTTCCCCAGCGAATTGCCTTTTCCACGCCTCGAAACCCGCCACAGTGCTACCGCACTGCGCAGCGCTCGCTTTACCCGTCATCCACATGAGCGCCAGCAGGAGGCCGATGGTAAGTAGCCTGTACTGCCTCGCCCTATTCATCAGCACTCCTCTGGTCCGATCCCACCCGAAGATGAGTAACTCTCGCCAGA
>Ga0210406_10008510_pt1 | contig 10260 bp, 12 predicted proteins | sample IncBWC30MmetaG_FD_155454 | JGI IMG/M metagenome (GOLD analysis project Ga0210406, IMG submission 155454) | Forest soil microbial communities from Barre Woods Harvard Forest LTER site, Petersham, Massachusetts, United States - Inc-BW-C-30-M | ecosystem: Environmental > Terrestrial > Soil >... | reverse complement strand
ATCAGGGCCAGCGGAGACATCTCTTCCGCATCAACAGGCCGTAGACATGACCGCGCTCGAGACGTTCACAACAGCTTCAAAGCAACCCTTGACCACGGGGCGCGTGATCGGTTCTTTGGCAAATCGGCGAATTGGACGCCATTGTCGGTGAGCACGATCTCGACCCTGTAGGGCACGGCGGCGACAAGGGCCTCTAAGAAGGGCGCGGGGTCTACGTATGGGCCTTGTCGACGAGCTCAGCGACCGCGAACTTGGAGTATCCGGTCGCAACGAGAAGATAGAGCCTGCCTTGCGCGGTCTGCACTTCGGCGATGTCGATATGGAAGAAGCCCGATCGGATAGGTCCTGAGCTTACGCTTGGGCGAAGCTTCGCCTTCGACCTGCCGATTAACGAGACGCTGGTGCGCGAACTCGCTGGGGCGGCCAGTTCCTGGCCCTCAGCGCAACGTCGCGCTTGTTGGCGGTAGTGGGCCATGCCGCCCTGCCGGCCCCGAGCGCCGTCGCGAATACAGGCGCGGGGCTTTGGTCGATTAGTGATCCTTAATGAACTCGACCACCTGCCATCCACTCAGCCCGGTGGACAGCTCTTGTTTCACCGGCCGTCGAAAAATCATGGCGTCGCCGAACGCGCTTGGCCTATTCGCCGGAGGCGAGGGTGGTGCCGGGGGCGTTGTCGCGTCAACCGACCAAGGAATAGAGAAGCGCGTTTTGCAGCGCTGAACCAAGCGGCAAGGCCGGCGGCGAGCTCCCACTCCCCCGTAGCGCGCCTGGTCCGAACCCAACTCCAGCGCCTAGGGTATCGATCCCGATGTATGATGCAAGCGGAGGAACAGAGCGGAGCGGCGCTGCGATCGCGGCAGGAGCGCCGGCGCCGCTACGTCGAAAGTATTGCAAACCCGTCATGGGCCAAATGGCGCCTGATCGCCGGGGCAGCGATGGATAACGGCATATTCGAGCACAGGCTCTTGCGGCGGAAATTCGCAGCCGCGCCCGGCGCGTCATAGAGCTCCAGGAAGTTCCGATGGAGCGGGTATCAGCAAGCGATGATCTCGTCGATCTTCTGATCACCGACCGCTTGGCCGAGGACGAGAAATCGCCAAAGCAGCTTGGCGCCAGCACCCAACCCATCAGAAACCGTCCAAGGCCAGCAATGTACTCGTGATAAGCGCCACGGCCCGGAAAGCCGGAGTCGCGCGTGTAACGGTTCATATTCAGCATCAGCACCGGATAGTCGCTGCCGCTTTTCGCTATTCGCCTGACTTCCACAAAATCGCCGCTGTTACGCTGCAAGTGTGATGGCTCTAATGGCGTGTCAAAGAGGTCCATGTGGCGGTCTTCCCAATCAATATATCGGATGAGGTCACCCCATCGCGGGAATGCGATACAGCCGGCCGGTCGCGTGAAGGTCCTCCATCGTCCATGGGGCTCCCACGCCGCTGACCATCCAGCCCAGGATCGCCCACAGGTCTTTGTCGACCGTTGTGTCGTCCAGCGGCTCCAGCGCTTCGACGATCGCGTACACCTCGAGCCCCGACGGGAAGGGCTCGCCGCTTCGGCCCACGAACACCAATGCGTACGCGGCGCCCGAAGGCGCGCGGACGAAGCCGGGTTCGGTGAGCCCAACCCGATCGAGATCGAACGTACGCACGAAGAAATCGCGGAATTCCGGATAGTGGCCGAGCCGGTCCTCCGTCAGCACTAAAGCCTGTCGCATCCCCTCGGCGAGGGGCTTGGCGATGACTGCGACAGCCGCCATCAAGCCCGTCCCAGCCTGTCGAGGAAGTCGACGATCAATCGAGCGATCTCGGGGCCGGAATCTTCTTGCAGGAAATGACGGCCAGTCACCATGTGCGGGCCCTCGGCATGGGGCAACAGGCGCTTGAATCGTTTTGCGAAGGTCTCTACCTCAAACACTTCGTCCTCACGTCCCCAGATGATCAGGGCCGGCACTTGAGACTTTGCCAGCGCGGCTTCCAGCCAAACGAACCGCGCCTGGGCGCGGGCCGCGTCGTCGAGTGGTATCCATCGTGGCCAGACCCAGGTCAGGAGACGTGTCTCGCTGTCCGGCAAAACCGCCTCGTAGACGGCCTGCGCTTCGAGACGGAACTGCTCCCGGTTGACGACCGACAGATACACGCCCCGGCCCGCCAGCACATTGTGCCGGCCCATCAGATAAGGCCCGATCAGGGGCGCGTGCATGGTGCGCCATGGGAACAAACGGGTGTGAAAGTCCGCCGGCGGCGTCGGCCACGCCCAGGTGCTCATGACGGCCAGCGCCCGTATTCGTTCCTGGTTGTTCATCGCGAAGCCTAGGCCGGTTGGTCCGCCCCAGTCGTGGCACACCACTGTCAGACGACGCAGATCGAGTTGGCGGACAAGGCCGGCGAGGTTGGCGATATGCCCATCGAGACTATGCGCCTGCTCACGGGCAGGCTTCTCGGACAGGCCGAAGCCGATCATGTCGGGGACGATGACGCGGTGTCCCGCATTGACCAGCGGCGGGATCACGCGGCGGTAGAGGAAGCCCCAGGTTGGGTTGCCGTGCAGCAACATGACGGGATCGCCGACGCCCTCATCGATATAGTGCATTCGCCAGCCGTTGACCCGAGCGTAGCGCGCCGCGAAGGGCCACTGCGAGCAAAACCCATCGAGGCTTTCAAAAGGATCCACAATCATAGCCGGCGCTTCACGCCGGCACGCAACCCAGGAACGCTCAGACCATATCTCCGAGGGCGCTCACTCGACCGCGGCGATGAGACGAGTGGCGTGGGCGGCGCCGGAGCCCCCGATCCATCCAACCGGACCGATCCTCCTTCTTCTTTCCTCACGAGAAGTCCTCAAGTTTCGACTCGGCCATCCCCAATGCGGAGATGCGCTAGCGCCGCCGCCGCGATGCCCTCAAGGAGAGCCCGCTCCGGGCGCACGCGCGCGAGGACACGAATGCCCATCAGCACACCAAGAAGATTTTGCGCCAAGGTCCCCGCCGGAAGCGTCCGCGCGATGGTACCGTCGGCCTGGCCTGCCCTGACGCGCGCTTGAAAGAACCCCTCGATGCCGACGAGAGTCTTCGCGACGACTTTCCGAAATGCTGGGTCATGCGGCGCCACATCGAGCGCGGCGTTAACAAGCATGCATCCTTTCCTCGCGCGGTCGTCGAGCGAGCGTTTCACGATCTCCTCAAAAAACGCCTCTATCGCCCGGAGCGGCGGCAAGGACTTGCAACGTCGAATTCTGTCGGCGATGCTGTCTTCAACATAGTGATCCAACGCCTTCTCGTAGAGCGCGCGCTTATCGCCGAACGCATTATAGAGGCTTGCCGCCGCAATGCCCGTATGCTCAACGAGGTCCCTGACCGAGGTTGCCTCATAGCCCTGTTTCCAAAAGCATAGGACCGCCGCATCCAAGACGGCGCTTTCGTCGAATTCCCTCGGTCTCGCCATCTCGCCGCCTGCGTTTCGTCCACCGGCATCTTGCCGTTGGCAGCGCCATGCTTCATTATAGAACAATCATACTAAAACTCAACGCGCAGATTACCCCGCAGCCTCCCGACGTTCGCGCCTCTGGCGGTGGGTCGACAAGGACCAGCAGAATGGGACCGAAACAGCAGCGCAAACTCTTCAAAGTCGAGGCTGCGCGCGTCGTCCGCTCCGCCATTGACCGCAATCGCTCGGAGCCGACGCCATCCTGACCGCTGGGGACGCATTGCCCGTACCGCCACGTCGCCGCACTGGCCGACGGGGCACTCTCAAAAGGAATCCTCATGATCCGTTTCTATTTCCACCCGACGCCGAACCCCGCGAAGGTTGCGCTCTTCCTTGAGGAGGCGGGCCTGGCCTACGAGGTCATCCCGGTCGACACGAGCAAGGGCGAACAGCACACACCTGTGTTCCGGGCGATCAACCCGAATGGCAAAGTGCCGGCGATCGTCGATACGGATGGGCCTGGCGGCAAGGAGACGCGCGTCTTCGATTCCACCGCCATTCTGCTCTATCTGGCCGAGAAGACCGGCAAGTTCCTCGGCAAGGCCGAGGAACGGGCGGAACTGCTGTCCTGGCTTCTGTTCATTGGCTCGGGCCTCGGGCCGTTCTCGGGCCAGTCCGTTCATTTCCAGTTCGCCGCGCCCGAGGGGCTCGATTACGCCAGGAATCGCTACCGGCGCGAAGCCGAGCGGCATTACCAGGTGCTGAACGATCACCTGAAAGGGCGCAATTTCATCGTCGGCGACAGCTATACGATCGCCGATATATCGGCCTGGGGATGGCTCGATCGCGCGTCCCGCGTCCGCAAGGGCGCCGATGATCCGCTCGGTCCATATCCTAATCTGAAGCGTCTCTTCGGGCCGTCGACGCGCGGCCGGCCGTCGAGCGGGCGCGCGCCGTCGGCAAGGATCATGACTTCAAAAAGATCAGCGACGAAGAAACCAAGCGCGCGCTCTTTCCGTCGAACTATCCGCCAGCCGCATAGGGAGCACAGCCATGAAGCTCGACGGAAAGCGCGTTCTCATCACCGGCGGGTCAAGCGGCATCGGCTTGGCGATCGCCCATGCACTCCTCGCCAAGGGGGCCAAGGTCGCGATCACAGGCCGGCGCTCTGCGGTGCTCTCCACCGCGGTTGAGGCGTTGCGCAAGAACGGCGGATCGGTCACGGGGATCGTCGCGGATGTCGGCACGGAGGAAGGCCGAGCGCTCACCTTACAGCAAGCGCTTGACGCGCTCGGAGGCCTCGACATCCTGGTCAACAATGCCGGCGGGGTTCGCGCAGGGCGTCTCGAAGCCACCTCGCAGAAGGAGATCGAGACGATGCTGAACGTCGATCTCGTGGCGCCCATCCTTCTCACGCGAGCGGCGCTGCCGGCGCTCCGCGCGAGCGGCGACGCCATGGTTGTGAATGTCACGTCGGGCATCGCGCTGATCGGCGCGCCGTTCTACGCCACTTACGCCGCAGCCAAGGCGGGTCTGGCTCGGTTTAGCGAATCCTTGCGCCGCGAGCTCAAGGGCGAAGGCGTTCATGTCCTGACCGTTTATCCAGGAGGGACCGACACGCCAATGATGAAAACGAACCGGGCCGGGCCAGAACTCGGCTTCGGGCGCGAGCCGGCGTCGGCCGTTGCGGACGCCACGGTCGATGGCATCGAGGCCGAAGCGTTCGAGGTCATTCGAGGAGGCGACGCTCGCGCCCAGATGATCGCGCTCAATCGCGACAATCCCGCGGCGATCGACGAGCGGATGCTCTCTATGAAACCCGCTCTCGAGGATGCCGTGAAGGATCACTCGGCCCTGTGAAAGCCAGCCCAACGCAGCAAGGCGAACTACGGATTGCGTGATGATCGACCTCTATTACTGGCCTACGCCGAACGGACACAAGATCACTCTCTTTCTCGAGGAGGCGGCTCTCGATTACACGATCAAGCCGGTCAACATCAGCGCCGGCGATCAATTCAATCCCGAGTTCCTGGCGTTCTCTCCGAATAATCGCATGCCCGCCATTATCGACCACGGCCCCGTCGACCATGGCGAGCCGGTGACTGTCTTTGAGTCTGGCGCGATCCTTCTTTACCTCGCCGAAAAGACTGGTCTCTTCCTTCCTACCGACCTGCGCGGTCGGAAGACCACGACGGAGTGGCTGTTCTGGCAGATGGGCGGCCTCGGGCCCATGGCCGGTCAGAACCATCACTTCGGCGTCTATGCGCCGGAGAAAATCCGCTATGCGATCAACCGATACGTCAACGAGACCAACCGGCTCTATGGAGTCATCGACCGTCGTCTCGCCGATCGTCCGTTCCTGGCTGGCGACGCCTATACGATCGCCGACATGGCGACCTATCCGTGGATCGTTCCCTGGAAACGACAGCAGCAGAACCTGGACGATTTCCTAAATTTGCGTCGCTGGTTTGACGCCATCGCCGCGCGTCCGGGAACGCGGCGAGCCTACGCAAAGGCGGAACCGTTTTCCGCGCAGCCCGCCGTGACCGAAGAGGGCAAGAAGCTGCTGTTTGGTCAGACTGCGGCGAGCGTGGCGAAGCGCTGACGCGGCAAGACCAAAGGGGCGCGTCTTGAACTCAACTGAGGAGTTGGCCGAACGCCAATGGCGCGACTACCGCGCGCGTGAACCCGGAACGTGCTTCGCAGACCCGGATTTCCACCTGTCCCTCACTGCCGCTTACGAGCTCCAGGACGCGGTTGCGAGGCTTAGGATCGCGTCCGGCGATCGTCTCGTCGGCTACAAGGTTGGCTGCACGGGGCCAGGCACCACGCAACAGTTTGGGATGCAAGGACCGATCCGAGGGCGCCTCTTTGAAAGCGAGGTCCGGCGGCACGGTGAAGCTTTGAATCTCGACGACTTCGCACACCTGGCGATCGAGGGCGAAATGGCCGTCCGGATCGGGCCTGACCGCACGATCGCAGCGGCGTTCCCGGTCATCGAACTCCATCACTATGTTTTCAGAGGCGTCAGAAAGACGCTGCCGGAACTCGTTGCGAACAATGGCCTGCATGCAGGTTTCGTGCTGCCGCTCCACGATTGGCTTTCGTCGAAGGTCTACATAGACGGAACAGGCGCGTTGTCTGTCCGCATCAATAACGGACTCATCGCATCGGGCGAGCTGTGGCCAATGTCCGGCGGCGCCCGGTCCTCGCTCCAGTGGCTTCGGCGGCAGCTTGCGGACACGGCCGCCGATCTCTCGCCAGGAAACATCGTCCTTACAGGAACGCCTCTTGGACTCTACCCTGTTCGCGGAGGCGACCAAGTGGCGGTCCTCATCGATGACAAAGACGGCGCGCTCTGCTCGATCGTGTGAATGTCGACGTCTTGCGGTGCTGGTCCATGCCACGCTGGAGGTTGGCGACCGGATTTCACATTCCGCCGGCTGTCGCGCGAGTTCCAACTCGTACTGGGGGATCCTTCTAGGAAAGCAGTCAGCCGGGGACAGAAGCAATTGATCACGGTCGCCGTGGCGCTGACGACGCAACGGGACGTGAAGCTGTTGCACCGCGAAGGCGCTTCGCGGCAGCCTCCTTCCGGCGGCCAAAGTCGGAATCTGTCCGAAATGCAAAAAGGGTTGCGAAACCGGTAACATCAGCGAACGGTGTCGCGAACATGGAAGAGTGGCCAAGCTTTGAATGGCCGGTGCGGAGATCCTCTTATGAAACGCCGTCTGCTTGCTTTCGCCCTCTCGTTTCCCATCACAATTATGCCGTTTGTCGCCAATGCAGCCGATGTAGTCCCCTACACGGCCCACGCTTTCGCCGCGGCCCAGAAGGCCGGCAATCCTATCCTCGTCGAGATCACCGCTTCCTGGTGCCCGACATGCAAGGCGCAGAAACCGATCCTAAACAAGCTCGAGTCCGACCCGAGGTTTAAGGATCTTAAAGTTTTCGACGTCGACTTCGATTCGCAGAAGGACGTGGTGCGCTCCTTCAACGCCACTATGCAAAGCACGCTCATTGCTTTCAAGGGCGATCACGAGAGCGCCCGGTCGATAGGCGACACCAACCAGGATTCCATTGAGGCGCTCTTGGAGAAAGCCATCTAAGCGCCCGCGATGTTCCTAAACCTGTCGTTAGCTTTTCTCGCGGGGCTCTTGTCGATGCTCTCGCCCTGCGTACTCCCGCTCGTGCCGATCGTTCTTGGCACGGCGCTGTCGCAGCACCGGCTGGGGCCCGCAGCCCTCGCAGCGGGATTGACCCTGTCTTTTGTTGCGATCGGTTTGTTCGTCGCCCTCTTCGGCTTCGCAATTGGACTCGATAGCGACTTCTTTCGCGCTGTCGGGGCCGTGATGCTGTTCGCGGTCGGTATGGTGATGGTCGTTCCTGATCTATCGACTAAGCTTGCCGCTGCGGCCGGCCCTGCCGGCAATTGGGCCGAACAGCAATTCGGTGGATTTTCAGGGGTTGGGCTTTGGGGCCAGTTTGGCGTTGGGCTGCTTCTCGGCATGGTCTGGAGTCCCTGCGTCGGTCCGACGCTTGGGGCCGCCTCCGTCCTGGCCGCGCAGGGCAAGGACTTGGGGCAGGTCGCTGGCACGATGGCGATGTTCGGCATCGGCAGCGCCCTGCCCTTGCTTCTTCTGGGTCTCTTGTCTCGTCAGCAGATACTGCGTTGGCGCCGCGCCCTGGGTCGGACCGGTGTCATGCTGAAGACGGCGCTCGGGGTTCTGCTCCTGATGTCGTCCGGCTCGATCCTGCTCGGGGTTGATCGGGCGATCGAAGCCAATTTAGTGACAGCCTCGCCGCAGTGGTTGACCGACTTGAGTGCTCGCTTCTAGTGACGGGAGAACACATTCGGCCGCGGTGCCGCTTGGCAACATCACGTCACGAATACGAGCTCTATCCGGCGCTCCGCGAAGAAGGGGTGTGAGACGCAAGCCTTGCACACAGCCTTCATTTGTCACCTGTCGTTTGCGCCACGTGTGGGCCGGCCCGGGTTCACGCCGATTCCAGCCGATGACGAAGCGGGCCGACGCTATACTCGATGCCGCGGCGTCGCCATCCCGTTTGCGGCGATGATTGGTCCCTGGAGGATCCAGTCGCGGGCCCCGTCGAACTCGCCTCTCGCCAGCCTCAGAGCTAACTGGGCCACCATGCCGCATGGCGCGCGGGCCTCATTCGCGCTAGTCTCCCTGCGGGAGGACGCCACATTCGTGAGAGGGCGCTATGACAATTGGAATTGTCCGATGGTTCGACGTCCGTAAGGGCTATGGTTTCCTCAAGCCCGACGACGGTGGAGTTGACGTGCTGGTCGATGTATGCGCCGTCGAACGCGCAGGAATGGCCAGCCTGAATCAAGGCCAGCGCCTCAGCTTCGAGGTCGTGTACGATAAGAGGATCGGCAGATCGTGCGCTGAGAATCTCGGCGCTTCTGGATTGCAGGCCGGAGCGCGCATAGACATTGCGCTTCCGTTCGATCCTCGCATCGATCCATCGCCAGAGCGAGTATCGCCGGGCTAGGGCGGAGTAGGCAGCGCTCCCGTAAGGCGCTAGCGTCTTGGCGCCGAAACGCTTAGCGCGCCTGCCCATCCGGCGTAAGAGCCGCAATTATCGCTGATAGAAGTTTGCATCCTCCGTGCACTTCTTCCACTCCGCCTTTTGTGCATCGGCCGAGGAACAATGCGGCGCTGGTCATTTCGCCCGGCGAGATTCGAGACGGAAAAATGGCCTATACTTCTTTGTCCTGACAGTATCGTGAGGAAAATCCGATGCAGGATTTGATTCAGAACTACGTGGGCGACCTGCACAAGCTCCGCGAGGTGTTCCACAAAGAGCTTGAGGCCACCGCGGAAGAGCTGTCGAAGGCAATGGCCCTCTACGCTAAACGCTGTGATGCGGCACTGGCGTCGTTCATGGAGAAAGCTTCGGCTCGCGAGAGCGAGCTTGAATCGTCAGCGGCGGCAAGGCTTAATCAGTTCTGCGGTCTGCCGGCAAACGGCGGTCTGACGGACGTCGATAACGGACCGCCTACTCAGACTCCATCGCATTCTGATGCGGGGATCGCGGCCTCCGCAGAGCGGGCGGTCGCAGATAGTCTGCATGTCGAGAGCGATCGGGATCGCAAGCCCCAGCCGGCCCGCTCAATGACCCTTGTTAAATCAGGGCCGGCTGCTTCAAGCATCTCACCCCGAGCAGCCGCGAAATGACGTCGGTCGCGAGGGTGCCCCCTAGACTTCTTTGATTCCGCCTCGGAAAGGCGGCCCGTACAGGGCATCGCCAACGCGGCCGACGCACAATGACACCCGAGAGCGACTCAAGCTGCCAGCGGCCTTACCCAGCCCGTCCTAGGGCTATCGCGCTGGGCCGCGGGCAGCGGCAGGCCGCCTGATATGATAAATTTTGGGCGCCATGACGCCTTTCGCGAGCATCGGCTTCTAACGTTCGGCGCGGGGCTGCTTTTCGCTCAATGGCGGCATTCACAGCGCAATACATGTCCGCTTAACGCCGATTCGAGAGGTCCCACAAACGTCTCAAATGCACAAATACCGGCCATTCCGGGACGGCTTGGCGACAGGCTCGGCCGGGTGGCTCGAACTTCGCGATGTCCTGGTCGAACTCGGACCGCCCGTCCGGCATCCATCAAGACGCCTTCGCGCGATTCCGAGAGACAATCTCCTGGGCCAGATCGACGAAGCCGCGCAGGTGGACGCGGCTGGTCGTGGGTTTCGTAGAAGTAGCGTTTGACGGTGGCGTCCTTGATGGTGCGGTTCATTCTTTCGACTTGGCCGTTGGTCCACGGGTGTTTGGGCTTTGTCAGCCGATGATCGATGTCGTTCTG
>Ga0210406_10008507_pt1 | contig 10261 bp, 12 predicted proteins | sample IncBWC30MmetaG_FD_155454 | JGI IMG/M metagenome (GOLD analysis project Ga0210406, IMG submission 155454) | Forest soil microbial communities from Barre Woods Harvard Forest LTER site, Petersham, Massachusetts, United States - Inc-BW-C-30-M | ecosystem: Environmental > Terrestrial > Soil >... | reverse complement strand
CTGCCGCGCTGGGTGATTCGCCGCACATACGGATGAGATAGATCGGGATGAGCATCTGTCCTGCGAATGAGATTCCGTTCAGGGTGAATTGCGTCAGCACCGATGCTGAAAAATCCTTTCCCCTAAAGAGCTGAAGATCAATGAGCGCATCGTCGCCCTTCCTGGTTGCCGTCCGGATGAAGACAGTGAGCAGCACCAGAGCAACGAAAAATGCCGTCAAGCCGATCCCTTCGCTAACATGGTCCACACCGTAGAGAAAGAGCACGAGCCCTGGGGAAAGTAGGCAGAAGCCGACAAAGTCGAGATCTCTCGGCTGGGCTTCGGCGAGGTCTTCGGGAAGAAAGCGAATCGCCAGAACGATTCCTAAAAGACCGACCGGAACGTTTACCAGGAACAGCCAACGCCAGGACGCATGTTGAAGAATCGCCCCAGCCAGCACGGGCCCGAGGAGTGGTCCCAGCAGAATCGGTATTGCGGCGTAACTGAAGACGCGTGCCACGTGCCTCCCAGCGGCGCGCACTATCATCATCTGCGACAGCGGAGCCATCAAACCTCCGCTCATTCCCTGGAGGACTCGAAAGCCAATCAGCGAGTTCGCGGACCACGCGACTCCGCAGAGGGCCGATGACAGCGTGAAGATCGGAAAACACCACAGATAGAGCGATTTTGCTCCGAGCTGCCCGACGAGCCAGCCATTCAACGGGAGCATGAGCGCCAGTGCCAGAAGGTAGCCGCTCGTGACCCATTGAATGGCGGCAAGACTGCTGTGCAGATCAACCGCCAGGCTGGAGAGGGAGACGTTCACCACCGTTGCATCGACCTGTCCCATGAGGGACCCAAGCACAGCGACAGCAGTGATCTTCCAGACCAGTGGATCGAGCCGATCGAGTCGATCGAGTTGATTCTTGGTGTCAGGCAAGTGCGGCGAGGACCTCCTTGGTCGAGCGCACGCGACAGAGCCGAGGGAATATCTTCTCGAATGCGAAACGATGCTGTTCACCATCCTGACCGGTGCAGGCGTCCTCAACGACGACAAAGCCAAAGCCGAGGCCGGTACCCCGTCGCGCCGTGGACTCTACCCCCGCATTGGTAGAGATTCCGGTGAGGACGACCGTATCGACACCACGCGACTTAAGCTGCTGCTCAAGGTTGGTTCCTGCGAAGGCGCCCCAGTGACGTTTTGTAAGCAAGACGTCGCCGGGCTGAAATCCGGCAGAAGGGGCAATCTCCGAAGCAATGGCGGGCAGCGGTGCGTTCCCCATGTTGACCGGCTGGTCGACAGGAAGCTCGAGGAAATCGTTGAGGTCGACGCGAACATAAACAACTGGGGCGCCGTGGCCGCGAAACGTTTCGGCCAGCTTTGCCGAATTGGCAACGACCTGTGCGGCTGGATGAGGCGCGGTACTCCTGCCGACGACGCCATTCTGGAGGTCAATGAGAACAAGTGCGGTTTTGTGGGGATCAAGCTGAAGTTCTGCCATGGGACTCCTCGGGATAAGATTTGTTACCAAAATCGAGGACACCCTCGATTTCTAAGGTATAGAATATGAGGATGCCCTCGAATTTGTCAAGTTCGATAAGAGTCGCCCCGCAACAGGAGCGCTCTTCACACAGGCTCGCCAGTTTCCTGAAAGCGGCTGCGGAACTGTTTGTCGAGGTTGGCTATGATGCAACCACGATGACCGCGATCGCGGAGCGGAGCGGCTCTTCGATCGGGGCGCTTTACAACTACTTCCCGAACAAACAGGCCGTCGCCCTCACATTGTTGGGCCAGTACGCCCAGGAGATGGAAGAGCAATGGAGGCCATTGATAGAGCGAGCAGAGAACCTCACTCATCGAGAGTTCGCGAGTCTCTTTATCGAACGGATCACTGAAATTCTTCAGGTACGTCCGGCTTATCTGAGACTGCTCGCGGCGCCGATTCGGCTACGCCGCGACCCCGCTGCGAAGCGAGTCTTGCGAGCCAACATCGCGAATGCCTTTAGAGCAAAGAACCCATCTCTATCAGACGAACGAGCAATGCTGGCTGCGAACGTGACTCTCGAGATGGTCAGAGGCTTGAAGACCCTCTATGGAGAAGCGGGCGATAAAGGGAAAGACTTGATTGTGGCTGAATTCAAGAAGGCGCTGACCCTATATTTGGGAAGCGTTTTGGGCTCATGAAAGCGTTCATAACGGACGCTCTCGGATGATGGCGATTCGGAAACTTTCTCCCTTTTTGTAGGAAAGCCGGGGACAGACGGACAGACTGGACGTTCATCTCAAAAGAAAGATTGCCGACTAATCGGGAGTGGGCTCACGTTGGACCACAACCAAAAACACCACACCGACGATGGTAAACATTCGGAATGCCTCTTCCTGCCCATTCCACATTTTCGACTGCCACATTAGAAACCATTCGCCCCCGACCTCGAGGAATGCTACCAACCACATCAGCAGGCTCATCGTCAGCGCAATCACCGCGACGTTCAGCGCAGCGGCGAATTGCGCCCTGTCCGCACCATACGATTTCAGCAACCGAAGACCAGCCCACCAGCATAGAAGCATAGTGACTGATTCCCAGGCGATGATGCCGATGTAGAAGACCGTATGTACTAGCGGCGAATGGACGGCGCGCCACATGAGGTGGTTCCCCGGAAGGGTTGAGTCCATCATCAGGACGTGGCGGACAAACTCATAGTTGGAGCCGTAATCCGTGATGTTGTTTAGGACCAGAATCGTGTAGAAAAGTGCGATTGCAAAAACCAGAACCGCTTTGGAAACGCGAAGCGCCATGACATGCCGCATAGGTTGTCGCACGCGCGAATTATAGATGTCACGCCAACAATCGGCGCAATCCGTCGCGCAGTTCCTCGACGGGAGTGTCTCGTGGCAAGCTTAGAAGCTCTTCGGCGGCATTTTGGTCGCCGCTCCACCACTCTTCTGATTCGAGGTGCCTCAACAAAAGTTGTACTCCAAGGGGATCATTACGCAGAGCCAATCCCCAAATCGCTTCCCGCCGTGCTTCTTCGTACGAATCATCCAGGCGACTGCGAAACGCGGCGCGGATTTCCGGTGAGTCGGTAAAGCGCTGTACGCCGCCTTCAATTACGGAGGCATTTCCTAGCGAAAATGTCGCCCAATCGCGAACCACTTCATTCTCATCTTCCATGAGCGCAGTGAGAACAGTTACCCCTTCGGGATGTGTCCTAAGGTCAATGCAGTTGGCGACCGCGTGCCTTACATCCGCGTCAGGATGGCTTCTTAGGCCTATAAGAGTTGCTACCGCCCTTTCAGTGCCCAAATGCGATAAGGCCCAAGCTGCGCAACGCACTACCTCCTCGTCTGACTCTCGAATATGTTCAATCGAAATTGATACGCACTCGGGGATGAACGGACGTTCTCCGTCTGGCTTGCCAGCGTCGAGCTGCGCTAAAACGCTTAGGCCCCGCGCCCGTGCTTTCTTGTCCTCTGACCGGCAGTAGCGCTTAGCCACTTCAAACACTCTCGCGCCTCCCCGAAGTCGAAGGACGCTTACGGCTTCCCAGGGGGCATCATCGTCATATTCCCCTTCAAGAGTTGCAGCAAAAAGTTCTTCTGTACTCTTGCGCTCTAAGTCTTCTCGCGCACGGGCACCCTCGTCCGCAGTTCTGGTTCCCTCAATTGGTTCTTCTAAGGACATAATCGTGCTTCTTCTCAGCGCGGCAAAATCGAATGCGACCTTCGGCACCCAGTGCTTGAGTCTGCCCAATGATAACTCTTGGAATCAGGAGATTACATTCGTTAATTCAACGTGCCAGGTTGGCCGGCAATTTTCTGGACGGGCTACACTGGAGGAGGCAGCGTGCCGCGAGTTGTTCCTTCAAAATGATCTCTTTCGCAAACATCAATAAGCAGTATGGCAAGCAGTTGCTGTTCGTGGATGCTTCGTTTCAGTTGAACCCCGGGGACAAAGTCGGACTGGTCGGCCCCAACGGGGCGGGCAAGACAACGCTTTTCCGGATGGTGGTGGGCGAGGAAACTCCCGACGAGGGCGCGGTCTCAGTCCCCAAGAAGTTGACGATCGGCTACTTTCGCCAGGACGTCGAGGAAATGCAGGGCCGTTCGGTCCTGGATGAAGCGATCGCAGGCAGCGGACGCGTCGGCGATCTCCACCACGAGCTCGAAGCCCTGCAGCGGGAAATGTCCGACCCCGACAAGGCGGATGACATGGCCCGCATCCTTGATCGCTTCGGTCACGTTCAGGAGGAGTACGAGCACTTAGGCGGTTATGCGCTCGAATCGCAAGCCCGCGAAGTGCTCCATGGTCTCGGATTTAAAGACGATCAGATTGACGGCGACGTGGGCGCTCTCTCGGGCGGCTGGAAAATGCGGGTTGCGCTGGCACGCGTCCTGCTCGGAATGCCGGATGTGTTGCTGATGGACGAACCGACGAACCATCTCGACATCGAATCCATCATCTGGCTGGAACAGTTTCTCAAGTCATTTCCCGGCGCGCTGCTCATGACTTCGCACGACCGCGAGTTCATGAATCGTCTGGTCTCAAAGATTGCGGAGATTGATGGCGGCGAGATCATCACCTATTCGGGTGACTACGACTTCTACGAGCGCGAGCGGGCGGTGAGAGAGAGCAATCAGCAGGCAGCATTTGCCCGGCAGCAGTCCATGCTTGCCAAAGAACAGCGCTTCATTGATCGTTTCAGGACGCACGCGGCCAAAGCGGCCCAGGTGCAGAGCCGAATTAAAGCGCTGGACAAGATCGAGAAGATCGAGCTGCCCAAAAAACGGCAGGTCGTTAAATTCGATTTTCGCGTCCCTCCGCGATCCGGCGAACAGGTGGCCGTGCTTGAGAATCTGCACAAGAGTTACGGCCCGCGCGTGATTTATCAAGGATTCAATCTCACCATCCGCCGCGGAGAACGCTGGGCCGTCATGGGAAGAAACGGCGCGGGCAAGACTACGCTTCTTAAAATGATTGCCGGAGCCAGCGCTCCAGATGCGGGAAGCGTGCGGCTCGGCGCCAGCCTGCACATGGGCTACTTCGCGCAACAGTCTTTAGAAACGCTCAATCCCGATCTCACCGTCATCGAACAGTTGCAACAGGATTTTCCTCAAGACGGTCTCGGGTCATTGCGGAACCTGGCGGGAGCATTCCAGTTCTCCGGCGAAGACGTAGACAAGAAGATCCGCGCCCTCTCCGGCGGAGAAAAATCGAGGCTGGCCATAGCACGCATGCTCTACAACCCGCACGAACTTCCTGGTGCTCGACGAACCGACCAATCACCTCGATCTTGCGACCAAGGAAATGCTGGTGGACGCCCTCAAGGATTTTGAAGGCACCATGATCTTCGTATCGCATGACCGCATGTTCCTTCGCGGCCTCGGCTCACGTGTGCTGGAACTGGGCGGCGAGAGCGGCACCGACCGCACTCCCACGGTCTATCCTGGGTCATACGTTGAGTACGTGCAGAAGCTCGGACATGAGGCGCCTGGAATCTATTCGTAGGGCTTGCGTTCCCGGCCTTCGCGCACAATGGCAACCAGATCGTCGGTCGACACTCTCACCTTTACTCCTTTCACGTCTAGCGGCGATGCTTTGGATTTTCGTAGAGGTAGAATGCGGAACACGGTCCCATCGCGGCGCCGAATTTCTACCGCTCCATCACGCTCGGCCTCGTCGAGGACCGTAGCAAAATTTCCGCGCGCCTCAGAATAGCTGTAAGATTTCATCGTAGATTAGCCTCCAGTACATCCAATTTCAATTCCCGCGCGCGTTCTCTCAATCCGCTGTCCAGCGTGAGAAGGGGAGCTCGTTGGTTTATGGCGCAGGCAAGCACATAGGCATCGTAAGCGTATACGTTCAACCTGCCAGACAACTCCACAGCTTGCTTCAGGCCAACCTCAGCCATGCGAATGGGAATCTCGGTGTAGGCGTCCAATAGCTGGAACGCTTCCTTGATGCCAACTGCCCTGCGCTTGAACATGGCCGACAAGGCGTTCCCAACTTCCCAGTGGACCGAGGCAGGGGCCACCAGAATTGCTCCGCGTGTCAGTCGGACAAGGCCCGCTTTTTCCGGCTGTTCTGCGACGACCGCCAAAATCGCGGACGTGTCGATCACTATTTCCACAATGGCAATTATACAACATGTACAATTGTACAACAACAATTCGAAGCTGATATAAGTACCGCGATCACAACTGTCGCTGGCATTTGGAAAGGGCCCCGCCCCACGCCGCTGTGGGATGAAATAGGGAACGGGAGAAGCCGCGTGCTGCAACTGGGCGGTGAGAGCGGCACCGACCGCCATCCCACTGTTTATCCCGGGTCCGACGTTGAGTACGTGCAGAAGCTTGAACATAAGGCGCGTGGGATCTATTCGTAGGGGCACTTAACTTACGCAACGGAACTGGGGCGGTCATGGTAACCGCGATGATAGAATCCGAGGCCATCATGAAAAGAACCGCGCATCTCCTAGCTTTGCTTGTCCTGTTCTCCACGGCGTCGGCTCAGTACGTAGAGCCGTGGGGCGCTACCAGAGCACTCCGAATGAAAGAAGCAGCCAAACTGCACGACGAGCTGTCCGCAATGGATAAGCAAGTCCCCTACTTGTCTCCGGCAGAACAAAAGTGGCTCGATGGCGAACTCAATTCCGGGAACGGCAAGATTACGGACAGGTACATCAGGGCGACGGACTCGCAAGAGTACGCCGTCTCCACGGCAAAGTCGGGCTTCGCGCTGGTTCTTATCCCCCTCAATAATCTGAGCTCACTCAAAATGGCGTGCAAGGACGAAGTGCTGATGTGGACCGAGGTCGCCAGCAGGTTGCCGGATGGTCAGCTTTGGCAGGCTGTTGACCACCTCGTCGAACGGAATAGTCTCCAAGAAGTCGGCGGAGGATTTCGGGAACTCGTTCCTGGCGGCCAACGCCACGTTACGCTCTCAAGCTATCTTGAATGCAGTGGTGATTCCGTACCTGAGAGGCGAACTCAACTGTCAGTGAGTCAGTCCGATGCCATCCTACAAAGAGCTTGAGCACCTCTCCATTCCGATGCAGGCCCAGCTCCTCCTACGCAGCGCATCGAGGTTCGCCCAGATAGGGTCGTTCAACATCTACAACCTCAACATGCCGCCCTGGGGCTTGGCCTCCGACTTTCCCGAGGGACAGCGCCAAGCCGTGACGGAGCTGCTGCTCGGGGCCCCTCTGAAATTCCTGGAGAACCAGGGCCTCATTCGCTTCAAGGAGCACTCTAACTACGTCATCACTCCGTCCGGGCACAAGGCGGTGCAGGACCCCGCGCCTTCGTTCTTCGCGGTCCAGGAGATCATGGCAGCGCTGCCCCTGCTCCACAGAGACTTCCAGGGGTACGCGCACTACTTCTACGAGAACAAGCTGAAGGAGGCCGTGGCGGCCGCCTTCGAGAGGTACGAGAACACGCTGAACGAGGTACGCGACAGCCGCGGAAGCGCAAAGGCCAGGTCACTACAAGGACGAGGCCTGCTCTCTGCTCTCTTCAACGAAGGAGTTTTGGTCCGGCCATACCCGAAGCTGGGGACCACCGGCGCTAAGGCGGCAGAGGATGGTCTCACCAGCGTGATGGGAGGAGCATTGGGTTGGATTAGAAACCCTTACGAGCACGAGAAGCACAACCTGCCCGACCTGACGCCGCCTGAGGCTCTGGAGCTGTTGTTCGTGGCGAGCTACCTGATGCGGATGCTTGAGCTGTCGACGGTGTAGCCCACCGTTCAAGCCAGGAAGGATCCATCCGTTAGGGTAGCTACGTGGCAAAGAAGATGAGCCACAGAAAGGGACACGCTGAAACTCGCCACCTTCAACATTAACAACATCAATAAGCGCCTCGACAACCTCCTGGCTTGGTTAGCGAAAGCGGAGCCGGACGTGGTCAGTCTCCAAGAGCTCAAGGCAGAGCAGGAAGCCTTTCCCGTGAACGCCCTTCGGGCTCTCGGGTACGAAGCAGTCTGGCAAGGGGAGCGCTCCGGGAACGGCGTGGCCATTCTCGCGCGAAACTACGTTCCCGTGCTGACTTGCACAAGCTTGCCGGGAAATTCTGAAGGGCATTTTTCTGAAACTCGTAATCTCGAAGATCGTTACCCTGAAGATCATCAGGCTCGCTACATTGAAGCGGCGGTTCAGGGAGTGCTGATCACTTCCATCTACCTCCCCAACGGGAATCCGCAGCCTGGACCGAAATTCAATTACAAGCTGGCCTGGTTTGAGCGCCTCATTGCCCACGCCGCCGAACTCATGGCGAGCGGCGCACCCGTGGTGCTGGCCGGTGACTACAATGTCGTGCCGACACCGCAGGACATCTATCCGACTCGGTCGTTGGATAACAACGCGTTAATCCAACCCGAGAGCCGACAGGCCTTTGCGCGTTTGCTGGCTCAAGGCTGGACCGACGCCCTGCGGAAGCTGCATCCGGACGGGCCGCTCTGGACATTCTGGGATTACAAATTTGAACGGTGGCAGAAGGACAAAGGCATGCGACTCGATCACTTCCTGCTCTCGCCGAATTTGTCGGCCCGGCTCGTGGACGGCGGTGTTGACCGATGGGCGCGTGGCCAAGAAAACGCCAGCGACCACGCCCCAACCTGGATCATGCTCGATCTCTAGACCAGAGTCGAGGTTCTAGCCAGCGTTTTTTGTCTGACCGCTCTCAGCAACGTAAAGAGCTGCCTTTTCCCGCCGGCCTATGCATTCGTGTCAATTCGCATTCGCAATTTGACACGGTGCACCCGTCAGCAGATCAATCTGTTGCGCTCATACTTCTTCTTCCGCCATCACGTCTTTACCAGAGCGGACCACATTGATAGCAGCGGCGTTGAGCGAGTTGTTGACTGCACCCCGTAATATTTCTCGATCATTCCGACACTCGTACGACAGTTCTTGGCGATTTGATAGATGTTGGCTCCCTCTATCAGCCGCATGCTGATGTACGTGTGCCGTAGGCTGTACGCCGTACGTGGCCGGCCGTCTCTATCGGACCGAAGATCCTACTCCTCAGTGATGGTCTTGAAGAGCTCGCTCTACCATTTGGGAAAAATGAGGTCCGTCGGTTCGGGCGTGCGCCATTCCTTCCCCCGGACATCAGAATTGTCGGACACTTCGGTGGGTGCAAGCACGCCCCCAACGCGCCTCGGACGGTGCCTGCTTCTGAGTCGCTCATGTGGACTCACTGCACCGGGCATACTCTTGCAATATCCGGTGCAGGCTAGTCCGAAAACTCGCTTCTGAACCTGCCCACCAACAGGGCCACTGTAATCGCTATGTAGAGAACTCCGGTAATCCCTTCGAGTGCTGCCAATATGCGGGCCTCACCGCCTAGCGGGACTATATCGCCGTAGCCAATCGTAGAGAGCGTTACCAGGCTGAAATACAGCAGTTCGGTCTGGTGGTCGGCTGGGTGACTTCTAATCTGGATTGAACCCGGAGAGAAAGCATCTATCGACAGATAAATCGCCGCCCACAGCAACCCAAGTAATAAGTAGATGTTGACAGCAGTGTAGAGCTCCGCCTGAGCCACCGACCGAGAATTCCTGAGATATGAGAAAAGAGCTGTGGCTGTGAGCCCGAAGAAGGCAGCGAGAAATGCCCATCGAATTCCGGTCAGCGTCGGGCTTGGGAACGTATTGCCCGCCACCACAAAAACCGCATTGCCCAATGCCAACAGAACCGACGGCCACACCCACCTTTTGATCTGCGACAACCGGACAATCGATAAGACAATGGGTATGAAGGTGACGGCCGCGAGCATCAGCCGCCTCCAATTATCCTGGTTCAACACCGGAGTCAACAGAATCGCCACCAACAAGGACAGGAGGAGCAACAAGTCCGGTCGCGATTGAACTTTCGCATTCAATTAGAAAACCTCAACAACGCGCACTCACCTCAGCCTCGCCATTGCGCTCGTACCTTTTATTTGTAGAGCCAAGGCTTATAGGCAATCTCGATGTTGTATCCGTCCGGGTCGACGATGTTTGCCGCGAAGTAGTCGGCACGCCATTCGGGCCGAAGGCTCGGTTCCTTGTTTGAAGTTGCTCCCGCGTCTATCGCCGCCTCGTAGCTGGCCCTGACAGCGTCCGCGCTCTTGGCGGTGAATGCGACGTAAAGGTCTTTGGCGACTCCGCCATTCTTCAGCCAGAAGCCCGGATTGCTATTGATCGCGAAACCGTGCAGTTGATCGAACTTGTAGGGCATGTCGATGCCAAGCGGCTCAAGCAGCTTCTTGTAAAATTCGCTCGACCGTTCCAGGTCAGAGACG
>Ga0210406_10008506_pt1 | contig 10262 bp, 8 predicted proteins | sample IncBWC30MmetaG_FD_155454 | JGI IMG/M metagenome (GOLD analysis project Ga0210406, IMG submission 155454) | Forest soil microbial communities from Barre Woods Harvard Forest LTER site, Petersham, Massachusetts, United States - Inc-BW-C-30-M | ecosystem: Environmental > Terrestrial > Soil >... | reverse complement strand
ACCTCGGATCGCCATCGGCAGAAAACTATTGACGGAGGAGCCCTCATGTGAGGCCGAAGACATGACCGCACCCACGACCAGCGCAACGCCGAAATAGCCCTTGATCAGCGGGCGCCATCCAGACATGACAATGCCCTTGTGGGTCTTGACCTGAATTCGGCTACTTTTGGCGCCGGACCAAGATAGAGAGCCTACCTCGTTCCGGAGGCACGCTTGGTGCCCGGTGGAATCGCACGGTTTTCGCCAGCGCGATGTCGAAACGGCCGATAGTTTCCAAGCTTGGCGCACGAAGTGTTTTGGCCGTCGTCAAGGATGGGCCGCTTGCTTATTGTCACCTCGGACAGACTCGCCAATGGGGTCGGCGATAGACCCACTGCTTCGGACCCCGCGGAACTTATTTGCGGTGACACTGCTTCGATCAGGGTTTGGCGTCGCTGTGCAACAGTCTCCGCCGCCGCTCGAATTGGATCGTCCTCATTGTGGACGTACCTCATGAACATGGTCACAGTCTTATGTCCGTGAGGGCCATGCCAACCTTCAGTGCCACGCCGGAGTTCGCAATGTCGGTTGCGGCGCGATGCCGGATGCCGTGGGTACCGACGTGAGGTAAGCCTGCGCGCTTCAACACACGTTTCCACCTGGACGAGTACGTATTCTGGGTCATCGGTTTCGATGGATCGAAGATCGAGGGACAGACATAAGGTGATCCTTCGATGCGTGGCGCGTCGACGAGAAGCTGCGCTGCTTGGGCGCTCAATGGCTTCGACATGCCTCCCGTCTTACTGTCCGGCCAGGTAACCCTGCGTGCCGCGATATCGACCCATGACCATTCGAGATTGACGATCTCCGACATGCGGGCTGCGAATTGAAAATGGAGCCTGATCCCAAGCGTTAGGAACGGATGTTCGAGACCTTCGGCATCCGCTCGATCCAAATAAGCAAATAGCAGGGCGAGCTCTTCGTCGGTAATGAGACGGGTCCTGCCGGCACTCTCAGGATATTTTGGAATATGCCGGCACGGGTTTGAGCCGTCCGCCCGATACCCCCAGACTTCGGCCATGTTGAACATCTTACGTAGGCAAGCGAGCACACGATTCGCGCCGACTGGTTTGTACTCAAGCCGTTTCATGAGTTTTGCGATTTCAGCGCGAGTGACGTCGTTGACTTTTATCGAACCGAGAATTGGGATGATGTGACGGTCGACGTATTTCTGGTACGTTTCAACGGTGCTGGGCTTGTTTCGGGGCCGCGAGTAGTCCTCTAGAAAGCGCTTGCACAGATCCCTCACCGCGGGGGCGTGTCGGGCTGCCGACTTAGCAGCGCTTGGGTCGTTTCCGCGCCGGACATCTCCCAGCCAATCCTGCGCGATCCATCGAGCCTGCTCGACGGTGAGTTCACCGAAGCGCCCTATGGCCGGCTTGCGCCGTTCACCGGAGTTCGTGCGATACTGAACCATGAAGATTTTTCGGCCGGCTGGCGTGACCTTCAACATGAAGCCGGGCACAATGGTATCGCGCAGCTCATAGTCTTTCTCTTGCGGGGGTGCAGCACCGACGGCCGTCTTGGTCAGCTTGATCTTGGGCACCTAGCGCTCCGTTTCGGTCAGAGCCAGGGGCCGCCTAGGGGCCAGCGGGCAGCCGGCTCTGGCGTCGACCCGGCTGCAATAGGAACGGGAGTTCCGCAAAGAATGCTAGCGAAATCATGCGGTTATCGTGCTCTATCGCACAGTGGGATAGAGATAGGATAATGTATGTTGAGTGGCTTAAAATCCCTCGGCCGCAAGGCTGTGCGGGTTCGACCCCCGCCGTCCGCACCACCGCTTTTTCAACTGCCTAGTAAAAGCTCGCGGTCCTTCGCGTCTAATCTTGTTACGCACCCTGTTACGCACCATCTTTTCCGGGTTCGTTCTTGCCCCCAAAACGGAGCACGGCGACACGGCTCGTCGCTGCCAGCCGGTTGCGTGAATAGCGCCGGTTGGTCGCAAGCTGGGTATGCGTTCCGAGTCCATAGCGTCGGTCGGCTGCGCGCCCTTCACTTACGCGTCGGTCACCGCCCCGGCCCGCGCGTCCATGTTCCAAATCGTGTCTGGCGCGCCGGCCGCCGGTAAGGCTTGCCGGTTCGCTCGTCGAGGATCACCGGCCCAGAGTGGGCGCCGCCGCTCATCCAGGCGATAAGGGCCGCCTGAGGCCCTCTTCGTACAAACTCAAACCGCCAGCAAGTCCCTCTCGCGCGGGCTCGCCGCCCCCGCACATTTTCGCGCGGCCTCGGCGGATAGGCGACGTAGGCAAATGCCCGCTTAAGGAGCTCGTGGCGACGGGGCCTGTGCGACCGCGCTCTCGAGCTGTCGACGGAGCTCCCAGCGGTGCCTAGCGGCAGGATGCTCAGCGCCAACACGCGCCTTGCCGACAAGCTTCTCTCGTAGTGTTCCTTTCGTATAGGCCGTCTTATACCGTCCCCGACGCTGCAATTCGGGGATGACGAAGTCGACGACGTCCGCGAAACTTTCGGGCCGCACGACAAAAGCGAGATTGAAGCCATCGAGATCGGTCTCGTCGATCCAGGCTTCGAGCTGATCCGCGACAGTGGCGGGTGATCCGACCACAACGGGCCCGATCCCGCCGATCGACACGTGTTCGGCGACCTCGCGTACGGTCCAGCGCCGGTCGGGGTCCGCACGGGTAATATTTTCAAGCGCGGTGCGGCCGGCCTCGCTTTCCACGTGCTCGACGATTTGATCCGGATCGAGACGAGAGAAATCAACGCCAGTCCAACCAGACATCAATGTCAGGGCTCCTTCGGGATCGGCATAGCGCCGATAGTCAGCCAGCTTGGCTTGAGCCTCTTCGTCGGTTGGCGCAACGATTACCGTCATCATCGCAAACATGAGAATGCCTCGCGGGTCGCGGCCGTACTCTCTGGCGAGTTTGCGGATCGCCGCAACCCTGGGTGCAATGACCTTCTTCGAAGGCCCGGACATGAAAACACATTCTGCGTGGTGAGCTGCGAAAGCGCGCCCGGCGGGCGACGTTCCGGCCTGGTAGAGTACGGGCGTGCGTTGTGGCGACGGCTCGCTCAGGTGCAAGGCGTCGAGCTTATAGTTCGGCCCATCGTGCTGAACCCTACGGACCCGCTCCGATCGCGTGAAGATGCCGCTCTTGATGTCGGCAATGACGGCGTCGTCGGCCCAGCTGCCTTCCCAAAGCTTATAGACGACCTCCATGTAGTCTTCTGCGACAGCGTAGCGCTCGTCATGTGGTCGCTGCCCGTTGTGCCCCGACCCTTTCGCCGCGCTGTCGAGATAGCCGGTCACCACGTTCCACCCGATCCTGCCGTCGGTCAGATGATCGAGAGTGGACATCCGGCGTGCGAATGGAAACGGCGGTTCGTATGAAAGCGTGACGGTTACGCCAAAGCCGAGGTGCTTTGTGGCCGCCGCCATCGCCGGGACGAGAAGCAGTGGATCGTTGACCGGCGTTTGCGTCGCATGGCGAAGCGCAGATTCAGCAGTGCCGCCAAAGACGTCGTACACCCCGAGGACGTCAGCGAGGAATAGGCCATCGAAGAGCCCTCGCTCCAATGTTTTCGCGAGTTCGATCCACCCATCCAGCCGTCGATACTCACGCGACCGGTCGCGCGGGTGGCGCCACAAACCCGGCGATTGATGCGCCACGCAGTTCATTTCGAATGCGTTGAGCCGAATTTCCTTGGTCATGGCATGGCGATCGAAAACTTCGTGGAAGCCTTGGCAATCTTCAACCCGCGGCCGCCTTTCGTTCCGAAGGGGCAACGACGTTCGCGCTGATTTCGCCGAAAGGCCCTGCGTTCTTGGCAGGCCCGAGATTATTGCCGGTCGTGGCCTTGAGAGGAAGCTTCGGAAATACGAGCTCGGCGAAGCGATAGCATTCCTCGAGATGCGGATAGCCCGAGAGGATGAAACGATCGATGCCGAGAGCCATATATTCCTTCATCCGTTCCGCGACCTCGTCGGGATTGCCAACGAGCGCGGTCCCGGCGCCGCCGCGCACCAGCCCGACGCCGGCCCAAAGGTTGGGCGAGATCTCAAGCTTGTCTCGGCGCCCGCCGTGCAGGCGCGCCATGCGCTGCTGACCGACCGAATCGAACCGCGCGAAAGCTTTTTGCGCGGTGGTGATCGTGTCGTCATCCAGCTTGGCGATCAAGGAATCCGCTGCGCGCCACGCCTCCTCAGAGGTTTCGCGCACGATAACATGGAGACGGATACCGAACGAGAAGGTCCTGCCATATTGCGCGGCCACGGCCTTCGCGGCGGCGATCTTCTGCGCAACGTCTTTAGGCGGCTCGCCCCATGTGAGGAAGACGTCGACGTGCTTGGCCGCGACGACGCCCCCGGCGCCCGACGAGCCTCCAAAATAAAGCGGAGGGTAAGGTCGTTGCTTCGGCGGATAGAGGAGCTTGCCCTTCTCGATTCGGAGATGCTTATGCGTCTCGGTGACTTCCTCGCCCTGCATGAGCTTACGCCAGATCGACAGGAACTCGTCGGTGACCTCGTAACGTTCGTCATGATCGAGAAAAACGCCGTCGCCCTTGAGTTCGACCGGATCACCGCCGGTGACGACATTGATGAGCAGTCTTCCCTCCGACAGACGGTCGAGCGTGGCCGCTGTGCGCGCGGCAAAGGCCGGCTCGGTGAGGCCCGGCCGCACCGCGACAAGGAAACGCAGCCGCTGAATGAGAGGAACCATCGCCGAAGCGATGACCCAGGAATCCTCGCAGGAGCGGCCGGTCGGCAGCAGCACGCCGTAATAGCCGAGTTCGTCGGCGGCCCTGGCGATCTGCGAGAGATAGCCGAGCGAGACATGGCGCGCGCCGATTTCACTGCCAAGGTATCGTCCGTCGCCGTGCGTTGGCAAAAACCAGAGGACGTCGGTTTTCTCGGCCGGCGGAGGCAGATCGAGCTTGTCAGTCATTTTGCTTGTCTCTCATTCTGCGGCGTCGAGCACAGGCTGCGGGTGCTCGACCCAATATTCGAGATCCTTGTATTGCCACGAGCGGTCGCGCGGATGCCCCCACAGACCGGACGATTGATGCCCGACGCAGTTCATGTCGAAGGCGTTGAACCGGATTTCGCGCGTCATGGAAGTCCTCAGATTGCGCCATGACGCGGCGGGTTAACGCCGTTCAGCCAGTAGTCCCCCACCGCTCGATATTTCCAACGAATCGGATCGTGAACGGTGTGAGTGCGCGCGTTGCGCCAATGGCGGTCGAGTCCATGCTTAACAAGCGTCGCGCTCGAGCCGGCAAGCTCGATGAGCTTCGATGCAACGAGAAGCGCCGCTTCGGTCGAAGCGATCTTGGCCTCAGCGACGGCGACCGACGCCGCGGCGACCGTCCCGACCGACGGCTCCGCTTGAGCTCGGTCGACAAATTCCCCGGCACGTTCGAGCAGCGCGTTCGACGCGTCAACCCTGATCTTCAATTCGCCGGCGATCGCGACTGTGTAAGGATCGTCACAGGCCCGGTCGACACCAGCGTCCTTGTAGGGGCGAGCGGAGTTGCGAACAAACTGAACCGTGTCGGCGAGCGCCGCCTCGGCGATGCCCTGCTCGACGGCGGCGTGCATGATCTGTGCGAACGGGCCCATGGAGGTCGGGCGCTCGAACAGCGCGGTGAATGACAAAGTGGCGAACGGATGCACCTCCACATTGTCAAGCAGCGTCGTGCCCGAGCCGGTGGTTCGCTGGCCGAAGCCGCTCCAGTCATCGACAATGATCCCCTTAGTTTCGCGCGGCACGAAGGCGATGGTGCTTACATTATTCTGGTCATTGGCGACGACCGCGACCCAGTGGGCGAACAGCACGCCGGTCGAATAGAACTTGCGTCCGTTGAGACGGTAGATCGCGCCATCCCGGGTGATCCGCGTCGCGTGGTCATGGGCGGTCTTTGTGCCGGTTTCTGAGAGCGCGTTGCCGAGCCGTTCGCCTCCCAGCACCCGTCCGTAGAAAAAGCGCTTCTGCTCGTCGGTTCCCTGGAGGCGCAAGCCTTCCAGCATGAAAAAGTGATTTTGCGGGATCCGGCCGATCGAGCCGTCGGCGCGCGAAAGAGTGGCAATCACACGCGCCACGGTTCCTGCGCGCACACCGGCTCCGCCAGAAGCCTTCGGCACAGTGGTAGCGAGCAGTCCTGCATCGGAGATGAGGTCCATCTCCTCGTAAGGCAGGATGCGATCTCGATCGCGGGTGGCGGCGCCCTCCCCGAGCTTCGCGGAAACCTCCTCGGCGACTGCAAGCGCCTCCGCGTCATCGCGGATGCGGCGCGTCGGCGTCGCGCGCAAGGGCGGCGGCCGAAACTCAATGATGTCGTCTTCGATTGTCGCAAGTGCGGCGGTCATGCGAGGCGTGTCTCCGTCAATAAGGCGACGTCAGCTCCAGGCGTGGCGCGGGGGCGCGACGCCGTTGAGGAGGTGGTTGCCGACATGGAAGTATTTCCACTGCACCGGATCATGCAGCGTGTGGGTGCGCGCATTGCGCCAATGGCGGTCGAAATTGTATTGGCCAAGGGTCGAGCGCGTCCCGCCAAGTTCGTGCAATTTGTTGGTCGCGAGAATCGCGATTTCGGTGGTGAGAACCTTGGTCTCGGCCACCTTGACGGCAGTCTCGGCGACCGCCTCTTCGCTTGGATCATCGAGAATCTCGTCGATCGCCCGGCCAGCTCGTTCAAGCAAAGCCTCGGCCGCGTGGAGCTTCACCTCGAGATCGCCGATCTGCGCAATCGTGAAGACGTCCTCGTGCCCATGCTCCTGGCCGCTATCGATCCAGGGGCGCACATGATTGCGCACGAAACGGATCGTCTCCTCGATCGCGCCGCGGCCGATGCCGGCATCGACGGCCGCCTGGATGATCTGAGAGACCGATCCGTTGGAGGAGGGACGCTGGCCGCCAAGATGGGCGGGGATCACACCCTCGGGGCCTACGCGGACATTGTTGATGAGGACATTGCCGCTCGCCGTCGTGCGCTGGCCGAAGCTCGACCAATTGTCGATGATCGTAAGTCCGGGCGCGGCGCGCGGCGCGATCGCGAGATGCACATTCCCGCTTTCGTCGACGGCGCCGATGTGGATGAAATGGGCGAACAATGCGCCTGTCGCATAGAATTTCTCGCCATTCACCACGAAGGAATCGCCATGGCGCCTAACCGTAGTTTCGAAGGCGCCCACATGCTTGCTCTTGGCCTCCGAAAAGGCGTTGCCGAGTCGATAGCCCTGCAGCGTACGGCCAAACCACAGGAGCTTTTGCTCTTCGCTTGCCGTGACTCTGATCGCGTCCAGCGCCGCCAGATGGTTTTGCGGGAGCTGCCCCAAGTTTGGGTCGGCGGCGGAAATGATCGCAATAACCTCGGCGAGCGTGGCGAAGGAAACACCCGCTCCGCCATAGGCGTTTGGCACTGTAATTCCCCAAAGGCCCGACCCAGAGAAACGATCGACTTCCTTGGCCGGCAGACCTCGCTCGCGGTCTCGCTGCGCCGCGCTTGCGCGAAATCAGTGGCAAGCCCGCGTGCGACGGCCAATGCTTCCTGGTCGGAGGCGATACGATGCGCGTTAGGATTGAGTTCGAAAGCCGGAGGCTCCTGCGCGAGCGCGATCGACCGAGCGACATTTTCGTTCATGGCGGCTCCTAAAGGTCTTTGGGCGGGGCAAGTTTCAGGGCCCGATAGCTCCCATGCCCGTAGACCAAGGCTTCTCTGCCGCCAAGGTGAACCCATTTGACGGCGCCGATGATGATCCCATGGCTATGGCGTTCGATGATTTCCTCAACAGCGCAATCGACGACGGCGAGAGCGTCCTCGAGGCCCCACGCGCCGGTGGCGAATTGGCGCCGAGCATCTCCGCAACGACAAGGACGGCGAAGGAATAATAGAGAGCCATGAACAGGCCGACGAACACGTGCGGCAGCGACGCGGGCGCGGCGATCTTCGACACGAGGTACCACTCGCTCGCGCCGAGATTGCGCCCAACGTCGTAATAGGCGCGATTGACGGAAGCGACGCCCGAGGAGGTGAGGATCGCAACCGGAATGCCCGCGGACAGAGCGACGATGAACACGCTCGCGGCGAAGGTCGTCGGGAAGAAGAAGAAGGTGCAGGGAATCCAGGCGGTCGCCGGCACGGGTCCGATCAGCTTGAGGACTGGCATGCCCCAGTAGCTGAAGGATTTCGACCAGCCCAGCGCGACGCCGAGCGCGTAGCCAACGACCGCGCCGGAGGCGAAGCCGATCGACCACAGGCGTAGGGTGTAGCCGATGCAGATCAAAAGGCGCGACGCCTCGGTGACGTAGACGTTGAGCAGCCCGTTCGGCGGCGAGAAGAAGGGCTTCGGCAACCAGCCAAATTTCGCCGTCGTCAGCTCCCACAAGGTGAACCAGACGCCGATCGCGATAAGCCAAGGGCCGGAGTGGATCCAACCTTCGCCGAGCCGGCCCAAGCGCAGGACGACGAACGCCAGAACCACGAGCGCCAGTGCCCCGCTCGCCATGATAATGGCGAAGAGACCATCGCTTCCCCAGGGGACGACATCCGGCAAAGCGATGGTCGCGATCGCTGCCGCGGCCCATGCGATGGCGGCGATGAGCCCGCTTGCCCAAACATTCTCATGGAGACCGCTTAAAGCCGAAGAACGCTCCGCGCGGCCGTCCAGAGCCTCGATTGCATTGCTCATCGACGAAGGACTCACGCGAGAAGGTTGACCGTGATCCGCTCGGCGAAGGCCTTCGGATCGGTTGAAGGCTCGAGGACCTTGAGGAGTTTCAGCTCCTCCGAGGTGATGCGGACCTGATCGACGAGCGCCTGACCGATCGGGTGGTCATGGTAGACGAGCGATCCAAGGATCTCCGTGAGCGTGGCTTCGGTGAGGCCTGCGGGCTTGAGGTTTTCGAAGTACCATTTCGCCACTTCATCGGGATGGTTGGCGGTGTATTCGTGGACCTCGATATTGGCTTCCGCGAGCCTGCGCAGCGGGTCTTTGTTGGCGGCCAGGAACGGCCCATTGGCGCCGAGCACGCAGCACGTGTGGTTCTGGTAGACGCCGGTCTGGGTGTCCGCGATCTTGGTGAAGTTGAACTGCTTCTCGATCGAATAGGCCCACGGGTCGAGATGCGCCGCGAGATCCGCGTCGCCGCGATTGACGGATTCGCCAACCAGATCGAACGGCACCGCCTTCCAGGTCACGTCGGTCTCGGGATCGATGCCGGCCTTGAACAGCGTGACTTGGAAGGCCACCTGCGGAGGAGCGCCGATCCCATACGTCGCAATCGTCTTGCCCTTGACCCCTGCGAGATCCTTGACGCCCGAGGCCTGCGATGCAAGCAGGCGCTGGCAGCCGCCATGCGAGCCGACGAACAACTTCACGTCGAAGCCCTGCTCAAGCGGTTTCAGCCAGTCGCCGATGAGACCGGCGCCAGCGTCCGCTTTCCCCGTCGCCAGGGCCTGGATCAGCGTCTGACCGCTCGCGCCCTGGTAGAAGAGTTCGACGTCGAGATTGTGCTGGGCGTAGATGCCTTTGGCGACGCCGAATCCGAGCGGCGAGTGGCACGCGGCCACCTCAGTCCAGGCGAGCCTGATCTTCGGCGCCGGCGCAGCGATCGCCGGCGAAAAGATCTGCCGGCTCAGCACACCTCCAGCCGCAGCGACGCCGACCGCGCCGACAGTCTTCAGAAGCGTTCGTCGGGATGGTTGAACGGTCGCTGTTATTTCGTTGCTCATGGAAACGCCCTTCATGTGGGTGTGGGACGCACAGTGGGATCAGGCCGCCTTGCGTGACGGCTCGCCAACGGAGAAACGGCCCGCTGCGTCGAGCCCCTGCGACAAATCCGCGAGAATGTCGTCTGGATGTTCGAGGCCGATCGAAAGGCGCACGTAACCGGGTGTGATGCCGGCCGCGAGCTGCTCGTCGGAGGTCAATTGCTGATGCGTGGTCGAGGCCGGATGAATGGCGAGCGAGCGCGCGTCGCCGATATTGGCGACATGGTACAGAAGCTCGAGCGAGTCGATGAACTTGCGCCCTGCCTCGACGCCGCCCTTGAGCTCGAAACCAACGAGGCCGCCGTAACCGCCCTTGAGATAGGCGTCGGCGCGACGGCGGGGCTCGCCCGTCTGCAACCCCGGGAAGATAACGTGAGAGACGTCGCTGCGACCTTTGAGGAAGTTCGCAACGACGATCGCATTGTCGTTGTGCTGCCGAAGCCGCAGCGGCAGCGTCTCGAGCCCCTGCAGGAGCTGGAAGGCGTTGAATG
>Ga0210406_10008504_pt1 | contig 10263 bp, 9 predicted proteins | sample IncBWC30MmetaG_FD_155454 | JGI IMG/M metagenome (GOLD analysis project Ga0210406, IMG submission 155454) | Forest soil microbial communities from Barre Woods Harvard Forest LTER site, Petersham, Massachusetts, United States - Inc-BW-C-30-M | ecosystem: Environmental > Terrestrial > Soil >... | reverse complement strand
TCCCCTGTCAACGCTTCGACGCCGCCCTCGCGAGCGGCTCCGCATGACTCGGGGCCGATGTGGGTCGCTACTTCACATTCGTGTGACTTTTTCATTCACTACACCTCGCCGGTTTAACCGGCGCACAGGAGAAATGAGGCACGTCCCCTCACCGTATCCGCAAGGGCCTGAATGAGGCTCGAGCCTTGGCCGCTCAGATCATGAGTCCCACCGACAACTGAGAGCGGAGTATGGGAACTCTTTTTCCCTCGCGGTTGCTGAGCTATTTCGTCCTTTCCTCCGACGACCGATGGCGGGGCGCCAGCGCTCGATCGTCGGCATTGCCATCGCAATGGCTGCGCTTCGGCTGTCGCTGGGGATGGAGAAAATTTCCCGATAGCTCCAGGCTTGTCCTCGGACACCGAGGCGACGGGAGTGGATGAGACACGCAGGTAAGAAGGTCTATTGGGGACTACCTCCAACGTGCACCTCCTCGAGGCGCCCCGCGAATTGTCACCGAATGGCCAATAGTGAACAGCTTGGACGGAGATATTTCTGCCACACTTGGCCATGACAACTAAAACGATTCCGGAATATCTTGAGGACGAGCGGCAAAAATATGCGGACGCGGTGCTGCGGATCGCCGAAGAAGCTGCGCGCATCGAGTCGTTGCGCCGTAGCCATCATCGCCCCACGAAACAGCCCAAAATGGAATTGCTGTCTCCGGTTGGAGCCGCAGGCCAAGGGAAAGCAACTGCAGCAACGGTTGGAAAAAAGCCGCGTGCCGCGCGACGGACCACAACCAGAGTCCGCAAGGTGGCGTGACTCCCAGCTGCGCTCCAGCCAGGAGGTGGCCAGCGGGAGTGTGATGTTCCGATTAAGTAGCGGAGGCTCGTGAACATGAGTATCCGACGACTGAAGTCATCCTTCATCGTGAGTCTTGTATTTTTCATGGGAGCGGCCAGAGCTTTCGACCCGCAGGCCACAAAACCAGCTCCCCCGACCCCTATCGATGAGAAGAAGGCCGAGCTTGGAGGAACGCCCTGGAATCCGGAATGGGACCAGATAGTCGAAAGAGCGCTGCCGCCCGAAATGCTGTCTTCGGCGGTTCCCCAGGGCGTCCGTCGATTTTGCCCGCGATTTTACGAAATGGGCGAAACTGACAAACGCGCATTTTGGGCTTACTTCTTTCAGGCACTCGCGGGGGCTGAAGCCGGCCTGAATCCGAACACCAGCGTCCCTCATACCGAACCGGACGTCACGAAACGCGACGAAGTGGGAGGGACTGCCATACGTACTGAAGGATTGCTGCAGCTTGCATACGCCGACCAGAGACGCTACGGCTGCGATTTCAATTGGCAAGCGGATCGGACGCTCAAAGCAAGAGATCCGGCCAAAACGATTCTCCAGCCAAAGAACAATCTCGAGTGCGGAGTGAAGATTCTGGTTAACCAGATCATCGTCCGGCACAAAGCCTTGCTGACTCGATCAGGATACTGGTCGACATTGCAGCCGGACGGGCCGAGCTCCCATGTCTTCGCCCAGCAGATGACGAACCCCCCGGCTGTATGTGGTCTGACCACCAAGTCGACGATCGACAAGTCGGCTACAACGAAGTCCGTGCACGACGATGCAAACCGGAATGAAACTCCCAAATAGTTTGGCGGCATCAGAGGTTCCGGTAACTGCGTTAATCGCCAGCCGAGCTTCAGGTGGCATCACCAGCTGAACCGGGAATACCCCACGGCTTCGAGCGAAACAATCGCTCATCGGAGAGTGTGGATGGAGGCTTGGCAGGGACAGCTCGGCTGGAGCGAAATCGTGACTAACTACAACTGAAAACAACCAACTTGATGGGGGCCGGCCTTCTCATCGAATCCAATTGCGCAAGTGAGCCGAGGGATTACTGGTTCAAGTGCTGAACCGGCGCTGCCCTGGAGGGCTTCCGGTACCGAGTGCCGAAAGAAAAAGAAGAGGAGCAGCCAACTTCCCACGCCGGGCCAACGATCTGGGCTCACCTCCACCGGTCTACAGCGCTCCACCATAGCAGCCGCAGCCATTCGTCCACGCAGGTCTTAGCCCATTGACGGTGCGCCCACCAGCGCGTGCCAAATTGCGTGGCGTCGCGAGCCGCAGCAACCGAAAACGACTTTCCGTGAATCTCGCGTCGAAAGATACTGAGCGAGCGACGGGTGTGATAGTCCGAAGTAACGATCAGGACGCGTGGTCCGTCTTCACCGCGCAAGCATTTTGCCGCATCGTGCGATTCCTCGCGGGTTGAGAGCCCCTCGATCGGACAGATCCGGATCGATGCGGCCTGCGGGAGATCCTGAATGTATTTCTGCGCCAGCTGGATTTGAGTGAATCCGAAGACCCTGGAATCCGCCGGAACGTCCATCACCAGGAGCCGCCCATAGCCTTGATCCAGAAGCTCGACCGCGCGAGCAGGACGATGATCGGTCTCCCCCGCAAGAACCAAGATCACGTCCGACGGTTGCGGCGCATCCACCACGAGTAGACTTCCTGCATTCGCCGCGAACACCCCGAGCGCCGCGGTCAGTACGGCGCAAACCATCCAAATTCGTCCTGTTGTGATCGTCCTTTTCAGCAATGGACTCGTCCGTCGAAGTTCCTGGGTGCTTTGCATTTTTGCGCAAGCTGCGCGCGAAGGTTGCGCAGTCCTCTGTGCTAGAATTGGAGCGTTTTGATGCTACCCATCCCTCATTCATCCCGGAAAATCTAATGACAACCTACTCTGCTGCAGACACCTCTGTCGACCAACTCAAGACCCGAATCCAGAACCACCAGGCCCGCGTGGGCATCATTGGACTGGGTTACGTCGGCCTTCCGCTGGCCCTGTTGTACAGCGAGCAGAAATTCCGGGTGACCGGGTTCGATATCGACGCCCGCAAGGTGGATACGCTGGCCAAGGGCGGTTCCTACATCTATCGCATTGCGGCAGAAGAGGTTCAGGCCGCCAAGACGAACGGATTTGAGGCCACCGCCGACTTTTCGCAGCTCACCGCGATGGATGCCATTATTATCTGCGTCCCCACGCCATTGAATGAATACCACGAGCCCGACTTAAGTTACATCACCGACACTACGCATTCCATCGCGCCCCATCTGCGCGCGGGGCAATTGGTTGTGCTTGAGAGTACGACGTATCCCGGTACAACAGAAGAAGTGATGATCCCGATCCTCGAAAAGGAAAATAAATCCGGCCTCAAAGCCGCTCGCAATGAGGCTTTTACGGGAAAGGAGTTTTTCGTCGCATTCTCGCCGGAACGCGAGGATCCCGGCAACACGACGGTCGCGCGCCGGGACATTCCGAAGGTCGTGGGAGGGTTAAATCCACAAGCCTCAGAACTGGCTGGCGCCCTGTACGGCTCCATCTTCAATCGAACCGTTCCCGTGTCCTCTCCAGCGGTTGCGGAAATGACCAAGCTTCTCGAGAACATCTACCGTTGCGTCAACATCGCTTTGGTGAACGAGCTCAAGCTGTTGTGCCTGCGGATGGGCATCGATATCTGGGAGGTGATCGCAGCGGCCTCGACCAAGCCTTTCGGCTTTCATCCCTTCTATCCGGGGCCGGGTCTCGGAGGACACTGCATTCCCGTCGACCCCTTTTATCTGTCCTGGAAAGCCAAAGAGTGGGATTTCCGCACGCGTTTTATCGAACTGGCGGGAGAGATCAATACCAACATGCCCTACCACGTTCTGGCCTCGGTGGCCAGCGCCCTCAATCGCCACAAGAAGTCGCTGAATGGCTCGCGGGTGCTCGTCTTAGGGGTGGCTTACAAGAAAGATATTGACGATCTGCGAGAGTCCCCCTCGCTCACCATCATCGAACTCTTGCAGAAAGATGGAGCTCAGGTCAGCTACCACGATCCCTATTTTCCTTTTATCGGCAAAGGCCGGAAATATGATCTGCAAATGAAATGCGCGGAACTGAAGGATCTGGGTCAATATGACTGCGTTCTCATCGTCACCGACCACTCCGACTATGACTTTCCGACGATCGTTCGCGAGGCTAAACTGGTGGTCGACACCCGCAATGCAACCCGCGGTATCGAAAATGCCAAGATTGTGCGCTGCTAACTAGACTCTTAGTGCGACCGGGGAAACCCGTCTCTTGGCGAAACTATCGCTACAATCATGTAGTTTTTTGCATGATCTGTTTGGAGCCGCCGCCACCGCCGCTCGCTCTTTCATTAACTCCTTGATAAAAATAGCCTTATCAGGTTTACAGCCCTTTGCGTATGGCCTTTGCCGTGCATAAGAAAGTGAGGAATAGTACACTTTGTTTGAGCCTTAGCTCGGAAGTTTCCATCGTTGAAAAGACAGGGAAAACCTGCCGAGTCGTAGCTGGCATCCGAACAGGAACGAGCAGAATTCATTATGGCGCCACGGTCTTCCGAATTAAACCTGTTTACACCGCTCCCGCCCTGGCAGATGCCGTGGCGAGACTTTTTCCTGAGCTATGGCGCCCAGATCATTGTTATCGCGATTTTTGTTTGGATCCCCGTCCTTCACCCGGAGATTCTTGATCGCCCCAAGCGTGACTATCACGCGATCGCACTCGTTCCTACGCCGGTCCCGGTAAATCACGAGCCACAGAGGCAGCTTCCAAAACCGGTTCTGGTAGCAGAGCTCGATCCGCCACCCGCGACGTTGCACCTCGCCGCTCCCCGGCCTGACCCTAAGCCGAAGGTGGAAGAGGCAGCCGCTCCCGATCCCAAGATCGCCGCCAAAAAGCTTGATCCCCTGCCGGCTACGGCTCCCGTGATTCCCAAGCAAGCCGTAAAAACCAACGTTTTTTCGACAGGAAGTTCGGCGCCACAGACCATACAGCGCCCCCCGCAACAGGTTCAGACTGGCGGTTTCGGCGATCCCAACGGCGTGCCCGCCAAGGCGAGTCAGACGCAAGCCGTCAACATCGCGCGCGCGGGCGGATTTGATATGCCTGCCGGACCGGGCTATGGCAACGGAACGGGCGGAGCCAAGGGGGCCCGCGGCGTGGTGGCCAGCACCGGTTTCGGCGGCGGCGTTGCCACTGAAGCTGCTCCCTCATCCCGGGGAGCGGTTCGGCAGGCGGGTTTCGGCGACGCTGATGTTCCGGCTCCTCCGACCGTTCAGTCGCGACCAGCCGCACAAGCAGCGCAGAAGGTAGTTCCGGCGGAAATCCTTTCGAAGCCGGTCCCCATCTACACTGACGAAGCTCGTTCCAAGCGAATTGAAGGTGAAGTGCTTCTGGAAGTCGTACTGGAAGCTACCGGCAAGCTGCGTGTATTGAAAGTAGTTCGCGGACTGGGGCACGGTCTGGACGACGCGGCGGTACACGCCGCGGAACAGATTCGATTCAAGCCGGCCCTGAAGGACGGCCAACCTTCGGACTCAACGGCCGTTTTGCACATCATTTTTCAGCTAGCGTGATTCACTTCCAGAGGGTTCTTATGCGAATGCTTGGTTCGGGCTCGATATTAGTTCTTATTTTAACCTGCGCATTCTCGGCCAGCGCTCAGGATCCTCCCTCCACTCCAGCCCAACCACCCGCGAGTGTGACCGAGACGCCTCCGGTTGCGACGTCTCCAAGCTCCGAATCCCAGCCTCCTCCGGCCGCTATAACCCTCAATGACGTGCTTGACCGCGTAGTGCAGCGCGAGCACATGTTCATGGCCCAGATGCGTCATATGCATCCCATGGTCGAAACCTACCTCCAGGATCTCAAAAACGACAGCGGAGGAATTCCGGTGCCGGTGAACGATAAGTATTTCCTCGGCCGGCTCGACTTGAGCGACGGAGCGGAGGACGTTTCTTTCGTGGGCCAGCCGGGATTCGGACATCGCATGGCGAGCAAGATGACGGGCTTGTTCTCCCTGCACTACTTGCCCATGGGCTTCGCCCAGATGGTGTTGCTCGACACCGATTTCCAAAAGAGGTCTTACAACTTCAACTTTGTTCGGCGCGAGTTTCTGGGCGAGCTCCGCTGTCTCGTAATCGATGTGCATCCTAAAGAGGATCAAAAAACCTCACATTTCCTGGGCAGGATCTGGGTCGAAGATCAGGATTACAACATTGTTCGTTTCAACGGCACGTACTATCCGCAGCCGAAAAGCAATTTCTTCTTCCACTTCGACAGTTGGCGCCTGAACATGCGCCCGGGAATATGGCTGCCGGCGTATGTCTATACGGAAGAATCGAACATGAAGACAGGGTTCACGAAAGCTCTGCACTTCAAAGCGCAGACTCGGCTCTGGGGCTACGACCTCAAAGGTCTGGGCAAAAATGAGGAGTTCACTCAGATCCTGATCGACTCGCCCCAGTCGGTGAAGGACCAGTCGGATACCGCGTCTGACGCAACTCCGGTTGTCGCCGAGCGTATGTGGGAGAAGCAGGCCGAAGACAACGCTGTCGAGCGGCTTCAGAAGATTGGCTTGCTCGCTCCTCCCGGAGAGGTCGACAAGGTCTTATCGACAGTGGTCAACAATCTGCTCGTCACCAACAACATCGACCTGCAGGGTGATATCCATTGCCGGATCCTGCTGACCGCCCCTCTGGAGTCTTTTACCATCGGCCATACGATTGTCATCAGTCGTGGACTGCTCGACGTTCTTCCAGACGAAGCTTCCCTGGCCATGGTGCTGGGCCATGAACTCAGCCACATCGTTCTTGGACATCACTTCGACACCAAGCTTGCCTTCAACGACAAGCTGTTTTTCCCCGACGAAGAATCCTTCCGCCGACTCGACTTCAAGCGCAGTTCTGCGGACGAGGAAGCGGCTGACGCTAAAGCGCTGGAGCTTCTGAAAAACTCACCGTACAAGGACAAGATGGGCAACGCAGGTCTGTTCCTGAAGGCTTTGCAGCAGAAGTCCCCCGAACTCCCGAATTTGATTCGGCCTCACCTGGGAAACAGCTTTGCCGGCAGCAAAACCATTCGCATGTCGAGTCTGATGTCCTCGACTCCGGAGCTCGATAACAAAAAGCTTGATCAAATCGCGGCGCTGCCGCTGGGTGGCCGCATCAAAGTCGATCCCTGGTCCGATCGCGTGGAATTGTCCAAGGCCAAGCCGGTGGCGTTGACTTCGGCAAAAGAGAAATTGGAATTTGAGATCACGCCATTCTTTCCCTACCTCACCCGATTTTCGTCGGGAGGCTCGGAGAAAGTGGCGCTGACCACGCAATCGCCTTCGGAGAACACGCAGAAGTAATTTGTCGAGCAGACAGCCGCAGGATGTTGCTTCACTTGATGGCCGCACGATAGGCAGGCGTAGGAGCGCCTGCGCGGCGCGCGGCGCTCTCGTCACGAACGGTAGAATGGCTTACTGAATCGCGCTGCCGACTTGAGAAAACACGGTGTTGGCATTGGAGCCGATGAGTCGAATGGTGCCCACGACGATTACCAGAATGACAGCCAACATCACTGCGTATTCGGCAATGTCCTGGCCTTGATCATCGTTCCACAGCTGCTTTAGGCGTTTTGCCACGGGGCTCCTCATTTCTTATTCTCATTCGTTACTACCAATCAGCTTCACCGGGACCTCATCGATTACACAAAATCCGGCGGTGGTCCCCAAGCTGCTGTGTTCAAAATCCTAATCCCACGTCCATACTTAGCCAATGGCACCAAAGTGCCACTAGACTCAGTGCCACTGCATTCGACCGGCTCGATGGTGACGCAACCGGCTTCAGGCGATGCTCTTGATAGGCAGGGCCTGATTCACGGCAAACAGAGCAAGTTCCAGTCGGGTCGAGACGCCTAGCTTGTCGAAGATGTTGCTGAGATGGTGCTTGACCGTATCTTCGCTGATCTTGAAGTATTCGGCTATTTCCTTGTTAGAGTACCCTGCCACTACCGCCGAAACGATTTCCAGTTCTCGCGGCGTCAAGCCGAATTTCTTCTGTCGCGCCTCGTCATGGGAAGACTGCATCAAGGTGCGGAGATACTGCACCAGGTTAGAGACGCTTTCCCGCCCGACCCAGTATTCACCCGCCATCACCGTGTGAATCGCCTTCAGCAAGAGTTGAGTCGCGGAATCCTTAAGCACCACCCCGCGGGCCCCAAGCTGGAGCGCTTCCACGATTTGGCTTTTTTCCGCCGCTGCAGTCAGCAAAATGACTCGCACGGGAGTAGCCGTGGTAGGCATGCTCAGCTCCCGCAACGCCTCCAGACCCGGATGCTTCGGCATCGCCAGATCGAGCAGGAGAATGTCGGGCTTCAACTGCCTCGCCAGTTTTACGGCTTCGGCGCCGTCCGAGGCTTCGCCGAGAACCTTAAGATCGGCTTCAGCCTCGAGCAATCGCCTGAGACCATCGCGAAAGATCGGGTGATCATCGGCAATCACGAGGCGAACTGTTTGGGCTTTTCTAAAATTCATGAGGCACTTCTCCGTCGCGAGGTACGGTGACTTCCAGGCGCGTTCCCTGTCCGGGATTTGATTCTACCGTGAGTTCGCCAGCAATCAAACCTACGCGCTCCATAATGATCATCGGCCCATTCCCCGTCTCATCCATCTGATCCCGGTTATAGCGGCCATCGAAGGGAAATCCTTTCCCGTCGTCTTCCATCGTCAGGTTCCACTTCGTCTGGCTGGAGTCCAGTCGCACCAGCACGTGGCGCGCTCCACTATGCTTCCGCACATTGACTAATCCTTCCTGCACAATGCGAAGAATCTCACGACAGACACGCTGCGGCATGTCGAGATCGTCGAGATCGGTGACGAATCGGGCGCTGATCCCGGTCTCCCGTTGAAATCGATCGACCGTGTCGTGCAAGACTCCGAGCAGCCGTTGCGCATCCACGTCGATCGCTTTCATCTGCTGCATGAGTTCCCGGAGCTTAAGCACCTCTTCGCGAAGCAGGCTCTGAATTCGACCTAACTCCGCTCCGATCGGCTTACCGGCATCGGCCTGTCGACGCAGGACGTCGACTTGCATTTCGACAGCAATCAGCGACTGGACCGCGCCGTCATGCAATTCCCGCGCAAATCGAGCGCGTTCTGCGGCTCCCGCCCGCCGTCGTAACCGGTGCAGAAGGTAAACATTGTAGATCGCCGGCCCCACCTGGCGAACCAGATCGAGCAGAAAGCGGAGTTCCTCTTGCTTCTCGCCCCGCCAGGAGGGGTTGAACAGGAATACCCGGCCTCTCCACTCGCGGCCAAAGAGAAAAGACACCGCAATCAGCCCCCCGAACGGGCGCACCTGCTGCAATTGAGAAAATTGCTCAACTTGCTCCACCGGCACCTTACGGCCAGTGTCATCCAATGCAAGCGTGGTCCATCGATCCCCGTCGCGGGCGGCGTAGCAAACGCTCCCTGGAAAATCGTCCAGATAAATTTTGGCGTCCCGGGAGGCTGATTCCAACCAGCGGAATTCGGACGGCGCAGGGCCGCTGTCCTTGTTCAACTCTCCGACGAACACGCGTTTGCTGTGGGATTCCTGAGAAGCGACGATCACTCCCGACGCGCCATACATGGTCAGCGCTTCGCCGAATATCTGCTCGATGGTTCTGGTCAGGCCAGCTTCCACCCGGATTCGCGATAGAGTTCCGGTTACCACCGCTTTCTCCGCCCGCAGGTGCTTTTGCTGCTCGGCCAGATATCCTAACAACAAGCCCATCACCAACAGATAAACCGATTGCATGAACAGGCGGTTAGGTTCGAACTCGGGAACATTCACATGCAGTCCGGCGAAGACCGGCCAGGGCAGGGTCCCGCCATGCCCCAGGTGCGAATGGAGAACAACGAAGCTCCCCGCCCACAGCAGCGCTACTTCAGCCGCGGCGGTGGCCAGGGTCTCCCACAATCCCCAGCGGTAGGCAGCAGCCGCAAGAACGAAAACAAAGAAAAGAAAGAAAGGAGCTCTTGGCCCCTCGGAGAAGACCGAAATGACGGCCGGCCACAAGATATCTCCCGCATGCACCATGAGCCGAAAAGCAGCCGTCGACTGCTCGCGCCTGCGCAGCAACATGAGAATGAGAACTCCATTCGCCATGTAGAAAACGAACAGGCCGTAAGCCGCCCAGGAATGGCCCAGTTCCGTGGGATCCATCTGGATCGCCACCAAGGCCGAAACCGCCAGGAACAGGCGAGCCGTCGCCAGCCAGCGCTCGATCCGACGGGTCTCGCCGGGATCAGGCGGAATTCTCAGTCTCCAGGATTGGCGGTAGTCCTCAACGCGAGCATTCAATCGGGTCTGTCTCCACGGGAGTGGCGGCTTTGCGGCATATTATTGAATAAGATAAGCTTACCGGCAAGTGACAGCCCGGGGTATCCGGGCATC
>Ga0210406_10008503_pt1 | contig 10263 bp, 8 predicted proteins | sample IncBWC30MmetaG_FD_155454 | JGI IMG/M metagenome (GOLD analysis project Ga0210406, IMG submission 155454) | Forest soil microbial communities from Barre Woods Harvard Forest LTER site, Petersham, Massachusetts, United States - Inc-BW-C-30-M | ecosystem: Environmental > Terrestrial > Soil >... | reverse complement strand
AGTGACGAGTGGTGTAACGAATTCGATGAGTGTCCAGAGCGCGGCGGCGCCGGCGCAGAAAGCGCCCGGAGCGGCACCAGCGGCCCGCGATCCGCAGAAGACGTTTGAAGCTGGAGAAGCGGCTCTGCAAGCGGGCAAGCTGAATGAAGCCGAGCGCGCGTTCCGGCAGGTGCTGGCGATCAATCCCGGCGTGGCGGGGGCTTATGCGAATCTCGGCGTAATTCAGATGCGCCGCAAGCAGTGGCCGCAGGCTCTCGAAATGCTGCACAAAGCCGAGAAACTCGCGCCGGACGTTGCTGGAATCCGGCTGAACATCGGGCTCGTATATTTCCGCCAAAACGATTTCGCACGGGCGATTCGGCCGTTTGAGTCGGTCGTGCAGCAGTCGCCGGATTCCTATCAGGCTCGTTACCTGCTTGGCCTTTGCTACTTCTTCAACGATCGCTGGACGGATACGATCGGGGCGCTGGAGCCACTATGGGGACGAGCGTCGGACCAACTGAATTATCTCTACGTGCTGGAGCATGCGGCAGACAAGGCCAAAAATCCGGCGCTGGAGGAAAAGGCGGCGGCACGATTGGTTGAGATTGGGGAGGGTTCTCCGGAATTTCATTTGCTGATGGGCAAGGCGCATATCAATCGCGGAGAGTACGACGACGCGGTGAAAGAGTTGGAAGCCGCGGCGCAGGCCGATCCGAAGCTGCCGTTCGTGCACTTCAATCTGGGCCTGGCGTACGTCCACAAGCAGGATTATGAGCGGGCGCGCGATGAGTTTCACAAGGACGTCGCGCTAGAGCCAGACGTGCCGTTTAGCTACGAACAGTTGGGAAGCTTGGAAGCGACGGCGGGGAATGATGACGAGGCGGCGAAAAATTATCGGAGCGCGCTGAAGCTCGACCCGCAGCGGATCAACTCGCGGATGGGGCTGGCGAAGATTGAAGAACACCAGCGCCACTACCCGGCGGCGCTGTCGGAACTGGATCAGGTAATCCGACTCGACAGCGGAAACGCAAGCGCGCGTTATCTGCGCGGTCAGGTGCTGATGCGCATGGGACGCGAGAAAGAAGGCCGGGAGGAGTTGGCATCGGCGACGAAGATGCTGAATGAACAGCGGGCAGCTCGGCATAAGGAGTTGGAGGGAGAAACGGTGCCAAGTCCGGAACTGGCGCGGGAGCCGGAGTAGGGCGTATTCGCGCTTGCCGGTGGAGAACCGGGCGTCCCCGCCCGGCGGATTCGGACGCGGCGAGGAGGATGGGCGAGGACGCCCATCGCTCCACGGTTTGGTTGCGGGTCAATGCGCGGGTTGCACGCACTCCAGGATTTCGGCTTCGCTCAGGGTGTGGTCGCTCGACTTCGCACATTTGTAGATCCGCTCCACAACCTCGTCGTTCACCGGCAGCCCCCGGCGCTCCAGCCAGAAAAGAACATTTGATTTTCCGCTCATCGGCCCGATGTCGATGATCTGTTCCAGACCGAAGTAGTGCGAGGGCACTCCGGAATACACAGCATTCGCGAGTTCGATGTCTTTTTTCTTGTAGGCTTTGATCACGGCAGCGGCGTGAACGCCGGTGGCCGTACGAAATGCGTCCTCACCAACCACCGGATAGTTCGCTGGAATCGGAACGCCGGTGGCGGCGGAGACGGCCTCGCAGTAGCGCTTGAGTTTGGTCAGGTCCTGACGATCCCACGGCGCGATGCCCATCAGCTTCAAGTTGACGAGCATCTGGTCCATCTGCGTGTTGCCGACGCGTTCTCCAATGCCGAGAGCTGTCGCATGCACGCAATCCGCGCCCGCCATCAAAGCCGCCATCGCGTTGGCGGTGGCCAATCCGCGGTCGCAGTGGCCATGCCAGTCGACGCGAATCTTTGCACCGGAAGGGTTGACCACCTGTTCAAGAACGAACTTGACCAGCGCGACCGTGCCCACAGGCGTAATGTGTCCAGCGGTGTCGCAGAGCACCAGCGCGTGCGCTCCATAATTGATGGCCGCCGAGTTGAGCTGCTTCACCGTTTCCGGATCGCAGCGGGTGGTGTCTTCGGTGACGTACATGACTTCGAGGCCAAGCGAGACCGCGTATTTGACGGCCTTTTCGGTCGTTCGAAGAAGGAAGTCGCCGGTCCAACCCTCGGCGTAGCGCCGGATGGGACTCGATCCAATAAACGCAGCAACCTCGATGGGGAGGCCGGTTTTCTGGACGATCTCGGCGATGGGAAGAATGTCGTTCTCGACGGTGCGAGCGGCGCAGTATGCCGTGATCTTTAATTTGTGGGCGACGATTTCGCGCGCCAGCGCCGTGACGTGCTCGACCGCGCGCGGACCCGCTCCGGGAAGCCCGAGGTCGAGCGTGTTGATGCCGAGAGCCTCCATCAGGTGCAGGATTTCCAGCTTCTGATCAATGGACGGATCGCGGACGGAAGGCGATTGCAAGCCGTCGCGCAGCGTTTCATCGGTCAGGCGCACCGGCCCCGGCGGATGCAACGATTTCGGATACAGAGCATTCCAGTCGTAGATGAGGTCGGAAATGTTCACGGTGTGTCAGGTGTCAGGTCTTAGGCGTCAGAGCACGATTTTCCTGCCACCTGAGACCTGCCACCTGTCACCTAGCCTTTCTACGTTTTCTTTTCGTCCTTCGGAGGAACAACAAAACCGAAAATCGAATATTGTCCGGGACCCGCGACGTTCATCCCACGCGCATCTTCGGGATTAGGCAGGTAGAGTGTCTGACAAAATTCGCAGCGATACACTTCGGCGTCCGGTCCCCAGGCTTTCTCCACATCACCACATTCCTGTTCGAGCACGTCGGCGGCGTAGAACCAGCGCTTCAGATGTCCGCCGCAGAACTTGCCCTTATCGTTTTTCTCGTTGCAGGAACGCTGTCCCGGTTTCTTGATCTTTACTTTGTGATTAGGAAGCTGCGGAACCGTGCTCGTGCCAGTAGTTGCCGTTTCGCCCGAAGCCATTGAGTCTCCTGCGCGGCTTTGTCAAAGGGCCGCTTCTTGTTATTTTACTTTATGTGAGTCAACAAGTTCGACGCGGGGCCTATGTGCACGGCTACCACCGTCGCGAGAACGACCGCCTGCAGGATCAAGCCGGAACGCTGGTCGACCTGCTGCACTCCGACACCTCATACCCGGCTGGAAGCGTGGTCCTCGAAGCGGGGTGTGGCGTTGGAGCCCAGACGGTCACCCTGGCTCAACGGAGTCCGGACGCACGATTCACGTCGATTGATGTTTCCGCTGACTCGCTCGCACAAGCCAAGAGGACGACGGATGCGGCGGGGATCACCAATGTGCAATTCCAGCAGGCGGACATCTTCGCCTTGCCATTCGCCCCTGAATCCTTCGACCACGTTTTCGTATGTTTCGTCCTGGAGCACCTGTCGCGGCCCGTTGAGGCGCTGACGATTCTCAACCGCTTGCTCAGGCCTGGTGGCACCATGACCGTAATTGAGGGTGACCATGGATCGACTTACTTCCATCCCGATAGCAGCGCAGCCCGTGTGGCAATCCAGTGTTTGGTCGAGTTGCAGCGGTTGGCGGGGAGGCAATGCCTTGATTGGCCGGCAGCTCTATCCCCTTATGGTCGAGGCGGATCTGGAAGCAATTCACGTATCTCCGCGCATGGTGTATGTCGATTCGAGCAGACCCGACCTCGTCGACGGCTTTACCAGGAAGACGTTTACCGCAATGATCGACGGCGTTCGCGAATCCGCGATTGAGGCCGGTATCATCGATCGCGATGCCTTTGATGCCGGGGTTCGAGATCTTAACAGAACGACTGAGTCGGACGGCGTCTTCTGCTACACGTTCTTCAAGGGCGTGGGAGAAAAGCGGTAGTGGCTCAATTTTGAAATTTATTCCTTCAACCCGATGCCCTTGAAAGCGCGAAACATCTCCCGAGTTGCCCAAATGAAGAACACGAGCGGAAGCGCCAAAACTGGTCCCCTTACACCCATGCCCCTGTACCGACTAGTAGCAATCACAAACATTAGTAGGCCCGTCCAGAGCACAGTGCAGATGGAACCCGCGACAAACGATATCAAGTAAAACCACTTCATGCACCTGTCTCAGCGTTCGCAGTCAATAGTCCCACTAATTCCTCGATATTCCAAACATGATTGCTAATTCCGGTTTCCATCGCTGGCTTCACGCGCAAGGTTTGACGTAAGCGACAAAAATTGTCATACATGAACCACAGCGCCACGGCAGCCGTATGGTTCTCTACCTTTTTCGAGAACGCATTTGTGAGGCGAGTAAAAGCTATGGCAGGAGATTAGGCCAAAAAGCGAACAGGCCACCCGTAGGCAGCCTGTTCATCGTCTAGGACAGGATTCCAATTGAGCCGCTACCAGAAAAGCACAAATCTTGACAAAATCTCACATTAGACATAGTCTAAAACGTTCATGGACGCCGAGGCGATTAAACGGTCCTTCGATGGCAGCGGGTTGCGCTGCACTCCGCAGCGCTACGCTGTGATGGCATTCTTGCTGGAACACAACCGGCACCCAACGGCTGCGGAAATCTCCGAGGCCGTAAATCGCGTGGATCCGCGTTCTTCAAGGGCCACGACTTATAACAATCTGCGGGACTTGGTCAAGGCGGGTTTGGTGCGTGAAGTGGCCATCGAGGGCCGCGCCGCGCGATTCGATGCGAAAGGCACGCAGCATCACCACTTCATCTGCGACCGCTGCGGCAATGTAGAGGACATGGAGTGGTATGACGTGCCCAGGCCTGCCCGGGGCTCCCTCGGTAAGCGGATTCTTCGCGAATGCGAACTCATCTTCCGGGGACTCTGCACGAAGTGTGCTCCGCGGCGCGCTTCCCGTTAACTCCGGAGATGTATGGATACTTTTTGTACAACCAATCAAGCAAGCGCGTAGTCAACTAATTGTGCGAACCGCAGCCGGTTCGTAGTCATCCAAAAGTTTTGAACTCATTCAAAGGAAAAACAAATGGAAAATCCAACGCATATGGAAAACACACTTGCCTCTTCCTCGGGAACTGTTTCCCCCGAGGTTCACGGCAATAAAAAGTCGACCGAATCCAAGTGCCCCTTCAATCACGGAGCCTCCGCTCCCACCAACCGCGACTGGTGGCCGAACCAAGTGGACCTGCAGGTTCTCCACCAGCACTCCAACCTCTCCAACCCGATGGGCGAGGAGTTCGACTACGCCAGGGAATTCAAGAGCCTCGACCTGAACGCTGTCATCAAAGACCTTCATGCGCTCATGACCGATTCGCAGGATTGGTGGCCGGCCGACTTCGGGCACTACGGAGGGCTGTTCATCCGCATGGCCTGGCACAGTGCAGGCACCTACCGTATCGGCGATGGCCGCGGCGGCGCCGGAGCCGGCCAGCAACGTTTCGCACCGCTCAATAGCTGGCCGGACAACGTGAACCTCGACAAGGCGCGCCGGCTACTCTGGCCGATCAAGCAGAAATACGGCCGCAAAATCTCCTGGGCTGACTTGATGATTCTCGCCGGCAACGTCGCCCTCGACTCCATGGGCTTCAAGACCTTTGGCTTCGGCGGCGGACGCGCCGATGTGTGGGAGCCCGAAGAGCTCAACTGGGGCCCCGAAGGCACCTGGCTGGGGGACGAGCGCTACAGCGGCGACCGCGATCTTCAGAATCCTCTAGGCGCGGTTCAGATGGGCCTGATTTACGTGAACCCCGAAGGGCCAAATGGCAAGCCCGATCCCGTAGCAGCAGCCAGAGACATTCGCGAAACCTTCCGCCGTATGGCCATGAACGACGAAGAAACGGTCGCGCTGATTGCCGGCGGCCATACCTTCGGCAAAACCCACGGCGCTGCGATTCCCGCCGACTACGTCGGCCCCGAACCGGAAGCTGCCGACATCCAGGACCAGGGCCTGGGATGGAAGAATGAATTTGGCAAAGGTTTTGGTGCTGACACCATCGGCAGCGGCCTCGAAGTCACTTGGACCCAGACGCCAACGAAGTGGAGCAACAACTTCTTCACCAACCTGTTCAGCTACGAATGGGAACTGACCAAGAGTCCGGCCGGTGCGCATCAGTGGACGCCGAAAAATGGCGCAGGAAACGGTACGGTGCCGGATGCGCACGATCCCTCAAAGCGTCACGCGCCATCCATGCTGACCACGGACCTCTCTTTGCGATTCGATCCTGCGTACGAAAAAATTTCCCGGCGCTTCTACGAGCATCCCGACCAGTTCGCCGACGCGTTTGCCCGCGCATGGTTCAAGCTGACGCACCGTGACATGGGTCCCATCGTGCGTTACCTCGGCCCGCTCGTTCCGAAGGAGCAGTTGCCGTGGCAAGATCCGATCCCTGCTGTGAATCATCCGCTGATCGGGGAACAGGACATCGCTGCTCTGAAGGCGAAAATCCTCGCATCTGGCCTGTCCGTTTCCCAGCTGGTCTCGACGGCTTGGGCGTCGGCGTCGACGTTCCGCGGCTCTGATAAGCGCGGTGGAGCGAACGGCGCGCGCATTCGCCTCGCGCCGCAAAAGGACTGGGAAGTCAACCAGCCGGCTCAACTCGCAAAAGTGCTGCAGAAGCTGGAGGCGATCCAGAAGGAGTTCAACGCTTCCCAATCTGGAGAGAAGTCCGGAAAGAAGTCCGGAGGGAAGTCGGGCGGGAAGAAGGTCTCGCTGGCCGACCTGATCGTTCTCGGCGGCGATGCTGCGATTGAGAAAGCCGCGAAGAACGCCGGGTTCGACGTGAAAGTTCCCTTCACGGCGGGCCGCATGGACGCGTCGCAGGAACAAACCGACGTCGCATCCTTCGAACCGCTGGAACCGAAAGCGGACGGCTTCCGCAACTATGTCCACGGCAAGCAGCGCTTGTCGGCCGAGGAGATGTTAGTGGATAAGGCACAATTGCTGAGGCTGACGGCGCCGGAGATGACGGTTCTCGTCGGCGGCTTGCGCGTGCTCGGCGCAAATGCCGCGAAGTCCACGCACGGCGTCTTCACCAAACGGCCGGAGGCGCTAACCAACGACTTCTTCGTCAACCTGCTCGACATGAGCACGCAATGGCAGCCGTCCAATACGTCCAATGGCTCTGGAGAAGTATTCGAAGGACGCGATCGCAAAACCAACGCAGTCAAGTGGACCGGCACCCGTGTCGACCTGATCTTCGGTTCGCACTCGCAGCTGCGCGCCCTTGCGGAAGTCTATGCGTGCACGGACTCCAAGGAGAAGTTTGTGAAAGATTTTGTGGCCGCGTGGACTAAGCTGATGAACCACGATCGCTTCGACGTCGCCTGACCTCGGCGAAACGAGAGCCGTCAAGACCCGTTTCTGTGGCTTGGATCAGCAAAGAAAGGGGTGGCGCTTTTCTTGGCTCGCGCGGGCTGGATCGCGCGCCCCCTCTGATTCTGCCAGGCACTGAAGTCGCCGAGTGGCCTGGAAGCTTTCGTCGAGTCTGGAATCGATAAGACCATCAGGGTCCTCGATCGCGCTTCTTAACTTAGCAACGACCGTTCGCCTAAGCCTCTATCCGTGGGCAGATCAGAGACCTATGGGAGCACTCCCGCGCTGATTCCGCCTTCCTCATCCCGAAGGGTCCTGCCCGACAGATTTCTCGAACAGTGTCTTGTGCGGGGAATCTCTTCCGTCTGATGAAGCCGGATGCGAAGAAGCGATTGATCAGCAATATCGTCGGGAGCTTGGGGAACACGCCCAAGCGCATTCAGGAAAAACAGATTGGGCACTTCCTGAAGGCGGACCCGGCTTATCGACGCGGGGTCGCGGAGGGGCTGGGCATCAATGTCGAGCGTCTCGTGCCGCAGGAGCCCGTTCTGGCTAGCGACTAACATCTAGACGAATCACAACCGCCAGCTCTGGAGTTTCCTCCGGGGCTGGTTTCTTTTTTGGCATAGCTTAGGCAGGGTTGTTGGCGATATGGCGATGTTTCAACAGTAACTTTGACGGGGCGGGCAACGAAAGCCCAAGGGAGTAGAATCCGAGTGAATCAGGACGCGAGGAGGAGCCATGATGAGCCTTAGCCCATGGACTTTATTTTTCGCCCTTTTCCTGTCGGCGGCTTTTCTGCCCGCCGAGTGCGTCAACGATTACCGTTCCAACAAGAATGCCGGAATCCTCATCACTGACTTCACCATCACCGGCACGCAGACAATTAGTGCAACCGACCTCGCCCGCATTACCAGCGATATGATTGGCTCCTGCTTCAACGAGGACTCGGAAGAGATGGAGGAGCGCGTTCGGGCCTCATTTCAGGACCGTGGATATTTCAAGGTCGAGGTTAAGAACCTCCGCTTCAAACCCCGCGATCAGTTGAGTGTTCCCAAGCCAGTAACGTTGGAAGGTGAGGTTTCCGAGGGCGCTCGTTACAAACTCGCAGAGATCACGTTCGTTGAAAATCACGCTTTCTCCTCCGAAAAGCTTAGAGAACAATTCCCGCTAAAAAGGAGGGAACTGTTCGAGAGAGGCAAAGTCGCGAGTGGACTGGAGAGCCTACGCAAACTTTACGGTACTCAGGGCTTCCTCGATTTCACAGCGATTCCCGATACAAAGTTCGGCTCAAACGGAACAATAAGTCTAAATATCTCGATCCAAGAGGGACCCCAGTACCACATGGGAAGACTCGACATTGTGGCCGATAAAGAAGTTGCCGCAAGATTGCGCCAAGAGTGGAAGCTAGCGGAAGGCGACGTGTACGATCGGACCTACATCGACAAATATCTTGAAGCCAATCGGGACTTGTTGCCGGTGGGCTTCAGTAGAGACAATATCCAGGGAAGTCAGAATTGCCCAGATGCCGTGGTCGGGGTACGCCTAATTATTGATCCCGCCGACACGTCGCACGCTGAACCGAAGAACGTCCCTTGTGAAGAACATCACGATGTCTCGAAGTAGCGGCGGCGGTCAACTGACGAAGACAGGCGTTTACACCAAGTATCGGATTCTGATCTAACGTCGTTCTATTTCCAAGAAGCCCCTCAGTCAAATTCCTTCCGCGGTGCCGCCTGATCCGCGCCGACGCGTCCGACTGTGACTTCCGCCATGAAATAGCTTTCGCCCTTTATCGGGAGACCCGCCATCCGCCGCAGCATCGCGATCTGCCCGACGTGGGTGAGCGCATCGGCGATTGGGCCCTGAAATAATTTTTCGGCGGAGACTTCGAGCGGCTTGTCCGACGCCAGATAGTCATCCAACTTTTTCACGGCAGCGAAGAAGCGCTCGCATTCTTTTTCCCACGGAAGCGGCAAGGAATCCTTCCACTCGCGGCGGCCTTCGGCCATGGAGAGGGCCCAGTCCATCAGGTCGCCGATGTGGGCGAGGATCCTTACCAGCGTACGCGAAGTTTCGCCGCAACTGTAATCGGCAAAGCTCGGCCCTGCGTTGCGGATGGCTTTCGCCCCACGATAGGCGATGGTGGCGAGGGTGTGGCGTAGGAAGGCGCGGGAGTCGGTCATGGTTGAGTTTACTGTGCTGTCAGTCCGATTTACCGTTAAATCTACACCCTTGTCATCCCGAGCGAAGCGAGGGATCTGCAGTTGGCAGCGAGGCGAGAACACCGCAGATCCCTCGCTTCGCTCGGGATGACAACCATTTTAAAGTTTCTTCCGCCACAGCGCTCCGGCCGCGCGCACACCGGCTTTTAATTTCTCTCGCAGCGGACGGGCGTACAACAAGTCGAGGAAGCTCTCCATCTCGCCCGTGAATCCTACGCCGTAGCCGAACCACCAGATTTTTTTCATGCGCGGAACCAGGTCGCTATCGACATACTTCACGCGCACCATTTCTTCCAGGCCCCAGCGCCCATGCGTACGTCCCAGGCCACTCGACTTCATGCCGCCGTGTGGAGCTTCGCTGATGCTGAAACACGACACGGCATCGTTCACCATCACCGTACCGGCATCGATCTGACGAGCCAGTCGCTCGCCGCGCGCGCGATCGCACGTCCAAATGCTGGCGGCCAGTCCAAAGTCGGAATCGTTGGCCAGGCGCACGGCCTCGGCATCGTCTTTGAAAGGCGCAATCGGCAGCGCGGGACCGAAAGTCTCTTCCCGCATCACGCGCATGCTGTGATCGACATCGGCCAGCACGGTAGGCGCAAAAAATGTTGGGCCAAGCTCGCGCAGCCGCGCGCCTCCGGCCAGCACGCGGGCGCCGCGCTGCCTAGCATCCTCCACGTGCGATTCCACCACCCGCACTTGCCGCTCGTGAATCATGGGGCCGATTTCGGTGGCCGGGTCCGTGCCATTACCGACGCGCAGCTTGCGCGCTTTCTCTGAGCAGGCGTCTAAGAATG
>Ga0210406_10008502_pt1 | contig 10264 bp, 9 predicted proteins | sample IncBWC30MmetaG_FD_155454 | JGI IMG/M metagenome (GOLD analysis project Ga0210406, IMG submission 155454) | Forest soil microbial communities from Barre Woods Harvard Forest LTER site, Petersham, Massachusetts, United States - Inc-BW-C-30-M | ecosystem: Environmental > Terrestrial > Soil >... | reverse complement strand
TTTTATTTCGTCCCTTGCGACGTTTCCTCCTGTTAAAAATGTCTGTCCTTTGTGTCCTCTGTGTCTCTGTGGTGAATTTTTGGCTTTATTCACCGGACTAACTTCTTAATCACTTCTGTGATGAGCTCTACGGTCGGGACCGAGCTCACTTCTAGAGCAGGTGCGACCGGGATCGGTACATCTTCTCCGGCGACACGGATGACGGGCTCTTCCAAAAAATCGAAACACTCTTCCTGGATTCGAGCGCTGATCTCTGCTGCCGGCCCACCAGTGAGACACGCTTCGGTGACCACAATCGCTCTACCCGTTTTTGTAACACTGGCCGCTACCGTTTCCATATCCAGAGGATTTAGGGTTCGCAGATCGATCACTTCGACTTCAACCCCTTGTTTAGCCGCGTTCTCAGCTGCGTTTAAAACATAATTCAACATTCGAGAATAGGTCACCACGGTAACCTGCTCTCCGGGACGCCTGACGACCGCACGTCCCCAATCCGCATCTGCCTGCGTGGGATCAACTTTACCTCTTTGGACATAGAGCGCTTTGTGCTCGATGAACACAACCGGGTCTGCCTGCCGCAGAGACGCTCGCAAAAGATGGTAGGCATCTGACACCGTGCCAGGCAGGGCAACGCGTAATCCGGGCACTTGAAGAAACCAGCCTTCTAAACTTTGCGAATGTTGAGCAGCAGCGGACCTCCCAGTTCCTCCCTGAGTTCTGAGGACCATAGGAACCCCCATCTGTCCCCCAAACATATAGCGAATCTTGGCGGCCTGATTGGCGATCTGATCCATGGCGATTCCAGAAAAATCGACATACATCAGCTCGGCCACAGGACGCAGCCCACTCATCGCGGCGCCAACGGCTGCTCCAACGAATCCTGCTTCCGAAATCGGCGCGTCGATGACCCTCTCTTTCCCGAACTCTTGTAGTAGCCCCTTGGTGACCCCATACGCTCCGCCGTAAGCACCCACCTCTTCTCCAATGATCACAATGGTTGGGTCCTCCATCATGGCATGTCGCAGAGCCAGCCCCAATGCTTCCCGATAAGTAGTTTCAATCACGGTAAGAAAATCCAAAAATTTTCACCACAGAGACACAGAGTTCACGGAGACAAATCAAAACCACCTCTGCTCTCTGTGTACTCTGTGCCTCTGTGGTGAAATTCGATTTTTATTCGTGTCCATTCGCGGTCAGTTATTTGCGGTCAGGTTTGTAGCGAGAATTCTCTCAAGGCGTTTTCTTAGCGGTTCAGGTCCAGGTTCGCGGTCATCATAAACGTCGCGGAAAAGATCGCTCACCGGTGGCGGTGGACCGTTGATAGCGAACTCCGCAGCTTCATCCATTTCCTGCGCGATCGCGGCATCAATCGGTTCGAGCTCGCTGGGCGTAACCCCTTCCCTCTCCTGTAAGCGAGTAATCGCCCGTTGAATCGGATCCTGTTTACGTCCTTCGGCTTCTTCCTCCGGTGTCCGGTATGGACTCTTGTCCATCCGGGCGTGGCCATAGTACCGGTAACACTCGACCGAGAGATAAGCCGGTCGTCCCTCTCTTGCTCCCTGCACCAATCGCTCCGCGATGTCGATAACCGCGAAAACATCGGATCCGTCCACAACGTGACCATCTAATCCGAAGGTGCGCGCTCGTTCGTGAAATTGCGTATTGGCAGCGGCGCGATCGATCCGGGTCCCCATCCCCCATTGATTGTTCACACAGACAAAGAGGACCGGTAGTCGCCACAAGGCCGCCAGGTTCATGCTCTCGTAGAGGATGCCTTGCTGCATGGCGCCGTCGCCAAAAAACGCGATCGATACATTCGGCTTAGCCAGTACCTTGTACGACAGCCCTGCTCCAACCACTGCGGGGATTCCGCCTCCCACAATAGCGTTTGCTCCCAAATGACCTAAGGCTCGGTCGGCAATGTGCATGGAACCACCTTTGCCCCGACAGTAGCCGTCGGCTTTGCCTGCGATTTCAGCCATCATCCGTTTCGGATCCGCTCCCCGCGCCAGGAAAATCCCGTGCCCGCGGTGATGGGTCGTGAAACTGTCTCCCTCTCGCATCGGATACGTGACACCAACCGCCGCGGCTTCTTCGGCGATAGAAAGATGCAGCATACTGCCCGCGGTCTGCTGTCGGACAAACAGTTCTCCCACTCGTTCCTCAAACGTTCGGATTCGCCTCATCCGACGGTAAATTTCCAAGCTCGCTTCTTTCGCCGCTATCATGTGTGTCTCCTATCGTCCTCGTACTCGTCGTCGTCCTCGTCCTCGAAAAGGTTTTGTTTCTTCCACCGGCTATGAATGACCGCGGACCAATTTTTGGAACTGCTCAGATGTATGGACCGATTGAGCCCAACTGACTTTCGAGGACGAGGACGACGACGAGTACGAGGGCGATTGAGTGGGGCGCAACACCGTCTTGGGACCGAGAAAAATGATGCCCTTGATCACGCCCGCCGCCCTCCCCCAACGGCCATACGGACATCAGCAGTTGCGCTGTAGAGTTTTTCGTAGCCGGCAAAAAGCTCGGAATAGATCGCGTGATTCTTTTCATTGGGCTCAATCACCGAGGAGCGATGAACCATGGCGCGGCAGGCATCCGGAATTGATTTGTAATGACCGGCGCCATAGGCCGCCAGAATCCCCGATCCTAAGACCGTTGCGTCGGCCAACTCGTTGACGATTAAAGGTATACCGGATACATCCGCGTGGATTTGTAACCATAACGGTGACCGGACCGCACCCCCGCAGACAACGGCTTCACTGATGCGAAAATCTTCGCCTTGGAAAACGCGCAAGATCGCTTCCGTACCAAAACAGATACCTTCAATGATCGCCCGGAAAACATGAGGCGGCCGATGCGCCAAGCTTAGTCCCACTAAAGCGCCACGTGATTTCGGGTCGATATACGGAGTACGATTTCCTTGAAAATGATCTAATGCGAGCAACCCATCCGCACCGGGTGGAATGCCGGCCGCTGCCCGATCCAATTCGTTATAGTCTGTCCCAGCGGCAAAGTTGTTGGTAAACCATTTGATCACTGAACCGGTCGATGTTTGTCCACCTTCTAAGACGGCAGAGCCTTTGTATACGCAATCTGCATAAGCTCCCCAGAGGCCTGGCCGATGAAATACCCGATCCGTAACGGCTAGCTGCAGATGGGACGAACCCGTGATTAAGCCGAGTTGTCCCGGTTCCGTGACTCCGAGTCCGATAATAGCGATAAACCCGTCAGCGCCGCCTTGAATCACCGGTGTACTGGGCTTCAACCCCAGATGCATTGCGGCCTCGCTGGTTAAGCCGGCAATGGGATCCCCAGGAGCCACCACTTCGTCCGGCCATTTTCCAGCCAGATCCTCCAAACCAAGACGCCCGAGTAATGAGAAGGGTTTCTCACGATTGATCCAGTGCCAGCGGATGCTGACGTTGTTCAAACATCCGACGTACCGTCCGGTGAGACGATAGTTTAGATAGTCTTGATACTCGCAGATGGCATGAGCCTTTTCGTAGATCGCCGGCTGATGTCGCTTTATCCAAAGCGCCTTGGGAATCATCCATTCGGCGGAGACCGGCCCTTTGCCGGCCGAGTTCAAGCGTAGGGCCGGGTCGCCGGTTGCGGCAACGTCGGCGGCTTCGTCCGCAGCCCTGACATCCATCCAGATCAAAGTCGGGCGTAGCGGCTTCATCTGCTGATCGAAAGTAGCGACGCTACAGGAAGTGGTATCAACGCTGATCGCGTCAATGTCGTCAGCGCGAACCGCAGCCGCTTGCAGGGCACGCTGGGTCGCCTCGCCTACCGCCTGCCACCAATCGTCGGGGTTTTGCTCCGCCTGTGCGGGCTCAGGGAAAGCAGTCGGATACGGAACAACGCCGATCCCTTTCGGACGTCCTTCCAGATCAAAAACAAAAGCGCGCACACTTTCGGTGCCGCCATCAATACCAATCACGTAAGACATTTTACTGGGGGGAATACAGAATCTATTTCACAGAAGATCACAAAGGACACAAAGAATTAGGAAGGCTAAGCCTGGTCGAGCCACGCCTCGTTGCCTTACTCTTGGGTATGTCTGGTCGGTTGCTGATCTTTCTCGGGCGGACGTCAATTGGAGCAAATTGCTAGTCACAACGTTAAATATTATTATGCACAACTTTCATAAGATATGTTGCGTGTATGGAATCTATTCAAACAGAGAAAACGAGACAACGGGCCCACGCTTGGAGTCATTTGGTAATTGGAGCGGCAATTGAGGTCCATCGCATCAAAGGTCCAGGGCTAATTGAGAGCATCTACAGCAGATGTTTCCTGCGGGAATGTAGTCTGAGGTCGATCCCGGTACGGCCCGAACTGCTCGTGCCGATCGAGTACAAAGGGCACGTCTTCGAAGAACCCCTTCGGCTGAATTTTTGGTCGATGATGCACTGATTCTGGAATTCAAGGTCGTTGAAGAAGTCCTTCCGATCCATAAGGCCCAGCTCCTCAGTTACATGAAATTATTGAACGTGCCATTAGGCCTCCTCATCAACTTCACGAAGTTTTGCTCAAAGACGGTATTTCCCGCATGACGTTGTGACGAGCGGTAGCTACTTCCTAACGGCAACGACTCACATCTTGGTGACCTTTGTGTGCTTCTGTGAAATTCTCTGAACATATTCACACTTGACGAACAAATGCGTCAATCGATTTTTCTTCCGCTAGCCCCCTTTCTCCTGATGCAGAACCCCGAACCTATCGCCACTGAGTCCGATCAACTCGTCCGAGCCGCCTGGCTCTATTATATTGGCGGCAATACCCAGGAACAAACCGCGGAAATCCTCGGTGTTTCCAGAGTAAAAGTTGCCAGGCTGTTAGCCGAAGCCCGTGAAGCCGGTATCGTCAAAATATCGATCGAACATCGGTTCGGACCGATGGCTGAAGTCGAAGAAACCATCCGGAGACATTACGGATTAGATTTTTGCCGAACCACGCCGCCTCTTTTATCGGACTCAGTGGAACATCCGGCAAAAATGCTCCCTCCGGCAAAACTTGCCGACGAAGGTCCAGTCGCACGCCGGGCAGTAGCGATGGTCGCTGTCGAGCTACTGCGCGAACGAATGCAGGTCGACGAAGAATGCGTTATCGGCGTTGGCTGGGGGCGTACTACCGCAGAGATAGCAAGAAGCCTTCCGGCTATGCGCCGGCCACAAGCCAAATTCGTATCCGTCATGGGATCATTGACACGAAATCTGGCAGCGAACCTTTTCGAGGTTGTCCATCACCTGGCCGCTAAAACCGGGGGTGAAGGTCATTTTCTCCCGGTGCCATTTATCGCGAACACGGTGGCTGATCGCCAGATTCTGATGTCCCAGAGAATCGTTCAGGAAACCTTGGCGCTCGCCGAGAAAGCGAATTTCTATCTGATCAGCGTCGGCGAATGCGACGAACGCGCTTTCCTTTTTGAGAACCGTTACCTATCAGCCCAGGAGCTAAATGAGTTGCGCAAGGCCGGTGCCGTGGGCGACACGATGGGAAAATTCTTTAACGCCCAAGGCGAGGTAGTTTCCTCTGACCTTAACGATCGCACCTTAGCGATCGACTTGGAAGCGCTGCGAAAACATGAAGTGATCCTGCTTTGCGGCGGACGCAGCAAGCTGAGACCAGCTCAAGGAATCCTGAAGGCCGGTTTCGTGAACGGCCTCCTGATCGACGGCGACTCCGCCTCGCAGATGTTTCACGAGATAAAGGCGGTGCGTGGCGGTGCGGTAGGCGAGTAGAGAGTCTCTCGAACAGGTCACGCAGAAGGTACCAACTCGGATAGGACCTATAGGACCAATGGGACTTATAGGTCGCCGGTCGCCGTCACATAAGTCCTATGAGTCCCATAGGTCCTATCCTATTCCCCGCTGCGCGTAGTCGCTCCAGCCTCAGTGCTTACTCGCCCAGCCCACCATGTCTCACCTCTCGCTACTCACGGTCGCGGGCTGTCCCGCGGCTACAGCTGTGGCCAGGGTGACGATAAACTCCGAACCTTTCCCCGGTTCGCTCCTCAGGGAGATTGTTCCGGCGTGTGCCTCTACAACAGCTTTTACCAGGCTCAGGCCGAGACCGAGGCCGCGTTGCGTGCGGCTAGTGTCGCCCCGGTAAAGCCGATCCCAAATCCGGTTTTGTTCCGCTGGTGGAATGCCCATCCCGTTGTCCCGAATCGTAACCACAACTTCCTCATCCTTGGTGGCGCACTCAATCTCCACCAGGCCGCCGTTCGGTGTGTACTTAACGGCATTATCCAGCAGGTTCCCAAAAGCCTGGCGCATCCGGTTTGGATCCACCTCGACATAGCCGGGGCTGATGAAGTGGCTCTTGATCTGGATCGATTTTTCCTCGGCAATGAGCTGATACAGGTCGGTTACCTCTTCTAACAATGAGGTCAGGGAACAGCGCTCAAGATTCAGGCGCATCATCCCGTTCTCGGCCTCTGTAACATCCATGAGGGTATTCAGCATGGTTAATACTCGATCAGATTCTTCGATCGAGTCAGCCAATGCCTCCTGGGACGATTCCGGCGTATCGGCTTCCAGGGCCAATTCGGCGGAGGCGCGTAACCGAGTGAGAGGCGAACGCAAATCGTGGGCAACATTATCCAGTGCTTCCCGCATACCGCGGATCAGCCGCTGATTCTGTGCTAACACCCGGTTAAATTGGCGCGCTAGCTCCGCTAACTCATCTTGTTCTTGGGATTCCGGAACGCGCTCAGCCAAGTTTCCGGTGTTAATAATGGAGCGCGCAGTCTGTAACATCTGCCGCACCGGAGCGGTGGCCCGGTGAGCAAATACGGCGCCGGCGATGATTGCGAGCAGAAGAGTCGGTACTAACAGGATCAACGCCGCCGTAACAAAAGGGCCAGTCAGAGTTTCGCTACGATTAATCTTTCGCCCAACCTGCAGAATCGGGCCGTCCGACAACTGGGCACTTTCGAGAACATATTCGCTCCGGTCGTCCGCCGGCAGCCGGCTCCAACCGCCATTCCGCGGGCTTCGCTGCAAAATCGACGTCAAGTTCGGGAGTGTAAACCAGTCCGATGGTTCCCTCAGGTAAAGAACCACATCCTTTCGAAAAGTGATGCTGACAAAGAATGGGCCCTCGGTGGGGTCCGCCCCCTGCGTTTTGACGGCGGTTATCAGTCCCTCAGATCCGTGTTGTTGATAAGCAACTACGCATTGCTTCAAAAACTTATCGATAGGATCTCGTTCTCGCCAATCAAATAGCGTCGCCTGAAGAAAGTACAGAAGTGCGAAGAGCAGCGCAGCGCTGATCACAAACGCGCTGGCATAGTAGAAACTCAACCGGAGCGTAAAGCTGTGCCAAAACCGCCGGCCACGGCCTAGCCCCGTAGCCGCGGGAGAGGCGGACCTACCCCGCTTTGACCACATAACCAACACCTCGGATGGTTTGAATCAGTTTAAGCGGAAAATTCTTATCGATCTTCGCGCGTAACCGGTGAATCAAAACGTCAACTACGTTGGTCTGAGGATCGAAATGAAAATCCCAGATGTTTTCCAGAATCATCGTTTTAGTTACCGGACGACCCGCGTGCCGCAGCAAGAACTCGAGCAGCGAGTACTCGCGAGGATGTAACTCGATGCGTTGGCCGCTCCGAGTAACTTCGCGAGTGATCACATTCAACGAAAGGTCAGCCACGGTTAACTGGGTCTCTTCAACGGCTTGGTTAGCTCGCCGGATCAAGGCCTGCACCCGGGCTAATAACTCCGAAAAAGCGAAAGGCTTGGTGAGATAATCGTCGCCGCCGGCTTGCAACCCTCGAACTCGGTCGTCAACGTTCGCGCGGGCACTGAGTATCAGGACTGGTGTCCTGATCTTTTCCTGACGTAACCGTCGCAATACCGAAAGCCCATCTAGTTTGGGCAACATCAGATCGAGAACCAGCAAGTCGTAGTTGATGGCAGTCGCTAAATCCAGCCCGTGCTCCCCATCGGAGGCATGATCCACTGCGTACCCATTTTGCTTCAGGCCTTTGATGACAAAAGAAGCGATCTTCTCGTCATCTTCGACGACCAGTACTCGCATATCTATAACTTGCCCGACTTCGGGCGCTTGCGCGAGCGTCATGTTGCGTTCGGCGCCTGGCGTTTGGGGTTCGGCGCTCATCGCAGGACGCTATAGATGGAGGGGATTATGAGACTCATGGGACTTATGTGTCGGAGCCCAGACCACACCGAACGCCAAACGCAAGACACCCGCACGGCTCTCTTAACCGTACGGGCGTCACTGCTACCATTACACGCGACTCCGCTTAGTCGTTCCCTTCCTGGACGGCAACATAATGACTGCCGTTTTGATTCCAAACCTTGACCAGCGTTTGACCACTGCCACCCTTGTTAGCGGTCAACCGATCCGCGTCTTCCGCATTCCTGACAGGTTGGTGATTGATCTCTTCGATCACGTCACCTTCCTTAAGACCGGCGTCCGCACTCGGAGATCCAGGATCTACCTCGGTAACTATCGCGCCGCGAACATTCGCAGGAATATTCATCTCCTCCCGGGTTTGACGATCCAGGTCTCCCACTCCAACCCCATGCAGCGCGTCGTTTTGTGGCGGCTGATTCCCATTCGAGTTCGGCTCGTTTTTGGCCAAGCTATTCTTTTGAGAGAGTGCTTCTAACGTCACGTTCAGGTTTAGAGTCTGTCCGTTACGATCGATTTGAACCGGCACCGATTTGCCGGGCGAAGACTCAGCCACCATCAGTTTCAAGCTGTTCTCGTCGTCGATCGGTTTGTTATCGAACTCGACCACAACGTCACCGTCCTTAATTCCAGCTTTGTCGGCCGGACTATTAGGCGTCACATCAGCCACCACCGCGCCGTTGGTACGGCGAATATTCATCGCTTTGGCAAGCTCAGGCGACAGCTGTTGGATCGTTACCCCGAGCATACCACGCTCAACTTTACCGTTTTTGATCAAGCTATCCGCCACCCAGCGGCAAAGGTCGGAAGGGACCGCAAATCCAATTCCCTGGTTACCACCTGATCGCGACAGGATCGCCGTATTCATGCCCACGAGACGGCCATTCGTGTCGACCAAAGCTCCACCGGAGTTACCCGGATTAATCGCGGCGTCGGTCTGAATGAAAGCTTCGTCCGACAGGCCATCTTCAGCCAGCCCTTGCCGATTTTTCGCACTGATAATGCCTTCGGTAACCGTTTGACCGATTCCGAAAGGATCACCGATTGCCAGCACAACGTCACCAACTTCGGCCTGATCGCTATCTGCAAACGTGATCGGCTGGAGGTTGTCCGCATCAATTTTCACCAAGGCCACATCGGTAGCCGGATCGGTTCCAATCACTTTTCCGCTGAATGTCCGGTTGTCGGTAAGTTTGACCTGAATGGTACGGGCATTCTGGACCACGTGATTATTGGTCAGGATATAACCATCGGACGAAATAATTATCCCGGACCCGAGCGCTTTTTCACCAGGAGTTTGCTGCTCTGGCATTTGTGGGAACTGCCGCCCGAAGAACCGGCGCAATTGGTCCTGCAGATCCTGGTTCATCCCCGTATTTCCGTTACCGCCCTTAGTGGTGACATAGACCTGCACCACGCTGGGCGTTACCTTCTGAACGATCGGGTTAAAGGAATGACCCTGAGTCGCCTCCCGGTTGATCTGCGTATTGTCATACTTCAGGCTCAGGGGCGGCTTCTGGTTATTGTCGTTACCGGTTACAGCACTAAAAACGGCTGAACCGCTAGCGACAAGACCAACTCCCGCCACCGCTACCATCCACCCTAAACTTCGCTTGTTCGCTTTCATGGTTTAAAAAACTCTGCCTTTCACTTTGCTCTGCCTAGGTTTCAAGTTGCTTGCCTGAACATTACAAGCGTGAAAGAGAAGGGCGAATGACCCGGTAGGGCGAAAATCTCGGCGCGCCCTGGACACGGCATGCCATATCGTTAAGTCCGCGCCGGATTTGAGCCGGATGATGCGTGTTGCTATCTCCAAGAGCAGGGTCGTCTCCCAAGCCGTGTCCTGTGAAGAGGCACCCTTGGACCACCAGCGAAAACGGTAACACCTCACCCGGTAAAGCCAGGTCACGGTCACAGCGCGGCTCAAATCCGGCGCGGTTGCGACTAATTTGAATTGACGATCCAGGGCGCGCCGAGATTTTCGCCCTACCGCACGCTCGGCCATGACCTCCTGACTCCTGGATTCGGGCTCCTGGCTCCTTCAATCAGACGACTTCGTCGTCCCCGCGAAATACCTGCTTGTCAG
>Ga0210406_10008501_pt1 | contig 10268 bp, 10 predicted proteins | sample IncBWC30MmetaG_FD_155454 | JGI IMG/M metagenome (GOLD analysis project Ga0210406, IMG submission 155454) | Forest soil microbial communities from Barre Woods Harvard Forest LTER site, Petersham, Massachusetts, United States - Inc-BW-C-30-M | ecosystem: Environmental > Terrestrial > Soil >... | reverse complement strand
ACCCGTCGTGAATTCGCTGGACGCCCAAAAGGCGTCAGATCGGACTCCGTCAATTCCGCCTGCCGCTCATTACGTCGGATCCGCCGCGTGCCAGAACTGTCACGAAGAAATCTTTGCCCGCTGGAGCAAGACCCGGATGGCAAACGTGGTGCGCGATCCAAAGGTGCATCCGGACGCGATCATTCCGGATTTTGCGAAGCCCGACCCGCTTCTGACCTTCACCAGGGAGGATGTGGCCCTGGTGTACGGCAGTGTTTGGAAGCAGCGCTATTTCAGAAAAGTGGGTAACGATTATTTCCCGTTCCCTGCGCAATGGGACGTGACTCATAAGATGTGGCGGGCTTATCACGTTGCCGACGGTGCCGATTGGTGGGCGCCCCTTTATCCCGATCCAGGCGACAATTCGAAGCGGCCCACCGGTCCGCTTTGCGATGGTTGCCATTCGGTTGGATTCAATATCGCCAACAACACGGTCGCCGAATGGAATGTCGGCTGCGAGCGCTGTCACGGCGCCGGGTCGGCTCACGTGGAGCATCCAGCCCGGGACAACATTCTGAACGCGGCCCGAATGGACTATGTGCACGCGAATGACACCTGCATTCAATGTCACTCACAGGGTCAACCGCTGAAAAATCCCATCGAGGGCAAGTACTACGACTGGCCGGTCGGGTACGCCGTCGGCCTGGATCTATCTGCGTTCTGGAAGCTCGAAAGCCACGAGCTCGGCAAGCTCACCTTCACACATTTCCCGGACGGCACGGCCCACAAGAATCGAATGCAGGGCAACGACTTCGTACAGAGCCTGATGTACACCCGCGGTGTCACCTGCTTCTCCTGCCACGACCCGCACGGTTCCTCCAACGAGGCAATGTTACGAAAGTCAGCCAGCGAAGTGTGCCTGGTCTGCCACGGTCCTCATTCGCAAAACGGTCCGCATGCGGTTTCGATCGAAGCTCACACTCATCACAAAGAGGGGAGCGCCGGGAGTCAGTGCGTCGCCTGTCACATGCCGAAAATCGAGCAGACGATTGCGGATGTGAATGTCAGTAGTCACACCTTCCATTTCGTGACACCGGCCCAGACCGATGCACTTAAAATCCCCAACGCCTGCAATGTGTGCCACAAGGACAAAAGCACCGGCTGGGCGGCTACGGCGCTGGCTGGCTGGGGCGATCGCTCGATCTGGCGGATGTCCAATTGAACGGCTAAGGCAACCCCCGCAGGGTTGACGCCAGTACGCACCAGAGCACGGTGGCCCACGCGGGCCATTTCCAACTCGCCAGAAGCACAAATCCAATCAACGCGATCGCGAAGTCGCTCGGGCCTTTTACCGCGCTGACCCACACTGGATCGTAGAGTGCGGCGGCCAACAGCCCGACTACGGCGGCGTTGACGCCTGCGAGTGATCGGGCAGTCGTGTCTTTCGCGCTCAGTGTTTGCCAGTATGGCAACGCTCCAGCCACGAGCAGGAAGCCGGGTAGAAAAATCGCCAGCAAGCCGACGATCGCACCGGAAATCCCGCCCGGTCCGTAATGCAGGCGTTCGCCGAGGAATGCGGCAAAGGTGAACATCGGGCCGGGAAGTGCCTGCGCGGCGCCATATCCGGCGAGAAAGGTGCCGTTGTCAATCCAACCTGGAGCGACTACCGAATGCTCGAGTAACGGCAGCACCACGTGGCCGCCGCCGAATACGAGTGCGCCGGCGCGGAAAAAAGCGCCTGCTACCCGACCTGTGGGTGAGGTCGTTGGTGCGACGAGAAGGGCAAGCGCTAGGAGGAGGGCGAACGATAGCAACAGGACGGCGCCGAGACGGCGACCGTAGGGGAGTGAGAAGGCAGCGGCGGGTGTCTCGAACGGAGCGATGGGGGAGCCTGAGCTAGGGAAACCTGAGGTGGCAGAACCCAACGTGCCAGAACCCGATGTGGCGGAAGTCGAGATCGGCCTACATAGCCACGGCCCCAGGAGTGCGCCGCCGGCGACCACTAGCAACTGCATCCAGGCGCCGCCACTGACGATGACCAGGCCTGCACTGACAGCTGCCATCATGGCTCGCGGCGGATCTGGAGTCAGCGTGCGAGCCATACCCAGTACGCCCTGGGCAACTACTGCGACAGCGACCAGTTTCAAGCCATGGACGGCGCTGCCTCCCAAGACTCCCGACAAGAACTCATTGGATACGGCGAAGGCCAACATCAGCAGGGCCGATGGCAGCGTGAAGCCGACAAAGGCAGCCAACGCGCCCGGCCATCCGGCGCGCAGCAACCCCAGGGAGAAGCCGAGCTGGCTGCTCGCGGGGCCGGGGAGAAACTGACACAGTCCCAGGAGTTGGCCGAAGTGCTCTTCGTCGATCCAACGGCGGCGCTCGACGAACTCGCGTCGAAAATAGCCCACGTGTGCGATCGGGCCGCCGAAGGACGTCAGGCCCAGTTTGAGAAATGCGGTGCCTACCTCGGTCGCGCTGCCCTTTCGTTCGTTGGCTGTGCTCACCGAGGAGGTCACGCTGCATTCTGCGGGACGACTTCCACGGTGAGATGCGACAGGATCTTGAAGTGGGAAAGACGGTCGCGATAGTAGCCTGGGTCATGCGGATTCCGGGTCACTACCGAGACGATTGCGGCCAGGTGTCCCGGTCCAACCCGCCACAGGTGCAGATCGTCCAGTCGATCCCCGTCGACTTCGATCGCCTGGCGGAGTTGGTTTGCGAGGCGCGGGTCGGGATTCATGTCCAGCAGGATAGCACCCGTGTCCCGGATCAGCCCGTAGGACCAACTCGCGATGACGCAGGCGCCGACGATACCGGCCAGCGGGTCCATCCAGAGCCAGCCAAACGCCCTGGCGAGCAGGAGGCCGACGATCACGAGAATTGAAACGGCCGCGTCGGCTGCGACGTGGATAATGGCGGCGCGCATGTTGTTATCGCGGTGCGCACCGGAGTGGCCGTGGTCGTTGTCTGGCTCGTTAGCCGCGAGGGTGCCGTGATCGTGGTCATGGCCAGGAGCGTGGTCGTGCTGATGATGCTCGTGGCCATGCCCATGAGCGTGCCCGCGCCCGTGCCTGTGCTGTTGGTCCTCGTGGTCATGCTCATGCGCGTGATCGTGCTGATGGTCCTCGTGACCATGCTCATCCTCATGAGCGTGATCGTGCGGATGATGCTCGTGATCATCCTCATCCTCGTGCCCATGCCCATGCCCGTGATGATGACCGCCGCTACTCAACAGCCACGCACTGACAATGTTCACCGCCAGGCCGAGACAGGCGATCGGGATGGCCTCGGCGAAATGAATCGGCACCGGCTGGAACAGCCGTGCGACGGACTCGTAACCAATCAGGATGGCAATCATCGCCAGGACGATGGCACTCGTAAAACCCGCCAGGTCGCCGAGTTTCCCCGTACCGAAACAGAACCGACTGTCGCTGGCATGCTTTCTGGCATAGCTATAGGCCAGCGCGGCGAGCAACAGGGCGCCCGCATGGGTGCTCATGTGCAGGCCATCCGCGATCAGGGCAATCGACCCGAAAAGCAGGCCGCCCACGATTTCGGCCGCCATCATGACGCCGCACAAAACGATCACGGCCCACGTTTTCTTCTCACTCGCCTCGTGGTCCGGCGCCAGGAATACATGGCTGTGCCGTTCGAAAATGTCGTTGGCGTTTGCTTCGACCATCACTGCGGTCCTGTTTGATGTGCGCGTTGCTGTACGCGCGGCGCGGACTTACTTTTTCAAGTACTGGTGCACGATCTCGACGAGTTCTTCGGCCGCCGCCACCCGCGGGTCGTTACGGTCAGCCCGGGGATCGACCACGTGCTCGCGAATGTGGTCCTCGATGACTTCTGCAATAAACCCATCCATGGCGCCTCTGCAGGAAGTCGCCTGTTGCAGAACATCGGCGCATTCCTGCCCGGACTCGATGGCCCGCTCGATCGCCTCGATCTGACCCCGCAAGCGTCTGATCCGATTCAAGAGCTTGGCTTTCTCTTTGGCGACGTGGCTCATGCTGCAAGCATCCTTTTTAATAGTATAGGGGGGTAGGGTATAGCTGGCAAGGGCGCAGCACCCGACGGGCCGGTCCGGACACTAGGCGCGCGGTGGTTTGAACCAGTGGTTGGCTCGTGGCATGAACAACAAACAGGCGGCGCCCAGGTCCAGCAACGTTTTGGCCGCGAGATCCAGCGCGTACAGGAGATGCTCACCTGTGAACAATTGCGCGTAGGAATGCCAATTGAAAATCATGTAGCCGAGGCCGGCGATATAGAGGACCAGAAAGACAATACGCGCCCAATTGTGGCCGCTCGCGATTCTCAAAATGATCCACGTCGAAATGAGATAGCGGGCACCTCCGGAAATGAGCAGAGCGACGACCAACCCAAGCGAGAATTCCAGCAAGTACTGCCCGAGCAGGCCGATAACGCCGACCGCCAGCGAGATCCACAGTAACCGCACCGCCCAAACCACTTCCAATGGCCGCTCCTCCCGGGGCACCACGGGGTCGGCAACAGCGGCGGTAGGCGGCGCGTACAGGTTTCGTTCCATAAGCTTTGACGGGGTCGATTCGTCGTAGGGCTATCGTCAGGTCCCGGGCGCCCGCTTCCCAGGGCCGGCTACTCCGGGACCGGGACAGGCTCCGGCGCAGGGATGGAGGCCGCCGGGATCGCGCCTTTCGTGCGCTCGCCCATCATCTTCCGATCGATGAAATACATCATTACCAGGGTGATCGCCGTCGTGCAGACGAGCACATATCCCAGGATATCGAAATGCACCAACTCGCCGCTTGGCGCTTCCACCACAATGAATCCGGCGATCACCGAGGCGACACCCCCGGCAACCTGCTGTAGCGAGGAGCTGACCGACATGTAGGAGCCGCGATCGGCGGCCTGCGGCAATGCGGATAGCAGCGCGGAAGAGGAGATGATGCGCGAGAAAATGCCGATCTGCAGTAACACCATGACCACGCAGAGCATCCACAGCGAACTCTTGTGCATGTGTGTATAGATCAACACCATCCCGACCGTCAGCACGCAGCCGAAGGCGAAGACCTTTAATTTTCCGTAGGCGTCGCTGGCGCGGCCAATCAACGGGCCCGCCACGATGGAGAATGCGCCCGTGATCATGTAGACCAGCGGTAACTGCTCGAGCGGCAGCCCGATGTTATGCACGCTGAATATGCTGATGAAAGGCATGAGCATGAAGCCACCCACGCTCAGCAAGCCGGTCGTGAGAAACCCCTGTATGTAGCTGCGGTTAGTGACCGTCTGCAGCAGGTGATGCAACGGGCTCCGATCGGGATGGTGTTTCAGGTGCTCATTAACTGGCAACAGCTTGGTCTGGATCAGGCCGCCCACCGCGGCACTGACGGCCACGACCATGAAAAACGGTGCGTTCCAGCCCCAGTGATTCGACAGGAACAGGGCCACCGGGATGCCCATCACCGTGCTGGCCGCGAACGCCGTCTGAATGATTCCCATGACCCGGCCACGCATCTGGATCGGAAACAGATCCGTGACGATCGCGAAGGACACCGAGCCCACGACTCCCGCAAACAGCCCCGTCACCATCCGCGCGACCAACAGCATGGGGTAGGTGGCAGCGATGGCGCAGAGCAGTGTCCCTGCAACGAAGCCCGCGTAGAAGACGATCAATAGTTTCTTGCGGTCGAAGCGATCCGCGAAGCCGGCCGTGAGCAGCCCGGAAAGCCCGGCGCTGAAGGCGTAAGTCGAGACCACCAGGCCGAATTGCGACGGCGTGATGTTGAGAGCCGGCATGACGAGGGCGCCCAGCGGCGACAGCATCATGAAGTCGAGGACGATGGTGAACTGTAAAAAGGCCAGCATCGCTACTACGAACTTCTGGTAGCTAGAGAACGCTTCGGGTGGCAGCCCGGCGGTGGGCTTGCCAGTGGCCGACACAGCGGCAGCCGGCGCACCGATGGCCGGACCGGCGCCGGCGGGTTTCGGGTCACTCATTTGGAGCGGATCTCGTCGATCGTGCGCCGGAGGATTTGCAACACGCGCTTTTTCTCTTCGAGTGAGGAGTTGAGTTTCTCGTAGATGGCGGCCTTCAGCTCGTCGCGCAGTGCCAGGAATTCCGCCTTCATCTGGCGCCACTCGCCGCGCGCGGAATCGCGCGAGCCGCGGCCGAAATTGTCGGCGACGTCCTCGTCTTCCGCGTACTGCTGTTGCATGTGTGCGAGCTTACGCCCGAACACCGCCAGCCGGTTCCAGATCTCGTCGGCGGCGACGCGGTTCTTCGCCAGGTGGTCGGCCCCCTCGGCCGTAATGTTGAACAGCTTTTTGGTGCCCTCCGCCGTGGCGGTGGCGTAGCCCGTCTCTTCCAGGTAGGTGAGGGCGGGATAGACCATTCCGGGGCTGGGCGTGTACACGCCGCTGGAATGCTCTTCAATGGCCTTGATGATCTCGTAGCCATGTCGGGGCTTTTCGCTCAGCAACAGCAGGATGAGCAGCTGCAGGTCGCCCGAGCCGAGCACCCGCGCAGTGCGCATGCCACCGCCGCCGCGAAACCCGCCGCCTCCAAAAGGACCGCCGAAAAAGCCGGGCCGACCGCCGCCGGCGCCGAAGTGACCGTGGCCGCCCCGGCCAGCGCAATAGGGATGGGTGTGTCTGAACATAGGTGAGTACCTCTACTGAGAATATATCTTACGATACATCTGGAGTAAAGGTCGTGCAAGCCGCTCAAGGGGGTTGCGAACTGCGCGCGAGCGGGTGGTGTGGGTGCGGGCCCGTGCGGGCTGCGTGTGAGCCGGGCGGTGTGAGTGCGGGCCGGTGCGGGCTGCGTGTGGGCCGGGTGGCCCGACCGCAGCCCGGAACGGGAGATTGGTTTCGCGCCTCTCTCAGCCCAGCGTCGGGTAGTCGGTATAGCCCTTCGGGCCCGGCGTATAGAACGTGTTCATGTCGGGAGCGTTGAGCGCGGCGCCCGTTTCCCAGCGCTTCCTGAGGTCCGGATTGGCGAGGATCGCTTTGCCGACGGCGATGAGATCCGCCTTACCCGCGGCAATATCGCCTTCGGCACGCTTGAAGTCATAGCCGCCTGAGAAAATCAGGTGCAGGTTGGACTGGCTGCGCAACATCGTGCGGATCGAATCTGGAATGACTGGCGCGCCCATCGACGAGTGATCCACGAGGTGGATGTACAGCAGCCCACGCTCGTTGAGTTGTCTCGCGAGATAGTTGTAGTCGGACTCCATCTGCGGGTACAGGGGCATGTCGTTGAATACACCGTACGGAGAAATGCGGATGCCCACTTTTTCCTTGCCGATCGCCTTGATGGTGGCGTCCACGACCTCGAGCACGAAACGCGCGCGGCCTTCGATCGTGCCGCCGTAGGCATCCGTACGCTGATTCGAGTTGGGTCGAATGAACTGCTCGAGCAGGTAGCCGTTCGCACTGTGCAGCTCGACGCCGTCGAATCCCGCCGCGATCGCGTTCTTCGCCCCTAGGACGAACTCGTCGATGGTTTGTTTGATGTCGGCTTCGGTCATAGCCTGCGGAACCGGCAGCGGCTTCATCTGCTCGGCATCGGTCCACATCTCGCCCGCCGCCGCTACGGCGGAGGGGGCCAGAACGCGTGCGCCCTTGGGCAGGTTCAAAGGATGTGCGATGCGTCCGCAGTGCATGAGCTGCACAAACATCTTCGCGCCCTTGGCGTGAACCGCCCTGGTGACAAGCTTCCATCCCTCCACCTGCTCGGCGGAGAACATACCGGGAATGCGCGCGTATCCCAGACCATTCGGAGAGGGCGACGTGCCTTCGGCGATGAGTAATCCGAGAGAGGCCCGCTGTGAGTAATACTCCGCCATCAGTTCGTTCGGAATGTTACCGATCGCGCGACTGCGCGTCAGCGGCGACATCACCAGGTGATTCTGCAGGGCAAGCGGTCCAACGACAGTGTTCGAGAATAACTTCGACATACGGGCTCTCTTGGGAAGGGGAACGGGGGTAAGGAATCATCTTACAGTCTCGAGACCGTCCGCGCGCACTGCGGCACGCCCCTGAAGTGCGAGATCGTCCACCTATTCCGAGAGAGGTCCCCGCTCGTCGCTCCGCGGGAGCAGCGCCGCACGTTGGCACTGTTCCGGTGCAACCGCGGCCGCGGCCTCCGGCGGCCGCTCCGGCGTTAGTGAGCGCGCACGAACAAACCAATAGTCAGCGCGATCCCGATCAGCACCACCGCGAACCGCAACATCTTCTCGTTCACTTTCTGCAGCATCAGGCCGCCCGCCACGCCGCCCAGTATGGCCCCGGCGCCGGAAACCCCGGCCTGGATCCAACGGACCTCCGGTGAGGTCACCAGGATTAGGACGGCCGAGGCGTTCATGACCGCGGCCAGGACGTTCTTGGTCGCACTGGCGGCGCGCATCATGACACCTGCCGCTGTGAGAACGGCCAACATCAGAAATCCGATACCACCGCCGAAATAGCCGCCGTAAATGGAGATGCAGAACTGCGCGCCGGCTGCACCGAAGCGGCTGATCCTGGGCGGCCCCGCGCTGCGCAGCCCGAAGCTTCCCCAGGCGAAAACCGCCGTTGCGAACAACACCAACCAGGGCACGAGGTGTGCGAAGAACGACGGCGGAGTGACAAGTAGGAGGACCGCCCCGAGCGCGCCTCCCACCAGGCTGATGATGGCGACGACCCGGAAGGGCAAACCGGCCGCGCCCTGGACGTGCTTACGCCCTGTCCAGCCGGTCGCGACCTGCGCGGGAAATAACGCAACAGCTGACGTGATGTTGGCCGCCCGTGCGTCCATGCCCGTCAGCATCAGAGTAGGCAGAGTGATGAACGATCCGCCGCCGGCGAGCGCGTTTTGCGTGCCCGCCCAGAGGGAGGCCAGGAAAAGTATCAGCAACGTCATGAATCTTCTGTGAGTCTCGCATCAGGCGCCGTGTTGCGCGGGTTGGGGTTTCGACCACAGGTAGCCGACGCCTAACAGAGCAAACCACACCGGTGCCACATATAACGCCACCCTCGTGTCGTCATCGAGCCCCAACATCGCGGTTACCGCGAGCAGAAACACGATGACCAGCCAGTTTGCGTACGGCGCTCCTGGCATGCGGAAGGGCGCCGCCCGAGCGCTTCCCGCAGCTACCGCGCGCCGATAGTTCCGGTGCGCGACCATGATGATCCCCCAGGTCCACAAGGTTCCGATGGTGGAAATGCTCGTGACATAGACGAACGCTTTTTCGGGCACCGCGTAGTTCAGCACTACCGCGACCAACATCACGGTCGCCGAGACGTTGATGCCCTTCGCGGGCACGCGTTGTGCGCTGAGTTGGGCGAGGGCGCGAGGGGCCTGACCCCGTTGCGCGAGGGAGAAGAGCATCCTGCCCGTGCTGAAGATTCCGCTGTTGCAGGAGGAAGTGGCCGCCGTGATCACCACGAGGTTAATGATGGTGGCTGCCGCCGGCACCCGCATCTTGTCGAACACGAATACGAACGGACTCATGTCAGGGCTGAGCTCCGTCCACGGCACGAGCGACATGATGACCAGAAGCGCGCCGATGTAGAAGATGAGAATACGGTAGGTGATGCCGTTGGTGGCCTTCGGTAACACGACCTCGGGATTTTCCGCCTCGCCGGCCGTTACACCGATCAACTCCACACCCTGGTAGGCGAAGGTCACCATCTGCAGCGTGAGCAACACTCCGAGGATTCCGAAGGGCAGAAAGCCCCCGTGCGACCACAAATTCGTGAAGCTCGCCGTCGTGCCGAGGTCACCGACATGGAAAAAAATTACGAACAGGCCACCGACAATGAGGCCGACAATGGTGACGACTTTGATGAGCGCGAACCAGAATTCCAGCTCGCCGAAGACCCGCACCGCGAGTTGGTTCGCCCCATACAGCGCGACGAGCGCCACCAGGGCGGGCAGCCATTGCGGTACAGCTGGAAACCAGTAGCGCACATAAATGCCGATGGCTGTCAGCTCCGCCATCGCGGTCACCACCCACATGAACCAGTAGGACCAGCCGGTCGCAAAACCTGCGAAAGGCCCGCAGAACTCATCCGCATAGACCGCGAATGACCCCGCCACGGGACGATAGGTGAGCAACTCCCCCAACGCCCGCATGATGAGGAAAACCATCACTCCACCCACGGCGTAGGCCAGCAGCAGCCCGGGACCGGCGTGATGGATGGCCTTGGCCGAGCCGAGAAACAACCCCACCCCGATGGTGCCACCGAGCGCGATGAGTTGGATGTGCCGTTCGCGCAGGTTACGCGAGAGATTCAAATCGCCTTGCGACATTGGGGACCCT
>Ga0210406_10008499_pt1 | contig 10268 bp, 7 predicted proteins | sample IncBWC30MmetaG_FD_155454 | JGI IMG/M metagenome (GOLD analysis project Ga0210406, IMG submission 155454) | Forest soil microbial communities from Barre Woods Harvard Forest LTER site, Petersham, Massachusetts, United States - Inc-BW-C-30-M | ecosystem: Environmental > Terrestrial > Soil >... | reverse complement strand
ACATAACAATGCATTCCCCGCCCTGCAACGAACCTCGCGGACAGTGCACGTCCCAGCGCCATTACCGGGTCCTGTCCATTCGGACAGCCGTCGCTAGGGATCGCTTTTGAGCGAACGGCCTCGGACCTCTGTCGAGCGCTCAAGCGGATAGAAGATTCTGCTGCCGAGCGATGGTCACGGCCTCGAGACGGCTGCGGGCCTTGAGCTTTTGGAAGATATTCCTCAGGTGAAACCGAACAGTGCTCTCGGACACTCCGATCTGGCGCGCAATGAGCTTGTTGGAGAAGCCGGACCCCAATTCCTGCAGGACCCTGTTCTCGGTGCGACTCAACAGCGGGCCCGTCGCGGCGGGCGCCGACGCGCCGACGAACCGATTCAGGATCAAACGGGCCTGCTGCACGGCCGCCGAATTCACGCCGGACTCCTCTCGCAAGGACACATAGGACCGGAGCGCCGGCTCGATCTCTTCGCGCTCATCCAGGAAAGCCCTGATCCCGCCGGTACGCGCAGACAGGGTTAGCGCGGTGTCGAGATGGCGGTCCGTCTGGACAAGGTCGCCGAGCTGCCGGTACGCGATCATGTGCAACAGCAGGTGTCTGATGCGGCTCTTGACGTGGCACTCCGCGTCCGTGTGCGCGGAGTGACGCTCCAGCAAGGCCAGCGCCTGACGTGAGTCGCCTTCCGCGATCCGAAGCCGGACCTGCACCTGGGCGGCGGCGTCCCGCTGGCGCCAGCCGAATTCGTGCTCGGAGCACAATCGCTTCTCACCATCGAAGTCCACCGTGTTCACGAGTGCGCGTGCGTCGGCGATCCGTCCCGCGCGCAAGTACAGTTCGATTCGCAGCAGAGTCAGAAAATCTTTCTGCGCATGCAGCTCGTTCCGGCGCGCATAAATCATGCCGCCATCGATGATGGCGAGGGCCGCGTCGACGCCATGTTCGTCGAACGTGCATCCCACGAAGGCCGTATAGCCGGCTGCCACGATTTCAAACCAGGCTTCGTGATGCTCCAGCAGCTGCGGCGAGGCTCTGGCGGCAAGCGCCATTGCCTGGGTTTCGCCGCGTTCGTATTTCAACTCCGCAAGCAGGATATTGGCGATCAATCTCAGTCCATGATCGTCGCCGAAGAATTTCTTGGCCAGGCTCTGGCCGATCTTGTACTGACGCTCGGCTTCGCGGCTGTCGCCCTGCGCGAACTTAATGTAACCCAGGTGCAGATGATTGTAGGCGAGTCCATACATCGCGCCGGCACTCTCGAACGCCGGGACAGCCAATTCCGCAAATCGCTGCGCCTCCCTGAATTCGCCGCGCTGCAGGGCGCCGTGGAGCAGCACCGTGAGCAATTGCCCCTTCTTGCCCGGTTCGCCTACGCTCAGCTCGGAGAGGTTAGCCTCCATCTGTTCGCATGCCGCGCGAGCGATCGCCTTGCCTTCGACGATGCATACGACCATGTCGATCACGAAGGCGGCGGGCATGCCCGCACACGAGGATTGGTCGGCATCCATACCGGCCCCGTTGGTGCGCGCGGACAGTGAGTCCATCAACTGACGCGCCGCGGCGATCCGGCCGCCCTTCAAGTTGAGCAGGCAGCGGATCAGAATCAGATGTTGGTCTTCGCAAGGACTGGCCTCCGGAAACAGACGCATGATCGACCTTAGCCGGGACACCCCTTCCCTGAAATAGATGTTGACGCCGCCCGCCTTCGCGATCAGAGCGATGGCATGGGCGGGTTCCCCGGCCAGCATGCAGCGGCGCACCGCCTCGACCAAATCGCCCGTATTGGAAAACCAGTCGGCCGCCCGGAGTTGCAAGCTCTTCAGCCGGGCGGGCGCGGTCACCGCGAGCTTCGCGTAGAGGTGCTCGCGAAACAGCGGGTGCAGACGAAACGTGAGTCGGACCGAATCGACTGGCTGCACGAACGCGTCGAGCAGACTGAGTGATTGAAACAGGGCGTGGCTGTCGCGCCGTTCTCGCAGGTAATCGGCCAGTTCGCAATCGACCTGGTCGATAAGCGAAATATCCATCAGGAACTCCTGGGAGTTCTGATCGATTCCGCGAAGCACCTCGTCCGCCAAATACGAGGCAAGGCGGCTGGCGACAAAGGCCGCATCGGCCAGCATATGCGCCACCGTGGCTTCGATGTCGCAGGCGCTGCGAATCATTCGAATGGCGACCGGCCACCCCTGCGTCAGGTTGAACAGGCGCTGCATCGCGGCGGGGTCGCATTGATCCGACAAAATGGCCGTCAGATCCGCGAGCGTGAAGGCCAATCGAGACGCGCCGATGCGCACCACCTGTCCGCGAGCCTCGAGACGCGCAATCCGCAGCGCAGAGTCGACGCGGGTGGCGATCGAGACATGTAGATTGTCCGGCGCGTACTCCAGGATAGGATGTATGACTCGTTCGACCGCCTCGGGGCCCAGGGCTTCGAACTCATCGAGGATCAGGACCACGCGCTCCCGGGCCTCCGCGATGGAATGGATGATGAGACTGAGGACTTCCCGTTCCGACAGCTCGCCGATCTGAAATGACAGTCCGCCGTCGCTGGTGTTGAATGGCAGGCCACCTTCGTGAATCGCAAATGCGACGTACGACAGCAACTGCATCGGATCGTTGTCCTGGCCATCGAGAGACAACCAGCAGACTTTGTGTCCCTCGTCGAGGAGAGCACGCCGCCATCCGCTCAGCAGCGTGGTCTTACCGTATCCAGCAGGCGCGTGCACCAGGGATAATTTACCGGGCAGGGATCGATGCAGTACCTGCGTGAGCCACGGCCGCTCCAATAGATCGACCCGCTGCCGGGTCGGCGACACTTTGGAGCGCAGCAGCCAGGCAGGAAATATGGGGTTGCGGGCGGGCGAGTTGGCGTTCCTCATGGGCGGCGTTGGGTTTGCGATACCCGTCATCACGCTATCACACAGCATAGAAGAATCGTGGCGAAAATGCAGCAGGGTGACGCCCGGACCGCCGGGGCTTCTGCCCATGATTGCTTGGGCTGTCCATTCGGACGGGGTATCCACGTAGCTCCACTATACGGCGCAGCGATAAATTCCCTGCTGCAGCGTCACCCGACCTCCGTAGGGCGGGGCGTTTGGCTATTCCGTCTCGGGCTGAATCGGCTCAGCCCATGGATTGAATACCGTAACGCGCGCTTTTGCGTAGTCGCCGATGCTGCGCGAGACAATCGTAAGGCCGTGCTGCTGCGCCGTCGCGGCGATGATGAGATCCGGCTGCGAGAAGGTATGACCGACCTTACGGCCCTCCTCGACAAGCAGCCTCCACTTGAGCATCACGTCCTCGGTTATCGGCAGCACTCTTTGCTCGAACATCGGGTGCACCTTCTGGGCGAGCCAGTCGTTGAGCTCGGTGCGGCGGATTACATCGGGAAGCACTTCGATGCAAAAACGAATCTCGGCCATCGTGACGACGCTGATGTAGAGAGCCTCTAAAGGCTGCTTGGCGACGAAGCTGGCGACCTTCGGCTCAGGCTTCGGGCGCCGAAGCTCCGAAAGGATATTTGTATCGAGCAGCCATGCGGTCACAGCGAGACATTGCGAATGGGCATGACGCCGCGTTTTGGCTCGATATCGATGTCACGGTATGGCGAGGCCTGCATGGCGCTGATGAGGGCCTGCCCGGTGACGCTGCCTTTCAGGCGGCGAAATTCTTCGGCGGCGATGACGACGACTGCATCGCGCCCGTGTACCGTGACGTGCTGCGGCCCCTCGCTCCGCACCTTGCGGACGAGTTCGCTGAAGCGCGCCTTGGCGTCCTGCAAAAGCCAGTAGTCGGAGCGCGCTTTCGAAGGGAGTAAGCCGGCGTATATATCGAAACTACTTCTGGCGCGATAGGTAGGCACATGTCAAGCATGATGCTGTGGTTTGGGGCACTTAGTCCGCCGTCAACGCAACGACGACCGCTCTCACCGAACACCTGGACATGCGTGGGCGCCATGGCTATCCCACTTTGGGCCACTTGGCCATCGCTCGCCATACAAACGCTCGACATTACGCCGTTAGAATCTCTGGCGATCATGTTCTTCTTCGGATGGCTCGCGTCTCGAGGGTGACCGAGCGCGAATGACCCTCTGCTGACTTTCGCGAGCGCCCGCTTCCGGGAACTCCGATTAGGTCTTCTGCTTCGCGGCAGCCTCGCGAGCGTCTTTGAGCTGCCTCCAGTTCGGCGCGTACTTCAGTGCCTCGACGTACTTCGCGAGCGCCTTTTTAGGCTTACCCTGCTTCACGAGCACATCGCCCCATGCTTTCAGCGGATCGGCCCAGTGCGGACCGCGCCGGTTCGCGTCCTCGAGCTTCGCCTGTGCGTTCGCGAGATCGCCGTGCTTCAGGAAGGCGACGCCCCAGGAGTAGTACGCCGCGGGCAAGTCCGGCGCGAGCGCGACGGCCTCGGCATACGCCTTCTGTGCCCCGGGCCAGTCGCCGCGGCCGTCGAGAATGTCGGCACGGAACCGGTAACAGTCCACAAAGGTGCCACCGGTCTTGAGTACCGCGTCGGCCTTGTCGGGATGTCCTGCGGCTTCCTCTGCGGGTGCAACCCAGCAGTTATAGCCGGGGTTGTTGGAGGACACCGCGGGATCGGCATAGGCATGACCGAGCGCCTCCATCTCGGTTGCAGCTTTAGCCGCATCGCCCGCCTCGGCCGCCAACCGGCTGCGCACGAAGTGAGCCATCGCGGCGATGGTCGGATCGTGTGGGTCTTCCCTAATCGTCTTGAGCGCCAGGTCGGCGGCTTCTGGATCATGCAGCCGGGCCTCGATTTCGGCGATAACAGCCCCGGCTGTGGTAACTGCGTTTCCCGCCCCGCCAGCGGTTTCGGCGTCGGCCACTGTCTCATCCAGCCACGCCTGCAGGTTCCACGTGAGGTAGTCCCAGTTCTGGTACTGAATATCGGGCGCCCGGCCCGGGCGACCACCGGCGACTGTGCGCATCTCCTCACCGGCCCGCCAAGCGCCCTCCTCGTCGCCGAGAACCATGAGGGCATTCATGATGTTGCTGTGGGCGTTCCAAAAGTCCGGCTGGAGCTTCACGGCCGCGCGAAGAAGCGCCAGCGCCTCGCGGGTCGAGCCGCCGGTGCTTTCGATCGCATTGGACCAGGTACTGAGGAGTCCAGGGCGCTCCACGGGGTCGGCGCTTGCGACCGCCGTCCGGCAGAACGCAATCGCCTCCTCGTAGCGCTCCACGGTCGTGAGATAGGCGGCCCACCGTGCCGGCTGGGATTTCGAGTAGACGTACTCGGCCGACTCGACCGTGAGCCTCTCGACCTCCGTGGCCGAGGCGCTGAAGGTTTTTGCAGGCACACCGTTGCCGCGGACGGTGAGCGCGAGCCCCCCCGCAGCGGCCTCGATGAGGTCCCCGTCCACGTGCACGTCATGCCCGAATCGCGCCCTGAGCAGGCGCGAGAGCTCGCCGAGGGAAACACCGGTCTCTGGCACCTCGAGCTTGATGTCGCTCGCCCAGGCGCTAGAGAGGGTGCGCGCAGCAGCAAGGCTACGGGTGGCATCCTGAAGACGGCTGAGTTCATCGAGAAGTCCACTGGCGACGACTTTGCCGGTAAGGCCTCGGGCCGCCAGTGCGGGCGGTGCGTCAAACGGCTCGATCACCACACGGCGTGAGGCGAAGGCGTCGCGGATCATAATCGCACCTGCGATCCCGATGATGGCCGCGACAAGTGCAATGAACAACTGGAAACCGACGCGAAGACGTAGGCTAAATCGGCGGACTTTTTCCTCACGGAGCTGGTTGCGCAGGTGGGCAATGCGCAGCGCGTGTTCGTCTTGGAGGTGCCTCGCCTGGAGTTTAAGCAGATGTGACTGGTCGCTGAGGAACTCCTCAGTCTTCCGAGCGACCCCAGGGTCGTTCCCTGCTAACTTTGCAGCTACAGCCGCAGCGAAGGCCTCGGTCCCGGCGAGCGCCTCCGGAACCTCGACTTCCGGCTTTTCGTCCTCGCCACCGAGGATCCCACCGGCCATGCCTTCAGCCATGTTCGTCTCCCGCTGGCTTCCGGGCCAGGTTCGTGGATGCGATCTGCGCTGGCACTTAACTCGTGGGTGAGTATCGCGGAATGTTCGCTTTGGAGTAAGGTATTTCGCTACGCCGGACTTCCACTACTGGCCGACAGCGCCTATTCGCCGTCCAATTGCCAGTAACCGTCCGCGTCGGGCAAGTCTCGACCCCGCTGCCGTCATTGGGGAGCGGCAGCTATCCGTCAGCCCACCTAACGATCGCGAGTCCCGCAGGCAATCAGGCCGCCGCTGAATTCGGCAAAAGGTAGGGCTCTATGTTGCGCATCGCGCGAGCAACGTATTCGTCTTTTTCGCCCACTGGTGCGACGTAGTGAAGCGCGCTTCGCGCGGCATCAGCATCGACCAGATTCGCGATCAGCCACGCGGCGAGGTACTGCGACGCCAAGCACCCGCCGGCGGTTGCGACCCTCCCCTTGGCGTAGAACGGCAGGTTGAGCACCTTAACTCCGGCCTCCTCAACCCACGGCTTGGTCGTCAGATCCGTGCATGCCGGTACGCCATCAAGCAGTCCGAGCTTCGCCAGTATAAGAGTCCCCGAACATTGGGCGCCCAACAACTGTCTGGCAGGATCGAGCCGTAGCTCTGCCATGAGGGAGGCGTCCCTGACAACCTCTCGCGTCAGTATGCCGCTGCCGACAATCACAGCGTCAGCGGCGCTAGCATCGCGCAATGAGATTTGTGATTCGATGACCACCCCGTTCATCGATCGCACGCGCGGTGCGGGGCACGCGATCGAGACACGCCAGCCCGGTTGCTTAATTCGGTTGAGAATTCCAAACGCGATAAGAGAATCGAGTTCGTTGTAGCCCTCGAAGGTCAGGATGGCGACGTGCATGGATTAGCCCTGGCGATCAGTGATTACAGAGTCTAACTGAGGCGGGCTTAGCCAAGGTAACCAATGTCAGCTTTACGGCGGTGATTTCAAGCAGATCTACGACCGGTCATGAGCCGACTGCTGCCCCATGGATGGAGATCGCCGGCGAACTCTCCCTTTCGACCTGAGCCGCCGCCGCCAAATGGCAGCTATTGCATCATCAATATAGGAGAATGTCTCGGGATACCAAGCGTCCACCTCGTTCAGAATCTAAGCACATGGCCGAATCCGCAAATCCGTCAAACAACGAGCCAGTGGCTCTGCCGCTCCGGCATGTTGCCGCCGTGGTCGCCGGCAACGCTCTAGAATTCTACGATTTCATGACTTATTCATTCTTCGCCTTGCAGATAGGGCGCACCTTCTTTCCCTCGCACAACCCACTTTCCAGCCTACTCGCGTCGCTGGCGACCTTCGGCGCAGGATTCTTGACCCGTCCTCTCGGGGCCTATGTCATCGGTCGGATCGCGGATCGCACGGGGAGAAGGCCTGCGATGTTGTTGACGTTTTGGCTCATGGGCATCGCCATCGCAGGGATCGCACTGACTCCCTCTTACTCGGCCATAGGCTCTGCGGCGCCCATTCTGGTCATCAGCTGGCGCTTGATGCAGGGCTTCGCTCTCGGTGGCGAAGTGGGGCCAACCGCTTCTTTTTTGATTGAAGCAGCGCCACAAGATCGGCGCGGTATCTATGGGTCCCTGCTGGTCGGCACGTCTGGCATTGCAGTCTTCGCGGCGGGGCTGGTTGGTTACGGTCTTTCGAGCTTTCTTGAGGCAGACTCACTCGACAACTGGGGGTGGCGGATCGCGTTCTTGATTGGCGCGGCGGTGGTGCCGCTCGGCCTGGCCATTCGCCGCTCGTTGCCAGAGACCTTGCACGCAGTCGATGCAGCGTCGATAACGGAGCCTGGCCGGCGCGGCGGATACACGACAGCGGCGCTGCTCGGTTTGGTCATCCTGGCGTCCGGAACGATGCTGACCTATGCGCGCGCCTACATGACAACCTACGCTGTTGGCATTCTAGGCATGAGCTCAAGAGCCGCTTTCATTTGTACGATCATCAATGGATTCTGCACATTGGTGTTCTATCTGATCGGGGGATGGATATCGGACCGCTATGGCCGCAGACCCGTCATGATCATATTCACGTTGTTGCTGGCGGCGATTGCCCTGCCAACGTTCATGGCGATCAATAACTCTCGCACCCCGGAGGCTCTTTATGCCTCTGTGGCGTTGCTCACCGCCGTCACGGGGCTCGGGCAGGGGTGTGTAATGACGGCAATCGCAGAATCCCTGCCGCAGCATGTACGCGCCGGCGCTCTCGGAACGATATACGCTGTGGCTATCGCGATATTTGGCGGGTCCGCACAATTCGTCGTCGTTTGGTTGATTGGCGCTACGGGTAATCCGCTCGTGCCGGGATGGTATCTGCTCGGCGCCGCATTATTTGGGCTTGCTGCGATGGTCAAAACACGCGAAACCGCGCCCGTCGTCATCGCCACGGCGAGGCTGTTGCCTGTTGCACCTTTGTGAAAGCGGAACGACGAGTGACTAGTCTTGGCACGACTGCCGATTCCCGGAATCGACCCGTTGCCGCCAGTCGCGAACGTCAGCTTCAATGAATCTAATCAGCCCCTGCCACTGCCCGCGAATGGCCAGCGTCGGCCCTACCAAGTGGCTTGCGAGGCGTGATCCTTCATTCGGTTGCCAGAACAATTGGGGCGGGGGCCGCCAGCGCATTGAAGCGAAGTTTCAGGAATCGGGTTGCGACGATTAGCACTACAAAGCCGGTTGTTCCCAGCCCAGCATCTGTCAACAGCATGGCAACGGTCCCGACGCGATCATGTACCGCACCTTCAATATACGTCGGGTAAGCGAAACCTAGATTTGTTAGCGACCATAGGCCTGCGGCTTTCGTCGATGCCGCCCCCTTGCCGATTGCCGTCATTACGATGCCAAGAAGAGTCGCGTAGCAGGCAGTTGCCAGAGCGCGATAAAAGAGCTCCATCACCACGAAGTAGGTCGCTGTGCGTGGCGACCACGCAAAGGCAAGCATCACCCCGATCATCGCCCACCCGAGTAGCACGTAGGCCGTCCAGGGATTGATGCGTCTGCCAAGCCAGCCTGCAAAAATTGCGCCCGCAATACTGGTGACTGCCGCGAAAGCGCTGAATAAGGCCAGTAGGTCGGGGTTTACCGCCCATTCACGGGCAATCGCCCCGATCAAACCAGCTTCTGTCCCCGCGCCGAACGGTATCACGCAAAGGACAGCGATCAGGACACCCTTTGGCGTGCGAACAAAGGTCCATAGGTCTACGAGTGCCGAGAACAGTGCCGTTGGAAGCTGGCTTAGTGGCGCTGCCCTCCCCGGCAACGCAAGGAGGATCGCGGTCCCGGCGAGCGCGGCGGCGCCGGTACTAAGGGTCGCGGCAACTGTTCGCCCGGACAAATGCGTCAGCAGCCAGAGTGTGCCCGCACCCCCGACCGCTTTGGCGAAGGTACCGCCTGCGGTGTAATAGCCGCTCGCAGAGCCAAGCTGCGCGGCGCGAACATCGTATGCCATGATGCCTTTGACAGCGACCGCCGCGATCGCCGCTCCTGACGACGAGGAGAACGCGAGTAACGTCATGAGCGGAACCGACGCGGCGTTCCACGGGACGATGAGCAGCGTAGCCAGGCCCGCGCACATCAGCGTCGAGCCGCCGACATACCAGAGTCGCCTTGTGAAGGAGGCATCTACCATCGGTGCCCAAACAAACTCCAGCGTGAACGCGAGCGAAGTCGCAGCGATAATTTCAGCAGCCTGATGGACTGGCACTCCCGCTTTCACGAGACTGCTGCCCAACGCGAGCCCGACTACGCCAACTGGCCACGCCGTACACGCGTGCAGGAAGAAGAACGCAAACGGGGGGCACATACGTCCGCGATAGTCAGGCATCATTTGATCTCTTTCCACAAGAACGCGATCCACACGGGTCAACGGTACTGTGCTGGGCGCTTCCTGCGCTGGCGCGGCCTTCGCCTCAGTCTATCGTAGTCGGCGAACGTCGGCTTCGAGGCGGTGATTTCGGACCCGTCAATTGCCGCAGTTTGGCCGCCTGCTGACGGATTCGCCTGTAGCGCTGCTCTCGACCCTCACCAGGCAGTCACGACCGGCAGCTCTAGGGCTAAACTTCATCGAGTAACAGTGCGTCCTCGCGACGTTGTAGCGCCAGCGATCCATGCTCGGGTTTGCGCTAACAGTTCTTCGGAAAGCTTCGGATCATCACTGAATCGGGCCATGATCATGGCGCCCACCATGGCCGCCCAGCTACCGATCGCAGCCCGACGCTTCTCGGTGGCAGTCTTGCCCTTCGCAC
>Ga0210406_10008498_pt1 | contig 10268 bp, 11 predicted proteins | sample IncBWC30MmetaG_FD_155454 | JGI IMG/M metagenome (GOLD analysis project Ga0210406, IMG submission 155454) | Forest soil microbial communities from Barre Woods Harvard Forest LTER site, Petersham, Massachusetts, United States - Inc-BW-C-30-M | ecosystem: Environmental > Terrestrial > Soil >... | reverse complement strand
GTGTTCTCTATACGTTCTTCTGAACTCGCACCTCGACTAAAATCCCCTGAACGAGACCCGCATGGCGGATCAGATCGTCATCACCGAGAAAACCAGCCAAGCAAAAGACGTGCGCGCCGCCGTAGGCTCTCGCTACGGAGACATCCTCCCAGCTGAAGGACATCTGCTGGACCTTCTCGAGCCGGAGGATGTCGTGCCGGCCTGGAAGCGCTGGGCGCCGATCCTGCTTCGCCCCGAAGGCCTCTATGGCACCCGCCCTGCTGAAGGCGGCAACAAAGCCGCCAAGCTCAAAGCCATCCGAGAGGCGCTGCGCACTACAAAGCGGGTCTGGCTCGCCACCGATTGCGATCGCGAGGGGCAGCTCATCGGTCAGGAAATTCTTGAGCATTACAACTACCGCGGCCAGGTCATGCGGGTGCTATTTACTGCGCAGGATTCTCAGACGATCCGCGACGCGTTCAGCCGGGCGAAGCCAAACGCCGAATACGGTCAGCTTTACGCCGCCGCCGTCGCCCGCCGACAAGCCGACCAGATCTACAACCTGTCGCTGACGCGAACAGCGACCGTCATCCTTGGTCGAGGAGCGCGGGGCGTTATCGGAGTTGGCCGGGTCAAGACGCCAACTTTGGCGATCGTGTGCAAGCGCGAGCTCGAAATCCGGAATTTCGTGCCGCAGGCGTATTTTGAAGTTGTCGCCACCGCGATCGCATCCGGAGGTCAATTCCAGATGCGGCACGCGCCGCAGGAGCGAATGGTCCGGCGGGAGGTCGCCCAGGCGGTCGTCGAAGCGGCCCAGGACTTCGAGGGCGCGCTGGGCGTGCGTGTTGAAGACAAGCGGCAAGGGCCGCCAAAGCTCCACGATCTGCCTTCGCTCCAGAAACTGTGCAGTTCGCGCTTCGGTTGGCCGGCCAGCAAGACGCTGGAAGTCGCTCAGGAACTCTATGACGGCCAGGGCAAGAAGATCATCACCTATCCCCGCGCCGAGGTGCGTTATCTCCCCGAGACCTTAATACCGGATGTCCCGAAGATCGTCGCCGGCCTGCAGGCGGGCAAGTCGTTCAGCGCAATCGCGGTGCCCGATCCCCCGATCATCAGGAAGGGCGCAAGCGGCAGTTTCCATGACAAGGGACTTGAGGGCGCCAGCCATCACGCTGTCATTCCAAACGTCAACACGGTCGACAACCTGCGGGAGGTCTGGCTGCGTCTTTCGATCGACGAGAAGAAACTGTTCGACGTGATCGCGCGGGCTTATCTGGCCGCCGTCATGCCCGACTTCCGTTACCGTCAGACCACCGCGACGCTCGACGTCCGGGGATTCCCTTTTCGCGCCACCGGTCGCCAGCCCATCGAACTTGGCTGGCGCGCAGCTTTCCCGGAGTGGCAACCCGCCGACGAAAAAGGCGATGAAGCGCAATTGCTGCCAGCACTGCGCAACGGCGAGATCACGAAGCTGGAAAACCCTACCATTGAGGACAAGGAGACCCGGCCTCCGCCGCGATACAATGAAGGAACCCTGATCGAGGCGATGCAGAACGCCTGGCGTTTCGTCGACGACGAGGTGCTGCGGGAGCGACTGAAGGAAGCCAAAGGCATCGGCACTCCGGCCACCCGCGCCGAGATTATTGGCGGACTCAAGAAACAGGGTTTCCTCGTTGCCCAGGGAAAGAACATCGTGCCCACCGAGACTGGGCTGTCGCTATTCGGGGTTCTTAAACAGGCGGATCCTTCGCTGGTCGACCCCGGGTTAACCGCGCAACTCGAATGCCTGCTCGACGAGGTCGTGATCGGCAAGCAGAAGATGATCGGTGCGATTGATGCGGTGTGCGACGTCGCTCAACGAATTATCGGCAAGCTGCAGGAAGGCGCCGCCCCCGCGGGACCGCCGTTGCTCGGCGCCGCCATCGCCGGTGATGCGGGATCACGCCCACCAACGCCGGCGATGAAACGCTTTGCCGACAGAATCGGTCGGGAGAAAGGCGTCAAGCCTCCGCCAGGCTATGCGACAACGGGATCGATCTGCCGCGCGTTCCTCAATCAGCACGCGCCCAGGAAAGCCGACGCCGGAATAGCTGGAGCGACTGGCTCCAAGCCCGCAAGTCCGGCGCAGATATTATTTGCCGAGAAGCTCGCCCAGGAGAAAGGCATCGTTATTCCCGACGAGGCCAAGGCCAGTTCGGCTGCGATGTCGACGTGGATCGACTCCAATCAGGTCAAGAAGAGTGGCAAGAGCCGTCGCAAGCGTGTCAACACGCCGACGCGATCAATCGCTCCTAAATCCGCGGTTCAAAGAAAGAGATCTCGGAAAGGCGCGGCAAATGTCGTTGCCACAGCTACTCCGTCAACGCCGGCTCGGGGGAATTCGGGAACCGATACCCCACTGCGGATTCCCTACGGCAACAAGGATGCCGCCCTGAGACTTGGCGCCCGCTATCGAGCAGGCGGGTGGTATGCCCCCGCGGGCGTCGAACTTGCTGCCTTCGGCGAACGCGGGTGGCTATAGAGCCAAGCGGCGCCGTCGAATCGAGCAGGCGTCATCTTGGCGGCGCGTGCGTCGCGAACGACCGACTTCTCCCGATCGGTCGCCCGTGCGATCGTCGGCAGTGACAACTGCTGTCGTCAAGACTGCTTTCGCGGCGCGGTGATATTGGCTAAGCAGGCAGGCTGGGCCTAAAGCAGCCGCCTGGCGCGGAGGGCGGAGAGATTGAGGCTTCTAATTCGTTGGCTTCGTCGCTTCGCGGTTCTGGGCTGGGGATCGTCGGCGTCTGGTTCATCGTTTTCGTTCTCAGAATCACCGATCGCCGACTGCCCGCATGGGCGCAGCTCTCGACCTCGAGACGCGCGCCCCCGCCAGCAAGACGGTCGAGGCCATGAGGGAACTCGTCAACGCCCGCGACGCACTCGTCAAGGACCGTGTCGCAGCCCTCAATCGTCAGGCCATCGCCGTCTCGCGCCTCATCAAGCGTCAGCTCGCTCAGAGGTTGCGCCAGATCGACGGCCAGATCGCAGCGATCGATCGACGCCTCAAAACACTGCGCAACGCAGACTCGGACCTGCCAGCGGGTCGACGTCTTGACGAGCATTCCAGGCGTCGGCGAGGTGACCGCAAACGTGCTCGTCGTCGAGACGCCCGAACTCGGGCGTTTCGAGCACGCCCCGGCCGCCAGCCTCGTAGGTCTCGCGCCTGTCCCAAGGGACAGCGGCCAGACCCATGGGAAGCGGTCCATCCGCGGCGGGCGCCCACGAGCCAGACAGGCTCTCTACATGCCCGCCCTCAACGCCATCCGTTTAAACCCTGAATTCAAGGCCAAATACGAGGCCATGGTCAAAGCCGGAAAACCCGCCAAGGTCGCCATCGTGGCGATCATGAGAAAGCTCCTCATCCTCGCCAACGCCCTCATCCGCGACCGGCGAAAATGGGCCCCCGCTAAGCCTTGACCAGCAGGGACACTACGGGGCTCGCCTCCGGAACGACCGGAGTCTGGGCGAAAGCCGGCATTTCAGTGCGCGCCCGAAATAGGGCTTACCGCCCGAAGCGGGCGTTCCAATTTTCGAACGCGAACGACGCAAGCCGACGCAAACCGGCTATTACTGCGGACTACTGAAGGTCCCTCAGGGCCAGGTCGACGCGGTCCAACGCGGGCGTTGGACCAAGCTGCGCGAGCAGCCGCTTCGCTTCGGTCAAATGGGACACGGCCTCGGAGCGCCGTTTCTTGGCTTTACACAGTAGACCCAGAATCATCTCGCAACGGGCGAACATTGTCCCCTCTCGATCGACGTAAGAGTTCTCGGATACGGCTTTGACTAGCGTCCTGACGCGCGCCTCGGCGACCATTGCCACACACAGGATGGTGAAGAGATTCGCCCGACAACCCGAAGCGGCGGGTTCTCGCCTCCCGAGATCATGCGGACATAGATTTCGGCAAGAAGTAACCGGAACCAATTCGCCGTTCCCCCCAGGCCGTCCCTCTCCAGCCGAGAGATCAATGCCTCCAGCCAGCGGAGTCCTGCGCCGAAGCGTCCCTGAATGATAAGCGCGGTTCCCCACGCACCCTCGGAGAAGTCAAGAAGTTGTTTCAATCCATTCTCCGCGCATTCGTCCCTGAACTCCCGCGCGAGCGCGAGGCATTCGGGTCGCGATAGGGCCGACAACGCCATGATCTTGAGGAGGCGGTTAATCAGGACGTCCGCCGGCGTGCGCGCCATCATGATACCGCTCTCGGCGAATTCCAAAGACCGTCCATAGTCGTCTCCCGTCATCGCGAGGAACGATTTCATCGCCATGCCCAATCCGATCGACCTGCCGTCGTTGATGCGTCTTCCGACCGCAAGGAGGTCGTCTGCGACGTTCATGGCCTTTGTGGCGCGGCCCCGCCACGATAGATCAAGCCCGATCGCGAACCTGAGAATGTATTGGAGATAAGGGTCGTCAACCTCACCGGCCGCGGAAATCGCCCGCGCGGCCGTCGCTTCGCATGCCTCTGCAGATTCGGGAACAAAGAACACAGATAGATAGATGCCGCTCGTCAGCGCATAGGCCGCGGCCGGAGTGTCGCCGATTCGCTCGGCCATCGCGAACAGACGGTCCTGCGCCGCGCGGGCTTCGGGATAGCGTCCCGAGAACACCAGCGCCATAGCGTAGTGGTGATGGGTCACGATGGCGGGCTGGCTGTCGCCGCCGCGATCAATTCTCTCGCTAAAACGCTCGATGATTGCAGTCGTGGTCTTCGGCACGAAGGAGAAGTTGAGATATTGCACGTAGTCGGCCAGCGCCGCCGTGACTTGACTGTCCGTCGCGCAATCGGGATGCGTCCCGATCAGAGAGAATGCGGCGTCAAACCAGTGCCCGGCCTCCTCGAAGGAATAGATGCGCAAGCTCTTCGCCCCCGCCATCGCCAAATAGACGAACGCCTTGCTCGGGCGCTCCGCCTGTCGATAGTGATGCGCAAGCGTTTCGGCTGCCTCGAGCAAACGATTGCCGCTGCGGCGCTCCACTTCCTCGGCGATCCTGAGGTGCAATTTCATGCGCGGCTCGGTCAGCAGACTTTGATAAACTGCATCGCGCACGAGTGCGTGTTTGAACTCATATTCACCTGTCGAGGCGACCGCATGCGCCAGATCAAGCTCCTCCATGTCCGCCAGCGCCGCTTGTATATCGCCTGCTGACTCCGTCGCCGCTCCGAGTAGCTGAGGATCGAACCGTCGGCCAATGACCGAGGCCGCCTGAAGCGCCGCGCGCCGCTCAGGCGAGAGGCGGCCGACGCGCACTGCAAGGAGGCTCTGCAAGCTGACCGGTAACGCGCCCGAAACCGCCGCTGGGTCATATTTGACCTTGCCGCCGCCGACCTTCAGCGCGCCGCCCTCTGTCAAATAGCTGACGATCTCCTCCGCGAAGAGGGCATTGCCATCGGCGCGTTCGGTCACGGCGCGAGCGAGCGTCTCAGGCAATTCGGCTATGCCAAGTCGGGAGCAGACCAGCCGCTGCAAGTGTCCCGCCGGCAGTGGCTCCAGGGACAGTTGCGAAACATGCGGCCGCCCCAGCCATTTTGGTTGATGCTCGGGCCGCTGACTCAAGAGGACAAGGGCGCAGAAACGGTCGGTCGCGCCGACGATCTCGCCAAGCAGATCCTCGGACGCGCCGTCGACCCAATGCAGATCCTCGATTATGAGCACGGTCGGCGAAGCGCGGCTACGCGCCTCAAGCAGGCTCGAGAGCAGAGCGCGCGTGCGCTCGCCGATCAAAACGCCGTCGAGGCCGGCGAGCGCCCCTTCAGGTGGCGAAAGGCCGAGAAGATTGAGCATCAGGGCGAGGTTTTCCGGGGACAGCTTTCCGAGCGCCGTCAGACCCGCTTCCAGCTTGCGGACCACGTCGCTTTCGGACTCGCCTCCGCTCAAAGCGAACGCGTTGCGCACCACTTCGATGAACGGCATGAGGGGCGTCTGCTTCCCGTCCGGTGAACATTCGCCGGCGAGAACGAAGACTCCCGCAGCGCCGAGACGAAGGCGGAACTCATGCAGCAGTCGCGATTTACCCATTCCGGGTTCGCCGACGATGTCAACGACGCGAAGCTCCCGGCGCGCCGCCTCCAGATTTCGCTCCAGGACATCGAGCTCGCGCTCGCGCCCGACGTAAGGAGAAAGGCCGCGCTTTGCGGCGGCGGCAAAGCGGGTCGCATCGGCCCGAAGCCCGGCGAGCTTGAAGACCTTGAGCGGCTCTGCTTTTCCCCTCAGCTGGTGTTCGCCTCTTGGCTCTACCTCAATCCGGCCTTCCGCGAGTCGTCTTGTTGCGTCGCTAAGGCAAGCGGTTCCCGGCTCGGCGAGCGATTGCAGCCGTGCGGCGATATTGACCGCGTCGCCCATGACGGTGACGCTGCCGTTCTGCACCTCGCCGACCACCGCCATCCCGGTGTTGAGGCCGATGCGGAATTGCGGGCGAGCGCCGAACTTCTGCTGAAAATCGTCCGCCGCCCTCTGGAGGCGATCGATAATGCCGAGTGCGGCCCGGCAAGCCTTCAGCGGCGCGTCTTCATAGGCGACCGGGGCGCCGAAAACCGCCATCAGTCCGTCGCCCATGAAGCTCTGAACCGCGCCGCCTTGTTCGCATACCACGTCGCCGGTTAGCTTCGCCACGTCCTGCATCAGCCGAAAGGCGGCTTCCTCGCCGGAAGCCTCGGAAAAGGCGGTAAAACCCACCATGTCGGTGAAGAGGACCGTGACCTGACGACGCTCCGCCTCCAAGGTCGTTCTCCCGGGGGATCGACGAGGCGGATTAGTACAGACGCCTCGAGCCTAGGCAAGCGGAACGCGCTTTTCTCGGAGAACGACCGCAATCGGCGCAATCTATGCGTTCAGTGTAAGCGCGCTTTCTTGCGCTTTCCGCCCGTTCATAGGGCCGTGACAAGGCGTGGGTTGCGAGCGCGGGCCCGGACGAGGCCAGAAAGCTGCCCACGGGCTTAGGTAACAAAAGCAGCCGCTGCGGCGAACCGACACGTATGAAATTCACCACCGCTTTTCGCGAGCTTGCCGTCGCGCCGCTTCCAGTCCCTGCATGCTGGTACACCTTGCCGCTCAGGTTCATCATCGGTCTCGGCTTCGTCGAACACGGCTACGCAAAGCTTTATCGAGGTGCGGACGCGTTCATTGCGATCCTGCACGCCATTGGCATGCCCTTCGCAGACTTGCTAGGCTGGGCGACGATTGCTGTCGAGATTGTCGGCGGACTGCTGTTCTCTTTGGCGCCTTCGTGCCCCTCGCTGCGGCGCCCATGATCATCGTACTCCTCGTCGCGATCTTTACGGTCCATCTTCCCAACGGGTTTAGCTCCATCAAGCTCATGTCCTACGACGCAGCTGGCGCCCACTTTGGCCAGCCCGGTTATGAGACCGATTTGCTCTACATTGCGGGCTTGCTTGCGCTCTGCGTTGGCGGCCCCGGTCCGCTCTCGTTGGATGGATATCTGCACGCGCGCCGGGCGAGTTTGCTTGGCCGATCGGCGAGGAGCGCGGCGATTCCACAGATCGCCATCTCAGCCTGACCTGTTGGGGGTACGGCAATAACGGCGCGTTCTTCGCGCGGCGCGCAAACTTGGAGAAGGTGTCGGAATTGTAACCTGGCCTTCATCCAGCCGACGAAAGGGCTGCCTATCAGCGCCGGGTCCCCCGCTAACTGTTCGACGAGCAATGAGCGCAGGCGGCTCCGCACCACCGCGTTATGCTCAGGATCGCGAATTGTCGCCGCTCCCCTAGACGGCGAGGCCAGGATCGGAGGGGTCAGATCCGACTAATCTTGTTGCTTAGCGGGGAACACCGGCGGGCGAAATTAGGCGGGAGGCGAAGGTTTTAGGTTGATCGGAAACCCTCGCCTCCCTGGCGCCGCCCGCGCTTTGGGCTAATCTTCTTTGGCCGAGTGTCTTAGCGGGAGCGCGATTCGGTGGCGGGCGTCAATTGTCCCGGGCGGGTTATCGACAAAAATTTTCCTGTCGCGGGTCAGGCGGACGCCATGATGCGGCGTACCCATGAGATCGGTGGCCGGCGCCGACGCGAATGAATTCGTTGCGGGATTGCCGGCGGCGACCTCTCCGGCAGCGACGGGGGCTGTGTGTCCTCGCCGGAGGTGGCGATCTCATCAAACACCGCACGCTAAACTTTAATTCGATGCGCCGTCAGGAGGAGTGAGGCGCCGCGGGGCTTCATTCGGCTTTCGCAAGGCGTGGGCGGCTTTGACGCGAGCCGCCGTCGCCGAGAGCGGCCGCACTCGCCCTGATTCTTATAAGGGCCGAAAGCTCGGCGATCGCCCCTTCCGCCTTGGCGGTTTCTTGCGCCGTCCGCGCCTCGGCGGCGGCGAGCCGGCGTCTCAGGATCTCGTTCTCGGCCTTGAGGGTTTCGACATGGGCTTCGAGGACGCGGACGAGCGTTGAATCGTCCTCGCGGACGGGCGTGGCGCAGGGCTTAGTCATAATAACTGGGCGGCTCCTATCCGACGAGCCGCCGCCACCGTGAGCGCGCTTCCGTGAACGCCGCGAGTCGGTCGGCTATTCGAGAGAATTCTGCAGATGCCTTGTCCGCTATCTCCTGCAGTTCGGCGGTGATCTTTGCGGCATGCTGGGCGTCCTGCGCCCTCTCGACGGCGGCGAGCTGGACCCTCAGGGTTTCATGTCTGGCTTTGAGGGTCTCAATAAAGGCGACGTCAGCTGCCTCGAATGGGCCCATCCCCGACCTCATTATTCTCGGCTCTGCCTGGCCAGCTCGCGTTGAGCGCCGCCAGCGGGTGCTCCCAAGGCCTCATCCTTGCTGGGTCGGCGCATGCCAACAGACTGCCGACGACCTCCTAACAAACAATAAAACGCGCTGATCACGGAGAGATGGTCGCAGACAGGAAGCTGACCGACGGATCACAGACTGACCACGGTTCACAGACCGCGAATCGCAGAGTCTGCTTACGCGCGCCGCTCTCGACCAGGCGGCCCGTGTTGAGGCGTCTCGTGACGCAGGGATTTTCGGTTTGCAGGTTTGCTGCAACCCGTTGACAAAAACGGGCTGCTTGGGAGCTCAGTTTGCAGAAACGGCTAGCAAATTCACCTAGACAATCTGGGCTCTGACTCCGTGAATCTTGGTTCGAATCCAGGTCCACCAGCCATTTGTTGTGAATACCAAGAAAGCCAACGATTTCAGAGGTTAGTCCCTCAGGCACTATCACGGTCTGCGCCGTTCCACCCAATTCGATGCACCGCCAGGTTGACGGCCGATGCGGGATCGAGTTTGGGCCGCTGAACATCTTGTAGACGCCAACCGTGTGGAAATGCGCCGTCTGCCCTTCCGGCACATCAATCGACGGAAGGAAGAAACCGAACCGCTCTCCGCCTGTATCGATCGTGACTAGACTAACCGCGCTAGCGAGATGTTTACGAAAGTCCAGCGCAGGGAACAACATGCGGGCGCCGGTTTTCTGCTCCGGTGTTGAAGGCCGCTGGCGGGCTTGAGCACCTCTCGGCGAGTGGGAGCGGCGAGGGCGGCGAAGGCCGCTCCTGAGCCTTCCTAGGGCCGCCACGGCGATTTGTCGCCGTGGTACAATGGCGACTGTCGCAGGCCGACATGCCAAGACGCAACGGCGTGCAGGTGCGGGCATCGAGGGCCTCGCCGGTCTAAGTGGTCGGGAATTGAAGGTGCGAGGCGTACCCTTGCGGCGAGGCAATGGGTCAAAGTCGCGCGGTGAGCAGGGAGGGCCGACATGATCGTGAGGCTTTGGCGTGGTTGGACCACGGCAGCTAACGCCGACGGATATGAGGAGCTTATTCGCTCGACTATTTTTCCTCACATTCTCGACCGAGGGATCGACGGGCTGTTTCGTTTGGACCTCTATCGCCGCGCAGGCGAGGTCGAAACCGAGTTCATGACCGTGATGTGGTTCACTAACCACGAGGCGATCGTTCGCTTTGCCGGCCCCGACTGGGAGACAGCGGTCGTGCCCGCCTCGGCGCGCGCTATGCTTTCACGCTTCGAGGAGAAAGCGGCGCACTATGAGTCGCGGGTTGCACAGGAAGCCGCGCCGCACATCTGATTGCACGCGCCAATCGATTGGAGGAACTGATGAAGGGCAACCACAAAATAACGATGGCTGCGCTTGCTGGTCTCGCTCTTAGCGCTCTCACGATAATTGTATCGGATCACGCCGCCCTGGCGCAGGATACAGTCCGCGTGCGCGGCACGATCGAAAGCATCGATGGCCCGACTTATCTGATCAAGGCGCGCGATGGCGCCGAACTAAAGGTGGCC
>Ga0210406_10008497_pt1 | contig 10268 bp, 7 predicted proteins | sample IncBWC30MmetaG_FD_155454 | JGI IMG/M metagenome (GOLD analysis project Ga0210406, IMG submission 155454) | Forest soil microbial communities from Barre Woods Harvard Forest LTER site, Petersham, Massachusetts, United States - Inc-BW-C-30-M | ecosystem: Environmental > Terrestrial > Soil >... | reverse complement strand
GCGAGCAAGAGAATCTGCCACACCTATGGAGCTTGCAACTTTTCTCTTTCGGATCCCAGCGCTTACCCTTCGGCTTCGCTCAGGGCAGGCGCGCTGGGCTAACGTCTTTCGCGCCTCTGGCACTAATCCGTTGTGGCGGACGATCCGCCTAGCTTCGGATGCACCGAGGTGCGACTTAGATCGTAAAAGCGGAAGCGTTGCTTGCGCACTCCAAATAAGAACCCCAGGTGCAACGGCGGCACCTGGGGACCCTCAAAAAAACAGGAACCTTGAGCTAGCTTTCCATTTGGGCTTGCAGGACTTCTCCGGGCAGGCGAGTGATTCTGGGGCCTGGCGCGGAGGAAGCGGGGTTCGAATGGAAAGAGCTGCGCTCGCGATCAATGGAAACGCGTTCGGGATGAGTGGAAACACGATCCGGGGCGGCCGGGGCGCGATCCTTTTGCGGAGCGTTCTTGCCGGTGGCGGAGATTCTTTCAATCTTGATGCCGAGTTGCCGCTCAAGTTGGAAGAGGTCCGTGCGCTGTTCGCGCAGGAAGAGCGTGGAGGCGACGCCGCGTTCCCCGGCGCGGCCAGTGCGGCCGACGCGATGGATGAAGTTTTCGGCGACATCGGGAAGATCGTAGTTGATGACATGGGCGATGTCCTGCACGTGGATGCCGCGAGCGGCGACGTCGGTGGCGACGAGGACGCGATATTGCCCCCGCTGGAAGCCGGTGAGGGCCGCGGTGCGCTGCGATTGCGAGCGGTCGCCATGAATCATGGCGGCGTTGATGCCCTGGCGGTTGAGGCTCTTGGCGATGCGTTCGGTGCCGCGCTTGGTGCGCGAGAAAATAAGGCAGCGGCCGCTTTCATTGTCGAGCAGGTTGTAGAGCATATCGGGTTTGCCGTTTTCGGAGACTTCGAAGGCCTGGAGACGGACATTTTCGGAAGGCTTGGAAGTGGAGCCAAAAGTGAGGCGGACAGGATTCTTTGTGTAATCGCGCACGAGTTGCGCCATGGTGCCTTCCATCGTTGCGGAGAAGCAGAGAGTCTGGCGCTCGCGCGGCAAGACGCCGACGATGCGCCGAATGGCCGGGAGGAAGCCCATGTCCAGCATGCGATCGGCTTCATCGAGGACGAGGGTTTTGACGCCGCCCAAAGAGACGAGCCGGCGGTCGAGATAATCTTCGAGGCGGCCGGGAGTGGCGACGACGAGGCGCGCGCCCTTTCGGATGGCATCGAGCTGGCGGCCTTCCGGCAAACCACCGACGACAAGCCCCGCGGGTTGCGACTGCTTCGCGCGCAGCGCGTTATATTGCGCGACGACTTGCATCGCGAGTTCCCGGGTCGGCACAAGAACGAGAGCGGCGATTCCGGGAGTAGTCGACTGCGCGAGCTTTTCCATGACCGGGAGAAGGAACGCGAGCGTTTTGCCGGTTCCCGTCTGGGCCGTGGCGATGACGTCCTTGCCTTCCAGCGCTTGCGGAATAGCGGCCGCCTGCACGGGAGTTGGCGTGGAGAACTTCGCCGCGATGAGTCGCTCCTTCAAAGAAGGAGATAGAGTGAGTTCTGAAAAACTTTGCATTTTGCTTTCTTGCTGGCGAGAGGGCGGCGACACACACGAATGGTCGGTGAGCGCGGCAATCTGCGTTGCCAGTCTTATTTTAAATTACGCTAAGAACGAACGGAGGAAACGTAGGGCGGGTAGTCTCAGAAGGTCTAAACCAGAGGGACCGCACAACACAACCGATGCATTAAGCGCAAACACAGTGTAGCACAGTTTCGGTATTTGGGCAGGCGAGAAATCCGTGGCGGTTGTGGCTAAGTAGTACCTGCGAGAGAAGGATTTCCTTTTTACTCTATTTCCGGGGTGTGAAACAATTTAAGTCTAGCCAAACAATCTGGTTCGCATGGAAATTCCTCGACCAGCGGGCTGTCCGGTGCTGCGAACCATGGCCAGGTAAGCGAAACACAATCGGGCAAAGGAGAGAAGATGCGGAGACTTTTTTCGATTCGTTCGCTTTTGGGGTTCATCGGGTTTTTGCTTTTGTCGGGGGCAGCTTACGCACAGGTTGGCGTCGGAATCGCGGTTTCGTTCGGGCCGCCGGAATTGCCGGTATACGAGCAGCCAATCTGCCCGGGCGAAGGTTACATCTGGACGCCCGGTTATTGGGCATGGGACGGGGACGATTATTACTGGGTGCCGGGGACCTGGGTGCTGGCGCCGCGACCGGGATTCCTCTGGACCCCTGGTTATTGGGCATGGGGCGGCAGAGGATACTACTTTCACGAAGGTTATTGGGGCCCAGTAGTGGGTTTCTATGGCGGGATCAATTATGGATTCGGTTACTTCGGCCGTGGATATGAAGGCGGGCGCTGGGACCACGATCACTTTTATTACAACCGATCCGTGAACAATGTGAACGTGACCGTGATTCACAACACGTATAACACGACGGTGGTGAACAATTACAGCCGCACGCGCGTCAGTTACAACGGCGGCCACGGGGGGATCAACGAGCATCCGACCTCGGGGGAAGAGGCGGCGTACCGCGGAAGACACATCGGCCCGGTAGCCGAGCAGACGCACCACATGGAGGCGGCGCGCGGGAATCCGGAGATGCGGGCGTCGTCGAATCACGGACGGCCGTCGATCGCAGCCACGGAACGCCCTGGAGCTTTCTCGGGGCACGAAGTTGTGGCCGCCAAAGAGGGCGGACATTACGACCGGCCGCCGCAGTCGCAAAATTCGGGCGGCCATGTGGATCATGCCATCCATGCGAATGCGTTGCCGGCTCAGACGCGGCCATCGTCACCCAACACAGGAGACCGGAACCGGGACATGAAATACCAGCAGCAACAGGAAAAAATGTACACGCGGCAGCAGCAGGATTACCAGAAGCTCCAGCAGCGGCAGGAGCAGGATCACCGTCAACTGGAACACCAGCAGGCGAGCGACGCGAGGATGCAGCAGATCGAACAGCGGCACCAGCAGCAAACGCAACAGATGGCGCAGAAGCACGAGCAGCAGCAACAGCACTTCCAACAGCAACAACAGCAGCACCAACCACCGCACCAGGACTCGCACCAGAATCAGCCCAAGGGAAAGCCGTAGCGAGGAAAGTCCGAAAGTTGTCCGTGGGTTTCCTTTCACGGAGCGGGGTTCGAAGTCCCCCGCTCCGTTTTTCTTTTCTAGCCGCACCCGAGCCCGAGCAGGGCATGGATTTGGAAGCCGAGAAGTCAACGCAGGGCTAAGCCGGAATCCATGCCATTTGAGCCACCGGGCCCGCTCCCTTTCCGCATCGGCAAACCGGACCATGAATAGCCCGAGGAACCCGAATGTCAGCAGTCCGTGACCAGTGCATCCCGCCAGTTCAGTGAGCTTGGGACAAGGCCGTTTCTTTTGAATGATCTGCAGGCAATCAAAGTCTTGCAGCTTGGCTAGCCAATTACACCTCTAATGCCACAGGTGGGGTGCTTCTTTGCCTCGCTCATCACAAATCCCACGTAAGGAGAAGCCGATGAATTCCACCTCTCGCAAACCGGCCTGCATGGCCCTGGCCCTATCCCTGGTTGCTGTTATGAGTCTAAAAGCCCAAACTCCCTCCGACGTGAGCGTTCCGGTCAAGTCGAGCTACCAGTTCCCGGTGGCAGAGGAAGATTTTCCTACATTTTTTAAGCGCATCAGCGCGGACAAGCCGGGCGTTGGCAAACGGCAGATGGACTTGCTGAGCCAGCGCTACGACCTGAGCGATCGTCCAGACCCGAATGCCAAGATGAGCCGCGGGAAACCTGTCCAGATGGGTGTGCGCGTGAAGCTGCCTGCCGGGGTCAGCTGGGATCAGCTTTCGGCCATGAGCCCCGAGGACATTAAGGCAAAGGGATTGTTTCCCGCGGGTTTTCTGCCCCTGCCCCATCCGAAGAACGAAGAAGGGGGAATGGTGTTTCCGCATTTCGTGATTGACGAAGTGAAGAAGCAAACGGGAAGAGACTTGCAACGGTTTGATGTCGACTTCGACATACCGGATCACTTCCTACCGGAATTTCCTGCAGGCATTTATCTGACCACACGCCCGGACCTGGGCGACCTCTCTCAAGGAAAGATGGTGACCACCAGCAATTTCTACGAGATATTCAACGGTATCTTGAATCCCAAACAGCTCGAAGGATTGCGTTTGCTGCTGACGCCATTCGCGCAACAACAGTTCAACGAGACCGCGGATCGCCGCAGCGAACATCCGAGCCTGGGAGTTGCGTGCCTGGATTGCCATCAGAATGGCCACACCGACAGCGCCACGCACCAGGCCGGGGACGTTCGTCCCCAAGAAGTGCGCCACAGGATCAAGACGACAACGCTCCGTGGAGTGAACATTCAGCAGCTGTTCGGTTCGCAGCGCGCCCTGAAAACGGTGGAAGACTTCACGCAATTTGAACAGCGTGCGGCCTACTTCGACGGAGACCCGGTCATCGCAACCAAAAAGGGAGTCAATATTCTGGAACGCGGCAGCCAGGTTCACGACATGGCGGAATTCCAAGAGATTCTCGACTTTCCGCCTGCGCCCAAGTTGGACGTGTTCGGAAAGCTGGACCCCAAAAAAGCAACGCCCCAGGAACTCCACGGCCAGGAAGTTTTCTTCGGCAAGGGGCAATGTTCCACTTGCCACATGGCTCCTGTTTACACCGACAACCTGATGCACGACTTGCATGTCGAGCGGTTCTACAAGGCGCAAGTATTTAACGGATTGATCGCACCTTCGGGCGGAGATGGATCGCTCAAAACTCAAGTCCTGCGAGGCGTCAAGGATATGCCGACCTACCTTCACGACGGACGTCTGATGACGCTTGATGACTCCGTGGAGTTTTTCAATCTGATCCTGGGCACAAAGCTGACCACCCAGGAAAAGAAAGATCTGGTGGCTTTCTTACTGACGCTCTAAATTCGAGGACAGGGGCGGGCTTACGGGTGCCCCTGCTGCTTTTGCAGGGAGCGAGGGGACGACCTCCTCGCTCCTGATTTCCTCCTTGTAGCTCCTTTTCGCTGCGATTCATCCCTCCTTCGGACAACCGCGCCCATCATTCTTTGGAACTTGCTTTCCCGCTGCTTTTTCGATTGGTTGCGATTGAAGATGCAATGGGAAAAAGCTTGACGGGCGGCGGTTCGCGCAGATACTTGTGGGCATCGTTTGTGGTGTGTGTTGGAAGACAACCGGGGCAAGAACGTAAAAAGCCGGAACTCAAGAAGCGGGAGGGCTGGTCATGGGAGCGGATTGGAGAGCAAGGTGAAAAGGTCGTTGCCTGGAGATTCGCTTGAGGGCATGTTCACGGCATTAAAAAGCGCGCATGAGGTGTTCGCGTCGCGCTACCCGGGGCCGAGAGGCGATCGGCAGCCGGTGCATACGTTTTACGGAGGCGCCCATTTATTCCGTGCGGACACCGCCCGCCGGCTGGGAGATAAGGCGCTCGAAGCGTTGCACGAATACGCGCCGGATTTTGTTGCTTTTGCGAGTGCCATCCAGCTTCCAGGATCGGAACATCTGGGCGGGTCGGCGGACGCCGCCATTCTTGCCAAATCCGTTCAGGCGAATCCGGAGGCCGCGCGAAGGGACAATCCGCACGCGTGGTTTGCCTCCATGATTTACCAGCGCGTCCGGGAAAAGCTTCGTCGCGAGCCGGTGGAAGATTTCAGAATTGATTTTGAAGACGGCTTCGGCAACCGGCCAGATGAGGAAGAGGACCGCTACGCCGCAGCGGCCGCGGGAGAGCTGGCGGCGGGGATGGCGGCGGGAAGCCTGCCTCCATTTGTCGGACTTCGCATCAAGCCGTTTAACGAAGAATTGCGAAACCGCGGTATCCGGACGCTGGACATTTTTTTGACAGAGTTGCTGGGAAGAAGCGGGGGGAAACTTCCACAGAATTTTTTCATTACGTTGCCGAAGATTTCCCTTCCCGAGGAATCCGCCGCGCTGGCCGCGGTTTGTTCACGCCTTGAAGCCGCGCTGAGCTTGCGGCCGGGCACTTTGCAGGTCGAATTGATGATTGAAACCCCGCAGTCTATTTTCAGCGAGCGCGGCGAATTGAATCTGTTGCCGCTGGCCGCCGCGGCGCAGGGCCGGTGCGTGGGCGCGCATTTTGGCACCTATGATTACACGGCCGGGCGCGGCATCACCGCAGCGTATCAGCACATGATGCACTTTGCCTGCGATTTTGCGAAAGAGGCCATGCAAGTGGCCTACGCGGGTACGGGGATTTGGCTTTCCGACGGGGCGACAAACATTCTTCCGGTCCCCGTGCATCACGGCGGGACACATGCTTCGCCATTGACGACGAAGCAGATCGAGGAGAATCACAAGGTGGTGCACCATGCGTGGAAACTGCATTTCGAGCACGTCCGGCATTCGCTGGTGAATGGTTTTTACCAGGGTTGGGATTTGCACCCGGCGCAACTGGTTACGCGCTACGCGGCGGTGTATTCGTTTTTCCTGGAGAGCCTGGATGCAGCGTCGGAGCGTCTGCGCAACTTCATCGAGAAGGCGGCGCAAGCGACTCTGGTTGGCGAGGTATTCGATGACGCGGCCACCGGCCAGGGGCTGCTGAACTATTTTCTGCGAGCCATTAATTGTGGCGCGCTTACTGCGGAGGAAGCACAACGGCTGACGGGCTTGACGCAAGAAGAATTTCGAGGCGCTTCCTTCGTGAAGATTCTGGACGGCCGGAAGAAATAACGGCGCGGATCAGTCGTTTCGGAGCGTGGCTTCGATCAGGCCGTGGGGCTCGTCGGTGGGGAGAAAAATCTCCTTGGGATTTTCCAAGCGGAAGGGCGAAAGGTCGACAAGATTATAGTGCTTGTTCGGGAGCGAAAGATGAACTTCCGCGATACCCGGAAATTTCTTGAGCACGGCTTCCGCCATCGCATAGAGAGTGTGCTGCAGCGATTCACTCTTGTGCCCGGCGAAGGCTTCCAGCAGGGTTTGCCGGACACCGTGCCAAGTGGGGTCGAATTCCGGCGGATTTTCCCGGTAGAGCCAATTCGCGCGGATAGACGTTGCGAGAATCCGGTTTCGGTCTTCTTTCAGGGTCGTGAATTCGTCCTTCAGGAAGTTTTCAAACGCCGAGTCCGTTGTTTTTAATACCACCAGGCCTTCGATGCCAGCATGAAGTGTTTTCTCCTTGTGGGTCGCAGTCAGGGCGGCTGTACGCTTCTCGTTGTCTGAACGGGTGAATGTGTGGGGATGTGATTTGCCATCGAGAGAGAGACGCGTCCAGAGCGTTTCGGCCGCTTCCATTCGCACGCGAGAAACCTGGGGATTCCGCGCCAGAAAATGATCGGCTAGCCGCAGGCAGAACTCTTCGGGCGACTCAATTGCATGCAGCTTCGCCAGGGCATACACGGTGTTTTTCATCGTGTCGGTGGGCAGGATTTTGCGATTGTCACCTTTGGAGTGCGCCGATTCGAAATCGCCCTCGAGGTGGATGCTGAGCGTAAGCTCCCTGATGTCGTGCCGGTCGGGGCGGCGCGCAACTTGCAGGATGCGAACGCGCTGTTTGCCATAGTTGTTTTCGCCTAGCCGGATGGCCATCGGTCAGCTCCCGCGATACGTGGAATACCCGAAAGGGCTCAGCAACAGCGGAAGGTGATAGTGCTTCTCCGCTTCCTGTACTTCAAACACGACGACGACCTGCGGGTACAAGCTAGCAATTTTTTGGGCCGCAAAATAGGCACGCGTGTCGAAGGTGAGGCGGTAGATTCCGGCCGACATCGTTTTCGCCGCGGCCCATTCGCGCAGGCGGCCGTCGGCATCGGTGGTGCCGCGCGCTGATTCCGTCCATTGGCCGGCGGGAGACTGCTCCTCGAGAACCACCGAAACGTTGGCGGCGGGACGCCCCAACGAGACGTCCAAAACGTGCGTGGTGATGTGGGTCATGGCTCGAGTAATTTCTCCAGGCGCAACCGCGTGATTTTGCGCTGCTCTTCCGCGGCGACGCGCAACTCGGTGTCGGGATCGTTCGGCAGGCGCCGGCGAAGGGCGTTCAAGATTTCTTCGCTGGTTTTGCCGGTGGCGCAGATCAGAAAAACGTACCGGAATTTTTCAGTGTAGGCGCGGTTCTGCGTGGCGAGCGCTTCCAGCACCTCCGGTGCGGCCTTTTGCGCCGAGGACTGCTCTTTTGCGGACCAGCGGCTGGCGGTTGCGGACTGCCTGGCCCTGCCTTTTGTTTCTCCAATGGGGGGATGGTGCTGAAAAGCCTCAAGCCAATCTTCGCGCGCCAGTGCGGACCAAGTTTTGTCGGCGGCGTTGAGAAGTTCTTCTTCACCGGCGAAGGGCCTGAGCGCGGCCATCTGTTTCGCCCATTTTGGGGCGCCGCAACAATCGAGTAATGCTCTAAGCGCTCTTTGGTGCGGCAGGCGATTGAATTTTTCCAGCGATTTCTTGTGATCAGCCGGGACATGCGCGCGGCCGAAGAGGCGGAGGCGACTGACGCCGCCATCAGGAAAAATCTGGAATCGCACATAAGTTGCAACACCCGGATGCTGAAGCTTTGCGAAAACGTGGCGATGATTGGCCTTCAGCTTGGTATCGGGCAGCAGTTCTTCCCAGTTGAGCGGCGAAGCGTTCGACACATCGATCGCCGGCTTTTCCGTGGAAGCCGCCTGCAGTGCGCAGGAATCGGGGTAATTTCCCTTGAAGTGAGCCGTGTCGACTTCAACGCGATGAATCGTGCCCGGAATACCGAGTTTCAAGATGACCCAATCGTGGCCGGAGCCGCGCCTTCGTTTGGTTTCCCAGCCGTCGCCCATGTTCTTCGCGCGATAGGGCATGAGGAGGTTGCGCGGGGCCCCATAGAATTGATCGCTCGAAACGACTACGCTTCCACCATTTTCCGCGGCGACCAGATCGATTTCCGCGCGCGAGAGTAGCGCGGCGCCGGGACCCGCTTCCCCGTGAACGCGCAGGCGGGCGACTCCCCCGTCGGGGTAAATTTTCAGTCGCAGATGGGTGAACCGGAGGCCGTTCTCGACGGCGAACGGATTTCGGGAATCGCCCTTGAGCTGAGTCTCGGGAAAGATTTGAGTCCACTTCGTTTTTTCCGAGTGTAGCCGGCTTTTTTCACTGCTGTAAGGAGGGCGTTCGCCGAGGTGGCAGCCTTCCAGAGAAAATCGCTCGGGATAGTTGCCGGTAAAAAAACTGGTGTCCACGACGATGCCGCGAATGATTCCCGGCAGGCCCAGCCGGATGATGCACCAATCGTAACCGGGCGTTCGGCGACGGCGCGTTTCCCACCCGTCCATCCATTTTCCGCGTGTGGTGTATTTTCCTTCGACAAAAATGGGCTTGGACTCTTTGAGAAGATTATTTTTCGATGCGAAGAAGTCATCGTTGGCTTCGAGAACGCGGCCGCCGAGGCGTTCGGAAGCGAGATCGGCAAGTTGAGTGAAATCCGTCATTGTTCGCCTCGAAGGAGGACTCGCCCGGCGGGTACGGCGGAGAATTCGCCGCGCTCAAAAATCTTTAGGCCGCGCAGGAAAGTGGCTTCGACTATACCCATAAGGTCGCGTCCCGCATAGGGCGTCAGCTTGTGGCGGTGATGAAGTTGAGCGGGATCGACTTTGAAGCTAGCGTCCGGGTTCCAGATCACAAAATCGGCGTCGCGGCCGGGAGCGATTGCTCCCTTCTTGTGAGCGAGGCCGGCAAGACGGGCGGGAGCTTCGCAGAGCCACCTGGAAAGATGCAGGAGAGAAAAACCGCGCGGCTTTGCCTCTTTCCACACTGCCGGAAGACTGAGCTGCAGAGAGGCGATGCCGCCCCACGCGCCCAGAAAATCACCAGATTCCTGGCGCTTCATTTCCGGGGGGCAGGGAGAGTGGTCGGTAGCGATCATGTCGATGGTTCCGTGCCGCAAGGCAGCCCACAACTTTTCTCGATTTTCGCGTTCACGAATGGGGGGCGCACATTTGAACAAGGTCGCGCCTTCGGGAATTTCCTCGGAGGTGAATGCCAGATAATGCGGGCACGTTTCGACGCTCAACGGTTGACCGGATGCTTTCGCTTTCTCAAGCTGGGCAACTGCGTCACTGGAAGACAAATGCACGATGTGGACTCGCGCGCCGAATTCGCCGGCAAGGCGCGAGAGCAGCTCGATCGCGTCGTTTTCCGCGGCGCGCGGGCGTGACTCGAGCCATGTTTGATAGGACTTTCCGGAAGCGTTGGGTGCACGATTTCTTGCAGCGTTTTCGATGGGCCCGGGTAATTCGGCGTGGGCGAGGAGCGGGGCACGGATTCTTGCAAGCACCG
>Ga0210406_10008496_pt1 | contig 10269 bp, 10 predicted proteins | sample IncBWC30MmetaG_FD_155454 | JGI IMG/M metagenome (GOLD analysis project Ga0210406, IMG submission 155454) | Forest soil microbial communities from Barre Woods Harvard Forest LTER site, Petersham, Massachusetts, United States - Inc-BW-C-30-M | ecosystem: Environmental > Terrestrial > Soil >... | reverse complement strand
TCCAAAGATGCAAAAAGATGGACGCATTGACCCTTCCGCCTGCACCCTTAACACTTTCCCCAAAGGCACGGACTTAATTGTGGCAACGGCGACCGCGCCCGGCCCGGATTCTGTCCCAAATTCGGAATTTCGGAATTTAACTTGACGGCGGGGCCAAATCAGCACTATAGCGATTTGGTCCCGTCCCACTCAGAGGGGCGGCTCGCGATCGTCACGAAACGCGGGGCGGGATGCGATGGACGCGGGCGGCGCCAAAGACGAAGGCGCTATCCTGCGGACGGCCAAGGCGTGTGGTCCTGATCTCGCGACGCTGGGATCAAGTCGGCGGAAGCAATTCCGCCGGCGACGGTGGCTAGCAAGCCCGGACACCGGGGAGAGCGCGTTATAAGCGTTAAAACCATTGCGCCGGGAATGCCGGGTGATCCCGGTGTGACCGTGGTGACTAACTCGTGTGCTTTTTTACTTCGCACGCGAGGCTGCGGGTGCTTCGGGCGCCCGGCATTCCCTGCGCCCTCTGCTTGGGAGGGTGAGGAAATTTCTGGCAAACCTCGGGCATATCGAGCCGCGAGATCGCGAAGTCGTGTCTAGCCGTCATTGCGAGCAAAGCGAAGCAATCCAGCTTTCTTTTTTGCCGCTCAATGGATTGCTTCGCTTCGCTCGCAATGACGGATCTAGATATTGTCGGCCTCGCTGTTTGAAATTCGAATCGAAAATTCCGCAAGGGAAGGCGCGAACTCGCTTCAGCCCACCCAACGACTTCTTTGGAAGACTCAGCCCGCCGCCATCTCGGAGCGGATTTCGGCGCGCAGCTCGTCGATCAGCCGCAAGCCCTGCTTGGTCTCGATGTGCCAGAAAGTCCAGCCGTTGCAGGCCTCGGCGCCTTGCGCCACCGCGCCGATGCGATGGATCGAGCCGACCTTGTCGCCGAGCATGATGGCGCCGTCGGCGCGCACCAGAGCACCGTGGCGCTTCTTGGCGTCGACCAGTCTCGCGCCCGGCAGGATCATGCCGCGCTCGATCAGTTCGGCGAACGCGACGCGCGGCGCCTCGCGCGCGGTCATGAACGGCGCGAGCGTCGCTTCCGGCAGCGGCTCGATCGCGGCGATGCGCGCTTCAGCAGCTTGCGCATAGGTGTTGTCGCGCTCAAAGCCGATGTAGCGGCGGCCGAGCCGCTTTGCCACCGCGCCGGTGGTGCCGGTGCCGTTGAACGGATCGATCACGAGATCGCCCGGCTTTGACGACGACAGCAGCACGCGCGCCAACAGGCCCTCGGGCTTCTGGGTCGGGTGAACCTTCTTGCCGTCATTGCCTTTAAGACGCTCCTCGCCGGTGCACAGCGGGATCAACCAGTCGGAGCGCGCCTGCACGTCCTCGTTCGCCGCCTTCAGGGCTTCGTAATTGAAGGTATAGCCTTTTGCCTTTTCGTCGCGTGCCGCCCAAATCATGGTTTCGTGGGCATTCGTAAAACGGCGGCCGCGGAAATTCGGCATCGGGTTGGTCTTGCGCCACACAATATCGTTGAGCACCCAGAAGCCCAGATCCTGCATGATGGCGCCGACGCGGAAAATATTGTGGTAGGAGCCGATCACCCACAAGGTCGCCGACGGTTTCATGACGCGGCGGCAGGCGAGCAGCCAGGCGCGGGTGAAATCGTCATAGGCCGCGAAGGAGGAAAACTTGTCCCAGTCGTCGTTGACGGCATCGACGTGGGATTCATCGGGGCGCTTGAGGTCGCCCTTGAGCTGCAAATTGTAAGGCGGGTCTGCGAACACCAGATCGACGGAGCTGGCCTCTAGTTTCGACATCTCGGCGACGCAATCGCCGACGATGATGCGGTGCTCTCTTTGATCTCTTGGGGACTCGAATTTAGTGCGGGGCGCCCTTGCAGACGCCCCGCGACGCGACACAACCATGACTCAACTACTCTGACTCAGGCGACGCTGCCGGCGACGCGGGACTAAACAACCGACTGGCGATACATTGACGAGGCAAAGTAAAAATCGACTTAACTGGGCAATTCTTTCACGCTAGGCAATTTTTGCCGGGCGGGTTAATAATCGGGGCAATGGAAATTCTGCACGGTCGCTGCGTTAGGGCGTATTCCGGTTGAGCGGAATCATGACCACGTATCCGATGGCCGCATGGTTCGAGACGCGCGGCGTTGCCGCGCTCCTCACCATGAGGGTTTTAGACCTCATCCTGAGGAGCGTCGCAAAGCGATGCGTCTCGAAGGATGAAGCCACTGAACTCGAATATGCTGTAGCTATCGGCGAGGCTACTGCCGCAAGTTGGAATGAGGAAAACCGGCCATGCGTTACGATGATTTCCGCCGCAGCGACGACATCGAAGACCGTCGCGACGACTCTGGCGGCATGGGCGGTGGCGGCCTCGGGCTTCCCATGGGTGGCGGCGGTCTCGGTATCGGCACCATCATCGTGCTCGGCCTCATCGGCTATGCCTTCGGCATCGACCCGCGCATCCTGATCGGCGGCGCCGAAGTCCTCACCGGCGGCGGACAGGCGCCGACCTATCAGACCGATCGCAAATCAAAAACCGGCGCGCCGACCGACGAGATGGGCAGCATGATCGCCGGCATTTTAGGCGAGATCGACGACCGCTGGAGCGAGATATTCAAGGCTTCAGGGCAATCCTATTCGGGTCCGAAAATCGTGCTGTTCCGCAATGCCACCAATGGCGGGCGCTGCGGCATGGCGCAGTCGGCGATGGGGCCGTTCTACTGTCCGCCCGACAGGACGATCTTCCTCGACACCGGCTTCTTCCGCGAGATCGAAACCCGCTTTCGCGGCTGCTCCGGCAATGCGTGCAAATTCACCGCCGCCTATATCATCGCCCACGAAGCCGGCCATCACGTGCAAAACCTGCTCGGTATCCTGCCGCGCGTGACGCGGCTGCAGCAGCAGGCCGGCAGCAAGGCCGAATCCAACGCGCTGCAGGTGAAGGTCGAGTTGCAGGCGGATTGCCTGTCCGGCGTCTGGGTCAATCGCGAGGAGAAGAAGCGTCCGGGCTTCCTCGAGGCCGGCGACATCGATGCTGCGCTGACGACGGCATCCGCGATCGGCGACGACACGCTGCAGCGACAGTCCACCGGACGCGTTGTGCCTGACTCCTTTACCCATGGCTCGGCCGGGCAGCGCAAGCAGTGGTTCATGACCGGCTATCAGCAGGGCACCGTGCAGGCCTGCAACACTTTTGGCGCGAATACGCAGTAATGTCAGCGATCGACGAGGCAAAACAATTCGTGCCGCTCAACATTGCGGTGCTGACGATTTCCGATACGCGCTCGCTTAGCGATGACAAGTCGGGCTCGACGCTGGCGGAACGGCTCACCGCCGCCGGTCACAAGCTTGCCGCCCGCGAGATCGTCACCGACGACATCGAGGCGATCCGCGCCGTCGTCAAGCGATGGATCGCCGATAAGGGCGTCGATGTCGTCATCACCACCGGCGGCACCGGTTTTACCGGCCGCGATGTGACGCCGGAGGCGATCGAGCCGCTGTTCGAAAAGCGGATGGATGGATTTTCCGTCGCCTTCCATATGCTGAGCCATGCCAAGATCGGCGCCTCCACGGTGCAGAGCCGCGCCACCGCGGGCGTTGCGGGCGCGACCTTCATCTTCTGCCTGCCCGGTTCGCCCGGCGCCTGCCGCGACGGCTGGGACGGCCTATTGGCCTCCCAACTCGACTACCGCACGCGGCCCTGCAACTTCGTCGAGATCATGCCGCGGCTGGATGAACATCTGCGGCGGCCGAAGGCGAAGGGCGCGTCGGCATGATGGCCGTCATTCCGGGGCGACGCGAAGCGGCGAACCCGGAATCTGGAGATTCCGGGTCTGGTCCGGAGCCTGTCATCGGGCGCGCATTCGCGCGACCCGTTGGGACCATCCCGGAATGACGAAGGAAGAACTACAACTTCAATTCCCAGGTCTCGCCGACGAGATCGACGCCGAAACTATGGTGCTTCTCCTCGGCGACGCGGTGGAATCCGGCGCGCTGATAGATGCCGCGTGCCGCGACCAGGATGCTCTGGGTCCACAGCGTGATCGAAGTGTAACCGGCATCGCGCGCGAATCGGACGCATTGTTCGGTCAGGGCGCGTCCCACGCCAAGGCCGCGCGCCTTCTTCTCCACCAGGAGCAGACGAAGTTTGGCGACCTGATCGGACCCCTTGATCAGGAAGATCGAGCCGACCGGTTCGCCGGCGATTTCAGCGATCCAGCAGTGCTCGCGCGAAGCGTCATAGGATTTGATGAACTGCGCCGTGATTTCGGCGACCAGCGCCTCGAAGCTGATGTCCCAGCCATATTCCCGCGCATAGATCGCGCCGTGCCGCGAAACCACCCAGCCGATGTCGCCGGGGCGATGGCTGCGCAGCAGGAATCCGGCGGGCTTTTGCGCCGGCGGTTCGAGCGTCTGCTCGATCACCGCCATGGCATCGACGACCGCGGCCCGCTCGGCCTCGTCCAGCTCACCGAGCAGGGCGGCAACCTCCCGCCGCGAGCGGCCGTCGAGCTCGGCGAAGGCGGCGCGCCCCTTCGCGGTCAATGCGATTTCGCTGGCGCGGCCATCGGCCTTCGAAGGCTTTCGCGCAACGATCTGGCGCCGCTGCAATGCCTGAAGCGTGCGGCTCAGAAAGCCGGCGTCGAGCCCGAGCGCGCCGACGAGATCGGTGGCGGTGCAGTCCGGCTGCTGGGCGATCTCGTAGATGATCCGCGCTTCCTGCAGCGTCCAGGGGCTATCGAGGAGCTTCGGTTCGATGATGCCGAGCTTGCTGGTATAGAACCGGCTGAAGCCGCGCACCGCGGCGATCTGGCTTTCGAGCACGCCAACAGCTCTATTTGATTTCATCAAGTTATTATTTGACTAAATCAAGTAGATTGCAACTACAATCAGGCGACCATGATCCGGCTGCGCAGCATGGTGCGGGAGGAGCGGCCGAGCTGCCGCAGCAGCTTCGCCTCGGAGCGACCGGCACCCGGGGCGTAGCCGCCGAGCCGCTCGTAATGGTCGCGCGCGATCAACAGGCCCTGCTCCGAAGACGGACCCACGATCAGGCGGGCGACGAACTTGAAGCCGTCCCGCAGCCGCGTATCGGCATAGGGCGACCGGGCGTAGCGAAAGATGCCGGCGCGCGGGCGCCCGCTGTTCGAGACGCCCTGAATGAATTGGGTCGTTTCCTCGATCCAGCCGTAATCGAGCACCGCGCCCGCATGCAGGAACATCAGCCACGGCGCGCGGGCCTGGCGCGCGCCGGCCGCCATCGCCGCGGCGCGCGTTCCTTCGAAGGTGAGGAATCGGCACCCCGTGACGTCGGCTACGCGTTCGATGACGCCTGAGCGCGACCGGTCGACCAGCAGCACCTCGCGCACGAGGCCTGCCGCCGCTCCCGGCACCAGCGCGGCGAGAGTTGCGACAGCGGGCTGCTCGACACCCTCGGTCGGAATAATGACGCTCAGCATCAATGAGGCTTCATTGGCTCAAAACGTTGAAAAACGCCGCACTGTTATCACCTTGTCACAATCAAAGCAGCCTTTCGCACGCAGTTTTTTGCGGCAATGCGATCCGTCCTTTGAGTGTGGATTCATGAATTGTTGTTCTTGATTTGTTCTCGCGGCATGCTATGTTCCGAACATGAGCCGAGCATCCTCTCATGCCCTCAAGCACCCGCCGGTCACGGCGCCCTCCGAACCGGCGGGTGCGCCTTCGGCTTTTCCCGAGCTTGCGGTTGCGATCGAGCGCGAGCGGCGGCGCGGGCGCGGCGCCCAATCCAATGTCAGTGGTCGCTTTGAGGCCGAGGCGCGGGTCGCGTTCGACGACGGCTGGCAGAGCCTCGACGAATTGCCACCGCTCAAGACCACGGTGGCGCTGGATACCTCGCGCAAGGTGATTGCCCGCAACGATTCTCCCGACATCGGTTTCGACCGCTCGATCAATCCGTATCGCGGCTGCGAGCACGGCTGCGTCTACTGCTTCGCGCGGCCGACCCATGCCTATCTCGGTCTTTCGCCAGGGCTTGATTTCGAATCGAAGCTGTTTGCCAAGCCGGATGCGCCGGCGCTGCTTGAAAAGGAACTGGCGGCCCAGGACTACGAACCGCGCATGATCGCGATCGGCACCAACACCGATCCCTATCAACCGATCGAGCGCGAGCACAAGATCATGCGCGGGATCCTCGAAGTGCTGGAACGCACAGGCCATCCCGTCGGCATTGTCACCAAATCGGCGCTGGTGACGCGCGACATCGATATTCTGTCGCGGATGGCGAAACGCCACCTCGTCAAGGTCGCGATTTCGGTGACGACGCTGGATCCCGAGCTTGCGCGCATCATGGAGCCGCGGGCGCCGACGCCGCCGCGGCGGCTGGAGGCGCTGAAGCAGTTGTCGGCGGCCGGAATTCCGACCACCGTGATGGTCGCCCCCGTCATTCCCGCGCTGAATGATTCCGAGATCGAGCGAATCCTCGACGCGGCCGCGCATGCCGGCGCCAAGGAAGCGAGCTACGTGCTGTTGCGGCTGCCGCTCGAGGTACGCGATCTATTTCGCGAATGGCTGATGGCGAATTATCCCGACCGCTATCGCCACGTCTTCACCCTGATCCGCGATATGCGCGGCGGCCGCGATTACGACTCGCAATGGGGAACGCGGATGAAGGGCACGGGACCGATGGCCTGGATGATCGGCCGCAGGTTCGAGATCGCCTGCGAAAAACTCGGGCTCAACAAGCGGCGTTCGAAATTGACCGCCGACCATTTTGCGAAGCCGAAGCGCAGCGGGCAGCAATTGTCCCTGTTCTAAGGGAAGCGGAAGACAGAGAGGTAATATGAGTACGAAAATGCCGGCACCGGTTGCGCGGTTCACCGTCGTCACCCTTGGCGTCAGCGACATGCGCGCCGGCATCGCGTTCTATGAAGCGCTCGGCTTTGTGCGGAAGTATCGTGCCACCGGCGAGGCGGTTGCCTTCTTCGATACCGGCGGCACCGTGATCGGTCTGTTTCCCTGGGATCTGCTTGCGCAAGACGTGACGCTTCCGGAGAACCCGCGGCCGCGAGCCTTTCGCGGGGTGACGCTTGCCTGGAATTGCCGCAGCAATGAGGAAGTCGATCAGGTCATCGATTTTGCGATCTCAAAGGGTGCATCGCTGCTGAAGGTCGCGCACGAAACCGATTACGGCGGCTACTCCGGCTATTTTGCCGATCCCGATGGCCATCCTTGGGAGGTCGTGGTCGCGCCCAATATCGAGGTCGGCGCAGACAGGCGCGTTCACTTGCCGGATTAAATAGCGGTAATTGCGTCGAGTTCCTGGTTGCGCCGCGGGCTTGCGGTCAGCACGATCGCGCAAATGATTCGTGACAAGTCCGCCAAAAATCAGGCCAGGCTGCCCCAGGGCGTTATTGCGGTGGCGCCGCCGAGTTTTCGCCGCGAGCGCGCGTTGATCAAACGCGGCGTTTGGCCGGTGGCCGGCTGCGATGAGGCCGGGCGCGGCCCGCTGGCGGGTCCGGTGGTGGCCGCCGCGGTCGTGCTCGACCCGAAGCGGATCCCGAAGGGCATCGACGATTCCAAGCGGCTGACTGCCGAGCGGCGCGAGGAATTGTTCGAGGCGATCTGCGCGACGTCTTCGTTTGCGATAGCCTTCGCGTCAACGGCACGGATCGACCGCGATAATATCCTGCGCGCCTCGCTATGGGCGCTGGCGCGCGCCGTGGCTGCGCTGCCGGAGCCTCCAAGACATGTGTTCGTCGACGGCCGCGACCGGATCGACACGCGTTGCGACTGCGACGCGGTGATCGGCGGCGATGGCCTCGTGATGTCGATCGCGGCCGCATCGATCGTCGCCAAGGTGACGCGCGACCGCCTGATGTGCGCGCTGGCGCAGGATTGCCCCGGATATGGCTTCGAGTCCCACAAGGGCTACGCAGTACCGGAACATCTGGAGGCGCTGGCGAGGCTAGGACCGAGCGCGCATCACCGCCGCTTCTTTGCGCCCGTCGTCGCCGCGCGTGAGAAACATCGACCGTCGGCCGCTGAGCGCGACCTCTTCAACGTCGATACGTCCATCGACATTGAGGTATCGGCTTCGCTGTAACGCGATGGTTGCCTCTTAGGCCCACGCGCTCTATCAAACGTCTGGGACAGAATGGGGCTGGCTCACAGGGTTGGTCCCGCATTTCAGGCGTTTCATGCGTTTCACTTCCCTGATTATCGAGCTGATCCGCGCCCGCCCCCGGCTGGTGGTGTGGATCGTAGTGCTGTCTCAGGCAGCACTGTGGCTGCTCGTGCCGCTGATGTTCTATCGCGGGCCGCCCGGCGAGCTTGCGACCGTGCTCGCTTTTGGCCGGGAATATCAGGTCGGCACCGATCTCGGCCCGCCGCTGGCGTTCTGGCTCGCCGACATCGCGTTCCGCGCCGCGGGCAACCACATGTTCGGCGTCTATGTGCTGGCGCAGATTTGCTCGGTCACGACGTTCTGGATCCTTTATCATTTCGCGCGCACCATCGTCGGCGGACAACAGGCGGTGCTCGCGGTGTTGCTGACGATAACGATTGCCGCGTTCGGCTCGCCCGGCGCCGAATTCGGCCCGGCGGTGCTCGCGCGTCCGCTCTGGGCGTTGCTTCTGATGCATTCATGGCAACTGATCGGCCAGAACCGGCGCAACGTTTGGTTCGCATGGTCGATCGAAGCCGGCCTGTTGCTCTTGACCACCTCCGCAGGGATTGTCCTGTTGCTGCTGATCGCGGCATTTGCGGTCGCAACCGAGCGCAGGCGGCACACGCTGTTGTCGATCGATCCGTTGTTTGCGCTGCTCGTGATTGTCGTGTTGGCGTTGCCATATTTGATCTGGGTGATCCGCGCCGAGGCGTTGGGACTGCCGCCGCTGCCTGGGGTCGCTGATCTCGGTGCAAGGGCGTTGAACTGGGTTTGGTTGCTGGTGAGACTGGGGCTTGCGATGTCGGGAATGCTGCTGCTGGTGCTGCTCAATTCCGGCTGGTTCGGACGCAGGATGGAAGAAGCCCCGATCATCTATCGCCCGCCGGTCGAGCCCTTGGCGCGCGATTTCGTTTATTTCTTTGCGATTGCGCCCGCGCTTGCGGGAAGCCTGGTCTCTGGGCTGTTCGGCCTCGATCACGTGGTCGGCGGATCGGGTGTCGTGCTCTTGATGTCGGGGCTCGCCGCGATCGTCGCGACCGGCGATCTGATCCAATTGCGGCGCCAGCGCCTGTTGCGTTTGATTTGGGCGGCTGCGGTCCTGACACCCGCGCTTTCGGTGATCCTGACGACGTTGTTCGTGCCCTGGACCGGCAGCCGCGAGGTCGCGACTTCGCTGCCGGCAAGTTCGATCGCGCGCTTCTTCGGCGACAGCTTTGAGCGGCGCACCAATCAGCGGCTGGGCGCGGTCACCGGCGACGCGCAGCTTGCGAGTTTGGTCGCGCTGGATGCCGCCCGCCCGCATTTGTATCTCGAAGCAACTCCCGAGCGCACGCCGTGGCTGACCTTGGCGAGGTTCAACGAGACCGGCGGGGTCGTGGTCTGGCGCGCGTCCGACACCGCCGGAACGCCGCCGGCCGAAATCGCGCAGAAATTCCCGGGCCTGGTGCCGGAAGTACCGCGGGCGTTCGAATGGCTGGTGACCGGCCGTCAGCCCTTGCTGCGGATCGGCTGGGCGATCGTGCGGCCGAGGGGGCACTGACCTTCAATTGAGCGGTTGCGAAATTGGAGTGCGAGAGATGGATTTGAATCCGCCCGAAGGCTCGAAGGTCTGGATCGCAAGCGAAGGCGGCGATGCGACGATCGTCGTTCCGCCGGCAAGCGGCTTCGGACGCTATTTCGTCGGCTTCTTCCTGTTGTTCTGGCTCGGCATGTGGACAATCGGCTTCCGCGACGCCGCTACAAAGATCATGTCGGGAGCGACCAACAACGGCTTTCTCGTCTTTTGGCTCGGTGCCTGGACGCTAGGCGGAGCTATCGCAGTCTACACGCTCTATCGCGCGTTCCGTCCCTCGGTGCCGGAGACGCTGGGGCTGAAACGCAACAGTGTCGCCTATGATTCGGGCGTTGCGCCGCCACAGTTCAACTCATACTGGGGCTATCGGAGCCCGAAGGATAGCTGGAACGATGTTTTTCCCAAGCGGGTCCGGGTCGAACTGGGCCGAAGCCAGCTGCAATCGTTGCGCCTGCGGGAAACCGAATCCGGCAACCGCTTGACCGTCGATGTCGGCGCTCAGCGTGTCGAGATTGCGCCCACGGCCAGCGAGG
>Ga0210406_10008495_pt1 | contig 10270 bp, 8 predicted proteins | sample IncBWC30MmetaG_FD_155454 | JGI IMG/M metagenome (GOLD analysis project Ga0210406, IMG submission 155454) | Forest soil microbial communities from Barre Woods Harvard Forest LTER site, Petersham, Massachusetts, United States - Inc-BW-C-30-M | ecosystem: Environmental > Terrestrial > Soil >... | reverse complement strand
TGCGCCGAACAGACTGAAGTGATCGCGAAGGACAGTGATAGAAAGCAGAGACTTTTTGGAAGTCGCATGTCGACTCCTACCGGCGAGGTCGCACGACAGACTAATACAAACGCACATCAATCACCAAGAGTGGGCGACGGGATCGGCGTTAAGAGGCCCGATCCACACTATCGCCAAATGCGAACGGTAATGGTGGGGGCATTCAGCGGAGCTGCCAGCAGCATATTGGTTGACTACGAGATCGCTACTAACTCCGCGATCTTCACTTGCCATTCCTTCGGGCCGGAGTGATGCACCGAGTTGCCGTTCGCATCGACCGCAACGGTGACCGGCATGTCCTGCACTTCGAATTCGTAGATTGCTTCCATGCCGAGATCCTCGAAGCCCAGCACGCGAGACTTTTTGATAGCTTTGGAGACGAGGTACGCGGCGCCGCCCACTGCCATGAGATAAACCGCCTTGTGCTCGCGAATCGCCTCAATGGCCGCGGGCCCGCGCTCGGCCTTGCCGATCATACCCAGCAATCCAGTGTGCTCCAGCATCTGGCGGGTGAACTTGTCCATGCGAGTGGCGGTGGTGGGACCGGCGGGGCCCATGACTTCTTCCCGCACCGGATCGACCGGCCCAACGTAGTAGATGAATCGATTGGCGAAGTCTACGGGCAGCGCCTCGCCGCGATTGAGCATGTCGGTCATGCGCTTGTGTGCGGCATCGCGGCCCGTGAGCAGCTTGCCGTTGAGCAGCAGTACCTCGCCGGGTTTCCACGTCGCGACCTCTCCGCGGGTGATAGTGTCGAGATTTACGCGACGCGCACCTGAGGCCATGGGATCGTAGGTGAGTTGCGGCCAGTCATCCAGTGACGGCGGCTCCAACGCGACGGGGCCCGAGCCATCGAGCACAAAGTGAGCGTGGCGCGTAGCCGCGCAGTTGGGAATCATTGCGATGGGAAGGTTGGCCGCGTGCGTCGGGTAATCTTTCACTTTCACGTCGAGGACAGTCGTCAGTCCCCCCAAGCCTTGTGCGCCGATGCCGAGGGCGTTGATCTTCGTATAGAGCTCGATCCGTAATTCCTCGGCGCGATTCGACGGCCCGCGCGCGATCAGGTCTTGAATGTCAATGGGTTCCATCAAGGCTTCTTTCGCCAGCAGCATGGCTTTTTCGGAGGTGCCGCCGATGCCGATGCCCAGAATCCCCGGCGGGCACCAGCCCGCGCCCATGGTGGGAACGGTCTTGAGAACCCACTCCACGACCGAGTCGGATGGATTCAACATGACGAACTTCGACTTGGCCTCGGAGCCTCCGCCCTTTGCGGCGACGATGACTTCGACGGTGTCGCCGAGAACGATCTTCATATTCACAACAGCAGGCGTGTTGTCATTCGTGTTCTTGCGCGTGCCCGCAGGGTCGGCCAGTATGCTGGCACGTAGCTTGTTGTGCTCATGCAGGTAGGCGCGGCGGACGCCCGCATTGACCATGTCCTCGACACTCAGGGTCGCATCCCACTGCACATTCATGCCGACCTTGAGAAAGACGGTGACGATACCGGTGTCCTGGCAAATGGGGCGGTGGCCTTCGGCGCACATGCGCGAGTTGACGAGTATCTGAACGATGGCGTCGCGCGCCGCGGGTGACTGCTCTTTTTCGTAGGCGCGCGTCAGGGACTGAATGAAATCGACGGGGTGATAGTAGGAGATAAATTGCAGGGCGTCGGCAACGCTCTGAATCATGTCGTCTTGACGGATGACGGTCATGGCAGCCTCGTGAGCATCACAGGAAGTTCGCGTACCGAACAGCATACAAAATCACGCGTTGCGGTAACTAGAAAGTTTACTCCCCGCCGTCTTCCTCACGCCCGTACACGATACCTGCGGCGAACGGAACTTTGCCCCGGCTGTCCCCGTACTACGAGCATCAACTCTGGGGGAGGACACGGCGTGCGCCTGAGTATCGAGAAGGTCAGCAAAACATATCACAGCGGGATACGCGCCCTGCATAACTTCTCGCTGGACATTGGTCCCGGAGTGCTTGGGCTCCTCGGGCCCAACGGAGCCGGCAAAAGCACGCTGATGAGCATCCTTGCCACGATCACGCAGCCGAGTGGCGGGCGCGTGATCTGGCATGAAGGACTGGCCAGCTTCGATATTGTGCAACATCCCAATACCCTGCGCCGGGTGCTGGGGTATTTGCCGCAGGACTTCGGAGTCTATCCCAAGCTTACGGCGGTTGAATTTCTGGAGTACCTGGCTGCCGTGAAAGGCCTGCCCACAAAGCTGGCGAAGGCGCGGGTGCAGGAGTTGCTCGACGTGGTGAACTTGACGGAATCCCAGAAGCGGCCGCTGGGCGGGTTCTCCGGAGGCATGCGGCAACGAGTAGGAGTCGCGCAAGCGCTGCTCAACGACCCCAAGCTCCTGATCGTTGACGAGCCGACGGCGGGACTCGATCCCGAAGAGCGGGTGCGTTTCCGCAACATGATCTCGGAGCTGGCGGCCGACCGCGTCGTCATTCTTTCGACGCACATCGTGTCCGACGTGGAATCAACAGCCAACCAGATCGTGCTGGTCAACCACGGGGAACTGGTATCGCACACCAGTCCCGAGGACCTGCTGCTGGCGGTCGAGGGGCGGGTGTGGGAGTGCGTAGTGTCGGCGGCAGATTTCCCCACGTTCAAGAAGCATCACCGCGTGAGCGGCATCGTACGGCGCAGTGATGGCTTTCACCTGCGCGTGGTGTCCGAGCAGAAGCCGTGGGGGAACGCTCTGCTGCAGGCAGCGCAGTTGGAGGACGCCTATCTTTACTGCCTGAATGCGCCGGCCGAGGTGACGGCGTGAAGCCCTTCGCAGGCCGGCTCAACGTGATATGGCAGGTCGCCGTGGCCGATTATCGCGAGCGCGCCCGGCGCTACTCGTTCTGGGTGGCCATGGTCGTGTGCGCGTGGCTGTCCTACATGCAGATTCTCGACAAAGTGCAAGTCTCGCTGGGTGAGAACTACGGATACTTCAATTCAGCCTGGTCCACCGGCGCGCTTGTGGTTCTCGCCAACACCGTATTGACGCTCTTCGGGTTTTTCGTGGTGAAGAACACTCTCGAGCGCGACGCTGAGACACGCGTGGGCGTGCTGTTAGCGGCTGCTCCGATGAGCAGCGTCGAGTACCTGATGGGCAAGGCGCTCAGCAACTTCCTGACTTTGAGCTCGTTCGCGGCAGTCTTCCTGCTTGCCGCGCCCGTGCTGCAGAAGCATCGTGGCCCGGAATATCCTATCCAGCCGCTGATAATCCTCGGGCAGTTCCTGCCAATGGCTCTGCCGACGTTGGCCTTCGTCGCGGCATTGGCAGTGTTGTGGGAGTGCGTCCCGCTGCTGAAGCGCGGATTCGGCAACATAGCGTACATCATCGCCTGGATGTTTACCCTGACGGTTGTCGGCATCCGGCAAGTCCACAGCCTTGACCTGCTGGGACTGGTGGCATTCATGGAAAGCGGACATGCCGCGGCACGCGCACAAGGCATCGCCGGGGTACGAGACTTCGAATTGAACATCGGACACACGGCGTCAGAACACACGGGACGCTTCCTGTGGAACGGAATTCGGTGGAGCCTCGCGACCGTGCTGGAACGTGCCGAGTGGCTGGTGCTGGCGGTGGTTGTGGCTGCTGCAGGCGTGTTCTTCTTCAAGCGTTTCGATCCGGACTACTCCGGCGCGCTCGCGAGAAGTGCGTGGCAGGGTTTTATGGGCCGTTTTCGGCGCACGCCAGCCGGGGCCCAGCCCGAAAGCAAGTGGGCATCCGCCGCCTTGCCGCGCTCTCTCGTCGATGGCTATTCGCAGCTTGCTGGTTACACCCAGCAGTTTCAGTTTGTGAGCATGGTCCGGGCAGAGCTGCGGCTGATGCTTCGCAGCGTACCCTTGCCCGTGTTCGGAGTGATGGCGCTCATCAACTTCATCGCTCTGGTCGCGCCCAAGCAGGAACACGTGAACGTTCTGCCGCTGGTCTGGTTTGCGCCCGTACTGCTGTGGTCGCAGATGGGCACTCGCGAGCGTCGCGAGAACACCGCAGCCATGCTGTTTTCCGCGCCGCATTCCTTCCTGCGGCAGTTGCCTGCGCTTTGGACGGCGGGAGCACTGGTGACCTTGCTTTCGGCAATCGGCATGGTCGGCAGGGCATGGATGCAACACGATTCTCACATGCTGGACACCTGCATCGCCGGAGCGATATTCATCCCGTCGTTGGCCCTGGCTTGCGGCGTGTGGTCGAATACGCCTCGGCTCTTCGAGGTGCTCTACGTCACGTGGTGGTACGTCGCCGTGAACGGCGCGCCCTTCGCGGATTTTGTCGGCATGACGCCCCAGTCCTCGCCCCTAACTTACATCCTGCTGGGGGCGGTGCTGTTCGCCCCCGCCATGATGCGTCGTTGGTGGGACGTGGAGCGTGGTCCCGCGCAACGGGTGCTGGCGTTTCGGCAGCGCGCGTAGATGTGATCGCCAAGCGTGCCTGAGCCGAGCCGGTCACGGTATCCTACTTCTATGGAAGCCCAGCCCCTGGATTCAGCGGAAACAGCCTCTTTCGATGTGGTGGTCATCGGCGCCGGGCCCACCGGCCTGGCCTGCGGCATCGACGCCAAGCGTGCCGGATTCAAGGTAACTAATATCGATAAAGGATGCCTGGTCAACTCGCTCTACAACTATCCCAGCAACATGACATTCTTCACGACGCCGGAACTGCTGGAGATCGGCGATATTCCGTTTGCCAGTCCCAACCAGAAACCCACGCGTCAGGAGGCCTTGGAGTACTACCGCAAGGTCGCCGAGCACTATCGGCTCGATGTCCGCCAGTATGAGCCGCTGCAGAAGATCGAAGGCAGCGACAACAATTTCCTCGTGCACACCTTTGACCTGCACGGCCACAACCGCGTTTACCGGGCGCGCAAGCTGATCCTGGCGACCGGCTACTACGACCGCCCGAACTATATGAATGTCCCCGGAGAGGACCTGCCAAAGGTGCTGCACTACTATCGCGAGCCGCACCCCTTCTTCGGCCTCGACGTCTTGATCGTCGGAGGAAAAAACTCAGCGGCCATTGCTGCGCTGGAACTCTGGCGCCACGGCGCAAGGGTAACGATGGTGCACCGGCGCGAGGGGATCGGGAGCTCGGTGAAATATTGGATCAAGCCGGATATCGAGAACCGGATCAAAGCTGGACAGGTGAAGGCTTACTTCAACAGCACCGTAAAGGAAATTGCTCCCGATCATGTACTGCTGACGACACCCGAAGGCGAAGTGACGCTGGCCAACGATTGGGTCTTTGCCATGACGGGCTATCATCCCGATTATGAGTTTCTCCGCGGGCTGGGAATTCAAATTCGTGGCGACGCCGACAAGAAGCCGGTAGTTAACTCAAAGACCTTGGCGAGCAATGTACCGGGCATCTATCTGGCCGGCGTGCTGATTGCAGGGATGCGGACCGGCGAAATCTTCATCGAGAACGGACGCTTTCACGGGCAGGCAATCGCAGCGGACCTGAAAGACAAGTTAGCGCCGGAAGCTGTTGCCACTGCGTCGGCATAGCACCGGGTCGACCAGGTCGGACTCTGCCACTCGCTTCCACACACGCTCGCCAGGTCTCTGATAAACTCTTGCGCGGGGTGAGGCACGGACGCTTTGACCCAGGAATCCGTCGGCTTCACGAAATAGAAAAATTCAGTACCGGCGATTTGGCGTCACCGACGCAGTTCGCCGTGGAGGATGGCAATGGCTACTGCTACCAGCATCGCAGCAATGCACAGCCGCGTCGAGGAGTTCATTCAAAAGCCGCGGCAGATGTTCATCAACAACCAATTCGTGAATTCGGCGTCGGGCAAAACGTTTCCGACCTATAACCCGGCGACTGGAGAAGTGCTGGCGAAGGTCGCGGAAGGCGACCGCGAGGATATCGATCGGGCGGTGAAGGCCGCACGCAAGGCCTTTGGGGACCCCCTGTGGGCCGACATGCCGGCGTCGCAGCGTGGCCGCCTCATCTGGAAACTCGCGGACCTGCTCGAAGAACATCTCGAAGAGTTCGCCCAGCTGGAGAGTCTCGACAACGGCAAGCCGCTTGCCGTGGCCCGCGTGGCCGATGTGCCGTTGGCGGTCGACCTGTTCCGCTACATGGCGGGGTGGGCGACCAAGATCGAAGGCAACACTATTCCCATTTCTGCCGGCACCAAGCGCACACAGTACTTCGCTTACACACGCCGCGAACCGGTGGGCGTGGTCGGGCAGATCATCCCGTGGAATTTCCCGCTGCTGATGGCGGCATGGAAGCTGGGCCCTGCGTTGGCGACGGGATGCACCGTGGTGCTGAAGCCCGCGGAGCAGACTCCGCTGTCGGCACTGCTATTGGCCGAGATGATTGCAGAAGCTGGGTTCCCGGAGGGCGTAGTCAACGTGGTTCCGGGATACGGCGAGACTGCGGGCGCCGCGCTCGCCGCGCATCCCGACGTCGACAAGGTCGCCTTCACCGGTTCCACAGAAGTCGGCAAACTGATCCTGCAGGCTGCCTCGGGCAATCTGAAGAAGGTGTCGCTGGAGCTTGGTGGCAAGTCGCCGAACATCGTTTTCGCCGATGCCAACATGCGGGCGACCGTTCCCGGCGCCGCCAGCGCGATCTTCTTCAATCACGGACAGTGCTGCTGCGCCGGTTCACGGCTCTACGTCGAGAAAGACATGTTCGACCAGGTGGTCGAGGGTGTCGCCGACCAGGCCAAGAAGATCAAGGTCGGCCCGGGATTTGAAGCCGACACGAGCATGGGACCGCTGGTTTCTGCCGAACAGTTCAGCCGTGTATGTGGCTATCTCGAGTCCGGACTCAATGAGGGCGCAGAAGCCGTCGTTGGCGGAAAGAAGAAAGATGGTCCGGGATATTTCGTTGAGCCGACCGTGATGGTGAAGACCAACCCGAACATGAAGGTCGTCCGCGAGGAAATCTTCGGGCCGGTGGTGGTAGCTTCGCCCTTCAGCGATATTGACCAGATCGTGACCGAAGCCAACAACAGCGAGTACGGGCTGGCTGCCGGTGTCTGGACCAACGACATCAGCAAAGCCCATCGGGTGGCCAACAAGCTGCGCGCGGGAACCGTCTGGATCAACTGCTACAACGTGTTTGATGCGGCGCTTCCGTTCGGTGGCTACAAGCAATCGGGTTGGGGCCGCGAGATGGGCCACGAGGTACTGGAGCTGTACACCGAAGTGAAGTCGGTTTGCGTGGCGATCTAACAGGAGTGCGGTACTGCTGCTCGCGCCGATGCGCGATCCCGCAATACCGCATTTTCTTCTCTATTCCTGCCTAGCCACGGCTCACGGTCATTGCCGTTGCCTTCTGCATTCCCGTCCGGGCAGCGGCAACCGTGGGGATGACGGCGCTACGATCCGCAGCCTCGGCTGCGCGGGGCTCCCATTCGACCTCAGCCACTGGCTACGCTCGACGAATGACGGCGGCTCGTACGTCATGCCCTGGGCCAGGCGCTGGTCTTCGCCTTTCGACGTAAGAAACAGCAGAGGACGCCCACCATGCGCACCAGGCGGGTGGAACGCATCGAGGGTAGGGAAGTCGAGCAAGGTGCTCGCCAAGGTATCGCCGCATCCGGGCAACGGCTTCGCCGCGCACGATGTGATCGGCATCGAGCATGTTCTCCACACCTTGAATCCCGGCCACGCGCCGCAGCGGGCCCGCAATGCGAAGAAAGGGCAGGACCGAGATCCTGCCCCGCAAGCTTGGCGTGGCGGCTATTGTTCAGGCGTCGCAGTGGTGCTGTTCGCCATTTTCTGCAGGTGCTCGGTGATGCGATTGATCTCCTGTGTGCGCATCTGCTCGGCTTTTGCTTGCTGCTCCGAGGTCAGCACCTGGGTGTAGATCTGGTGCTGCACCGCCTCACGCTGCACGATCATCGCGGCCTGCAGTTGCGCCTGTTGATTGGCGAGAATCTGGATCTTCGCCGCATCGAATGCACCATTGGCGGTCGCGGCTAGCAGGGCCTGGCGATTTTGCGCCATCTGCTGCATGACGGTCTTCATACTGGCATGGCTCGCCTGCATGATCGTCTTGACTTGTGCTTTCTGCGCATCGGTCAGGTTCAGCTCGCGTCCCAGGAACGCCATGCCGTGTCCGGGTCCTTCCCAACCCTGATGACCCATTCCTTCCGGTCCCGTTCCCTGGGCGTAGGCGGCCATGGAGGCGCCACACAGCAACAGCGCCATTACGCTTGCAACTACCATCAGCTTCGTCTTCATACTTTCAACTCCTCTTGATATCGACAGGTCGTTCTGTCACTCGTAGGAACACAAGCCGCATGGCTTAGACGGTAAAGTCTGGTGACGCATCGTAAAGACTTGTAGTACTCCGCGAATCGCAACGCTTCGGAGTCCACAAGTATTCGCATTCACCGGCGCAGGGCTGTTTGTTCTCTGTTCTTAGTTCCGGTTCCGCGTCGAAAAAGTTCCCAAGTCTCACGCCTTGAAGATTCCTCCAGCAGCCAGGATGGGGGCCTGTAGTAAGCCAGAAGGTGGCCCTGTGTGGATCACGAGGATAACTACGCCGCGATACTGTCTTGGCTCAGCGTGAACTGGAGAAGCGACGTTCTCCGTTAGTGCAAAGATTCCGCCCCTTCGGGACGGGGATTTTCTGAGGCATAGGGGGTCTATCGTCCGATGACTCTGGTGCTGCGCGGTGCCAACCGCGCGAGAGTCATGAGCCGCAGTGGTCACTTCAAGACCGGACCATTTTCCGTTTTCTGCCGGTCGTCGCGTTTTCCAGCGACAAATTCGGCGCCAGGATCGCTGCAGAGCGACGATCGCCAACTCGGTGGACCTGGAGCATCCCCCGGTGGGTCCTGCTTTGGGATGACCACCGAGCGAGAAGCTCTCGCGCGGTCGGCCATCGGCTTGATGAGCCCCGCCAGATTATCCCTCAGCATGGTTGCGTCCCCGCAGCGCCCGCTTCTGTTTCACCTGGCGCAGTCATTGTACCGGCAGAGCCGGGACGTGCAAACAGCGAGGGCGTTGCCTGCTGCCGACGAAGTTGCCGTTGCCGGCGAGCTTCTTCCAACTTACGATCACGCGCCGCATGAATCTCTGCCTGCCGTCCTGCCAGCATATCCTGCGGTGTCACATACCCGATCGCGCTGTGCAGACGCACCGTGTTGTAGCGATCCACGTAGCTCTGAATCAAGCGGCGTGCATCTTCCAACGTCAGCGGCGTGAGCGGCCGAATGCATTCGGTTTTTAGCGATTTGTGCCATCGTTCCAATTTTCCGTTCGACTGCGGGTAGAACGGAGAGGTGCGCACGTGGGTCATCCCGGAGATGCGAATGAACTCCTTGAAGTCCCGGGCGATGAACTGCGGTCCATTGTCTGAGATGATCCTGGGTTTCGCGTCCGGGTACTTCTCTTTGGCTCGTTCCAGAATCATTTCGATCTCTGCTTCCTTCATCGATTCCCGCAGATCCCAATGCACAATCGACCGGCTATATCCGTCCAACACACTGCACAGGTAGTAGAACGTGCCCGACAGGTTGATATAGGAAACATCGATGTGCCAATGCTGGTGCGGCTGCGGCGGCTGTTCAAACCCCGTCCCTTTCCGCGAGGGTTTGCCCTTCCATCGCGACAACAAACCGGCTTGCTGCAACACTCGCCATACGCTCGCCGGACTCACCGCGACCACCTCCGCATCCAGCATCATGAACGTCAATCGTCGATACCCTTCCAGCGGATTCTTCAGATAGAAGCCGATGATCGCTTCCTTCTCCCACGCCTCCAGCCAGAAATCCCGGGGAATCCAACCGTTGTGTTCATTCACTCGCCCGTAGCGCTGGCGCCAGTCGTAGAACTTGCTGACCCCAATGCCCAGCCACTGCGGGAATCGCCCGACGCTGATCTCAGTCTTCTCCGACCAGCGTCGGACAAAATCCACCACCTGATCCCGCACATCATGCGGCACCCAACTCTTGGTCAAAGCTCCCCAAGACTTTTTTTTAGCGCGATGTGCTCGGCCATCAGTTCGGCCAGGACCTCATCCTTGGTCTGGACCTTCTTCTCCAAGAACTCGATCCGCTTCTGCTTCTCCTCGATCTGCCGGGCGGGACGTTCCTTCGCCTGGAAGGCGGATGCTCCGTTCTCAAAGAACTCCTTCTGCCAGCGATAAAAAACGGTGGGTTGCAGCCCCAGTTCTTCACACAGATCAGAAACCGGGACCTTGTCTAAGAGGTGTCGCCTCAAGATGGCTACTTTCTCATCTGCCGTGTA
>Ga0210406_10008493_pt1 | contig 10270 bp, 12 predicted proteins | sample IncBWC30MmetaG_FD_155454 | JGI IMG/M metagenome (GOLD analysis project Ga0210406, IMG submission 155454) | Forest soil microbial communities from Barre Woods Harvard Forest LTER site, Petersham, Massachusetts, United States - Inc-BW-C-30-M | ecosystem: Environmental > Terrestrial > Soil >... | reverse complement strand
CGGCCGGCAAATCCACGACCGGAACGCCTTCATAATGCCGAAACGGATTGGGCATATTGGCCCAATCGAGATAGTGCTGAGTTCGTCGCAGCGACTCTGCACTGTGCTTCGTCAATTCATGATATTCGAGCCAAGTCATGTAGCGTGAATCCTGAGATCACCATACGGGCAAACCAGACATTTGGGTAATCGTTGATTTCAATTGTCAGCTAAAAGGGCGTATCAAAGAATGGTTGCCGAACATGCCCGACTATAGCGTTGATCAGGAGTTAGTGTAGTTCGGGGAGGGCCCACTCATCTTCCTAGAACCCCGTTTCTGGCCAGTGACGGGTACGATTAGGCGAGTGAAAGGAAATCGGTAAACACAGGCGCGTTTGTGAGGACTAATTCTGGCTTCCCGGCAAAGTTCAATGAGTGCATTGGCCTGTTGGCACGATTACTTCCGGCTTGCCTGTGACTCGGGAACTGCTTGCGGCGTTGCCGTAGCGCAATCCGATTCAGTCGATAGGTAGATCATGAGCCGATCTTCTTGCCAATTCTCCTGATCTCGCTTCGAAGCCATGCATGCGCGGCATCCGTATTGACTCGCGGATGCCAGATCATCAGGTACTTGAAGCCGGTTATCTCTTCCGGCGCCTTCTGCACCTTGATTTTGCGATTTTCGGCCTCCAGTCCTGCGAATCGCCGGGGTGCGGTAAGAATCAGTTTGGTTCCAGGAATACACCGCGTAGCCGCTCCGAAATATGGCAGGGTAATCATGGTACGACGGCGATGACCGTACGCTGCGAGACGCTTCTCCGGTATATGTTGCGAGCCTTCGACGATATCGACGCCAATGTGTTCGGCCGCGAGATATTGTTTGAGAGTGAGTTGGCGCTGGTCGGGAGCATCCGCTGCCACAATACAGACGAGTTCTTCCTCGTAAATGACCTCGGTCAGTAAAGGTGAGGGCACATGGCCTTCATCCCCAATCAAAGCAAGATCGAGCCGACCGTGACTCAGGTCCTCGAAGACATCTCCTCTCCAACTTGCGAAGGTGAAGCGAACCTCTCGCGCCACCGGGAGAACCTCGCGACAGAGAACGGGTGCGATGATCGAGGTCGCATTGTCTGTCGCCGCAATCCGGAAGGAACAATGTTCTGTCACGGGGTCGAATGTCGAACCCGAGATGAGCCGGTCCAATTTCGGCAGCATGATCTCGAGCTCTTGAAGAACACGTTCCCCTTGCGGCGTTGGTTCATAACCCTTTGCCGTCCGCACCAGCAGATCATCGTGAAACGTATCCCGCATTCGCTGCAATGCGCGGCTCACCGAGGGCTGGCTCAGTAGCAGCCGCTTGGCGGCACGCGATACATTTCGCTCTTCGGCAAGTACCGAGAACACAACAAGGAGATTTAAGTCGGCCTGACGTAGTTGCGTTACACGCATAATGAATATTAGCACTATACATTGGACGTATAGCGCTGTCAGGTTCAATCTCTTTTTAGCCACGGACTTCAAGTTCGAAGAAGCCGCCAAAAGGAGAACCAACAGATGACGCGGCCAAGTGCGTCCTTCGCGGGCCGCTATGGATTGGCTTTCGCTTCGGTCGCCGGCGCTCTGTTGCTGGAGCTTCTGTTTCACCGCTTCAATCTGCCTCATCCGTTTGCTGCATTTGCACTGTCCGCAATCGCGATCACGTTTTGGTACGGCGGCACGAAGCCCGGTATTGTGGCAGTTTTGCTTTCCTCGCTGATCCGCGGATTCATATTCGAGGGCGAAACCAGCAGCCTCTCCCGCGTTCTTTATGAGCTGGTGTTCCTGGCTTTTGCAATACTCATGGTCTGGGTAAGACGGGGAAAGGAGGCTCTAGAGGTTGCGATCGCAGACCGAACTGCAGAGCTGACGGCAGCCAATGAGGCCCTACACAGGAGGAGAGAGCAGCTCGATGGATTGTTTGAGCTATCGCCCGACGCGGTAATCCTGACCGACGATGACTTTCACGTGTTGCGGGTCAACAAGGAGTTCACGCGAGTCTTCGTGTACACAGCGGAAGAGGTTGCGGGACAGTGGCTTCCGGAATTAATAGTGCCCGAGGAGTTACGCGCTGAAGGTCTCAAGAACCGAGACGCGCTCGTTTCTGGGAAAAGAGTTGAATTGGAGAGCATTCGACAACGCAAAGGCGGTGTTCGCTTTGACGTTTCCGTAGTGGGCAAAGGTATTTCGCTTGGCTTGGAGCAGGTAGGTATCTACCTCATTTATCGAGACATTACCGAGCGCAAGAAAGCAGAAAGAGAACTCCGACGGAGTGAGGGTTATTTAGCCGAAGCACAGAAATTGACCCACACAGGCAGTTGGGCGGCGCAGGTCTCTCAGAAAGAAAACGTCTATTGGTCAAACGTCTATTGGTCAAAAGAGATGTACTGGATCTTCGGCCTCGATCCTGGACCCACGCCACCATCCCCCACGGAGTTCGCCCGGCGGCTGCACCCGGAGTACGCGCCGTATCACCCACGTGTGGTCGAGCGAGCCATTCGGGAGGGGACTGACTTTGAGATCGACTATCGGCTTCTTCTGCCAGATGGCGCGGCCAAGTACATTCATGTGGTCGGACACCCGGTAGTGAATGCGTCCGGTGATGTCACTGAATTATTCGGTACGGCGATGGATGTCACCGAGCAGCACGAAGCGAGAACGGCTCTGGAGAGTGCCTTTGAGCAAATAAAGGCGGAGCGAACAGAGCTTCGGCGGATGACCGACGCCGTCGCCGCTTTCATTTACGTGTTGGGCCCGGATGGGACAGCCCTTTATGCAAATCAGGCAGTTCTCGATTACACCGGTCTCACTTTGGAGGACGTGCAGAGAGAAGACCAGCGCGCACGGGTCTTCCACCCTGAGGATTTGGAAAGGCTGCGTGAGGAGCGTCAGGAGGCGTTCGCGCGCGGTAAGCCTTTTGAACTTGAGCAACGAGTGCTTGGAAAAGACGGTAACTATCGCTGGTTTCTTGTCCGCTTCAATCCTCTTCGCGACGATCACGGGAACATTATTCGCTGGTATGCGACTGGGACGGATATTGAGGATCGCAAGCGAGTCGAGGAAAGCATGCGTGACGAAAACCTTGCGCTGAGGGAGCAAATCGATCAGGCATTCATGTTTGAGGAAATTGTGGGCGCGTCACCGGCGCTGCAAACCGTGCTCTCCAGCATTGTGAAAGTGGCCCCCACCGATTCCACGGTGCTGATCACGGGCGAAACCGGCACAGGAAAAGAACTGATTGCTCGCGCCATCCACAAGCACTCGCGACGTTCCGGCCAGGCGTTCATCAGCGTAAACTGCGCGTCGATTCCTTCCTCCTTGATTGCGTCGGAGCTGTTTGGCCATGAGAAAGGCGCTTTCACTGGCGCGGTGCAGCGTCGCCAGGGCCGCTTTGAAATGGCGCACTCGGGTACGATCTTTCTAGACGAGGTCGGCGAGCTTCCCGCAGAGACCCAGATTGCCTTGCTGCGAGTACTCCAGGAGCGGCAGTTCGAACGAGTGGGAGGTAACCGAATTATTCCCACCGACGTTCGCGTCATAGCCGCAACCAACCGTGATTTAACGGAAGCCATTGCCGCGGGAACGTTTCGAGCCGACTTATATTACCGGCTGAACGTTTTCCCGATTGAGGTGCCTCCTCTCCGCAAACGGAAGGAGGATATTCCGATGTTGGTCGAGTACTTCGTAAAACGGTACGCGGAGAAGATGGGGAAACAAATTCGCAAAATCGACAGGAACACGCTGGAACAGTGCCAGTCGTATCCTTGGCCGGGAAATATCCGTGAGCTGCAAAACATCGTTGAGAGATCGGTGATCCTGAGCAGCGGCGACACTTTTTGGATCGAAAAGGCTTGGCTGGCCAACCAGGAGGCAACTCGGCAAGAGTTGCCAGGTCCTTTGCCAGACACTCTCCAGAATCAAGAGAGAAAAATCATTGAGACGGCCTTAGCCAAAAGCAAAGGGAAAGTCTCCGGCCCACAAGGTGCGGCAGCGAAACTCGGAATTCCCCGATCGACGCTGGAAACGAAAATTAAGCAGCTGGGGATCAAGAAACACAGGTTTATCTCTCAGCAGTAGTAGGTGCCTCCCTCAATTGCCGGAAATCCGACACTTGTCTGATTTCCGCCATCCTATTTCTCCTCTAAGCCTTTCGTTTCAGTGCTTTGCATGTGGCCTCTGTGTTGCACCTTCCTCAACCGAGAGCCGCGACGGCAGCAATGCAGCATCGCCACGGCTTACTGGGCCAAACAACATAACCATGACCTTGAGGATCGAGCGATCGGTGCGGCAGGGAATCACGGTTTTTGCCTTAAGTGGGCGCATGACCGCGGAGGAGGTGGCGGAGTTGAAGGCGCTCTTTGATGCGGACTACAGAACCATCGTTTTGGACTTACGAGACGTGAGGCTGGCAGATCGCGACGCAGTGAAGTTTCTAAGAGAATGCGAGGCGCATGGGATGAAGCTGGAGAACTGTCCGGAGTACGTCCGCGAGTGGATGGACAGGGAAACAAATTAAGGGAGCCAGCATTTGACGGCTCCTGTTCGAGAGAGGTCTATCGTAGTGATGAGCACATTTGTTTCGGAGCAGAGCGATGCCTCAGCGGTCAACGATCTTCGAGCGTGGAGCGAAAAGCAGTTGATTGCAGCCGCCAAGGGTGGGCGAAGAGCTCCCTTCGGGGAGCTTTGCGAACGTCATGACAAAAAAGTCTTCGGTGTCATCCATCGGATTATGCGAAACCGCGAAGACGCGGAAGACGCATTGCAAGATTGTCTTCTGAATGCTTTCGTCCATCTCAAGGATTTTGATGGAAGATCCAGTTTTTCAACTTGGCTCACGCGGATTGCTATCAACTCGGCACTTATGATTCTCCGAAAGAGACGAGTCTCGGCTGAGATTGCCGTTGAGGATACCAATGGTTTTGGCATGGATGGTCTGGATTGCCAAATAGCGGATCGTGCGCCGGATCCAGAGAGGCGCTACGCGCTGGAAGAGGAAGAAAGAATTCTGAAGCAAGCGATCCAGAGCCTGCGACCCGCTCTCCGAGAAGCTGTCAAGATTCAGAGACTGGAAGAACGCTCGATACTGGAAACCGCAGAAATCATGGGAATCTCGGTGTCCGCGGCCAAAGGACGCCTATTCCACGCCAAAGTTGCGTTGCGAAAGTCGTCCACGTTGAGACTCATCTGTGGGGCTCGATCGGCCGACGAGACGTGCGCTTTGTCAGATGCGTGCCAGCGATGAGGAATAAGGGTATCTCGGTCGGAAAAAATAAAGAACGCCCCGAGAACCGGGAACGATCAACTAGGGGGGAATCGAGTATGTCTCAGAACGGCAACAAAAACCCGAATCAACCTGTGGGGGCTTTCCCAGCAGATTTCTCGCGCGAGGAGCAAATCAGGCGCCGAGCCTACGAACTCTATGTCGAGCGCGGTGGGCAAAGCGGTCACGAGATGGATGACTGGCTTCGGGCCGAACGAGAGTTGGAGCACATAGCCCTTTATATCCACCTTCAAAAAAGCGAAGAGCCGGGAGGGTGAGGTCACGCAATTTGAAAGCTTCTCGACAAGAAACGCCGACGGAGTCGCTCCGCAAGAAAGCGGGAGGAGAAGGTGAACATGTTCTTGAAATGCAAATTGCGGATGTTTCGCGCGAAAATCGCGCTGCATCGAATGCCCTTGCTGCAAAGTGCCGGCAGCTCCAATTGTGCAGGCAACCTGAGTAAAGAGGTATCTCAATGACAGCAACAATCAAGGCGGCAATTTTCCCTTCTCCGCAAGTCGAGACCAAATTCGATTCAAATCCGATGCACTTCCTCAATGAAGACTTGGCGTCCGTGCCAGTTTCTGGCATCCCGGAAGAGTTTCGTAAGCTATCGCATTACTTGCCGGTGATCGTGCTCGTTCCAAAATCGGCTGTTCATGATAAGACGACCCAGAAAAAGCAGGGACCCAATAAGTCCTTCACTGGCCCCATCGATACCAGCGATGTCTGCTTACGGATGGATGCAGCGAAGGCCTGGTTGAGAAATCCCGACGCCTCCGACACGTTTGAGTTTGGAGGAGTGAAAGGATGTTTTTCAACGATGGAAATTCATCGCAATGGTCGGCCCGTTATCCTCACATGTAAGGAATTCAAAACTCTCGAGTATCTGATCAAAAACCCGCGGCGAGTGATCTCACGGGACGAGCTACTGAATGAAGTGTGGGGATACGAGAACTATCCTTGTACAAGGACTGTCGACAACCACATTTTGAGGTTGCGGAAGAAACTTGAAACAGAGCCTGCCCATCCCATGCACTTTCATACGGTCCGTAACTCTGGTTACAAGTTCCTGCCCTAAGTCTACACATTCAATTTTGCACGTCGAGAAGCTAAAGAGATGAATGACATAGCCAAAGCCTATCTATTCTTGATTCAAGAAGGATTTAGCACGGGGCAGCCGTTGTGGTAGATGGCGGTACGGTCCTGGTTTAGCGCCGCAGTAATTCCGCCCTTAGAGGAAGAGGACCATGCATTCTAGTAGACGAATCAGAACGCTGACACAGACGGCGCTGGTGACAGCCGCCCTGACTCCCGGAATGATCGCGGCACCTCGTACGTTCGCACAGACTTCGCGGAGCGACAACCCCGATTGGCCATTACGGTCGTCTGACATCCATTGGCCCGCGGGACACACGCCGGCAGACGCGGACCTGTTCGCTCATAACGAGTTGCTGATTGATGCATCCTGTTTGATTGTCTGGCAGCATCTCGTTCAAGCGCAGAGTTGGCCCGAGTGGTACCCGAACTCACATAACGTGAATCTGCTGAACAGTCCCGATGGCAGGCTGCACCATGACACACAATTCTCATGGGATACGTTCGGCGTGCACATCGATAGCCATGTGCATGAGTTTGTTTTGGGCACCCGCATCGGCTGGTTCGGTCGGGGAACAGGTATGGATGCTTACCATACTTTTCTCCTGGTCAAAGCACCAGCGGGTTGCCGTGTCGTTACCGAGGAGGTCGTGAGAGGGACGGGAGCAGTGGAGTTCCGCAAGAATGATCCTAACGCGATGCATCGGGGTCATGACCTGTGGTTATCGTCGCTAAAGCACGTTTCGGAGAAGGAGCAGACTCCTTTTCCCAAAAAGATCTCCGCGGAATCCGGAACCACGCACAAGGAAAGGCTGTCCCAATCCCCCGGCGAGACGAAACCCAAGCTGCTCGTTCTTGAGAAAGACGAAGGCGAACACCGCGTACGACGGCCACGCGAGGTGCCCATGACGTAGCAGGAGTCCAATCGGCTCTGAAGCAATCCAGTAACGCAATCCGCGATGCATTAGAGCAATAACCTCTACACGGGGGCAGCAGCAAAACTCGATGTTGCTGCCCCACTTACAGAAAACGAGATACGAACGGGCAATGACACACGAGACAGAAAACGAATAGGAGAAGCAGAATCCATGTCAAGGACAGCAATCATTACTGGAGCATCCCGCGGCATTGGCGCAGCAGTTGCCGAGCGGTTATCAAAGGACGGTTTTTCCGTAGTTGTGAACTATGCAGGCAGCGAAGCAGAAGCTTCTGCACTCGTCAACAAGATTACGTCGGCGGGGGGACACGGGATCACCGCGAAAGCTGACGTCAGCAAGGCGGACGAGGTTTCGCGGATGTTCGAAGTCGCGGAAAGGGAATTCGGAGGAGTCGACGTCCTGGTCAACAATGCCGGCATCATGCTGCTGTCGAGCGTGGCGACGACGGATGATACGGTCTTCGACCGGCAAATTGCCGTCAATCTGAAGGGAACATTCAACGGACTCCGGGAGGCGGCCAAACGCCTCCGCAAGGATGGGCGGATCATCAACTTCTCCACGAGCGTTGTCGGACTCAAGCTCGAAACCTACGGCGTTTACGCCGCGACGAAAGCAGCTGTCGAGGCACTGACAGGGATCCTTTCGAAAGAGCTGCACGGGCGGTCGATTACGGTAAACGCCATAGCGCCGGGGCCTACCGCCACGGATCTGTTCCTCCACGGAAAATCGCAGGAACTCATCGACCGGATGGCGAAGATGAATCCGCTTGAGCGCCTCGGCACGCCTCAGGACATTGCGGCAGCAGTCTCTTTCCTGGCCGGCCCGGACGGGGGTTGGATCAACGGCCAGGTGCTTCGCGCAAATGGCGGAATGATCTAAATCAGGGTCCTTCTGCTCCAAGTCTTTCTTCAAAAAAGCAAACCATTACTCGAAAGGATAAGAACTATGAAGAAGGTGATTGTCGTTACGGGAGCTTCCAGCGGTTTCGGTGCGCTTGCGGCACGGGCACTCGCTAAAGCGGGGCACGTCGTGTACGCAAGCATGCGTGACACCGCCGGTCGCAATCAGGGGCAGGTGCAAGAGGCCGCGAAGTTTGCGGCCGACAACAAAGCGGACCTGCGCACGGTCGAACTGGATGTTTTATCGGATATGTCAGCGAATGCCGCGGTCAAGAAGATCATCGATGATAACGGGCGTTTGGATGTGGTGGTGCACAACGCGGGCCACATGGTGTTCGGCCCGCTCGAAGCGTTCACCCCGGAACAGCTCGCCGAACTCTATGACGTGAACGTTTTAAGCACGCAGCGCGTCAACCGTGCCGCTCTGCCGCAGTTGCGAAAGCAAAAGCAGGGGTTGGTGGTCTGGGTATCGAGCAGCAGCTCGGCCGGCGGTACTCCTCCCTACCTCGCACCTTATTTTGCAGCGAAAGCCGGGATGGATGCTCTGGCGGTCGTGTCCGCGCGTGAACTCACCCGCTGGGGCATCGAGACTTCGATTATCGTTCCTGGCGCGTTCACAGGAGGAACAAACCATTTCGCTCACTCCGGCAGGCCTGCCGATACTCAGCGTGTCGCTGAGTATGACAACGGACCGTACAAAAACTTCGCGGATGATGTGATGAAGGGCTTTGCCTCGATTGTTCCGCCGGACGCGGATGTCGCTGCGGTCGGGGAAGCGATCGTGAAGATTGTGGATGCTCCGTTCGGCAAACGGCCTTTCCGTGTGCACGTCGATCCCACACAGGATGGAGCCGAGGTCGTAAACATGGTGTGCGACCGGGTTCGTGCGGAGTTGTTGCGTCGGATCGGTCTGTCGGACGTTCTCACCCCTCGCAAGCTTGTGTAAGGTCGCGAGGGTGAGATCCAAGGAAGGAAAGATGATTCTAACGAAAGCCTATACGGCCCAAAATGCAACGACGGACCCGGCGCCATGGTCCTTCGAATATCGTGATCCCGAACCTCGCGAAATCCTGATCGACATTCATTTTTGCGGATTTGTCATTCGGATATTCATCAGGCTCGCAACGAATTGGGGAATGCGCTTTACCCGATGGTTCCTGGTCACGAGATCGTCGGAGTTGTCACAAAAGTGGGGGTTCGTTCTGGACTGCAAAGCTCTGTAGCACTTGATGAAGGAACGGGGCCAGGAAGTTGGTAACAGCGATATGCGGAAGGGAGCGCCGGTGCCACAAGACGAATCACAGTCGAAGCTGGCATTGTCGCGTTAGGAACGGTTCCTTGCGTTCGATGGGGAGACTTTCGGACTTATTTCAGATTTCAGCTTTCCAAAGCTGGCAAAATCCACCGGCTGGATATTGGGCAAGCGGGCTAGCCCACGGGTGGAGCAGGAGACTCGCAGTGCACACGCTGAAAGTTATTGCGGGAGGTTTCGCGTTATTGGCCTTATGCGCCATCGCTGGTCGCTTGGTTGCAGGCGGGCGTGGCTCGGCAGTTGCGATGAAGGTCTTCCTAGCGTTGTGGTTGATCGCTACGCTCGTCAATCTGTGGGTCGGCGTGAGCAAAACGGGATATTCGGTTCGGGACGAATCGCCCATCGCTTTGCTCATTTTTGCTGTGCCAGCGATTGTCGCTGGGGTCGTGTTGTGGAGATTCTGAGAACCGCCGTGTGACATATCCACAAAAGAAACCGCTCGGATGATGGGGGTCTCGGTCGGGGCGGTAAAAGCCCGAGTGTTCCATGGGCGAAAGAAGTTGCGCCCAGTATTGAAACGAGTTCAGTAACTGAATAAATGGCTGAAGACTGAAACGAGGGAACTGTATGTCAGACAAGCACAACATCACGCTAGCGTACACAGGAGCAGGCGGCACGATCGTCCACCGGACATTGCTGAAGCTACTTTCAGGCGACGATCGGGTGGAGCATATCAACGTCGTTGCATCGCCGAACGGGCATAGGTTGCTCCAGTTGGAGTGGGGCGTTGAAAACCCAGCGGAGATGA
>Ga0210406_10008491_pt1 | contig 10271 bp, 8 predicted proteins | sample IncBWC30MmetaG_FD_155454 | JGI IMG/M metagenome (GOLD analysis project Ga0210406, IMG submission 155454) | Forest soil microbial communities from Barre Woods Harvard Forest LTER site, Petersham, Massachusetts, United States - Inc-BW-C-30-M | ecosystem: Environmental > Terrestrial > Soil >... | reverse complement strand
GCTGGTGCCGCGCTTGGCTTGCTCGGCGATTGCGGCGCTGATGGCGGGATTTGCGTGGCCTAGCAATATGGCGCCCCAGGAACAGACGAAGTCGAGAAGCTGGTTTCCGTCCACGTCATAGAGGTAAGGACCTTCGCCGCGCTCGATGATGAGCGGGTCGCCGCCTACGGAGCGGAAGGCGCGCACGGGACTGTTGACGCCGCCGACGAGGAGTTTTGCGGCGCGATCGAAGATTTCGCGCGAGCGGCGTCGCTCGCGGTGCAGGGCTGGTCGTGTGGTGGTCATGGGTTATGGCTCACGATAGCATTGGGAAGTGGCGAGTGACGAGTGGGGAGTGACGAGAAAAAGCAAAAAGCCGGGGGGCAACGCAGATGTTTGTGAAAACAATCGAGTTGGGAAAAAAGCACTTTGGAAGTGAATGAAAACACATGGGATGCAAATCGATGAAATTGAGGGGCAACTCGTAAGTTCATGAGAACAGAGCGATCGCGGATCGACTTGCAGTGGATGGAATGCGGGAGACGGCGAAAGAGCGCTTGCTGCGCTCGCTGGCCGGGCTGAAGCCCGGCGTCTACAACGACACTTCGCGCTGACGGTTAACAATAAGACCCCCTCCCCCCCGGTTTTTGCATAAGTGTTCATTCTAGAGGGACTTAAAGTCCTTTGTTTTGACACACTTTTGCAAGTGTTCATTCTAAAGGTACATAGCGGAAGGGCTGGCGCCCTTGCGGAATTTTTCGAGGCTTCGATTCCTTTGCAGACAATTCCTCTTGGAAATGTGGGAGGGAAAGGAGTTAGGTGGCTAGTGGGGTATTTCATGGGATATTATACCATTTGGTTAGCTCCTGTCAAGAGGTTTGTTATCCCGTTTAGGGAATGTGAAAAAAACAGAGTTGCGTCCCGTGATCGCATAGGAATTCAAGACCCACAGCCTTACAAACCCAAGGCTGCGGCACCGGTTACGAACCGGGTAAGCCAATAATCTAAGTCGCTGTCGTGGCGTCACTTGTAGGTTTTTGGGCCGCTCTCAGATGGATAAGTCGGACAAGACAGAAAACGCAGTAATCGGAAACTCGACCCGAATGTCCGGCATTCGCCGAAGCGAGCAGCGTTTGGAATGTAGCCGGCATCTGACGCTGGATTGTCTTTAGGAGGAAGGTCGGGTAAATGAATATGACATTTGAACGCCAGAAATTGCTTCACGAGGTCATCGAGGCAATGAAAATGATTTCAACTTCTGTGGACGGCATTTCTCGGAAGCTTGCGGCAACATCGGACGACCAGTTGAAGCAGTTGTTGCGTAGACTCCGTGCTGAGTTACCTCCGTTTCGCCGGGCGCTACTCGACAACGAAATGAAGTCGTGGTTTGACCGATACATTTTGGAGCACCCATTAGCATGATGACGCGATATTGTTCCTGTTTGCTGCGTGCCCAGGACTTCGTCCTGGGCTATGTTCGTCGCCGTCCCGTGCGGGACTCGTGCTTCCTCGTCGCTCGGGCTGGGACGCGCTAAAGCACGCCCCTACAACGGCGACGGATCAAAGACCAAGACGGCCGCGACAGTCCGCGGCCGCTATATGTGTTGGTGAGCGAATGGGTGGATGTCGCGGTGAGTGGCGATTGGGCTTGGGAAAAGCCACAGCTTCAGGCGCCGAAGCCCATTTTTGCGTGCGGTTACGTGGGGACTGAAGTCCCCACCTCCTAAGGAATCTCAGCACGTTGGGCGGGGTGGGAAAGAGTCGATCGGGTCAATCGTCCCTCCGGGACTCTATTCCTGCTTGCTGCGTGCCCAGGACTTCGTCCTGGGCTATGTTCGTCGCCGTCCCGTGCGGGACTCGGGAGCATTCCTCGCTACGCTCGGACTGGGACGCGCTAAAGCACGCCCCTACAACGGCGACGTGAGGAGGAAGAGCTCACACGCAAGAACGGCGCGTGGGTGCGCGGCTAACTCGCGGTTAGTCGGGTTCAGAAACTGGATTAGAGTCAGACTACACGCGGGAAAGCCGCTCGGGGCTCCTGAGCAGAACTTTGCCGCGAAACTTTTTCACAATTTGGTTGCGTTGCCACTCATTCAACGCGCGGCTCACGGTAAACGGTGTGACGCAAGCTGCGCTTGCTAACTCTTCATTCGTCACATCGACTTCGATGCCATCGGGAACCTTTTGTCCAATTATTTGAGCGGCGGAGAGCAAGACCTGGCCGAGTCTCTGACGAGCTGAGTGGCAGCTCAGAGCTTTGTGGGTCGCAACGTACCAATCGAAATGGTCGTACCCGATCAAAAGAGCATTGTCTATCAGAACTGGATACCTCGTAACAAGCCGCCGAAGTGTGTTCCGATCCCATGCTAAAACGCAACTATCTTTAACGGTTTCTGTACTGACGATATATGGAGAAGGTCTCGACACGAGGGCTGCGCCACCAAATGCTTCGCCTGGCGTGAGCCAAAACAGCAAGAGCTTTCGGCCCTGCTCGGTCATGTAAAAATGTCTGGCGCGTCCATTCGTTAACACAAACATATGGTCAGCGGGATCGCGTTGATGTACGACAACGGAATTGGCACGGAAGTGGATCTCGTTTGCTGCAGCTAGAACGATCTGCAGATCACGCGGAGCCAGCCCCTCGAGAAATCTCGACCTGAAAGCCGGCATCGCTGCAGCAATTCCCGTAACGGACATAGGTGAACCTCCTGGAGAGGAGGGCTTAACAGCTCGCCAGGCCAGCGCACACTGGCAGAACTGACAGGGTCAATCACGGGCAAGGCTACGATGTCTTATTGGAAGACGCGGCCGACAAAAACGGGTATGCGGCGCTCAGTGACGAGCGTGCAGTAAGGCCCCACGTCCTAAAGATGAAAGCGAGACCCTCAACGGCTGAAGCCGTGCTCTGACGTTAGGACGAAGAGCCCACACGCAAAACACGCGTGGGGGTGCCCGGCGCCTGGCTTCGCCAGGCGCGCCCATCTGAAAACGGCCGCTACGTAACGGCGAAAAGCAGATCCCTCACACCGCTCGCAAAGGGGCGCGAGCGGGTTCCCCTCGAGGATCGGGGCAAGCGGGATGACAAGCGGGGAGTTCAATGCAAGTCGGCGATGACGGCTACGTCGAATTTTGAGTAGTACTTTTTCACGTCGCTGGGACCGTACTTGGCGCGGAATTTTTCCGCGATGGAGGACACCTCTTTGGGATCGGTGACGGGAACGACTCTGAGTTCGCCTTTTTCGCGGCCCGCGTCGATTTGGATGGACGGGTTCTCGAGCACATTCTTGTACCACTGTGTATCCGAACCGCTCACCGGTAAGAGGTGGAGCTTGTTGTCCTCCTGGACGAACCAAACTGGGATGGAGATGGCACGTCCTGACTTTCTGCCAGTCACGGTGATGGTGATTTCGCTTACTTTGGAAAGGCGGTTTTTCAGGGCGTCATTTGGTTTTTGCTGTGCGGGTCTTGCTGGCTTGGCGCTCATCGCAATCTCCTTTACTTGCTCCTTTATTTGCCGGGGCGGTATTGTTCATGGCTTGACTCCAGTTTGATGCCGGTCGTTCAGAGGTGGGCGTGGCGCCTCCGGCGCTGGGTAAGGCACATCCGAGAACCATATCGCCCGGGCCGAGTGCAACGCTCTGTCACTTTTGACAGGTTCATCTCGCGCTCCCCAGGAACAGATTACTTGAGTCTTATCGCGTCGCTGACCTCTTCTCGCTAAAAGAGAAATGAGAATAACGAGAGCGTGTACGGAATGAAATTTGGTCTCCGCATCGGGGCGCTGCTCACCATCCTGGCCATCACAGTTCTCCCGCTGATGGCGGATACGAAAATTGTCCACCGCTGGGTGCTGACCGGCGTGCCTATGCCCCGGTTTCAGAAGATGCTGGTCGCCAGCATTATGGAAAATTACCTTATCCGGCAGGAATTCGAAGATGAGATGAACAAGCTGCTGGAGAAATACGGCGTGGAAGGCATCCAGAGCTACCTGGTGCTGCCGCCCAGGAATGAAATGATGGAAGGCGAGTTGAAACAGCGCATCAAGGAGAGTTCGCTCGACAGCGTGCTGGTGGTCAGACCGAAGGAGGCGCGCAAGGAAACCGAAGAGGTAGTAACCGGAGGAATGTACGTGCCCCCTCCTGGGTCTTACATGTTGGGGCCCTACTGGAACATGGCCTATGGCGGCTTCTATCCCACCAGTTCGTACTCGAAGGAAGACGTCATCGTGCGCGTGGAGTTCAATCTCTACAGCACAAAAGATGAAAAGTTGGTCTGGAGCGGCGAGAGCGATACGGTATATTCAAAGAATTTCGAGAAACTAGGTAAGGGGTACGCACAGGCCCTGGTGAATCAACTCAAGAAAGACAAAGTGATTGGCAAGAAATAGGCCGGATGAGCCTGCCGCACACTCCATAGCAGGCGGGAGAAAATGAGAGAGGCGCTCGGTAAGCTCACAAGCGCCTCGTCTACTACTTCAACGTAAACGTAAACCGTACCTCACTGGATCACCTCCTTCTCGGCGGGAACGCCGATGTCGACAAGAGTGTCGAGTGGTTTGATTATAGCGCGGGAGCGGGGAGATGGTTCACGTCAGATTCAAAAACGAGGCTCAGGGTGGAGTGCGGCAGGCCGTTACGTAAGGCGAAAAGCAGATCCCTCACACCGCTCGCGACAAATTTGTCAGGTAAACGGCGCGAGCGGGTTCGGTCCCGGAATGGCATTCGGGACGCAAAATGCGCGGATGACGGGCGCAGATAAACGAGAAAAGATCAAAAGCGCCCGCGGATACGGCGCCGCGGCCGCTACATGTGGCGAGAGAAGCGGACGAGAGGGCGGCTAGCGGTCGATCATTTTTTGCAGATTTTCGGGGTAGCGGGCGCCTTGCACCGTGATCTTGGAGGTGGCGGTGTCGATTTCACGCAGATCGTCGGGCGTGAGGTGGATGTTCACCGCTCCGATGTTTTCTTCTAGGCGGGGGAGCTTGGTTGTGCCTGGGATGGGAACGATCCAGGGCTTCTGGGCGAGCAGCCAGGCGAGGGCAATCTGCGCAGGTGTGGCCTTCTTGCGTTCCCCGATGTTGCGAAGGAGATCGACCAAGGCTTGATTTGCTTTGCGAGCCTCCGGCGTGAAGCGAGGAACGATGTTGCGGAAGTCGTTTTTATCGAAGGTAGTGTTTTCGTTGATTTTTCCGGTGAGGAAGCCTTTGCCTAGAGGGCTAAAGGGAACGAAGCCAATGCCTAGTTCCTCAAGCGTTGGTATCACTTCCTTTTCGGGTTCTCTCCAGAACAGCGAGTATTCGCTTTGGAGCGCGGTGACGGGCTGAACTTTGTGGGCGCGACGGATGGTCCGTGGTGCTGCTTCGGACAGGCCGAAGTGCTTCACCTTGCCTTGCTGAATGAGGTCTTTCACCGCTCCGGCGACGTCTTCGATGGGCACGTTGGGGTCGACGCGGTGCTGATAGAACAAATCGATGACATTGGACTTGAGACGCTTCAGTGACGCATCGGCGACTTCCTTAATGTGCTCTGGACGACTGTCCAGGCCGGCTTGTTGGCCGGTGTTTGGATCAATTTTGAAAGCGAACTTGGTGGCGATTGCCACTTGATCGCGGAAGGGAGCGAGGGCTTCACCGACGAGCTCTTCGTTTGTGAACGGGCCGTAGACTTCGGCGGTGTCGAAGAAGGTGACGCCGCGTTCGACGGCCGCGCGAATCAGCGCGATGCCTTCCTTCTTGTCCACGGGGGGACCGAAGCCGAAACTCAGTCCCATGCAGCCTAAGCCGAGAGTTGAAACTTCCAAGTTGCTCTTTCCAAGTTTGCGCTTTTGCATGGTTTCTCCTTCGGAACTACGTTAGTGGGCTCACTTCACTGTACGAGGCCAACGTGGTGTGCACAACTACCGGATGTGTCGCCGCGCACGCGTCATTCGTTGGCCTCTGCTTTTGTGGGTAGGGTAAAGGAGAACGTTGCGCCGCGCGGGGAGTTTCTGGCAGCCCACAGGCGGCCGCCATGCGACTCGATGATCGAACGGCTGATGGGCAAGCCCATGCCGGTGCCGTGAGGCTTGGTGGTAAAGAACGCATTGAAGATCTGCTCCGCTTGCTCTGGAGACAGTCCTGCACCGGTGTCGCTGATAGAGATCAGTATTTCGCTGTTCGCGGCTCGCTGAGACTTGACGATAAGTTTACCTGGCGGTTGCCGGTCCACCATGGCCTCGATGCCGTTGAGCATGAGGTTCAAGAAAACCTGCTGCAATTGCACATGATCGGCCCTGATTTTGGGAAGATTGTTGGCGAGGTCGCTGCCAATCGAAATCGAATACCGGGTTGCCTCACTGCGAAGCAAGGGGATCATCTCTTCAATGACCTCATTCACATCCAGCGACTCCTGTCGCGGAGCAATATTCTGGAAAAGCAACCGGATGCGGCCGATGATGTCGGTAGCACGAGTTATGTCCTTAATGATGCGCTTGGCTGCTTCGCGCGCCTCTGGCACATCGGGCTGATCGCGTCCAAGCCAGCGCAAGCAGGTATTGGCGTTGGTGAGGGCGGCGGCAATCGGTTGCTTGATCTCATGCGCGAGGGAGGCCGTCAGCTCTCCCATGGTGGTGACGCGGCTGACGCGTGCCAGATTGGCCTGGGCCTCGCGTAGCGCTTCCTCGGCACACTTGCGTTCCTCAATGTCGATCGCGGTTCCATACCACTTGACAATATTTCTCGACTTATCGCGCAGGGGCACGTTGCGGGTCAGCCACCAGTGATATCTCCCGTCCGCGCGCCGCAGCCGCACTTCAATCTCCGCCGGTTCGCCAGCGGCGAGGGCAGCGTGCCATTCGTCGACGTACCTTTGGAGATCATCCGGATGTACTACGGAGCCCCAATCCCAGCCCAGTGCGTTCTGCATGGTCAGGCCGGTCGTTTCCAACCAACGTCGATTGACGAAATCAACGGAGCCGTCAGGGGTCGTGCTCCAAACATGCGCGGGAATGGTGTCGATGACTAGCCGGAGGCGATCTTCGCTCTGTTGCAGGGTCGCGTAAAGATCTTGCAGGCGGCGGGCGGTGTCGTTGAATACGCGCCCGAGGTGAGCGAGTTCGTCTGTTCCTGTAACAGAGACTTCATGTTGAAATTCGCCGCGGGCCAAGGCTTTTGAGCCTTCGAGCAGACGCGCTAGCGGGTGCGTGATGCTGCGGGTAATGGCCAAGCCTAGCGTCGCAGCGATGAGCAAAGTGAAGACAGCGGTCAGCGGCACAACCAGAAAAACCAGACGCTGCACGCGCTGAATATTCAGTACGGTTTGGGCCTGCTCATCACCGACCTCGTGGTCAACTTTCTCAACGAGCGCTGAGGTAAGGGATTCCAGTGGCCGGACTTGGTTCCTTAAGCGCAGGTGCACGGCCCGCCAGTCGCCGGAAGTGGCCAGTGTGGTGATGACCTCAAGCTGCGATGGCAGCGCGCTCTGAACGGCGTGCAGCGTAGGCAGGATCGTCGGATCTCGCTGGAGGTCGAAAGGCGCGCGACTAAGAGCGCTCATAGCGCGACGGGTGTCCTCCAGGACCGCAGTGTGAAGGGGGCCAGCTTCGGTCACGAGTCGACCGACGTCTTGGGAGTCGGCGAGGGCTTCCAGCCGGTGGTGAAAGGCCAAGAGACTGGTATGGACGCGTAGCACGGCGACGAGCTTCTGGTCGATCCCGTTCAGGCGCTCCGCCTCCGTACGTACCAAATGGAACTGCCAAAGGATAACGGCATCCGCGGCTAACATCGAGAGGATGATGAATACGAACCCAAGTATCAGCCGAGGGCCGATGTTGAGCCGACCGGCGTAAAGGTTCGCTTCAGCGCTTTTGACCCAACGCTTCCATCCTGTTGCGGTGTGAAGCCCCATCGGTTGTTCCTATCGAGCTATTGCTGGCCTCGGACTCGCGCCCATGTGTCTCGCCGCTCGCAAAAAAACCGAAGCAGCGGATTGAGGCGAACTTAATGGACAGATTCAGAACCTCCCCTCGTGGTTCCAATGCTGGTGCGAGTCGGAGGCCATCCCGTCTTAAAACCGGTTATATGAACCAAATCGTGCTCCAGGGCGGCGGCAGCTTCCGGCGCGCTTTTTTCGCCAGTCAGCACGGAGTGTACTGCCTGGATGTAGGCGTCGGTCACGTCCTGGTATTTCGTGCCAGTGACGTTGGAAGGACGCGAAACGGTGCCAGCGCGGAATGCTTGATTTAATAGGGCAAAATGGGGATTTGGCTCCAGTACCTCAGGCAGGTTGTAGAGTTCGGATAGAGTGGGTGGCTGCGACAGCACGCGGGAGCGCTTCACCTGCACGTCTCTACGTGTGAGATACCGGACGAGCTCTAAGGCTTCACGGGGATGAGCCGAGAATCGAGAAACTGCCAAACCCCATCCTCCCAAGGTACCCACGCGACCTGCCTTACCACCGGGCAGTATGGCAGTCTCGAACTTATTTCGGATCGGCGACCCTGCCGCCTGGCTGTCGAGGTAGGCTGACGGCCAATGCCGCAAGAATGCCGCGTCGCCTGCGACCCAAACGTTTAGCGAATCCCACTCTCTATATCCGACTACACCTGGTGGTGAGATGGAACCAACCCAGCGCGCCGCCCGTTGCCACGCGCGGATCGTCCGCGGATTATTCACGCTGATCGCATGGTCCTCCTCGATGATCCGCCCGCCGCCTTCGGCTGCCTGCCACTCCAGCGCGTTGCAGGTCAACGCTTCGTCAGCCGCTCCTTGCCACACAAATCCCCAAAACTGTTTATTACCCTTGGCTCGTTCGGCAGCCTGAATTCGAGCGGCCATAATCTCCAACTCATCCCAAGTCCCGGGTGGCGCACGATATCCATACTGTCGCAGAAGGTCAGTACGATAGTACAGAAGTCCGATGTCGGCACGATACGCCATGGCCACAAGCTTGTTGTCCACCGAGTAGCCGACGGCGGTGGCCGGAAGCTGGAGGGAGACTTCGTTGGCGAAATATGGCTTCAAATCTAAAAAATATTCGGCCAGCATCCCGGGCCAAATCACATCAATGCCGTAAACGTCCGGGCCCGAGGCGCCTGTGGCGAGTAGCTCTCGCCACAAAACTAGCCTTTGCCGCGCGGAATCCGGAGACGGAAGGAGACTGACTCGGATTCCTGTTTCTCGAGTGAATTGCCGCAACTCCTGCTGGCGCGCGTCGCTGAACGTCTTGTTCGACCACTCCTCCAGAAGAGTCAGCGTAACCGGTTCACTTTCATGAGCAGATGGCCTCGCACAACCATCCAGAAGCAAAGAGAGCAACGCAATGCAAACAGAGCGTACGAACTTGCCAGAAATTGACCGCCCAGCGTAAAGACCACGAATTCCCTGTGCGAGCACTCTCAAGGAAGACAATCTCCATATTTTCTTGCGTGGCCCTGGAGCAAAGCCGACTTCGCGATGCTAATTGGTACGGCGCCAGCTACAAGTATTCTTCCTCGCAGCGAAATTCAAAAGTTAAAGGCTTACAGTCGGCTGGATACCAAATATATCAAGAGCCCGCGCTACGGACATCAAAACTTGTCGTGAACGGCTCGTCACATTCAGAATGGCAGCGCGGGCTCAAGCGAGTTGTGCAATCGGACGCACAGCGCTCATGAAGGCAATCGCGTCTATGACGTAAAGCAGGTTGTGGTTATCAGGAAATTACAGGTTGAAGACACGGACCGCTTTCCCGCTTGCAGCGGGCTGTATATTATCGGGCGGCCTGCGCTGGAAGAGGAAACGAGACACACGCGTTAGGAATCGAAGGCAGTGACGATCTTAGGGGCAGCCGCAGTCATATCGCAACATAACTTGTGTTGTAAAAGGGAGAACTGTGATGAACGACGATTCGACGAGACGCATGTTTTCGCGGCGGGGATTTCTGGGGATTGGGTCGGCAGGGATTGCGGCGGCGGGGATCGCGGCGGCTGGAGCTGCGGCGGGGCAGGAGCAGAAAAGTCAGGAACAGAAACCGTATCCGACGAAGAACGATCGAAGTGCGAGTGCGCCTGGTCCGGGCAACGCGCCGCTGGATTCGCAAAATCCGGATTCGTTTTTGCCGCCGGCTTCGGATGCAGGCGGCGTGCAAGCGTTCAAGTATCCTTTTGGGCTTTCTCATAAGCGGATGCAGGAAGGTGGATGGTCGCGAGAAGTGACGGTGCGGGAGCTGCCCGTCTCGAAGTCGATGGCGGGCGTGGACATGAGATTGACAGCGGGCGGCGTGCGAGAGTTGCACTGGCACACGGCGGCGGAGTGGGCCTTTATGCTGTACGGAAAT
>Ga0210406_10008489_pt1 | contig 10271 bp, 13 predicted proteins | sample IncBWC30MmetaG_FD_155454 | JGI IMG/M metagenome (GOLD analysis project Ga0210406, IMG submission 155454) | Forest soil microbial communities from Barre Woods Harvard Forest LTER site, Petersham, Massachusetts, United States - Inc-BW-C-30-M | ecosystem: Environmental > Terrestrial > Soil >... | reverse complement strand
GACAAAATCATCGGCACGAAATACGTGAATGGTGATTCGACGCAGGGCATCGCGTTCCAGCGAACGCTTTGTCCGTACCCTCAGGTTGCGAAATATAATGGAGAGGGCAGCACGACCAGCGCCGCGAGCTTTGCGTGCGTGGATCCAGATCATAACGATCACGATTAGGAAGATAACGATCACGATTAGGAAGATAACGATCACGATTAGGAAGCAAGTATCAGGAATTAATGCCAAAAATCAACGGAAGGTTTGAGCAGCGATCAATTCCTGAACAATCGGTGAGGCGATAAACGTTAGACTCTAGATTCGGCCGCGGGCGTTAAGCCCGCGGCTATCTTCCAAGAATTCCTGATAGCTGAGAAAGACCTTGGGTGTGAGTGCAGATACCGGGGGTGCAGTGCGGGGAAGTTATGGTAAGCTTTTTTTGTGCCCACACCGGTGAACTATCTCGCGGCAGATCAAAGACTTTTCCGCTCCAGCGAGGACAAGAATGGGGCGCTAAAGAGCAGGATCCTTGCGTTCGCATGGGTGCTGTTTGTGTTACCAACTCTAGCTTGCCGCAATCCCGTTACAACTGCGACCTCGACCTCACCGTCGGTCGCGAACGCCAACGCGCAGGCGCCTGGCGGCGCTCCGCCGCTGGCCTCCTCGCCGACCGACACGACGCCGACCACACCATCCGGCGTGCCACCGATCGCGTCGACCGCGGCCAGCAACGCTGTCACGACATGCGCGTGCAGACCGTGCGCACCACACCGTAGGGTTTCCAGCCGCGAAGTAACTCCAAGCTTGGAGAAAATGTTGCGAACGTGGAATTTGACCGTGGCGTGGCTTACATTCAATCGTGTCGCTATGTCGTCATTTGAGTCGCAATCGAGCAACATCGAAAAAACCTTCCGCTCCTTCCGGGTCAACTGGTCGAACCCCGTCGGCTGCGCCCTACCGTGGGCCGGCTCAGACTTAATCAGAACGGAGAGGAAGGAGCGAGCTCCCGGGCTGAGTGAGACGGCAAGTGACAGAGTGAGTTCGCACTACCGCGCGGTGGCTGCCGGCGTCGGTCTGGCCGTCCTCCCGATGTTCTTGGGCCGCCATGATAAGAATCTGGTGCGCGTCCTTCCGGAAGAAGCAGAGCTCAAGCGAACATTCTGGCTCGTCTGTGAGGAGGAGATCCGTTACCTGAATCGAGTACGAACGGCCTGGGACTTACTCAAACAGGCCGTAGCGGAGGGACAAAGCGACTTGAATCCGGGAAAGGATGCGGTGAGTCCGGGCCGATCCGGAAATCAAAGCTGACTTTGAGCGCGCGGATAAGACAACAGGCAAGAGCCGGCGGAAGACGTGGGCCGTTCGCATCGACGGAAGCAACACCGGCCTGACGCTCGCGGAATTTCGCAGCGAGGCGAAGAAAATCGGCGGCGACGTCGAGAAAGGCCACGACCCCGTCGTAGAGCAGCGCGAAGAGCGCCGGAAGCGGAAGATGAACGGCGCAAGGAAGAAGGCCGATCTCCGCTTCCGCGAATTGCGGACGTCTGAAATGCGAGAGCATCGGTCACAAGTGTCCGGCCCGGACCGTATTGGCGCGATGACAATGCTACGCTCGGTGCTTGCTGCCGAAGTCTCGCAGGCCGTCGATATCAAGAATCGTAATCACTCGGTACGCTATTTTGATCAGCCCGGACTTCTCCAGCACTTGCAAGGCCTGACTCACCCTTTGCCGCGATGCCCCAACGAGATGACCAAGCTCTTCGTTGGAGATTTCGATGCGATATTCTCGGCTCGGATAAAGTTGCGGATGTAGCATGTCTACGAGAGTGTGGGCGACGCGCGCGTCTAGGTCGTCTAGGCGATCATGCTCGAACGCACTTACGAATTGCCCGAGGCGTTCGTTGAGTTGGTTCATAATGAAGCGGTTAAAAGAAATGCTCGTGTCCAGCAGCCAGAAAAATGTGACTGCTGGCATCAACGCGACACGAGAGTCTCGCAACGCAACGACATCGTATTTGCGCGGCTCCTGTTTGAGTATTGAGCCTTCGCCGAACCAGCAATTGGCGGGGAATGTCGCAAAGGTCACAGACCTTCCAGTTTCGGTCAGGTTTGCCATCTTGATCAATCCGTCAATCACACCGATCCACACATTGGACGGATCGCCCTTGTGGCATGCATAATTGCCGGGCTCAAGTTCGCGGACAATTGTGGTGGTACGCGCACGCTGCAATTGCCCGGCTGAAAGAGCGCTCGCCCATTTGCTCGCAGCCAATAAATCGTCGAGCGACCGCATCGGGCAACCAGATTGTTAGAACAGCGACAGTCTCGAAACGGATCACTGATCTATCATGGCGAAACGGGCTTGCAAGCGCCCGAAATGACGCGCTGCAAAAAGGAGGAGCTAATGGAGCTAATGACGAGTAACAGACAAGACAGAGGACGAGCCTCAAGGTATCTGCTGGCTACGGCCGCGCCGGTCGCGATCGGATTATTTTCGGCGTCCCCTGCCGCCGCTACATCGTGTTCTCAACTGGCCACCAGCTTCCATCGGGCCAATACGACAATTACTGCAGCGCAGGATATTCCGGCTGGAACGTTTCAAGGACAGACGGGGCTGCCGCAATTCTGCCGCGCAATCGCTGAGCTTGGAGATCGGCCGCGGGCGCCAACGTCCCCGCGGCCGCCCAACCGGGGCTACTATATTGGACCAGTTTAGCACCTGCCCCTTTTTGAAAGGCTCGAGATTTGCTGGGACCTCCCCCAGGAGCCGGCGGGAATTCTGGCGCGATCGCATGATCAAAGATCTCTGGTACAAAAATGCTGCGATATTGCCTGTCGGTCGCCACCTACATGGACACCAACGGCGATGGAATCGGTGCCGGATCCAGCGAAGATTCACGGGGGGGCAGCGGCATCAGCTCCGCTCGATCTACCACAAGGCATCCATATCGGTTTGCGCGTAATTGAGGAAGAATCCCGTGAATACCGTCAGCCCCAAGTACACAAACGCGTCGGTTAGTTGCTCATCGCTCCAGCCGGCTTGCTGAGCGGCGTTCCAGGTGGCGTCGGCAACGTTTCCCGAATTGGCAGCCGCTTCCCTGACTAGGTTGGTCAGCACGTCGATCTTGGCGTCGCTCGTCGGGGTGCCCGTTCGTAGGGCGGCGATCTGCTCTTCGGCCCAGCCGTTCATCTGGGCGAGTCGATTGGCGATACCGATCATGTAGCCGTTGCCGACCGTCGCCGCAGTTGCGAGAGTCAGTGCCGCACCCAGCTTCGGGTCGAAGGTGCCGTGCTCGGCGATCACGGCGCGCAGCGACGTGTACGCCGCCAGGACCGCCGGAGAGTGCGCCATCTGGGCATGCGCATTCAGGAAGCGCCCCGTCGGGGAGGAATGGATGAGGTTTTGCAGAAATGGCCGCGATGCTGCGGGTGCGTCCTCGACTGTATGGGTAGGGATTCGACTCATCGGTATCCTCATTCGTGGCTGGCTGAATGCGTCGGATGCGCGGACGTCCTATGCGCCTTGGAGGAGCGTGTTCCAATCCTGTGTCTTCGCCCACGACTCGAAGTCGTGGAAGTTGACGTCGGGGAACTCACGGCGGAGCGCTGCGCGATCGACCGTGTAGCCGACACGGTCGAACCACTCCGCCATCTTGACGGCGTCCTCACCCATGCGTTGGCGGACGGCGTCCAGCGGGACCTGGAAATAGGTGAACGGGTGACTGGTGACACGCGAGAGGATGGCGACAACGTCGTTGCCCGTGAGCTCGTCGCCAGCGAGGTCGAAGCGCTTGCCTGCAAAGCGGCTTGGTTCCTCGAGGAGGCGAACGGCGACGGCGCCGATGTCCGCGACGGCGACTTGCGCGAGCTGTCTCTTCGGCGGGAGCGGCGCGGCGTAGATGCCCTTCGCGAGCTGCTCTTTGCCGAAAAAGAGGTTCTCCATGAAGTAGACGGGCGCCAGGATCGTGGCACGTACGCCGATCTTGGCGATGTGCTCTTCGACCTCGTACTTGCTCTCGAAGTGCGGAACGCCCGTCTGTCGATTGGCGGAGCCGACCGAGGTGAAGACGAGATGCACGCCTGCCGCCTTGGCCGCGTTCGCGGCGGAGATGCCTTGTCGCGTCTCGGCTTGCGTGCCTCCTTCGAATGGCGTCGTCATCGCAAAGAGGGATGTCGCACCTTCGAGCGCCTTCGTGAGCGCCGCCGTGTCTTCGAGTGACGCGCGGACGAGCGTGATGCCCGCGTTTGCGAGCTCCCTCGCCTTCGCGGAATCGGTACTGCGGGTGACAGCGCGAACCTCGTGACCCCGCTCGAGCAGGCTCTTCACCACAGCGCCACCTTGTTTGCCCGTGGCTCCCGTAACGACGACGGCAAGCTTCTGACCCATGACCATGTCTCCTTTCACTTGCGACATATGAAGACGGATTCCAGCTGTCGGCGTTGATGTGCTGGGCGTTTATTCGCTGACGCTCCATTTTGTGGGATCGGCGCCAGCATCAGAGAGGTTAGGGCTACTGCGCCACCACGCCCGCAGCTCACTGCGGCATGGTCATCAGCTCGATGACATGGCCGTCGTGGTCCTTGTAATAGAAGCCGCGGCCGCCATTCCAATCGTTGAGCTTTCCGTCTTCAAGGCTCCAGGGCCCGCTTCCGAAGGCGAGCCCAGCGTCCTTGACCCGCTGCAGGATCGCGTCGAATTCGGTGTCGCTTACGTGAAACGCATAATGCTGGCTTGCGATAGTCCCCTTCGCATCAGCGAAGTCCAGCGTCAGTGTGTCGTTGACGCGCACCGGCGCAAAGTGACCGCCTAAACCCTCGAAGCGCAGCCCGAAGATCTCCGCGAAGAAGCGAGCGGCGGCGTCCTTGTCGCGAGCCGAAACGATGGTGTGGTTAAGTGTGATCGTCATGGGCTTCCTCCTACTAGGCCGCCTGGCGCAAACTCTCCTCGCGCGCTGCTTTGAGGGCGGCAGTCCACCATGCCAGCTGATCGAGCATCTGGCGGGCAGTCTGATTGAGATGATCGAGCTCGCTTAGCTTCTTGCCGTCTTTGACCACGGTCAAATAATCAGGAAAGAGAATGTGAACCGCGCTGCGGATCGGCGCCATCTGCAGCTCGATGACATTCAGCCGTAACTGCTCCACCGCGCGGGAGCCGCCGACCCCGCCGTAGCCCACAAAGGCAACCGGCTTGTTGCTCCACTCTGCATAGGCGTAGTCGAGCGCGTTCTTCAGAACCGCGGTGGGTCCGTGATTGTATTCGGCGGCGGTGAAGATGAAGGCGTCGAATTCGGCCAGCTTCGCCTGCCAGCGCCGGGCGACCTCGTTTTTCGACGGAGCGTATAGCGGCGACGCCGCCTCGGCGAAAAGGGGCATCGGATAATCCTTAAGATCCACCAATTCGACGTCGAAATCTCCCCTCTGACGGGCGATCTCCTCGATCCACTCGGCGGCATGGGCGGCGAAGCGATTGGGTCTGACGCTCCCGATCACGATGGCGAGCTTCGGATTGCTCATGCCGATTCTCCTTCAGGGCGCGCGTGATTGCGCTTCACTGAGTAAGATGGACGCGAATGGAGGTGATCGGTAAGGTGGAATAGTCCTAATGAGCTATTCGGGTTTTTCGAATAATGGATCGCCCTGATGCATGGACCAAGCCTCGCCGAAACCACAGCCTTTGTGGCGGTGGTTGAACTCAAAAGCTTTACCAAGGCGGCCAAGCGGCTCGCTCTGTCGCCGCCGCGCGTGAGCGAACTGATCCGTAACCTCGAGGAACAGCTCGGGGTGCGCCTGGTCGAGCGGACGACGCGATCAGTTGCCCCAACTGCAGCCGGCGAGCGTCTCCTGGAACGGCTTCGGCCGGTGCTTGACGAGTATCGGTCGGCGCTGGAATCGACGAATGAATTCCGCGGCAAGCCGGCCGGCATATTGCGCCTGACAGCACCACCGCCAGCCGGCGATTTTTTTCTGGCCTCGGCTATTCCGCGCTTTCTCGCGCACTATCCTGAGATTTCCCTCGACCTGTCATTCACCGACGCCCTGACTGACATCGTCGCGGAGCATTTCGATGCCGGAATTCGCATCGGCGAGCGCATCGAACGCGACATGATTGCGGTGCGCGTCACGGACGAACTGCCGCTCGTCGTCGCCGGCTCGCCAGCTTATTTCGCGCAACGTGGCAAGCCCAAGACACCCGACGATCTTGTCGCCCATGATTGCATCCGTACCCGATTTTCAAGTGGCACTTATGTGCCATGGCGCTTTCGGGTGAAGCGCCGCGATCTGGAAGTCCACGTCGAAGGCCGGCTGGTCGTTAATTCTGTGACGGTCGGCCGCCGCGCCGCCGTCGAAGGCCTTGCGCTCATACAAGCGCCACCCGTCTTCATCGCATCGGATCTCGCCGAGGGCACGCTTGTGACCGCTCTGGACGAATGGGCGCCAACTCCGTTGACAGGATTTTTTCTTTATTATCCGAGCCGCCGCCAGATGCGGCCAGCGCTCAAGGCCTTGGTAGATTTTCTGCGTGATGAGCGCCCTGGCGCATCCCAGCGTTACGTCAGCGAATCAATTCGATCTCGCTTGGCCGCCAAGTCTTAGTGAAGAACGGTTCGAGCCCTTACGAAGCCGAATACGTTCCCTGCGCGTTTCAGTAGTCGCCGAAATTGCAGATCATCGGCTGCTTGGTATTGGCGGGTGCGAGTTCGCTGCTGGCGCTATCCCTAAGGAAGCGATCGAGCGTCGCCTGGATCTTCTCTTTTACCGAGTCCGGACCGCGGTCGCTCATGTCGTTGTGCTGCGCGCCGGTGTCGACGATATCGATGCCGCCCGCCTTGGTCTGCTCGGGGGGCGGCAGTACGCCTGGATCGGCTTTGAAGTTCGGGTCCTCGGAGCGAAACGACAGGAGTGTCATCCCTTCGTGCAGCACGAACGGCACCCGCAAATTGTCTAGCGTGATCACCTTTGATACGATCTCGGAGTGCTGCTTGGCAAGGTACATCGAAACGTCGCCGCCATTGGAATGGCCCACCAGCGTTAAGTGATTGTAGTCGGCATTGGGCTGCCGCTTCTGCAACTTGTTGAGCACGAACAGAATGTTTTCCTCACCCCGCAGGTAGACCTCGCGCCGGCCGACATAGGGTTGGCCGACCTTGGTCATAAGCGGCGGATCGGTCGGAAGGTCTTGCTGGACGCTGGCCACCAAATAGCCTCTCGCCGCAAGGACGTTGGCGAGGAATGAATATTCAGTGTTCTTGACGGTGTTTCCGTTGCTGATCATCGCGACCGGGAGGTTCCAAAGCCCGTTATTCGCCCTCATTTCATAGTCGCGGCGCACGGCAAGATCGACGGAGACCGGCCGCTGCCGTGTCGCGTCAAACAGCTCCAGCGTCTCGTGCCGGATAGCCCATTTGCGGATGGCAAAAGATTCGCCAGCGGGGAGCACGCAAAGGCAGGCAACGGCTATCAGTAAGCGGCCGAAGGCCGCGACATAGGATGTTCCAGCAGCCATTTCATGCACCTCTCCTTGAAAGGCCATTTCGCACTGCGAGGCTTACGAGTTCATCGCGACGCAGGTAGACGATCAGTGAACGTTGAAGACGGGAAAAAAATACGGAGCGCCGCTATATCGTGATAGTCGATTTATTTCGATAGTATCTATCGGCGCTATAGATGGATTGCGGATCGGCTCCTAACGGAGGCCGAATGGGAGTATGCGGCGCGTCAAACACGCGTTACTCGTGGGGAGATGAGCCTGGCATCGGCAACGCCAACTGCAACGGATGCGACGGCGCTTGGATATTGCAAGCCGCCCCCCAGTTGGATCGTTTCGGCCGAACGCCTTTGGTATCTACGACATGGATGGCAATGTCTGGGAGTGGGTAGAAGATAGTTGGCACGACAGTTACGAAGGCGCGCCGGCCGACGGCTCGGCCTGGCTCCAGGGCGGTGACGCAACCTATCGGGTCATTCGAGGGGGATCCTGGGACAACGAAATCGAAGTCCTCTGCGCGACCATCCGGTTCAAACGTCACTGGAAGGTTCAGTTCGACACACTTGGATTCAGAGTGGCCAGGACGATGAGACCATAGCGGCACTGCTCCAGACGCCGGGAAGCGTAATTCCACATAGGTCGAACGAACGCGAGGCAGCTTTGCCAGGCCGGCGGCTATTGGCCCGAAGCTATGTCAGCCGGCGCGCCGTCGTCCTCTGTGGGGTCAAAAACTGAAAAGCTCGAGGCGAGCAAATGTTTTCTGCTCTTCCCTCAACAACGGACATCAAGACCACAGCCTTGTGCCCATTGGTCGTCTTGTAGCTTTCGACCACAGAAATGGGTCTTTTGTTTTTTTCAAAACCGGAATTCTTGCGTGTGAATGAGGACCACCGGTCCGCGGCGATAGTTCAGTAGGGATTTGACTATCCCACCCTGTTCGAGCGGAACGCGCTGGAGAAGCGGCGCAAGTTGAAGGGTGCGTGGTCCGCCTACTGTGAGCCCGAGACTTCGGCAACCATTGTGCGGCTGCGTAATTTTTGGAGCGAAAACGGTCAACTAGATCAGCGAATGCAAAGCGTTGACTGCGGCCTCGCGGCTCGACCGGAACAAATAGATTTACCGAATGCGGCGACAAAACATATTTGTCGGCGATAATCCCATGATGTTGCAGAATCTGAATCGCCTTAAATGGCAGGTCTGAAGAAACGCCTCCAAAGCAAGTGAGGCTCACCGAACTTAAGGTCTCACGCTGTTTGCGCAAGTCTTTGCTCCTTTCCAGTGTGCGCAGCAAAGTGTCGAGGGACTCCGAATCGCAAGTCATCATAATGCGCGTTTTTCCGGCGGTGAAAGCCGAGGCGAGGAGTTGCGGCCAAGATAAGCCGTTTTGCTTGAGATGCCGTGCGAATTTCTCAAAACCTTGATTGAGATCCGTCGAATCGATCTCCACATGCTCAATGCGAGCCATCGAGTTGATGGCCAAAACTTTTCCGCTTTCCATTCCCATGACCTCTTTCATCACTTGCGTGCTGTGTTCAGCGCCGCCCCATTTTTTTAAGACCAAAGGCACATTTTGGCTTTGTGCCAGCTCCACGCTGCGAAAATGCAAGACCTTGGCGCCCCAAAAACACATTTCGGCAAAAGTGCCAACTGCAGACCTGCTGGGCTTATTCGATCAGCACGGAAAACCGTGCGGCCCTTCGCTACCGTTGCGAAAAATACGGCCGGGTCGACTCTCGCGCCGTTCTTTTTCCTAACAACGCTTCGTTTTGCGTCATCGCCGCTCCGCTCAACAAATGGGGGCGCCCAAAAAAGCGGCCGGGGCGTCTCCCAGTACGTCAATTCTGACGTCATCGACGGGCGGTCCGACAAAACCACCGACCCGCCCTGCAAAGTCCGATTTGGAGCGCGCATTCCGGACTCAATGCGCCGAGCCAAGGGGTGATTGGCGATACACACCGCGCTGTCAAACTGCGGCTTCGCGGCGGATGTCGCCACGCGCCATGGCTGCGCATGTCCTGGGGCGGGGAAGAGCGGCGCCCAATTCGCTTCTAGTCGATCGACTTGAGTCAGTTCACGGCGCGACCGCCCGAAACGGTGCGGCGATCAATCGCAGACCTGGACTCGACGAAATTGCCAGCCATATCCATCCCAGTAGCGCTCCCTAACCAGACGGCAGGCAGGCTCTTCGACGTAGACCGGCTCCGGTGCGTAATAGACCGGCGGCGGCGGGGGCGCAGGCCGTGACGCCAGCGCGCCGCCGATCAACGCGCCGCCGATCAATCCGCCCACGACGCCAGCGGCGATCTGACCATTCTCCGCTCTTGCCGGCATCGGCGACCAGAACGGACCCGTGGCCAACGTAACGGCCGCGATAACAGAAGCGATTTTGCCCATAACAGATTCCCCAAGTCGCGCTACACAGCCGCCGTCCGCACCATCATACATCCCGCGATTAATGCTTTCTTAAGTCTGCGTGGTGACGGCAGATTTCTTTTATTACTCGTTCGGCGAGGCGCGCCCGCCATAGGCGTTGCCCGATCGTTACGCAGCCAGAAACGCGGGCGACTTGGCGCATGCTCGCTGACTGCTTGCCGATGCCGTTCCTCGGGTGCAGCCGATCCCAAAGACGCTCCTAATTGATCGCCTCTGCGGTCCGGCGTCCTAAACCTTGTTCATCTCGGCGGAGGACAAGGTTGGCCGTTTGGAAGCACGCACGGCTTCGCTGCCGGCGGAGCCGGACGCGCAACAGGTGGCGGTGGCGGCGGCGGCGGTGGTGGCGGAGCCGGCCGCGCAACAG
>Ga0210406_10008488_pt1 | contig 10271 bp, 7 predicted proteins | sample IncBWC30MmetaG_FD_155454 | JGI IMG/M metagenome (GOLD analysis project Ga0210406, IMG submission 155454) | Forest soil microbial communities from Barre Woods Harvard Forest LTER site, Petersham, Massachusetts, United States - Inc-BW-C-30-M | ecosystem: Environmental > Terrestrial > Soil >... | reverse complement strand
CCATGTCGCGCGAGTATCTGACGGTATGCGTAGGTGTCATGACCGGCGGCGGCACCATCGATGCGCCTATCGGTCGCAATCGCAGCGATCGGTTGCGGATGGCGGTGCGCGAGAGCGGCCGGCCGGCGGTGACGCATTATCGTGTGCTCGAGCGCTTTCGTGCGCACACCTACCTGTCGGTGCAGCTCGAGACGGGCCGGACCCATCAGATTCGCTTGCATTTGTCGCATCAAAAGTACCCCGTCGTCGGCGATCCGGTCTACGGCGGCCGGTTTGCGCAGCCGCGCGGCGCGGCGCCCGAATTGGTCAATACCTTGCGCGCCTTTAAGCGTCAGGCTTTGCATGCGGCGAGCTTAGGCCTGGATCACCCGCGAACCGGCAAACGACTGGTCTTGAACAGTCCCGTGCCGGAGGATTTCGCGCAGTTGCTCCAGGCGCTGCGCGACGATGCCCGCAGCGCCAATCCGGAGGCTGTGGGGTGAGTTCCCTGTGGTTCGAGCCCAAATGGCCGGCGCCGAGCGGCGTGCGCGTGGTGTCGACTTTGCGCGGGAGCCCGAGCGGAGGCGGTGCCAGCAAGGCACCCTATGCCTGCTTCAATCTAGGCCGTAACGTCGGCGACGATCCGCTTGCCGTGGCCGAGAACCGGCGGATTCTGGTGCGCGAGGCGGGGCTGCCGGCGGAACCCGCCTGGTTGGCACAGGTGCATGGGGTTACTGTCGTGGATCTCGACGCGGCCGGTCCTCACGCGGCCGCGGATGCGGCGATCACCCGCCGCGTAGGGTGTGTGTGTGCCATTCTCACGGCGGATTGCCTGCCCATCGTTATTGCAACGGACACCGGTGACACCGTGGCCGCCGCGCACGCCGGTTGGCGCGGGTTGGCGGCCGGAGTGATCGGTGCCACGGTGCGGGCCATCGCGGCTCAGCCTGAGCGCCTGGTCGCATGGCTGGGACCGGCTATTGGCGTTGCGCATTTCGAAGTCGGTGGGGAGGTGCGCGAGGCGTTTTTGAGCGCCGATCCAGGGGCCGGCGATGCCTTCATGGCGAACGCTGCAGGCAGGTTCATGGCGGACCTGACGATGCTGGCGCGTAGGCAACTTGAAGATCTCGGTGTAAACCGCATCTACGGGGGCGGCGAATGTACCTATGCGCGCGCCGATAAGTACTTTTCGCATCGACGCGATGGGGTCACGGGCCGGCAAGCCACGTTGGTCTGGCGAGAAGCCTGAGAGAAACCGTTGAATTGGCGCCTTTCCGTCCCCATTTCGTGAACATTCCGAGCGTTTTCTCAAGGGTTACCTATGCGACAGGAAAAGCTGACGACCAAATTCCAGCAGGCACTGGCCGATGCCCAGTCCCTGGCGGTGGGTCGCGACAATCAGTACATCGAGCCTGTGCACCTCATGGCGGCGCTGCTCGACAGCCAAGGCGGCACCGCTCGACCTTTGCTGGAGAAGGCCGGCGTTCAAGTGCCCAAGCTGCGCTCGGATCTGGCCGGCGCGCTGGACCGGATTGCCAAAGTCGAGGGGGCCGGCGGCGAAGTACTGCTCGGCAACGATCTCAACAAGCTGTTGAATGTGACGGACAAGCTGGCACAGCAGCGTGGCGACCAATTCATTTCCAGCGAGCTGTTCGTGTTGGCGGCTTGCGACGATCGGGGCGAGCTCGGCCGTCTCTTGAAGGCGAACGGCGCAACGCGTGCGGCCTTGGAAAAGGCCATCGACGAAGTGCGCGGCGGCGCCAAGGTGGAAGATGCGGGCGCCGAGGAGAATCGCCAGGCGCTGGAAAAGTACAGCATCGATCTCACGGAGCGCGCGACCCAGGGCAAGCTCGATCCGGTGATCGGGCGCGATGATGAGATTCGCCGCACCATTCAGGTCTTGCAGCGACGCACCAAGAACAATCCGGTGCTGATCGGCGAGCCGGGCGTGGGCAAGACCGCGATCGTCGAGGGCTTGGCGCAGCGCATTGTCAACAATGAGGTGCCTGAGGGGTTGCGCAACAAGCGCATTCTGTCGCTCGATTTGGGCGCGCTCATTGCCGGCGCCAAATTCCGCGGCGAGTTCGAGGAGCGGCTGAAAGCCGTTCTCAACGACCTGGCGAAACAAGAAGGCCAGGTCATTCTGTTCATCGACGAATTGCACACCATGGTGGGCGCCGGCAAGGCCGAGGGCGCAATGGACGCGGGCAATATGCTCAAGCCCGCGTTGGCGCGCGGCGAACTGCATTGCGTGGGCGCGACCACGCTCGATGAATATCGCAAGTACATCGAAAAGGACGCGGCACTCGAGCGCCGCTTCCAGAAGGTGTTGGTGGATGAGCCGTCGGTGGAGGACACCATCGCCATCCTGAGAGGTCTCAAAGAGCGCTACGAAGTGCATCACGGGGTCGAAATCACGGATCCCGCCATCGTGGCGGCCGCGACTCTGTCGCATCGCTACATTGCCGACCGGCAGTTGCCCGACAAGGCGATCGATCTGATCGATGAGGCGGGATCGCTCATCCGGATGGAAATCGATTCCAAGCCCGAGGCGCTCGACAAGCTGGACCGGCGCATCATACAGCTCAAGATCGAGCGCGAGGCGCTGAAGAAGGAAACCGACGAGGCTTCCCGCAAACGGCTGGGCATGCTCAACGACACGCTGCAGGCCTTGGAGAAGGAATACTCCGACCTGGAAGAAATATGGAAGGCGGAGAAGGCCACGGTCCAAGGGGCGGCGCATATCAAGGAGGAATTGGAGCGCGCGCGGCAAGATCTCGACACCGCGCGGCGGGCACAGGACTTGGCGCGCATGTCGGAGCTGCAATATGGCCGCATCCCCGCGCTGGAACAAAAATTGGCGCAGGCGCTGGAGGTCGAACAGAAACCCAATCAATTGGTGCGCAATTCGGTGACCGAAACGGAAATCGCAGAAATCGTGTCGAAATGGACCGGCATTCCGGTATCACGCATGCTCGAAGGGGAACGCGACAAGCTGTTGCGGATGGAGGAGGTGTTGAGCAAACGTGTGGTGGGCCAGCCGGAAGCCGTGAAAGCGGTGGCGGATGCCATTCGGCGCACGCGCGCAGGGCTGTCGGATCCCAACCGGCCGAGCGGCTCGTTCATGTTCCTGGGGCCCACCGGCGTCGGTAAAACCGAGCTTTGCAAGGCATTGGCCGAATTCATGTTCGATACCGAAGAGGCCTTGATACGCATCGACATGTCCGAGTTCATGGAGAAGCACTCGGTTGCCCGCCTCATCGGGGCACCCCCGGGTTACGTCGGATACGAGGAGGGCGGATATCTGACCGAAGCGGTGCGCCGCCGCCCGTACTGCGTCATCCTGCTCGATGAGATCGAGAAGGCGCATCCCGACGTGTTCAACGTATTGTTGCAAGTGCTGGACGATGGGCGCCTCACCGATGGCCAGGGGCGCACGGTGGATTTCCGCAACTGCGTGGTGATCATGACGTCGAACCTGGGCTCGCAGGTTATTCAAGAGCTTTCGGGCGAGGCGAATTACGCCAAGATGAAAGACGCGGTCATGCAGGTGGTCACCCAGCATTTCCGGCCGGAATTCATCAATCGGGTCGATGAGATCGTAGTGTTTCATTCGCTGGGCCGCGAGCAGATTCGCTCCATCGTCGATATCCAGTTGGGACGCTTGCGACAGCGACTGGCGGAGCGCGATATCACCATGCGCCTGGACGATGATGCGCGCGACAAGATCGGCGAGGCGGGGTTCGACACGGTGTACGGTGCCAGGCCTTTGAAGCGCGCCATCCAGTCGCAGATTGAAAACCCGTTGGCGCAGCGGATACTGAAAGGCGACTTCGTCGCGGGCGATCGCGTGATCGCCAGGTTGAAGCGCGGCGAGCTGGTGTTCGAGAAGGAACGCCTCCACTAAATTTTGGCGCTGCGATGTAAGGCACCTAGGTTCGCTATACTTCGTTGCTGCTGCCTTTGAGAGAAAATACATGCCTTTTTACGAGTATCAGTGCAAGAGCTGCGGCCACGAGCTCGAGGCCATGCAGAAGGTCAGCGATCGGCCGCTGAAAAAATGTCCTGATTGCGGCAAATCGCAGCTGCAGCGGCTGATGTCGGCACCGGTGTTCCGGTTGAAGGGCGGCGGCTGGTACGAGACCGACTTCAAGGGCGACAAGGATAATCAGCGCAATCTGGCCGATCGGCCCGAAGCGGACGCGCCGAAAGAGACCAAGGAGGCGGACGCGACGCCGAAGGACGAGAAAGGCAAAGACGGCAAGGACGCCAAAACCGCGGAAACCAAGGCCCCCGAGGCTCCGGCTGCTAAGGAGCCCGCCGCAAAGGAGAAATCCACCGATCAATCGGCGGAAAAATCGGGCGAAAAGTCCGCGGATAAATCCTCCGGCAGCGGTGCCGCTCAAAAACCAAGACCCGCAAACCGATCGTCGCGAGGCGGGCGTCTGAAGAAAAAGTCGATCAAGGTCAAACGGCTCCGCTAGATTTAGGCGCAGCCTTCGCATGTAGAGGACTTGCCCGGGCTGACTCGAAGCCTTAGCATCGCGCGCTCCCCCTTTTTTGGTTGTTTTTGCTTATGCGCACTCATTATTGCGGCCGGGTCGACGAGTCGCTGACCGGCAAGGTGGTCACAGTGGCCGGCTGGGCCCATCGTCGGCGCGATCACGGCGGCGTCATTTTCGTGGATTTGCGTGATCGCGAGGGTCTGCTGCAAATCGTTTTCGATCCTGACCGGGCCGACATGTTTGCTTCGGCCGAACGCGTGCGCAATGAATTCGTGCTCAAGGTGACGGGGGTGGTGCGGGCTCGGCCCGCGGGGACGGCAAACGCCAACTTGAAGTCCGGACAGGTCGAAGTGCTGTGCCAGGATCTGGAGATCTTGAACCGCTCAGAGCCGCTGCCCTTTCAACTCGACGAGACGGTGAGCGAGGAAGTGCGGCTGCGCTTCCGCTACCTGGATCTGCGCCGCGAGGAGATGCGCGAACGCTTGCTGCTTCGCCACCGCATCACGCGCGCCATGCGTCAGTATTTGGATGATGCGGGGTTCGTCGACATTGAGACGCCCATGCTGTCGAAGGCGACGCCGGAAGGGGCGCGCGATTACCTGGTGCCCAGCCGCACGCATGCCGGGAAATTCTTTGCGTTGCCGCAGTCGCCGCAAATTTACAAGCAGCTGCTGATGATCTCCGGATTCGATCGCTACTATCAAATCGTGCGTTGCTTCCGCGACGAAGACTTGCGCGCCGATCGTCAGCCGGAATTCACACAGCTCGATATCGAGACCTCCTTCCTGGATCAAGGCGAGATTCAGCAATTGATGGAGGGTCTGGTGCACCAGCTCTTCCGCGTGGTTCTGGGCGTTGAATTGCCGAGTCCCATGCCACGCATGAGCTATGCGGAGGCGATGCGCCGCTACGGATCGGACAAGCCCGATTTGCGCGTGCCGCTCGAGTTGGTCGATGTGGCGGACCTGGTCAAGGGCTGCGATTTCAAGGTGTTCGCAGGACCCGCCGGAGATCCTCGCGGCAGGGTTGCGGCTCTGTGCGTGCCGCAGGGCGGCAAGCTGACCCGCAAGGAGATCGATGATTACGCGGCCTACGTCGCGCGCTACGGCGCGAAAGGTCTCGCCTACGTCAAAGTCAATGAGCTGGCCAAGGGCCGCGAAGGATTGCAGTCGCCGATTTTGAAATTCTTGAGCGACGATGCGATCAGCGGCATCATGCAGCGCGTCGCTGCAAAAGATGGGGATCTGGTTTTCTTCGGCGCGGACACGGCCAAAGTGGTGAGCGATGCCTTGGGTGCGCTGCGCCTGAAAGTGGCTCAGGATCTAAAGATGGTGGCGCCCGGCTGGCGCCCGCTGTGGGTCGTGGATTTTCCGATGTTCGAGTGGGACGCCGATGCGAAGCGCTGGCAGGCCATGCACCACCCCTTTACCAGCCCCGCCAACTTGGACTATGCGGCACTCGCGGCGAGCCCCGGGGAAGCGACCGCCAAGGCCTACGATATGGTCTTGAACGGCTCGGAAATCGGCGGCGGATCGGTGCGCATCCACAATCAGGAATTGCAGTCCGTGGTGTTTGATTTGCTGGGTATCTCGGCTGAAGAGGCGCGCTTTAGATTCGGATTCTTGCTCGACGCGCTCAAGTACGGCGCGCCGCCGCACGGCGGGATTGCCTTTGGACTCGACCGGCTGGCGATGCTGATGGCGGGCGCCGACAGCATCCGCGACGTGATCGCGTTTCCGAAAACTCAGACGGCCGCGGATCTTTTGATGGACGCCCCTACGGAGGTCAGCGAGGCCCAACTCAGAGAGCTGCATATTCGCGTGCGAACTCCTCCTCCGAAGATCGCTTGACCCTTGCAGCAATTTCGCCGGCCCGAATCCGTCTTGATCGTGATCTACACGGAAGGCGGCGAATTTCTGCTGCTGGAGCGGCGCCGGCCGCCGGGGTTTTGGCAATCGGTGACGGGCAGCATGGAGTGGGGGGAGTCCGCCGATGCCGCGGCTCGACGCGAAGTGATCGAGGAAACCGGCATCAGGCAAGGCGTGCTGGTGAACTTGCAGTGGACGCAGGTGTACGAAATCCTGCCCGCCTTCGGCAAGGTGTATGCGCCGGGCGTCACGCAGAATCTCGAACATGCCTTCTCATTGCGGCTGCAGAATCGCGTGCCGGTCACTTTGAGCGTCGCGGAACATGCGCAGTTCCGTTGGGTTTCAGCCGCTGACGCCATGGAAACGGCATCGTCCAGCACGAATCGCGCGGTCATTGCCGAGCTGCGCTTGTAGATCCTGATGCCATGAGCACACTGGTCGTGTATGTGCATGGGCTATGGCTGACCGGCAACGAGGGCGGCATCCTGCTTAGACGGCTGGGGCGGGAGTTGAACGCGAAGACGCGCGCTTTCTCCTACGCATCGGTGAGGTCGAACATCAGCGACAGTGCGCAGGCACTCGGAAAATTCTTGGCGCAGCAGCGCGCGGAGACGCTGCACTTGGTGGGCCATAGCCTGGGCGGCCTGGTGATATTGAAGCTGTTCGAGAGCGGGAAAGGCGCGCAGTTGCCGCCGGGACGAATCGTGCTGTTGGGTTCGCCGTTGAACGGCAGCCGCGCGGCGCAGAATCTGGCGCGTTTGCCATTCGGCAAGAAAATCTTAGGGCGCGGCGTGCTCGAGGAATTGCTGACGGAGCGTCAACGCCGTTGGACGGGGCAGCGCGAACTGGGTGTGATCGCGGGCAGCGTGGGAATCGGCTTGGGAAGGCTGGTCGGCGTGCACGGCGCACCCAGCGATGGCACGATTTTCGTGGAAGAGACGCGACTGCCGGGCATATTGCAGCACTTGGTCTTGAGAATCAGTCACACCGCTCTGCCCTTTTCTTCGACAGTCGCGCGGCAGACCGCCGCGTTCTTGAACGACGGGAGCTTTATTCGCTAGCTTTGCTCGTCGCGATCCAGATTTTTCAAACGGAACAGCAGATCCAATGCATCGCGCGGGCTCAAGGTATCGGGGTCCGCCGCCCGCAGCGCTTCCAAGGCGGCTGATTTCGGAACCGGCGCAGGCGCCGGTGCGAATAGTGCCAACTCGCCTTGCGGTGAGCTATGACTTCGCAGCGCGTCGCGCTCGCGTTCCAGTTCGGTCAAATAGCGGCGCGCCTGGGCTGTGACGGATTTTGGAATCCCGGCGAGCGCCGCGACCTGCAAACCATAACTCTGGTTGGCCGGCCCTTCCCTGACGCTGTGCAGGAACACCAATCGATCGCCATGCTCGACGGCTTCGACATGGACATTCGCGACGCCGGGTGCCTCGGTGGCTAAACTGGTGAGTTCGAAGTAATGGGTGGCAAACAGCGTAAAGGCACGGATTTTCGTGGCAATGAAGGCCGCACAGGCCCAAGCCAGCGATAGTCCGTCGAAGGTACTCGTGCCGCGGCCCACCTCGTCCATCAGCACCAAGCTTTTATCGGTGGCATTGTTGAGAATATTGGCCGTCTCGGTCATTTCCAGCATGAAAGTTGAACGGCCGCCGGCCAGATCGTCGGATGCGCCGATGCGCGTGAAGATGCGATCCATCGGTCCCAACACCGCGCGCCGTGCCGGGACGAAACAGCCGATATGGGCGAGGATCACGATGAGCGCAGTCTGGCGCATGTACGTGCTCTTACCGCCCATGTTCGGTCCCGTGATGATGAGCATGCGGCGGGAATCATCGCAGCGCAGATCGTTGGGGATGAAGGGTTCCCGCCCGGCGCGCTCGACCACGGGATGGCGGCCGCCTTCAATATGCAGCATCGGATCGTCAACCAATTCCGGCTGCGCGCACCGCAGAGCCGTGGCGCGCTCGGCGAAACAACTCAGCACATCGATTTGCGCAATCGCAGTCGTCGTTGCCTGCAGTGCCGGTAGATTGGCGCATATCTGATCCAGTAGTCCTTCGTACAGGGCCCTCTCCCGCGCCTGCGCGCGCTCGCGCGCCCCCAATACCTTGTCCTCGAAGGATTTCAATTCCGGGGTAATGAAGCGCTCGGCCGATTTGACGGTTTGACGGCGCAAATACTCCGCAGGCACTTTGTCGGCCTGGCTGCGATTCACCTCGATGAAAAAGCCCTGCACCCGATTGAAGCCCAACTTCAAGCTGGAGAGGCCGCTGCGCTCGCGCTCACGCTGCTCGAGCTCCATCAGGAACTTCTCCGTGTTGCCGCCCAGGGTGCGCAGTTCATCCAGCTCCACGTCATACCCTTCGGCAATGACGCCGCCGTCCCTCAAGTAATGAGGGGGCGCCTCGACCAGGGCGCGCTCGAGCAAGGCGTGCTCGTCGTGGTGGTCGCTGATGTCCGCGGTGAGCTGCTGCACCAGCGGCGATTGGACGGCGGCCACCAGGCCGCGCAGCGCAGGCAGGGCGGCCAGCGCGCCACGCAGCTGAGCCAGATCGCGAGGCCGCGCCGAGCGCAGCGCTATTCTTGCCAGAATTCTCTCCAGATCGCCGATTGCGCGCAGGGATTGCGCAATTTGGGCGTGCTGGAGCTGATCGATCAGGGTGGCGACCGCATGATAGCGGGCACGCAGAATGCCGCGATCGCGAAGCGGGCGGTGCAGCCAGCGGCGCAGCAATCGGCCGCCCATCGTCGTCGCAGTACGGTCAAAAACGCCTGCCAGGGTCAGATCGGGGGAGCCCGCCATGCTTTCGTCCAACTCCAGGTTGCGGCGAGTCGCAGGATCCATGATGAGCGCGGCATCGCGCTCTTCTGTTGTGATCGACAGCAGATGCGGAAGCGCCGATTTTTGGGTCTCGCGGACGTATGCCAGCAAGGCACCCGCGGCGGCGATGGCTAAGGGCTTGTCCGCGCAGCCAAATCCGGCCAGGTCTCGGGTGCGAAATTGATCGGTGAGAGCGCGCGTCGCAGAGTCGATGTCGAAGTGCCACGGTGCCCGTGTCCGCCAGGGATAATCTTCACCAGCCGAGGATCGGCTCAAGTCAGGCTGCGCGCCGTCGGGCGCCAAAATCTCCGCAGGGCGCAGCCGCTCGACTTCTGCCTCGAGAGAGGCGAGGTTCGCGAGCTCCATGACGCTGAAGCGGCCCGCCGACAGGTCGAGCCACGCAAGTCCGTAGCGCCCTTCCTGGCCGCAGACACTGGCCAACACATTGTCGCGCCGCTCCTCGAGCAGCGCCTCATCGGTGACGGTGCCGGGTGTGACGATGCGGACGACCTCGCGATCCATCGGGCCCTTGGTCTTGCCGGGATCGCCGCGTTGTTCGCAAATGGCGACCGATTGACCCTTGCGCACCAATTTTGCCAGGTAGCTGTCGAGGGTGACGGCGGGCACGCCGGCCATCGGAATCGGCGCGCCGGCGGACGCGCCGCGCTGGGTCAATGCAATGTCCAGGAGTTCCGACGCGCGGCGCGCATCATCGTAGAACATCTCGTAGAAATCGCCCATGCGATAGAACAGCAGCACGTCCGGATGCTGCGCCTTGATGCGCAGGTACTGCTGCATCATGGGGGTGTGGCTGGTTTTCTCTTCGGGCTCGATCACTGCGCAAGTCTAAACTAGTAGACTTGGCGCTATGCCAGATAGCGATGCCCAATTGAAGCGACTTGCCGCGCGGGTGGGCCGGCGCCTGCTCAAACAGCACCGCCATGTGGCGACGGCGGAATCCTGCACCGGCGGATGGATTGCCAAGACGCTGACCGATATCGCGGGCAGCTCGCAATGGTTTGTCGAAGGATTCGTCACCTACAGCTATGAGTCGAAAATGCAGCGGCTGAGGGTGCCGCGGGCCGTGCTGGAAAAAAA
>Ga0210406_10008487_pt1 | contig 10273 bp, 7 predicted proteins | sample IncBWC30MmetaG_FD_155454 | JGI IMG/M metagenome (GOLD analysis project Ga0210406, IMG submission 155454) | Forest soil microbial communities from Barre Woods Harvard Forest LTER site, Petersham, Massachusetts, United States - Inc-BW-C-30-M | ecosystem: Environmental > Terrestrial > Soil >... | reverse complement strand
CTGAGGGATGTTGAAGACCCAGTAAGACGGTACTTCATCGGTATTGGCAAACCCGCTTCTCAAGCCATTGCCGTAAAGCATATCGCCATAAATCGTGGTTCCTTGATAAGTGTAGGAGGCCCCGGCAGAGGCGGTGTAGCGCTGATCATGATCGAGAAACACCCAATGGTTCTGGATAAATGCCAGCCTGTCGGGAGCAAACAAAAATTCGCCGGAATTGATCTTTTCGCCAGTCCCCCGCTCGAACCCGAAATTGAAGTAGGCGTTAAATCCGCCCTGAGCGTAGTTCGCTGTCACCTCAGTGCCGTACTGGTTGCCATGGAGATAGTTAAACGGTGAGAAAATCAACGCCGCTCCAAATTGACCTTCATCGATTAGGTTGTGAGCCTCCTTATAATAGGCATCGACCCCCATCGAAAAGGCTGAGGTGAATTGCTGGGTAATCCCAGCATCGAAGTAGTTCGCTCGTTCCGCTTTGACCGGCGAACTAATATTGACAGCGGATTGATTAGTGGTTCCGATAAATTTGCTGAGGTCTTTGTTTGCCACCAGCTCCAGCGGCGGCGGCGTAAAATAACGGGAATAACCCGCATGCAGCGTGGTGCTACTGGTGGCCTTCAGAACGATATTCACGCGCGGGCTAAGCTGATTTGCGTGGGCGAATTCGTCCACGATGTCGAATCGTCCCCCAAAGTTAATGGTTAACGGTTGGAACACTTTCCATGCGTCCTGAAGATAGAAGCCGTAATAGAGCCCCGTCTTACTACTGTTATCCGTGATCGACATCGGAACATCCGATGCTTGGGTCCCAGCGGGAGTGGTCGGAAAAACCAGGCTACGATTATCAGAGACAGCTTTCTCGATTGTTACCAAAAATCCGCCCCGCAGCGTATGCGCATCGTTAATTGCCCAACTGGCGTCAAACTGGACGCCATTTGAAAAAATGCTTCGATCGACCCGGCTAGCCACGCCGTTGAAAATCAAATCTCCCTGATTGTCAGGCGTAAACAGCGTTTCGCTATACCGGCTGAACACCGCCAGCTGCAAAGTCACTGAGTCGAACGTTTTCTGGTAAGCCAGGATGGCATAATCGTTCTGTTCGTGTTGATTTTCGGTCAGATTGCTTGAGTTGAATTTGGTCGGATCCGCGTTAACCAGAGCAAATGCCGGCGTTTGGTTTGGATTGCTCGGGATCTGAAAATCCGAATAGGTGCCACTCAGCAGAAGGGTAATTCGGCTGGTTTCGTCGATGATATAGGAAAGATCCGCGAACCCTTTGAATTGAGCGGTCCGATCATGAATTGCACTAGTATGCCCCGTCGGATTTTCAATCCCCAGCGTGTTAGAATCGTAACTGCCTAGAACGAAATAGTTGAATTTGCCATATGACCCTCCGGCTTCGGCACTAGGATTGATCGTTTCATGTGAGCCGCCATACATCGAAAGTTCGCCGCCGTTAAGGTCGGGACCTTCTTTGGTTTGAATATCGATAATGCCGCTGGTACGAAACCCGAACTGCGCCGGCAATGAACCGGTGATCAAATCGACGTTCTGCACCAACCGGGTGTCGATCTCCTGCCCGAACCCGGTGATTCCCTCTGGAATTAGTATTCCATCGATTCGAAACTGGAGATTGGCGTGCTCATCACGAACATGAAGTTGCCCGAATGAATCCTGCGCGACGCCCGGCGCTCGCAGAATGACTTGATTGAAGGATGCATTGTCACCTTGGGCCATTGTTTGGATCTGGGTTTGCCCAATTGAGTACTTGGTGGCGCCGAGATCGGGCACAATCTGGTCCCTGGCCTCATTCAATTGGCCAACCACGGTTACCGAATTCAGCCCTATGGACGACGGATTTGAAGTGAGCGTGGACGGTTCGCTCGATGCCGGAGAGGACGAGCTGGTTTGAGCTGAAGCAAAGGCTGGGAACGAGATCAGAAGCAAAGCCGCGCTCGCGAAAGACAAAGCGCGGAGAAAGGTTTGGTAAAGAATAGAGCGAGAAAGAGTCTGCATGCGAGGTACTGGTGAGTCATGTGGCGTGTAGTGGTGGAATCGCCGATTCGGTGACGTCTGTTGGCCCCCTACGACCCGAGGGTTCGACAGGCTTCATCAAGCGCTCTCTGGCAAAAGCGGTGCGCCCGGAAGCCAGCGCGCTGTTTCATCTAGCGGCTGGGCTGGATCGGGCTGGATATTGGCAGCGAACCTTGAGACGAGCCCGAGCTCGCCTTTACCGATCGGCAGTAACTAGTCTCAGTGAGATTTACCGATCACCGGTGGCCCGCGTTCAGAGATCCGTTGTCCGCCAAATAGTGCAGCGAGAATCTCCGAGGGCAGGTTGGGCGTATGCCTGAGAAACGTGCATAACGGCCCAGGAACCAGACTGGGCAGCAACGGAGAATGCGCCAACCCGCCCCCGAGAAAGAGCGTGACGGCACAATCATGGTCCTCATGATCGGCGTCCGGATGGATAAGCTCATGCAGCTGAGGTGAGACCGAGAGGGTCACCACCCATAAGATACCAGCGACGAGCAGAGCACCGATCGACCGCTGAGCGGTTTGGACCAGGCGATCTGTAACTAGCAAATTCGTCGCAGGTTTAGGCACCGGACCTGAGGATAGGAGAGCAGTATTCTTAATGCAAATTCTTTGCATTTAATTTCCTGCCCTGTTTGATCCATCCCTATCACGTGAAACTCGATTTCCAAATTCTTATCGCCCAAGGCGTTGACCAAACCCGGTAAATTTGAGACAACGGGCGCATGCAGCAAGACCTCCAGCAGTTGAAGCTTCTCAGCATTTTCTATTACATCTGGGGCGGCCTCGCTTGTTTAGGAGCATTGATTGGCGCGATCTCGTTATGCGTTGCGGGAGCCGCTATGTCGTCGCTACCTTCCTCTTCTTCGGAAGACGCGCAATCTCAAGCCGTCATGGGACCCGTCTTTATTGTGCTGGGCATCGTTATACTGATAGCGGGCGTGATCTACGGGATCTTGGCGATTATGACCGGCGGGAAGTTCAAGAAACATCAAGGCGGCTATGTGTTCTGCCTCGTGGTCTCTATTATCACCTGTATCACCAGTTTCCCGATCGGCACCGCACTCGGTATCTACGCAATCGTCATTCTGATGCGGCCTACCGTGAAAGCGCTGTTTAGAGGCGAAGCATTGCCAGGCATGCCTCAAACCGCCGCTATTCCACCGGTTTCCTGAGTCGGAGGAGCGTTAGCCGACCTCGACGCCGCGAGATGGAGAATCCGATGGAGCTGGAAAGGTCCCACGGGCGTCGCGGAGCCGAGGGTCTACCTATCACCAATCACCTTTTCACTACACCACGGCCAGCGCTTTGTTCTGCACCCGTGTCTCGTACAACGGCGCTCCAGTATAATCGATGACCTCGACATGCATCTCTTTGGCGGTCAAGGTCACGGCCATAAAACCGGGTGTACCTCGATAAAAACGGCTTCCTTCTGTCGGACCTGGCTCTCGCACTTTAGATCCGGCGCCGGTATTAAAGTATTCAACCGACCCTCGAACGATGTGTTGAAGATCGTGATCATGCCCGTTGAAATAAGCGGGCACCTGATGCTTCTCCAATAGCGGATTGATGGCGCGAATTAGCTCCGGCTGATCACCGTGTTCGCTTCCACCGGAGAAAATCGGATGATGTCCGATCACAACTTTCCAGGACGCCTTCGAATTCGATAACGCTTGGTCGAGCCACATCACCTGCGCCGCGGTGTCCTGCGAGATGATCTCATCGCGCATATCTTCCTTCTTGCGGTACTCCTCAACAAAGGGGCTGGTATCGATGAAGAAGAATTCGACTTTATCGTTCTCATCAACGGGCTCCACGGCTGAGAAATAGCGGGCTGGCATCTTCCATTTCGGATGCGTTTTGGCGTAATCAAGCTGGGCTTGCGGCCGGCCTTTGTAGTCGTGGTTGCCCAAAATTGAATACCAGGGGACACCTAACGACGGCGCTGTGTACACTGCTTCGAACGAACTCTTCCATTGAGGATCAGTGGCACTCTGAACGCCTTTTTCGTAAAAGTTATCACCAACAGAAACGATGAAGCGACAACGCCGTTTCGCTGCCGTCACGCTCATTTGGTTCGCGACATCCCGTTGGTGGAACTCCCCTCCCCGACCCCAATCCCCGAAGATCAGAAAGGTTAACTCCGGCGAAGCAGACTCGGCGACAACCAGTCTTTCAGCGACGACTCCTCCTCGAGCTCGGAACAGCCCGAACAGACCCGTGAGAAACGGAAATAGACCGACCAACCACTGCAGAAAATTTCTCCGGGTCTGTTTCATGATGCCTATAAAGATAGCGCTCCTACGGAGCTGATGTCACGCTTCGGCTGCCGGCTAGAACTTAAATTTCATTCCAGCTTCGTACGTAATGTCATAGTACTCCCGCTGGATCGGACGATTCGGCGCGCCTTCATAAATACGCCAAGGCGCATTCGTCAGGTTCTTCGCGTTGAAATAGATGCCGACTCCGTAGCGTGTGATATAGCTCACGGCCAGATCTAAAGTGAAACGACTATCGAAGTACTGGTCGAGACGCGCGGTCGAACCAACCGAGGAAAGGTTACGGTCAGTGTATTGTCCAGCCAGCGTTATGAGGAAACCATATTTCTCATAGAATACAGCGAGGTTGTAGAGATTCGGAGAAGTGAACGGCAGTTTGGTATGGTCGGTTGTCCTGGCCCTGCCTTCCGAGTCAACATAGGTATAGTTGGCGGTAAATCCCAATCCACTCAGAGGACCCGGCAGAAACCGCAGGTGTTCCTCGAAAGCAAACTCGATACCACGGGCATAGCCAGTTCCACTATTGAGGAAGGTGTTTTCGTCGAAGATCTGCCCGTTGATTACGGTTCGAACCGTTCGCGTAAAGATGTAGTCGTCGAATTCTTTATCGAAAAGACCGAACGAGAAGTAGGAGTCCTTCGTCGGAGTGTATTCAAGCGTGAAGTCAAAGTTGTTCGCGGTGGTCGGCTTCAAATTCGGGTTCCCGGTGGTGATGGTCAGATTGCCGGTATCAACCACGGTAGCTGCCGTTACCTGACTGAATGCCGGCCGGCCGATGGCAGTGGAATACGCTAGGCGGGTCTGCAAGATGTTCGGAATAATTTCGAAACGCGCCTGTGCGGTAGGGAAAAAGTCCGTGTAGTTCGACGGCCGATTCACGAAATGATACGAACTCGCCAAGTTCGGATCGGAACCAGGCGAATTCGCGTTGGCGCCGTATACAGCATTGGTTACCTCTGCCCGCAAACCGACCAACAAATTTAACCGGCCAAACAGCGTGATGTCGTATTGTCCGTAGCCGGCATACACATTTTCCGAGTCGTCAAAAAATGCCTGGACCGTTCTCAGCTGGTCGCCGGCGAAATCCCGGACAAAACCGGGATGAGAGCGGAGAAAACTGTTCAATCTCCCGGGGTCCGGAGAGAAGCCGATTTGCCAGTAGCCACTATAATCCGTATTTAGATGACCTGCCATTGCCTGGGCCAAGGTGAAGTCGTTAGTACCAGTCGCCGGATTCGTGTAGTCGGTGTAGGTCTGCGGGTTATCCGAAAAAGTCTTGCTTCGATAGCGCAAGCTGGTCCCGAACTTCAAATTGCTCGGATTTCCTTCGACATCGAATGGAAACGTTAGATTGATGCTGCCGGCAATCTCGGTATCGAGTGTGTGGTTGCTGTCGATGCTGAGCCCGCTGAAGACATACTGAGTCGGATTGAACTGGTTTGCGTTTAACGCCGAGTTCAACGGATTGCTGTACTGGAAGCTCGGCCGGTTCGACAGACCGGAGTTGTTGTACACCACGGTTTCGCTAGCAGACGTTGAAAAGCTAGGATCGAAGTCGTGCGGGTTGTCATCCCAAGCCTGGGCAAAAGACCCTTTATAATCGATAATGAACGGTCCGATCACGTTTCGGCCGCCGCCCTGAACCATCCAATTCTCGAAATGCTCGAGGTTGAAACGTAAGAGCTCGCTCATGACTACGTTTGTCGCCGTAAAAGACCCATTCGGATTGGTCGTAACAGTGCCGGGAGTAACTCCATCGGGAGCGAGATTAGATCCATCGAGACCGCTTAAATTGAAGATCTGTCGACGAACTTGTTCCGAGTACCCGGCATTCACAAAGCTGATGTAGAAGCTGTTGTTGTTATCCGGTCGAAAATCAAACGTGCCGCCGAAACCGTGCAGCGTTCGGTTGTAGGTATAGCGGCGGAAATCGATGGCGCTCAGAATCTTGTCTTCTCCAATGGGTGGTATCGAATCCGAATACGCCGGTTCAAAATCGTCGACTCCGCGGTGATCTTCGTAAAAGCTGAATTCACTTAGAACACCAAACGGTCGATAAGGTGTTAGTGGGCCCTCCCCACTCCCCACGTTCTTGGTGTCGATGGATTTACCGTCCGGGGTCGGGGCAATCGCTGCCACCGGCGCAGGAGCGAACGGATTTCCGCCCGGTCCCAAGCCGAAAGTCAGGCCGCCGACAACTTCATCGTCGATGATGCCATACTGGTGTCGGAGCGGTTCCCAGCCTGAGCCGACATGCCCTTCGAGAAACGGTCGGTCAAGATCGAAAGCGCTTCGTGGTGTCAGTTCGATGGTACCCCCCAGGGCTTCGGCATCCATATCCGCGGTATTCGCCTTGGTAATGATGATTTGGCTGACTAGCCCAGTTGGGATCTCATCGAAGGCGACGTGTCGCCCACTCGAATCAGTCGAAGGCACCCGTACACCGCCGAAGGTTACGCCCACTAGGTTGGAGTCCAGACCGCGAATCGTGATATAGCGTCCTTCACCCGTATCGTTCTGCACCCCGGCTCCCGGCATTCGTTTCAACGCGTCCGCCAGGTTGACGTCAGGATATTTGGCGATCTGTTCCGCCGACTGAACATTTTCGACGTTAGGCGCCAAACGCTGATCTTGGAGCGCGCGGACCTGAGTAGAGACCGGTTCCACGCCAGTTACAACCATCTGTTGCAATTGGCCCACCGGAGAGCGTGAACCAGTCGGGGTATTAGTATCTTGTCCCAGCAGACTCAAACTGGAACCAAGAAATAATGAAAGAAAAACTATCCTCCCTGAAACGACGGAGAAACAGTTAGAATGACGCGCTGCTAAATCATCTGTAGCAGACGCGAGGTGTAGCGCCGGCGGGTTTTTCACGCCGCGATCGTATGACCGGGGCGTAGCCAGCAAATCTTCTAATTGTTAAAACTTTTTAACAGAATAATGACATTTCGGTCAGGTCTAAGAATAAAGGCTGGGCGAGTAGGACAGGATCTTGGGCGCGGGGAATCCGCCTTCTCCCGCAGCGCTGGACTACCGCGCGACAGGCTGCCTGGCACTCAGGGGACTACCGGGTAGCCTCATAAGTCGCATGTGTCGCATCGGTCCCATTGGACGGCGGGGCCTCTGGGCGTAGAGCGAACCCGACTCCGCGCGCACATCGACCAGGTACTTTCCCTTCGCTCAGGATGCTTTCAGTTCTGCAATATAGGAGGCGCCTTCTTTCGGGAATGCGATCCAGACTGAATGAGTTTCGGGATCGACAGCCAGCGTATGCGTTCCCTTTGGTGTTGCTACGTCGCCTAACGATTTGGCACCGTCCCCGGTCTCTTCCAGAACCGAGAGTTTACCCTGACCGCCGCTGGCACAGTAGATTCGTTGATTCCCTGCATCGAACGCGATCTGATCTACGCCTGGGACGATGTCGACCGACTCCAGACAGACACCGGTGGTGCAGTCCATCACCACCAACTTCCCATTTCCGCCCGCCGAAAAGAGCCGCCGGGTCTTGGGATCGATCGCCAGACCGTGGGGTTTCTCAGCTGGCAAGGTTGACCAAGTTGCTGAGACGGTATTTGCGGTGGCATCAATGACCAGCGTCACCGGCTGTGACTTGATGTTTTGGAAGATCCCGTCGAAAGCCGGATCGTATAAAATGTATTCCGGAGCTGTCGGGATCTTAATCGTAGCGACGATTTTCTGGACGGACGGATCGACCACCCAAAGATCTTCCCCGTCATCGTGATCGACATATACCATGTTGGTCTTCGGGAAATAACACACAGCATCCGGAGGCCCAGGCAAGGCAACGGTATTTTTTACTTCGAGCGATCTTCGATCGACCTCGACCAACTTCTTCTGATCGCTAACTGTGACATAGTAACTGTTATGTTGGGTATCAACCGCCACGCCTTGCGCTGCACCGGTCTCAACAACCTTAATTAACTTTCCATCCGGAAGATTGAACACATCGAAGGATTTGTTGCCGGTATGATTGGCCAACAGCCGATGTAGCGGTTGATCCACCTCAAGAAAATCGAAGCCACCTTTTGTTCCGGGGACTACAATCGGTTGGCCAAGAGTCAACGGAGCAGAAAAAAGGTGCGATGGGCAAAGCATTGCACCCAGCGCTAACAGCCAATGAATGACATTCCAACGAGAAGCCAGTCGCGAAGGTCTTTGCATATTTGTGGGCGAACGGTATCCAGATCCGTGTCGGGGGGAAGGAGGATTTGTGAAAGGTGAAAAGTGAAAGGTGAAAGGTCCCTGAACGGTGTCGCAGCGCCGAGTCGGCCTGTCGCGCCGCAGGCGGAAGGGGCGACACACTTCCGCAACTTTTCACCTTTTACCTTTCACTTTTCACCAATCCCCGCCCCGCCCCTTGCGATCCACAGACTCCGCCAATAGCTTCCAGCCATGCGTTGGACTTTGTTGTTTGCTGCGGTCGGCTTGTTATCTGCTCCACTTTTTGCTGATCCCGTCACGGTCGATTCTCTGCCTGCTCCCGTTCAAAATAGTTTGAAAGGCTATCTCCAGAACCCTCAAGAGAGCGTAGAAAATATCGAAACCTACGACTGGGGTCCGGCGGTGATCTACAAAATCAATATCAATCTCGATGGCAAGCCATACCTGGAGCTTCATATCGCGGATACCGGCCAAGTCCTCCGCACCGATGAAAATGGCGGCAGGCAAGATAGTGACGACGATGGCGACAATGCCGATGCCAGTCCTAGCCCGAGCGCCACTCCAAAGGAGAATAGCCAATAGACAATCTCAGATCGGTGCTGGGCAGTCAGGAGAGTAGCTATGGGTCTATTTTCGGTGGCTGCACGAATTTGTCCTTTGTTATTTGTCATTTGTCATTCTGCAGGTCCTGTGGCGAATTCCAGTTTCGAAAGAGTGGTGCTTCGCCGGCTGTAACCGGTCTGATGGTTACTAGTCCATTCTGTACTAGTTGCTGAGCAAAGGCTTGAACACTGCGTTCTCCTCGCTGCACGCAGGCGAATGCCGTTCTTACTGCTTCCACCGGATAAACCGCGGCGACCGGTTCCAGCTCATGTTCAATCGCCGGCACGACGCCACGTGCAGGTGCTGCCGCTTGAACCAAAGACGCTAAGTAATCCGGAGTGATGTGCGGCAGGTCGACCGCCAAGACCAGTACCAGCCTTGATTGGGCGACATCTAAACAGCTGGCAATACCGGCCAGCGGCCCGGCATCTTTAATCTTGTCGGGCACCACCGTGACATCGAGCGGATAGTCGAGATCTGGCTGTCCTGAGATCAATAATTCCGCCGGCGCCAACCGGCGCAGCACGTTCAATTGTCGTCTCCAAAGCGGAACCGGTTCTCCTTCCCAATCGACAACCAGGAGCCTTTTGTCACGCCCCATGCGCCGAGAATGTCCTCCCGCCAAGAGAACGGCTGAGAATGGAGGAAGCGTTGAGGGCATCCTAGAATAGCAAATAGCAAATAGCAGATAGCAAATCGTTATTCCGGGGCCCACCTCGGGCCTGTCTCACTAGTCACGAGAAGTGCATCCCAAATCGTAGGGTCGTTTCGCTTCGGAAATACGACTCCCTTTATTTGCTATTTGCGATCTGCTATTTGCTATTCTGTGTAAGAATCATGACAAACCGGATTGACGAGAAGTTTGCCGCTCTCAAAGTAGAAAATCGAAGCGCCTTCATTGTGTATATCACGGGCGGCGACCCTAGCCTGGACAAAACCATCGAAATAGCGGCGACCCTGGAACGAGCTGGGGCTGATGTCTTGGAGATTGGGGTACCGTTCTCCGACCCGCTGGCCGACGGGGTCGCCAATCAACTGGGTGCGCAACGAGCACTTCAAGCCGGGGCAACGCTGCCGCGACTGCTCTACACCATTTCTCAGATCCGGACCCAGGTCAGTGTGCCGATCGTTCTGTACAGCTATCTGAACCCAATATTCCAATATGGCTTTCC
>Ga0210406_10008486_pt1 | contig 10274 bp, 7 predicted proteins | sample IncBWC30MmetaG_FD_155454 | JGI IMG/M metagenome (GOLD analysis project Ga0210406, IMG submission 155454) | Forest soil microbial communities from Barre Woods Harvard Forest LTER site, Petersham, Massachusetts, United States - Inc-BW-C-30-M | ecosystem: Environmental > Terrestrial > Soil >... | reverse complement strand
GTGCCCGTCCGCGCTGAGAATCTTCCCGTCCCAGCGGACGTTTCCTCCAATATCCTTGATCGCGCCCGCGGTTCCAGGCTTGTTTCCTGCGATGGCGTTGATGAAATCCTTATAGGTCTCCAGTGCTCCTGTTTCGAAGTGAAAATCCAGCACGGAATCCCTTGGTGCCAGCGTTCCCGATATGCTGCCGCGCGTCGTTGGCGTCGTGAATTCACCAGAGTCGATCGTGAAAATGTTCGGATCGTAACGGTAGCGGAATTTCCAGTCGGCTTCCACCGGCTGGTGCCCCGCCGCCACTTCATCCGGGGGAGACCAGTGCACCTTGCCAGTGATTTCAAAGTGTTTGAAGTTCGCCGTCCACGTTTCCACCGTGTCTCCGGTTAGCACCGCATCCCAGTGCAATTGATCGACAGGAAATCCTTCGTGATCGATATCTGGCAGAACGGCGGAGAGACGCACGTCTTGAATGTGCGTGTCCGCGCGAAACTTCAGTCCGGCGAAGCGCAGCGTCACGCGACCGGTGACCTGGCCCCGGTCCGCGGCCGCGAAAAAGTCGGGCACTTCGAGTCCCGCGTTGTCGATGCGATAGCTGCCCCGGCTGCTTAGCCGCTTGGCGTGATAATCGTCATAGTCCAGGTTGATCTCCTGCCCCGCATAACTTCCCTTAGCCTGGAACTGCCCGCCAGCCAAAGAGCCTTCTCCGCGCACATCGACCAGCCCGCTAGGCACCGTCGGCTCGCGCATCGTATCGTGAAAATCGCGCAGGTCGACCCAGCCGCGGTAGCGAAAGCTCCACTTTGGATCGGCGAATCCATTCATTTCCACTTGCGCGTCGATATGCGAGCGTCCCGCGTGGAGCGTCCCTTGTTCCAGCGTAAATCCCTCGCGCCACACCGTAAATTTCGCGGAGACATCGACCGGCAACGATAGATTATCCGTGGCCGTGAAGTGCACGGATCGCCAATCAAAATTGCCGAGATACAACGGCTGTTCTCGAGAGCCACCCGCGTCCAGCGCCAATCGTAAATCACCGCCCTCGACAGCCAGGGGCGTCTTCACGTCGTTGTAAAGAATCCAGCCATTCTCGATCCGTACACGGCGAACATGCAGATCGAGAAGCAGTTCTCGCAGCGGCTTCTGGGACGAGATTGCTCGCGGGGGCACGGGAACATTCGTCGCTCCGTTCTCTTCCACTCGGATATGAATCTCCGGCTGCCGCACCAGCAGATCGTCCAGCGAAACCTTCCGCCCCCAGAACGAATCGATCCGCAGCCCGGCTTGCACTTCTTCCGCGGAAAAAAGCGGCGCGGTCCCCTGCGGTTCGTGGCCATGAATCACCAGACCGTTTAGTGTGGCGCGCAGCGAAAGCCAGCGAATCGAGAGCGCGCGCAGCTCGACCCGCCCGCCTGTCGTTCCTTCAATGCGCCGCACCAGCAGGCGCCGGAGAAGCGGGTTCCCCAGGCCGCTGCCGAAAAAAATCACTAGGAACGCCACGATGAGAAAAATCTTGGCGCCCAGAACCCAGGCCACGTGGCGCAGCCACCGCCATTTCCGCACGCGCGTCTCGTGTGTCATTTCGCGCCCTCGTCGATCATTTTGTCGACGTGCAAACGGGCCCGGCTTTCCTTCAGCCAGCGCTCGGCCTGCTCATTGATCCCTTGCTGCACCAGCGCCTCGCGAATGTATTCGCTCGCGGCCTCCATAGACGGCGCAGTCTGCCCGCGCTCCTTCGCTCGCTGCACAACCGCCTTTTGATAAAAGTCCTCGACGGCTTTGTCGTCCACCTGAACGGCGGCGCGGAATCTGGAGTCCAGATAACTGCTCAGATAAAGCTGCGCCGCCACCATGCTGCGAATCTCCGCTTCGCTCAGTCCTGCTTGTTTTTTTCGCGCTTCATACTCTTCGGGCGAAGCAAACGATTTCAGCAGGCGATCCACTCCTCGCTGCACGTCCGCATCGGAGGGACGCGGAAAGTGCGAAGCATCCGCTTCCGTCCGCACCACCCACTGATCGATCAGCCGGTTCAGAATCTGCGCACCGCTCTCGGACTTGCCCTCGACGAGCGTCTGGTAACGGCCAAGTGTATTCACCTCGCTCTGCAGAATAATGTCGTTCTCCACACGCGCCGCGATCCGATCCACGACTTCCTGCACTGGCGGCGCCGCTCCGGCGGCCAGCGCCACCGCCAGCGCCACCGCGAACAAATCTTGTTGTAACCGGCCCCGCATCAGAAGCTCGACCCCAGGTTGAAGAAAATTTGCAGCCGTGGCAGTTGCGTGCCCTTGAAGCAATTCGTCACCGTCGTCGAATTCGTCGTGACCGGCACGCATGGCACCACAAAGAACGGCCGATTGATCTGATAGCCGAGGTCGATGCGAATCGGCCCCACCGGCGTGGCATAGCGCACGCCAAATCCGATCGTGTGCGCGAAATAGTTCAGCTCATTGCCGCAGTTCGTCACGCACTGCGTGAGCGGCGGCCCTGCTGGATTATTTGGATCCGGTGAACTCGTAAAGGTTGGCCGTGGCAATGTGGCCCGAAACGAAATCTGGCTCAGCCGGCTGTATACGTTTCCGCCGTCATAAAAAATGGCCCCTCCCAGCGACGTGCCAACATACGGCAGCCGCATCGGAAACCGAAATTCCTGGTTGAGAACCAGCAAGGCCTGCCCCCCTACCGGAAAGCCTGTGCATGCATCACGCGGCCCGGCCTGATTGAGCGCAAATCCGCGCAGCGACGTGCCGCCCCCCGCGAAGAATCGTTCCGGCAACGGAATGATGTCGGAAGATTGCGCCGGAGTCAGGCTTGGTGTAACGCACTGCTGTTCCGTGGACGTTGGAAAGGTCAGCGAAGCGGTATCCCGATACGGCGTAAGAATTCCGAAGCGGACGGAGCGCGCAAAGCTGAACCGCCGTTTGATGCGGTAATACGTCGAGTTCTGAAAAAAAACGCGCAAAAAGCTGGCGCTCGACCCGATGCCGGTATCCGCAATGCTCACGTCGGCGCTGTTGAAGGTGCCCTTGGAAGCATCCGCGGGATTGTCCCGGGAGTCGCGGATCCACGTCACCCCGAATTGCGACACCAGCGTTGGCGCGTTGAAAAGCGGAATCTCGCTCGCCGAAATATTCAAGTTGGAAACCACTACTTTGCGAAAAGCGTAGTGGTACAGCGTCGTCGTGAAGGGCGTCACTTTCTCCGTCAATTGCACCGAGCCTTCGTAGCGGTCTTCCGTAAACGTATTGATGTCCCGCGTTTTTTCCGCATAGGCCGTCGCCTGGAAACTGAAATTCGGGCTGGCAAACGTATTGGGAACCGAATAAGCCAGCAGCGCTCGGCCCTGCAGCGTGCTGCCGCGCAGCTTGAACGAAAGCGAATCGGCCCGCCCCGTGAGATTCAGTTTGCTCACTTCCAGGATTCCGCGCGGTGCCGCCCGCACTTCCCCGCCGGTGGGATTCGATGTGCTCGCCAGCCGCTGCACTTCGAATCCGCCGCCGTACGCAATCGTGTAGCGCTTGGCTTCTTCGACCAGCGCCACGATGTCCTTGTCCGGGTCTGTCCCGTTCGGGTTCTGCGGCTCGATGGTGACGCGATTGAATACGCCGAGGTTGTACAAACGCCGTTGCGATTCCACCACGTCTCCTTCCCGCAGCGGCTCCTCCGTCTTGACGTGCACTTCGCGGCGAATCACCCCAGGCCGCGTGTGTGCGTACCCCGTCAGCAAGACCCGCCGTACGCGGATTTGCGGGCCTTCCACGATTTTGTAGACCAGCCGCACGGGGGTTGCTTGAGCGATCTCCTCTTTAGAATTCTCCTCTTTCTTTTGTTTGTTTTGTGGTCCAGTGCCGTGGCCGTTTCCATTCCCGGTCTTGGCTGCTGCCGGTTCCTGTGCGACAGCTTCCGCTGTGGCCGTGAACGTGGCCTCGGGAAATCCTTCGTTGTAATAGAGCGCAAGGATATTGTCGCGATCGGACGTCACGCTGAAATCAGAATATGGCTGCCCGGGCGTCGAGCCCACCACTCCCAGCAATTCTTCTTTTTTGAAAGCGTGGATTCCTTCCAGCTCCAGGGAGGCTACTCGCGTCTGCTTCCCTTCCTGCACGGTAAAAAAAATATACAAGTCGCCTTTTCTGCCTTTGTAGTCGTCCTCGACCTTCGATTCGACCTTGGCATCCAGAAATCCGTTCGACAAATACAGGGCGCGCATCGATTGTGCGTCCGAATCCACCAATCTCCGGCTGAATCGCCCGGGTGAAGCAAATGCTCCCGCAAAAATCTGCAGCCGGCTGCTCAGCAGCTCCTTGCTGAAGTAGTGATTGCCGCTAATCTCGATCCCCAGTAGCTTGTGCCGGTCCCCGCGGTCCACCTTGTATGTAATAACTTCCTCAGTTTCGGTCCCGCCTTTGCCTTCTTGTTTCACCTCGCGCGTTTCAGTCGAGTAATCCACCGTCGCATCGAAATACCCTTGGCGTTCCAGACGCTCTCGCAGGTTGCGTTTCCCCTCCTCGAGGAGGTCGGTATCGACAGCGCCTTCTTGATACACGGGAATCAGCCTCTTCACCTCTCCCTTGGAAAATTTTGCGCCCGTCACCTGCACCTGCACGCGCGGGCCTTCAGTGACCTCCACTTCCAGAGGAATCGTATTTTTCGCCGCGTCGTATTCTCCCCGGCGCACCGCCGCCCGCGCGCTCAAGTGGCCTTTTTTTACCAGAAACTTGCGAATGCGGTCCGTTCCGTGCTGTGTGCGCGCCGAGGTGAGTTCGCTTCCCCCTTTCATTTTCAACCGCGAGAGAATTTCCGCGTCGCGGTATTCCGTGCCGTTCATGAGGTGAATGGCCCCAACCCGCGCTCGCGGCCCGGGTTTCACATGGACAATAATGTCCATCTGATGGGTATCCGCATGTGGCACGTTTTCCGCCGAAAGCGCGGCTGTGTATAAACCTTCTTCGCGGAGCGTCTCGCGCAGTTTTCTCAGTGATTCGGCAACCGTGTCCCGCCGGTAGGCCTGCCCCAGCGTGAGTTGCATTGCCGCGGCTGCGGAAGCATCGCTTGGTGGCGCGATCAGCCCTTCAATCCGCACCTGGTTGAAGAAAAGATTCTCCCGCACCACGAAGTCCAGACGCACGCCGCCTTCGACTGCTGACGTGGCCGCTCTCAGGTCTGCGTAATCCCCCGTCCGGTAGAGTAGCCGCAAACTTTCCGCCACTTTGTTGCGATCCAGCGGTTTTCCCGTCTCCACGGTCAGCCCGCTGCCCGCTTGCGAAAGCACCCGGCCGTCTTCGGTGACGATGCGTACAGCCACTACGATGGGTTGTGCCTCGGGGCTCGTAGTTGCTGCCTCGGCAGGCGCCTGTGCGCGTGCTACCGCGGCTCCGGTGAGCATCGCCAGCGCGAAAATACTCCGTATTCCATTGGCCCAGCCCGCTTTCATGCGTTCCATGCGCTCAAATGAAGGTTAGCATACGGGCCTTGCCCGTCCTGTGCTGTTTGACGCTATGATAGTTCCGCAGGAGCACTCCGTATCCCTGCTGGGACCCTACTTTCGTGAACGATTCTCTCCAGGAAAAATACTCGCGACAGATGCTCTTTGCCGGAATTGGCGAAGAGGGCCAGGCACGCTTGCTGGCCTCCAGCGCCGTCATCGTGGGTTGCGGAGCCATCGGCGCCGCGGCGGCCAATCTGCTCGTGCGCGCCGGCGTTGGCCGCATGCGCATCATCGACCGCGATTTTGTCGAGCCCTCGAATTTGCAGCGCCAAACACTCTTCGATGAAGCCGACGCTCGCGATGCTCTGCCAAAAGCCGTCGCGGCGGAACGCAAGCTGCGAGCTATCAATGCCAGCGTCGCCGTCGAAGGCGTGGTGGCCGATCTCACCCCGCAAAACGCCGAGGCATTGCTCTCCGGATTCGACGTCATTCTGGATGGCACGGACAACTTCGAAACGCGTTTTCTCATCAACGATTTCGCCGTCCAATCCGCGCGGCCATGGATTTACGCCGCCGCCGTGGCCAGTTATGGCCTCACCATGACCGTTCGTCCCGGCGTCACTCCCTGTCTTGCTTGCCTCCTCGAATCAGCTGGCACTGGCCAGGGCCTCGAAGATACTTGCGATACCATCGGCGTCCTCGGCCCCATCGTGAATCTGATCGCCTCTCTCGAAGTGGCCGAAGCGATGAAACTCCTCGCCGGGCGCGAAGAAACTTTGCATGGCCGACTGATCTCCTGCGATGTCTGGTCCGGCCACTTTCAGTCCGTGCGCGTGGCCCGCAATCCCGCCTGCCGCGCCTGCGCCCGGCGTGAATTCTCTTATCTCGAGGGCCAGTCTCAGCCGCACATCACCATGTGTGGACGCGATTCCGTGCAAGTCCACGAACGCGGAAGAGCGCTGGACCTCGCCGCGTTGCGCACCCGGCTCGCCGCCACGGTCGCTGACGTTCGCCACAACGATTTCCTGCTTCGCTTTCGCATTCCGCCCTACGAAATGACCGTATTTGCCGATGGCCGCGCCATCCTCAAAGGCACCAAGGATCCCGCCGTCGCGCGCTCGCTCTATGCGCGCTACATCGGCGCCTGACGGTTCACTTCGACAAATAAGAACAGATTGTTTTCAGCGAACCTGGCCGGTGCGGCCGAACGAGCTGCGCATATTCGAGCGGTCCAGGTTCTCCCGCAGGTTCATCAGCGTGAGGAATGTGCTCAGTATGCGCGCCTTCAAATCATCGGTGAGGTGCAGCCCGCTGGTGGCCACCCGCGCCAGCCGCTCGCCGTTTTCCGTGATGAAGCGCATGATTTCGCGCTGCCGCTCGTGCGGCGCGTTGCCCAGCGCCGTCTCCCGGCGCATCGCCGCGCAGCTCGCTTCCAGCGATAGAGTAAAGTGCAGCACGCACAGCGCTTGTTCGGCGAGCGCTGGCGGTGCTTCGAACTTGCATCCCGTGGCTTGGCAAGGTGTTCCCATAGTTTGTACGGTACTCAACGATTGGTAGCATTCCCCGCGCAGAAAATCCAGTGCGCTTCTCGAAAGTGCTGCGAATCTTGCATCCTCGGTTTCCAACCTGCCTTTGGAGCCCCCGCGCTGGAGCCACAGGAAAGTTTTCTCAAAATAAATTGACATCCCCGCCTGGCGCATGTATAAAAATACAGATGGCTGTATATTGGAAAAACGGATGAATACAGGAAAGACATTCCGGCACGGACAGATACTCCGGCTCATTGCTGGCGCGCCCATCGGCAACCAGGAGGAACTCCGCCGCCGCCTCGCCGCGCAGAAAATGCGCGTGACTCAGGCCACCCTTTCGCGCGACCTCCAGGAATTGCGTCTCGTGAAAACACAGGAAGGCTACAAGCCCGCCACCAATCTTCCCGAGGAAACCGCGCCGTTACCCCCGCTCGCGCGCGCTCTCGGCGAATTTTTGCTCGATATCCGCCCCGCCGAAAATCTGCTGGTCCTCAAGACGCCCCCCAGCGGCGCCCAGCCTCTCGCCGCCGCCGTCGATGGCGCGAAATTCCCGGAAACCGCCGGCACCATCGCCGGCGACGACACCGTCCTTATCATCACGCCCAGCCGCAAATCGCGCGAATCGCTCCAAAGAAAAATCGAAGCGCTGGTGAAATGAGAGATCAACGCCACATCGCCGTCGTTGGTGTCTCCGGCTACTCCGGATTCGAGCTGGCGCGCCTCCTCCTGCGCCATCCCGCCGTGCACGCCAGAACCTTCTACATGCGCGATACCAAAGGCGCGAACTGCCTGGCCGAACTTTTCCCGCAGCTTCGCGGCTGCGGCGATGCGCCTTTGCGCCCTTTTTCCCTCGACGCCATCGCTTCGACTGCCGCCGGCACGGCGTTTCTCGCCACGCCGCACGAGGCCTCCGCGGAAATCGCGCCTCCGCTTCTCGAAGCAGGCCTGCGTGTCGTCGATCTGAGCGGCGCTTTTCGCTTCCGGCAGGCCGAGACCTTCACGTCCTGGTATAAGCTCCCCGCTCCGCACGCGCCTTGGCTCCAGGAAGCGGCCTACGGCATTCCCGAGCTGTATCCGAACGAAATTGCCAAAGCCCGGCTCGTTGCCAATCCCGGCTGTTATCCAACCAGTGTGATTCTCGCCCTGCGTCCTCTTTCCGAAGCAGCCTGGATTGCAACGGATCAGGGGGTCGTCTGCGATTGCAAATCTGGCGCCAGCGGCGCAGGCAAGGAGCCCCGCCGCGATTTGCAATTTGTCGAAGTGGACGAGAATTTCAAGGCCTACAACCTGTTCTCTCATCGCCACACGCCCGAGATTCTCGATCACACCGGCCTGAGCGAATCGCAAGTAACGTTTTCCACGCATTTGCTGCCGCTCGCGCGCGGCATTCTTTCCACCATCTACGTCACCCTCAGTTCCTCGCAATCCGCCGAGGCCGTCGAAGCGCTCTATCGCAAATTCTACGCTGGCCGTCCGATGATTCGCATCTGGCCTGCGGGCACTCTGCCCGAGCTGCAACACGTCGCGCACACCAATTTCTGCGACATCGGTTTCGCTTTGGACAAAGCCGGCCGTCGCCTCGTCATCGTTTCCTGCCTGGACAATCTGGGCAAAGGTGCCGCGGGCCAAGCCGTGCAAAATTTCAATCACATGCTGGGGATCGAGGAGCAGACCGCACTTCAATGAAAATCGTAATCAAGTTCGCAGGAGCATTACTCGAAGACGACGCCACGGTGCGCGATCTCGCGCGCCAGGTCGCGGCGCTCGCGCAGGAAGGCCATGAAATTCTCGTGGTTCATGGCGGCGGCCGTCTTTTCACAGCTACTCTCAAGCGCCTCGCCATTGAAAGTAAGTTCATCAATGGCCTGCGCGTCACGGACCGCGAGACCCGCGACGTGGCTGTCATGGTCTTCGCCGGCCTGCTGAACAAAAAACTTGCTGCGGCGATTTCCGCGGAAGGCCAGCCCGCCGCCGGAGTTTCCGCCGCCGATGCTCAGTGTTTCCGCGCCGAGCCCATGGTTTTCAACGAAGTGGAAGGCGGCCTCGGCTTCGTCGGCTATCTCACGGGATTGAACGCCTCATTTATCGAATCGCTCTGGCGCGAGGGCATCGTTCCCGTCGCGCCGTGCCTCGGTCTCGGCCCCGACAACGAGCTGTACAACGTCAACGCCGATCACATGGCCGCGGCCTGCGCCGAGTATCTGCGCGCCGACCAATTGCTCTATCTCACCGATGTTGCCGGCGTCCTCGACGGAGAAAAAGTTCTCTCCGCGATCACCTGCGAAGAGATGGAGCGTCTCGTGCAATGCCACGTCGTTTCCGGCGGCATGGTGCTCAAGCTGGAAGCCGCCAAGCGCGCTCTCGAAGGTGGCGTGCGCGAAGTTCGCATCGTCGGCGGCGCCTCGCCGGATGCCTTGCTCCTGGCCTCGCACGCTGCCGAAGTTCAATCAAACGATGATGCCGCCGCCCATCCCGGCACGCGCGTCCTTCGCGAACCTCTCTCCGCCGCGCAAGCGGCGCTATCGGCGGCATGATGCCAGCATCTTCCAAAAAGAAATTCGTGGAGCGTCCCGCGAGCCGGGCCAAACCAGCGCTCGCGCGCGCGGCCAAACCCGATGTGCGCGTTCGTGAAGCCGAGCAGTTTCTTCTGCCCACTTACAAAAGGCAGCCCGTGCTCTTCACCCATGGCCGCGGCTGTTTCGTCTTCGACTCCAATGGCAAAAAATATCTCGATTTCCTCGGCGGCATCGCCGTCAACGCCCTCGGCCACGCTCATCCCCGCATCGTAAAAGTGATTCGCCGCGAAGCCAGCCGCGCCGTCCATCTCTCCAATTTATTCCACAACGCATTTCAAGGCCCGCTTGCCCGAAAGCTCGCCGATTTTTCCGGCCTCGACCGCGTCTTCTTCACCAACAGCGGCACCGAAGCCATCGATGGCGCCATGAAACTTGCCCGCCTCTGCGGCCGTGTAGCTGACGACGCCCCCGGCGCCGCCGCGAAAAAATATCGCTTCCTCGCCCTGGAGAACTCCTTTCACGGACGCACCTTCGGCGCCATCAGCGTCACCGCCACCGAAAAATATCGCGCGCCCTTCGCCCCCGTCGTTCCCGGCGTCGAATTCGTGCGCTTCAACGACCTCGCCGATCTCGAATCCAAATTCGACGACACCGTCTGCGCCATTCTGCTCGAAACCATCCAGGGCGAAGGCGGTATTCATCCCGTAAGCGCCCCTTTCTGGGACCGCGCCCGCGCGCTTGCCACGCACCATGGCGCGTTGCTCATCGCCGATGAAATTCAATGCGGGATGGGGCGGACGGGACGTT
>Ga0210406_10008485_pt1 | contig 10274 bp, 6 predicted proteins | sample IncBWC30MmetaG_FD_155454 | JGI IMG/M metagenome (GOLD analysis project Ga0210406, IMG submission 155454) | Forest soil microbial communities from Barre Woods Harvard Forest LTER site, Petersham, Massachusetts, United States - Inc-BW-C-30-M | ecosystem: Environmental > Terrestrial > Soil >... | reverse complement strand
GGAGCAGTTTAATAAGGTGATGGGGTACATCGAGGCTGGGAAGCAGGATAAGGCCAAGTTGGTGGCGGGCGGAAACCGAGTTGGCAACAAGGGATATTTTATAGAGCCGACGGTGTTCGCGGACGTCCAAGACAACATGCGGATTGCGAAGGAGGAGATCTTTGGGCCGGTGATGTCGATTTTGAAGTTCAAAGATCTTTCGGAAGTGGTGGAGCGGGCGAACAAGTCGCTATATGGATTGGCGGCGGCGGTTTGGACGCAGGACATCACCAAGGCTCATGCGATCGCGGATGGCGTGCGTGCCGGGACGGTGTGGGTGAATTGCTACGACGTTTTCGATGCCGCGGCGCCGTTTGGCGGGTTCAAGCAGTCGGGAATCGGACGGGAGTTGGGAGAGTATGGGTTGGCGAATTATACGGAGGTTAAGACGGTTACGGTGAAGCTGTAGAAGAAAGCCGTCGGCCATAAGCCATAAGCGAAGAGTTGGCCACCTGAAGGTGGCCGCTACACAAGACGACCGCGAAAAGATAGGATGAGTTGGGAAAGGGGTCCAGTGCGCTGGGCCCCTACTTTTTTATGGCGATTGTTACGCGACAGTATGAAGCGAAGGATTTCGGACGGCTGCATAAGCTGGACCAGGAGTGTTTTCCGCCGGGGATTTCGTATAGCAAGTGGTCGCTGCATTATTATTTGAGTTTGCCGGGGGCGGATTGTTTGGTGGCGGAAGAGGGGAAGCGGATCGCGGGATTTATCCTGGCGGAGGAAAATCCGCCGCTGGGGCACATTATTACTTTGGATGTGGCGGAGGGGTTTCGGAGGAGAGGGGTGGGGACGGTGCTTTTGCGAGAGATGGAGCAGCATTTTGCGTTTCAAGGGGTGCAGTCGGTGTTGCTGGAGACGTCAGTGGAGAATGAGAGCGGGATTGCGTTCTGGGAGCGGCATGGATATCGTACGGAGGCGGTGGTGAAGAAATATTATTTGGGGAAGATTGATGCCTTCGAAATGAGGAAGAAATTAGAAAAGGGAAAATAGAAAATGGAAATTAGTGAGGAGCGACCGGCCCGGGGGGCTTCGTGCAGCGAGTGGAAGAAGGATAGACCAAGAGAGCGGAACGCAGAGACGCAGAGGGCGCAGCGAAGAATACCCCAAGAGCACAGTCAGGAGTGAGTGTGCCACGAGTTATGAACAGATGTGTCGCGCCTACGGCGCTTGAGGAGATTATTACTTTTGTACCCAGCCCTTACGGGCTGGGCTAATTTCTGCCGCGCCTCCGGCGCTCAGGAAAGAAAACTACCAGGAGAGAATGCGTGAACGATTACTTGTTGAGTGTGATTTTGGGGGTGGTGGAGGGGTTGACGGAGTTTTTGCCGGTCAGTTCGACGGCGCATCTGCGGATTTCGGAGGCGCTGCTGCATCTGGATTTGGGGAGCGCGTACTGGAAGATGTATACGATTGTGATTCAGTTGGGAGCGATTTTGACGCTGCCGATTTATTTTCGGGAGCGGATTGCGAAGTTTCTGGCGACGTTTCCGAAGGGGGAGCGCGGGGACCGGACTGTAATGACACATCCGTTGAGCCTGGTGATCATCGCGTTTGTGGTGACCGCGATACCAGCGTTTTTGATGACGAAGATTATCGGGAAGCATTTGGAGAGCTTGTACATCATTGGGAGCGCGTTGCTGATTGGCGGGATTTTGATGTGGTTTGTGGATGCGAGGAATGCGAAGGCGGAGGCGGCGGGAGAGAAGGCGGCGGGGGGCGGTGTGATTCGGGTCTGGCACATGGAGGATATGAGTTTGGGGCAGGCGGTTTGGATTGGGGCTTGCCAGATATTGTCGGCGGTGTTTCCGGGGACTTCGCGGTCGATGTCGACGATTGCGGCGGGACAGTTGGCGGGGATGTCGCGGGCTTCGGCGCTGGAGTTTTCGTTTTTTCTTTCGATACCGACGATGGTGGTGGCTACTTGTTATGACTTGCTGAAGTCGGTGGTGGGGAAACATGCGGACGCGATTTCGGTGGCCCATATTGATTTGCATGGCTGGATTGTTTTGGGGATTGGGTTTGTGGTGTCGTTTGTTGTGGCTTATGGATCGGTGGCCTGGTTTATGGGGTATGTGAGGCGGAGGGGATTTGCGCCGTTTGCGATTTACAGGATTATTTTGGGGGTGGCGGTGTTGTATTTTGCTTCGCGGATGGGGTGAAAGAGAAGAGAGTCTAACGCAGAGACGCAGAGGGCGCAGGGGAAACGCAGAGAAGAGAACGCAAGAGCACAGGCAAGAGTGCCTGTGCCACATTGGGGATTTTAGATTTGGAAACTTGGAGGAAGATGGGCTTGTGCGGGGGCGTGGGTTTGTTATGATTTGTACGTTCCTCGTGAGCAGGGGCTACAGCGCCGCTTCCTGCTAGGCGACATAGCGGAATTGCTGTGCTCGCATATACTCAGCCTTCCCCCGGCTATAAGAACGGCCTGCCTCAGAAGGCAGGCCCTACATAGGAAAGAGCTGAGGAGAATTTCGTGCGCTTCCTTACACCTACTGAAAATAAGCGGCTCAATGAGCTGATTGGATTTTTGTGCGTTGCTGTGGCTGTCCTGATTGGACTGGCCTTGATTTCGTATTCTCCGAGGGATGCGGCGTTCAATGTGAGCGCGACGGGCGGAGAAGATCACATGACGCGCAACTGGATGGGGCCCGTGGGGGCGTATTCGGCCGACCTGTTGTTCCAGATATTCGGATTCGCGGCGTTTCTGATTCCGGTGGCGCTGGGGATTCTGGGTTACCGATGGTGCCGGAGCCGCGCGATCGATTCGCAGGCGGCGACACTGTCGGGTTATGTGCTGCTGATGTTGTCGCTCCCTTCCCTGCTGTCGCTGTTGCGCTTTGTGCCAGACGTGCGCGGGGCGGTGCCGGCGGGAGGCGTGCTGGGGACGCTAGTCTCGCACGGATTGCAGAGCGGATTTAATTTCGGGGGCGCGCTGCTGGTGGCTGGGTCGCTGCTGATTGTGTCGCTGTTCATGACCACGAGATTTTCGTTCAGCGGGGCGCATGCCTGGGCGAGCAGCAACAAGGGGCCGCTGGGGAAGATCGAGAAGATGGGGATTTTGCAGCGAGTGCAGGCACGCTGGCAGGACTGGCAGGAAGAGCGCGAGCAGGAACGGATGCGGCGAGCGGTGGAAGAGCGGCGGATTGGGGGACGGAAGCCGGTGGCTCCGCAGATTGCGGGCAAGGGGCAACCGGAGAAGGAAGAGCCGAAAGGGATCAAGCTGGAGGATTTGAGCGACATTTTCAAGAGGAAAAAGTCCTCAGCGGTGGCGGAAAAGGATGGCGAGGAAGAGGACGCGAGGCACAAGACGCCGATTATGGTGCTGAACAAGGAGAAACCCTTCGCTGGCGCACTGGGTAAAGGCGATCCGAAGATTGCCAAGGGGAATGCGAACTACAAGTTGCCGTCGATCAATTTGCTACGCGAGGGCGAGGGCAGCCACAAGCTGGACGAGAACGAACTGAAATACAGGGCGCGGGCGATTGAAGAGAAGTGCCACGAGTTTGATGTGGAAGGGCGCGTGACGCAGATCAACCCGGGACCGGTGGTGACGACGTTTGAGTTCAAGCCGGAAGCGGGGATCAAGTACAGCCGGATTATCGGATTGACGGAGGATTTGTGCCTGGCGCTGCAGGCGGAGTCGATTCTGATCGAGAGGATACCGGGCAAATCGACGATCGGGAGTGAGGTGCCGAACGACCGGCGGGAGACGATTGCGCTGCGGGAGATTATCGAGGCACAGGAGTTTGCGAATTCGCCGAGCAAGCTGACGCTGGCGATGGGGCGCGATTTGCACGGACGGATTCGGGTGACGGACTTGGCGTCAATGCCGCACTTGCTGATTGCGGGGTCCACGGGCACGGGGAAGAGCGTGTTCATCAATTCGCTGATGATGTCGATTTTGTATAAGGCTACGCCGGACGAAGTGAAAATGGTTCTGGTGGATCCGAAGCGGCTGGAATTGAATTTGTATGAGGGGATACCGCACCTGATCGCGCCGGTGGTGACGGACCCGAAGGTGGCGTCGAACGTGTTGCGGAATGCGACGCGGGAGATGGAGAACCGGCTGAAACTGCTGGCGCAACGCGGAGTGCGGAATATTGACCAGTACAACCGGACGTTTCAGAAGCAGCAGCCGCTTTCGTTGTTTGAGAATGTGGAGGAGAGCGAGCACAAGCCGCTACCCTATTTGATCATCATCATTGACGAGTTGGCGGACTTGATGATGGTGGACACGAATAATGTGGAGGAATCGATTACACGGCTGGCGCAGATGGCGCGGGCGGTGGGGATTCACTTGATTCTGGCTACGCAGCGGCCGTCGGTGGACGTGATTACGGGGTTGATCAAGGCGAACTTCCCCGCTCGCATTTCGTTTCGGGTGGCCAGCAAGGTGGATTCGCGGACGATTCTGGATTCGAATGGGTCAGAGTCGTTGCTGGGCAAGGGCGACATGCTGTATTTGCCGGCGGGTTCGGCGCGGTTGCACCGGATTCATGGGCCGCTGGTGAGCGAAGATGAGATTACGAGCGTTTGCGATTTTTGGAGGCAGCAGGCGCAGGCGAAATACAACGAGGCATTGCTGGAGGCTCCGAAGGACGAGGATGGGAAGGTTGCGGGGAGCGCGAAGGGCGGCGGTTCGCAGAGTGCGGGGGAGGCGAACGCCAGCGGCGAGGACGTGGACGATGATTTGTACCAGGATGCGGTGCGGATCTGCTGCGAGATGGGACGGGCGTCTACTTCGACGTTGCAGCGGAGATTGCGGATTGGATATGGGCGGGCGGCGCATTTGATTGATTTGATGGAGAAAGATGGGATTGTGGGGCCGCCGGACGGGACGCGGCCGAGAGAGATGCTCAAGGACCGGGGTTGGATGAAGGAGTTTGATGATGCGCAGGGGTAAGGGGAAATAAAACATTCGGGCGAAAAGGTAGCGAGGTGGCGTGCGCGTTTGGTTTCAGACGGAAGAGAAGAAAGCCTAACGCAGAGACGCAGAGGACGCAGAGCAGGCGCAGAGAAGAGAAATCCAAGAGCACAGCCAGGAATGGCTGTGCCACCGGGAGAAGAGATACCCAAGAGGGCGGCGTAAAGCCGCCCCTGCTATTTTGATTCGAGGAATTTGCCGAGGGTGGCGGCGGCGTGTTCGCAGAGTTTGCTGTCGTCGGGGCCGAAGGCGGCGAGGAAGTGGGAGTCGATGTCGAGTTCGCCGATGACTTTGCCGCGGACGAAGACGGGGACGACGATTTCGGATTTGGTTTCGAGCGAGCAGGCGAGATAGCGGGAGTCGGAGTTGACGTCGTCGACGACGATGGTTTTGCCGCTGGATGCCGCGGCGCCGCAGATGCCCTGGTTGAGGGGGATGCGGGTGTGGGGCGTCATGGTGCCTTTGAAAGGGCCGAGGACGAGCGTGTCGCCTCCTTCCCTTTCGAGCATGTAGAAGCCGACCCAGTTGTAGCGGGTGAGCTTTTCGTGGAGGAGCGCGACAATGGATTCCATGAGCGCTTCGCCGGATGCGGCGGATTTGGCGAGGGCGTCGAGTTCGGGCATCAGATCGGTGGATTTTCGCTGTGTGGTGGTCATCGGGATTATTTTAGCGTGTGTGCAGGGTTGGGGGCAAAGGATGGGAGTGCGGTGCTATCGGGGTGAATGTCGTTGTCGTTGCAATCGTAAAAGCGGAAGCTGAGCTTCCGCACTCAAAAGAAAGAAGCGACCGCTACATAAAGAATTGGAAAAAAATGGCGGAATTTGACAGCGTTGGGAGTGGACACTAAACTACTAAAGTTGAGTTGCCGGGGTAGCTCATTGGTAGAGCGCCGCCCTGAAAAGGCGGGCGTAGCCAGTTCGATTCTGGCCCCCGGCACCATTTGAAAGTACGTCCCTGGCAAATCCCATTCTCCCCGGCAGCCGCAAAGCAATTCACAGGTGATGATTCAGACGAAGATCGGCCGGATTCAGTTGTTGACTGCCAGGATCTTTGCGAGGTCGTAGCGGCCCCGGAGGTCGGTGTGCGCCTCTTGTTGAACGCTGGTGAGTATGCGTACGGCCTCATTTTGCTGGCGCTGAAATTCCACCTGATTGCCGGTCAGAGAAGAGACTTGCCCCAAAAGAAAATGACATTGGGCGACCAGTTGGTCTGTTCCCATTTTTTCGCCGGCAACGAGGGCGCGTTGGAGTTCTGATTGGGCTTGCGCGTACCTTTTTGTCTGGATGAGCGCTTTTGAAATATACATGGAGCACTGGAGAGACAAGTATTTCATTCCCGCAGCGTTTGCGGACTCGCGGAGGGATTCCAGGTGGCTTACCGGAGCATGTGAGCCCTGTTCCTCCACGTCAAGCTTGGCGAGATTAAAGCTGCTGAGGAGGGTAAGCTCCCGATCCGTCGTCCGGGAAGCCTCATGCTGCGCATCTTTGTAAAGGGGACGAGCGGCCTTAAATTCACCTCGACAGAAATAGCGATCCCCTTGAAAGCCCTTAATCTTCGCTACTAACCCTTGATTCTTCAGCCCTAGCGCGATGCTCTGGGCAGCATCGAGTTGCCTCTGCGCCTCCTCGCTCTTGCCCATCTGGGCGTACACTTCGCCGTACCCGCTCTGAATTTGCGCCAGCCAGAATCCTTGTTCTCCCAACTCTTTAAAGGTCTTAAGAGCGTCGCGGTGAGCGTCGAGAGCCGCCCCGTAACGCCCCTGCAGCCCGAAGACTGTGCCCATGCTGTAGGATTCAATGGCTCCGCCCCGCTTATCACCGATTTTCCGGCGCAATTCAACGGCACGGAGATATTGCGCCAAGGCCTGACCGTAGAGTCCCAGATTGGTGGAAGTTTCGCCCAGGTTGTGGAGGGTGTCGGCGGTGTCGCCGTCCACTTGAAATTTTTCACGCTTCTGCAGGGCCTGTTCAAAATAGGTATGCGCGTCTTCGTAATCCCCCTTGGCGAGATAAATGTTGCCGATGTTGTTGAGAGCCAGTCCTTGATCTTGCTCACTTCCCAACTCTGTCTCGATTCGGAGAAATTCCTTAAAAAGGTTGAGAGCTTTCTCGTAGTTTCCCTGGTCGTACAGGAGGTTTCCCAGGTCGTTGATGGCACCGGCAGTCCCCGCCTTATCGCCAGTTTCGCGCATCAAGTTGAGGGCCTCGGTGTAGCCCTGCAACGCCAGGTCAGGCTTCCCCAGGGTCCGGTTCACCTGAGCGATAGCGCTGAGGCTCTCTGCGATGCCGCTCTTCAAGCCCAACTTCCTTTTGATTTCCAGCGAATCCTGAAAGCTTCGCAGGGCATCGGGCAGCCGATTCAGGAGTTGGTAGGCAACGCCCATCGCCTGCTTGATGTCGGCCTGCTGTTCGTCGCGATTGAATTGGGTCGCCAGGTTCAAAGCAGAACTCAAGTAGTCAAGCCCCTTTGCCGAGTCTCCGCTTTTGATCTCCACGCGACCTTGCGCCAAAAGCGCATCCACTCTTTTCGGATCCAGCCCGCGCACCTTGCCGTATGCCTCGCGCGCTTTATCAAAATTGCCAGAATTTTCGTACAAGCCGCCGAGATCAAAAAGAATGTCCGTGTCTCCCGGCCGCACTTTGGCCAGCTCTTCATAGCCGGCGATGGCCTTTGGATAATCCTTCATCACCTTTGAGCGCGAGGCGGAAATCAGGAATTTTTCCTGCGGCGGGAGTCCTAACGTCCGGCTGAGATCAACGGCCTTCATGGCAGCGACTTCGGCATCCGTGTCCTGGCCCAATGCCGCATAGGATTCGCCCAGCTTGGAGAAGGCCAGCGCGAAATTCGGGTCTTCCTTCGTGGAAGCGACGAACTGTTTTGCCGCTTCGAGGTTATTCCCGCCGCGCGCCGCCAGCAAACCCTGCTGGAAAGATTGCAAGGCCAGGAGCGAGGTGGAAGACGGTTTGCCGGCTTGAGTCTCCAGATCGTGGATCGCCTTGGAGGAAAGCGAGAGACTGCTTCGGACATCTTTCGCAAGGCTGTCGACAGCTGCGAATAGATTCTTCTCGTTCTCCGCGTCCTGGTGAAACGACGAGCTGTGGCCGTTCTTGATATCCTGGAGCGTCGCTTCGAGGCGCAGGCGATCCCCCAATTTGGCGATTTGTCCCCAGACGATCACTTCGGCATTGCTGTACTCCGCAAGGCGTTCCACCATGTGAGAATCAAGCCTGGCGTCGGGCGCGATATGCAAATCCTGCAGGATCTGGCTGGCGCGGTCCGCCGATACGGTGCGGAGATCTCCCGATTGGCCTATGTCATCGGTCAGCATTTGCGCGACGCTGGAACCCAACCAGTCGAGTTTGGAGTCCGAGGTCGCATTCCGGAAAGGAAAAATGGCGAGCGATTGAAGCGGAATTGCGGCAGTGACGGCCGCCGCGCGCGCCGGTGTCCGCGCTTCGAACTTCTGGCGAAGCAGCAGACCTGCGAGGATGACTAGAAGAAGAACTCCCGCCGCGATGGCCGCCCCTCGCGTCTTTGGGTTTCGTCCCACAGTGCGTTGAAGCGTTGCCCATCGCGAGGCAGAGGCTCCCTGCTTCCAGCGCTCCAGGTCGTTCCAGATTTCCCTGGCCGTTTGATAGCGATGACGCACATCGGTTTCCAGGCATTTGGCCACGACTTCGCTCAGATAGCGCGGTACCTGTGGATCCATTTCCTGGGGCGGCTTCGCGCGTTCGATCGTGCGCCGGAACATCGCGCTTTCCGCGCTCCCTTCCGAATACGGCTTCTTCCCCGTCAGCAATTCGTAGTAGATGATCCCGAGGCTGAACAAATCGGAGCGCGCATCCACATGATCGCCTCGCACTTGCTCGGGGGACATGTAGTCCGGAGTGCCGACCAGAGCACCCGTCATGGTCATTCCAGCGACACCCGCACTGCGGGCGATGCCAAAATCCATCACCAGGATCTTGCCCCGTTTGTCCACCATGACGTTGTGAGGTTTCAGGTCGCGGTGGACGACTCCTTCCGCGTGAGCGGCTTCCAGCGCGAGGCACACTTGTTGAATAATTCCGGCCGATTCGTCGTAACTCAGCTTGCCGCGTTCGTCCATCATGGATTTGAGGTTCTGGCCTTCGATGTACTCCATGGTGATGAACTTGAGTCCAGCGTCTTCACCAAGATCAAAAATCCGAATCACATTTTTGTGGGTGACTTGCCGGGCCAGGATAAGTTCCTGCTTGAAGCGGCGAAGGATGTCGGACTGCTCGGCGAGTTCCGGGCGAACGACTTTAATGGCCACAGAACGATCGAGCTCGCGATCCTTAGCGCGATAAACCGACCCCATACCACCGGTTCCCAGCCGCTCTCGAATTTCGTAGCGGCCGGCGAGAACAAACCCGGGGTTTAGATTTCCTTTGGAGTCCGTGCCCCGCCCGGCGTCTTGAGGCGCGGCCGCTGCCGACCAGTCTTTGGCAAAGGATTGATCCAGGGTTACAGAAGGATCTGCAGCGTCGCCGGGGGTTGCTGCGCTCGCAGGAATCGGAGTGTCACACTGCAGACAGCGAGCCGTGGTGGCAGGATTCGAGGCGTGACATTGAGGGCAGTCCATGGGTACTTTCCCGAGGGGATTGGCGTTACGTTACTTCGTCCAGCAAAGGAAAGCAAGTCGGCAGCACTGTTGTCGCAAGCAAGCGTTTTGCGGGCTGGCAGTTTGTCCCAGAACTACTGTTACCGAGTGTTACCCGCTTTTGAGTTGACTTTGTACCGAAGAGGAATAGTATCTCCCCAAACGTCCCCTCGCGCAGGGTCCTTCCCGGAAATCTAAAGATCGAGGCTAATCCCATGGCCAAGAGCACCTCGCAGTTTCCCGTCTTCGTCGCGTTTTTCCTCGCATGTTTGCTATCTCCGTTAGTCCGAGCACAGGCCCCCAACACGCTCATCAGCGTCGCCGGTGGAGGCGGGCTCGCTGGGGGTCCGGCTTTGTCCGCAGCCCTTCCTGAGATCGGCTCGATTGCCTCCGACAGCCATGGTAATGGTTACGGCGTGTCGAGGATTACCTGCGTTGTCTATAAGTACGATCCCTCGGGGAACATTTCGGTTTTCGCTGGAAACGGCGTGTGCAATCCCTCGGGAGATGGCGGCACAGCCGTGCAGGCAGGGTTTCGTTTTCCCATCTCCGTCGCCGTCGATCCTCAAGCCAACGTGTACGTCGCGGACTCGGTGGGCCAAGTCGTTCGTAAGATTAATATTGGCACCGGCATAATTACCACGGTCGCTGGGAATGGCACGGCGGGCTTCAGCGGTGATGGTG
>Ga0210406_10008483_pt1 | contig 10275 bp, 8 predicted proteins | sample IncBWC30MmetaG_FD_155454 | JGI IMG/M metagenome (GOLD analysis project Ga0210406, IMG submission 155454) | Forest soil microbial communities from Barre Woods Harvard Forest LTER site, Petersham, Massachusetts, United States - Inc-BW-C-30-M | ecosystem: Environmental > Terrestrial > Soil >... | reverse complement strand
CGGTAGACGATGCGGCCCTTGGTCAGGTCGTAGGGAGTCATCTCAACGGTGACTTGGTCGCCGGTTAGGATTCGGATGTAGTTTTTGCGCATCTTGCCTGAGATATGCGCCGTAACTACATGGCCGGTCTTGAGTTTGACGCGAAATGTCGTATTGGGCAGAGTCTCGACGACTTCGCCCTCGAATTGAATAGCCTCTTCTTTTGACATGCGTCCTTGTGGTATGCGTGAAACCGCGCGCATTGTGCATAAAGCACCCTGTTAATGCAATTTACCTGTTCAGACAGGCTGCGGCGGCTCGCCGACCCACTTGCCCGCGGATGCTCGGCTGGCGTATTGGCGAAGCAACGCGACAAACTGACTGCGCGAGACTTCACGCGCTCCCAACCCAGTCAGGTGCGCGCTCGCCACCTGGCAGTCAATGAGCTTGATGTCGCGCGCGCGACACTCGTCCACCAAACGCGCCAGGGCCACTTTCGAGGCGTCGCGCTCCAGGCTGAACATGGACTCGCCAAAGAAAACCTGTCCCAGTTGAATCCCGTACAAACCCCCGACCAGGCTGTCAGCGCGATAGGTTTCCACCGAGTGTCCGAATCCCAGTTCATGCAACTGATCGTAGGACCGGATCATTTCCGCATTCAGCCAGGTCTCGGGACCTGCGCGGCGCGGGGCGGCGCAACCGCGGATCGTTGCCCCGAACGCCTGATCGACACGGGTGGTGAAAGGACCGCGGCGCAGGGTCTTGCCCAAGCTTCTGGAACATTTGAATTCACCGGGAAACAGCACCATGCGCGGATCCGGCGACCACCAAAGGATGGGTTGCTGGGCCGAATACCAAGGAAACACCCCCCGCTCGTAGGCTGCGAGCAACCTGGTCGGGCTCAAATCGCCACCCGCGGCCAGCAAACCCGGCGGCTCGCGCAAGGCCTGATCCAACGGCGGAAACCAATTCGGATCCGCTTGTTCTCCCAGCCAGACCAGTCTGCTCAGAACCGCAACTCCTCATCCAGCACACGACGATAGGGCACGTGGCTCTCAACCGCGGCAGCATAGTTGTCAACGCCGCGCGCCTCTCGTTGGGCGTAATCCCGGATGGCCGCGGCAAATCGCGGATCCGCGATGTAGTGCGCGGAGTGTGTCATGGTCGGTACGAATCCGCGCGGCACCTTGTGTTCGCCTTGTGTGCCGGGCTCGAAACGCTGCAACTTGTTCTCGATGCAATACTCGATCCCCTGGTAGTAGCAGGCTTCGAAGTGCAAGCTGTGAAAGTTACCGCCGGCGCCCCAGTAGCGTCCGTACAGCGCCTCAGCGCCCACGAAAAATATCGCCACGGCGATGGGTTCCCGGCCCACGCGCGCTACTTTGAGCATGAGTTGATCCGGCATCGCCGTGCCGATGCGCTTGAAAAAATCCAGGTTCAGGTATGGCTCATGGCCGTGACGATAAAATGTATCGGCGTAAAACTCATAAACGATATTCCACAAGGAAGCCGTCATGTCGCCGCCATGCAGGGTGTCGAATTCGATGCCGGCTTCGGCAACGCGCCGCCGCTCACGTTTTGCCTTCTTGCGCTTCTCCGCGGTGAAAGTGGCCAGAAACGCCTCGAAGCAGTCGTAACCGTGGTTATACCAATGAAACTGACAGTCGCGGCGCATGATCAACCCGGCGCGATCGAACCCAATAGCGGTGTCCTCGGTCGGAAACAGCACGTGCCAGGAGGAGATCTGTTCGTCGCGCGCATACTCCACCACCGCCCGGACCACGCTCGTGGTGAGGGCCTGGGCATCCTGGTTCGCATCCAACAGAATACGAGGCCCGGTTACCGGCGTGAACGGTACCGCGGTGAGCAATTTTGGATAGTATTTGAGACCCTGCTGCGCGTATGCGCCGGCCCAGGAAAAATCGAAGACAAACTCGCCGCGAGAGTGCGCCTTGCGAAACAGCGGCATGGCAGCGACCGGCACGCCATGCTTGTCTTCAATGACGAGATGTTGCGGGGCCCAGCCGCTGTGCGGCGCCGCGCATCCTGATCGTTCCAGCGCCAGGAGAAATTCGTGACGCAGAAAAGGCTGTGCGACACCTGCCAGCGTATTCCAGCTTCGCGCATCGATCTGCGCAATGCTGTCGAGAAATCGCGCCGGCCGAAGGGTCACGCGTGGGCAGCGCGCAGTTTGACGTGGGTCTCGGCCTCAATTCGTTCCAGGTATTTGTCGGCGTCGAGTGCCGCCATGCACCCGGTGCCGGCCGAGGTCACTGCCTGGCGATAAACATGATCGGCCACATCGCCGGCCGCGAAAACGCCTGCGACGCTGGTGCTGGTCGCGCCGCCGTCTAGGCCGCCTTTGACCACGATGTATCCGCCGCGCATGTCCAATTGCTGATCGAACAGCTGCGTATTCGGTACGTGGCCGACGGCGATAAACACGCCATCGACGTTGATGGAGCGCGTGGTGTTTCCGGCAGTGGCCCGCATCCGCACACCCGTGACACCCGAGTCGTCGCCCAGGATTTCATCGATGGTGTGATTCCAGGCGATGCTGGCCTTGCCGGCTGACACCAGCGCAAACAACCGGTCCTGCAATATCCTTTCGGCGCGCAGCTTATCGCGCCGATGCACCAGGGTGACATGCGATGCAATGTTGGTCAGGTACAGCGCTTCCTCGACGGCGGTGTTGCCGCCGCCGACGACCGCGACCGCCTTACCGCGATAGAAGAAGCCATCGCAGGTTGCACAGGCGGAGACGCCTTTACCGCGGTAGGTTTCTTCGGAAGGCAACCCCAGGTATTGGGCGGACGCGCCGGTGGCAATGATCAGGGCGTCGCAGGTGTACTCCCCGTTATCACCGAACAGATGAAACGGGCGATGACGTAGTTCGACGCGATTGATGTGATCGAACACGATCTCGGTGTTGAAGCGCTCCGCATGCAGACGCATGCGTTCCATGAGCGCGGGTCCCTGCAGATGCTCGACGTCGCCGGGCCAGTTGTCGACGTCGGTGGTGGTCATCAGCTGCCCGCCCTGTTCCAAGCCGGTGATGAGGACGGGGTTGCGATTTGCCCGGGCCGCGTAAACCGCCGCGGTGTAGCCTGCAGGTCCAGAGCCGAGGATGAGGAGACGACTGTGCCTGACAATGCTCATGTATAATTTGCCTCTCGTCTTGAAATGTCGCTGAGGCGTAGCCGCCGGCGAGCGCTAAAGGTTAGCTGACCCATGGTAAGTAAATCTGTGGGCTCCAGCCAGTTCCTACAAGTCCACCAGGCAACCGCACCCTTCGATGTTGTTGCCTCACGTTTGACGGGTTACTATTACATATTATTCAAACAGTTAAGAAGTAATTATCATTAAAGGTCTAGATCTAATCGAAGGCTCCTCGCCCAAGAAGGGCAAGCAGAAAGTGAAACTTTCTGCCGCGGTCGCGCGTTCCCTGCGTGAAGGCACGCTGTGGGTCTTGGCTGCGCTGGCGCTGCTGCTGTTGTTGGCGCTCGTGTCTTACCACATGCGTGATCCGAGCTTTTTGGACACCGGCGAACCCGGGCCCGTCGGTAACTGGATCGGGCCCGTTGGGGCTTGGCTGGCAGGGTTTTTCCTATTTCTCTTTGGCCGTCCGGCATATTTGTTTCCCGTGATGCTGGCCTACACAGGTTGGCTGGTCCATAAGGAAGCGGTGCTGCCGGATGCCCGCTCCAGGATCAATACGCTGCTGCGCGCCCTGGGGTTCGTGCTGACACTGCTGACCAGCTGTGGCCTGGCCACGCTGCATTGGAGCGGCGCGGGGTTGCCGAGCAGCGCCGGCGGCGTTCTCGGAAATCTCGCGGGAACGGAACTCGCCCGCGGCTTGAGTTTTCTCGGTGCCACACTGCTGTTGCTGGGGCTGTGGCTGGCGGGTGTTGCGTTGTTTCTGGGCGTCTCGTGGTTCGAAGTGATGGATCAGCTCGGCGCTGCAGTTTTGAAAGCGATCGAGTGGACCCGAAGCCGGCTGGAGCAGCGGCGCGAGCTCGCGTCCGGCCAGCTTCGCAAGCAGGCGCGCCAGGAAGTGGTACGCGAAGAGCAAAAGAAAGTCGCCAACCGACCGCCGCCGCGCATCGAGGCGCCTGCGCCGCTGCCGCAGAAGAGCGATCGGGTCGAACGCGAGCGCCAGGTGCCATTGTTCGATGCGCCGAAATCCAGCGAATTGCCGGCGCTGTCCCTGCTCGATGAACCGGGCACGCGTGAGCAGTCCTATTCTGAAGAGGCGCTGGAGGCGATGTCGCGGCTGGTGGAAATCAAGCTGCGGGATTTTGGCATCGAGGTCGAGGTGGTGGCCGTCCAGCCGGGACCGGTGATCACGCGGTTTGAGTTGCGCCCGGCGCCCGGCGTGAAGGTCAGCCAGATCAGCAGTCTTGCCAAGGATCTTGCACGCGCACTGTCTGCGATCAGCGTGCGCGTCGTGGAAATCATCCCCGGCAAGTCGGTGGTGGGGCTGGAGATCCCCAACGAGAAGCGCGAGATCGTCACGCTCGGGGAAATCATCAAGTCCAAGCCCTACGATGAAGTTAGTTCGCCGCTGGCCCTCGCGCTCGGCAAGGACATCGGCGGCGTGCCCATCGTTGCGGATCTTGCGCGTATGCCGCACCTGCTCATCGCGGGAACCACCGGTTCCGGCAAGTCGGTCGGCATCAACGCGATGGTCTTGAGTCTGGTCTACAAGGCGACGCCGGAACATGTTCGGATGATCATGATCGATCCGAAGATGCTGGAACTGTCGGTGTACGAAGGCATTCCGCATTTATTGTCGCCGGTGGTCACCGACATGAAGCAGGCAGCCAATGCTCTGCGCTGGTGCGTGGCGGAAATGGAGCGGCGTTACCAGCTCATGTCGGCGCTCGGCGTACGCAATATCGGCGGCTTCAATCGCAAAGTGAAAGACGCTGCCGACAGCGGCAAGCCCATCAAGGACCCGATCCGCATGCAAAAAATCGCGCAAGGCGTGCCCGGTGTCGTCGCAGAGGACGTGGCGGATCTGACCTCCTTGCCCTTCATCGTCGTCATCATCGATGAACTCGCGGACCTGATGATGATTGTGGGCAAGAAAGTCGAGGAACTGATCGCCCGGCTGGCGCAAAAGGCCCGGGCTTCCGGCATCCATCTGATCCTGGCGACGCAGCGCCCCTCGGTCGATGTCATTACCGGATTGATCAAGGCCAATATTCCCACACGTATCGCTTTCCAGGTTTCCGCAAAAGTGGACTCGCGCACGATTCTTGACCAGAGCGGAGCCGAATCGCTGCTCGGCCACGGCGATATGCTGTTCCTGCCTCCCGGCACATCGATTCCGACGCGTGTGCACGGCGCATTCGTCTCGGACCAAGAAGTGCACCGGGTGGTGGCGGGCTTGAAGTCGGCGTCGCCGCCGATCTATATCGACGAGATTCTGGAGGGCCCGCGCAACCCCATCCCCGGATTTCCGTCGGACGAAGAAGAGGGTGCCGAAGGCGGCACCGCGGATGCAGAAGCGGACCCCTTGTACGACGAAGCCGTACGCATCGTCACCGAGACGCGCAAGGCATCGATTTCGGGCGTGCAGCGGCGCCTCAAGATCGGCTACAACCGCGCCGCAAGGCTGGTCGAGGCGATGGAGGCGGCGGGGCTCGTGGGGCCCCTGCAGTCCAATGGCAATCGAGAAATATACGGCGCCGCGCCTCCCGAGGAATGACATCGATGTTCAATAAGACGTTTGTCTTCGCGCTGCTCGTTTGCCTCCTGGTATCGATCGGCGCCGGCGGTGCTCTTGCCTCTCCGCAGTCGGAGGTCGACAAGTATTTGAACGGTCTGGCCACATGGTCCGCCGACTTCACACAAACCATCGATGACGGGCATGGCCAGGTGCTGCGCAGCGCCGCCGGAAAACTCTACTTGCAGAAGCCGGGGAGATTTCGCTGGGACTATTCTCAACCCTCCGAGCAGTTGATATTGGCGGACGGCAAACAGATTTGGTTCTATGACAAGGACCTTCAACAGGCCAACGTGCGCGACATGGATGCCAGCCTCGCCAACACGCCGGCGGTGCTGCTGTCGGGCGGCGGATCCGTGGGCAGCCAGTTCGACGTGACGGCATTGCCGCCCAGCGACGGCCTGGAGTGGTACCAGCTCATACCCAAGCACATGGACACGGATTTTCAGCTGGTGCGCATTGGATTTCGCAAGGGCGAACTGGCCTCGATGTTCCTCGCGGATAAACTGAATCAGGTCACGCAGTTGACGTTCAGCAACCCGAAGCGCAACGCCAAGTTCACACCCGATTTGTTTTCCTTCGTCCCGCCCCCGGGAGTCGACGTGATCGGACGCGCCGCCAAGTGACGGTGAGCGACGGCACGTATCGGCCGCTGGCCGATCGACTGCGTCCGCGCTCCCTCGATGAGTACGTCGGGCAGTCACACCTATTGGGACAGGGTGCGCCCTTGCGTCGGGCATTGGAGTCCGGTCATCCGCACTCCATGATTCTCTGGGGGCCCCCCGGGACCGGAAAAACGACGCTGGCACGGTTGGTCGCCAACGGAGCGAATGCCGAATTCGTCGGGCTCTCGGCGGTGCAGGCGGGCATCAAGGATATTCGAGCGGTGGTGGAGCAGGCACGCGGTTTGCGCGGTACCCGGGACACGGTTTTATTCCTCGACGAAGTACACCGTTTCAATAAATCACAGCAGGATGCGTTCCTCCCCTTTGTCGAGGATGGCACGCTGATCTTTATCGGTGCGACCACCGAGAATCCATCGTTTGAAGTCAATAACGCGTTGCTGTCGCGGGCACGAGTATATGTACTGAAATCCCTCACCACCGATGATCTTGGCAAACTGCTGGAGCGCGCGTTGTCCGAGCGGGAGCGCGGCCTGGGAGCGCTGAATCTGCAGGTGGATGAGGGCGCGCGCGAGCTGCTGCTGGCCGCCGCCGACGGCGATGCCCGCCGCATGCTCAATCTGTTGGAAACCGCCGCGGACCTGAGCACTTCGCAGGGAGCGGCTCGCCGGCTCGACGTCGATACGATGCGGGCGGTGATCGGCAGCACCTATGTGCGATTCGACAAGGGCGGCGAGAATTTCTACGATCAAATATCGGCACTGCATAAATCGGTTCGCGGCAGCGATCCGGATGCTGCGCTATATTGGCTGTGCCGCATGCTCGCCGGCGGCTGCGATCCTTTGTACGTGGCGCGCCGCGCGCTGCGGATGGCGAGCGAAGACATCGGCAATGCCGACCCCAGAGCCTTGACCATGGCGCTGGAGGCCTGCGCGGTATATGAACGCCTGGGCAGTCCCGAAGGCGAACTGGCGATCGCCCAAGCGATTGTGTTCATGGCATGCGCCGCCAAGAGCAACGCTGTCTACGCGGCATACAATGCCGCAACCGAAGATGCGACGAAACTGGGCTCACTGGAAGTGCCGCTTCACCTGCGCAACGCGCCGACCCGATTGATGAAGGAAATCGGTTATGGCAAGGGCTATCGATATGCGCACGATGAGCCGGGCGGCTATGCCGCGGGAGAGCGCTATTTTCCGGATGAGATGCCGGATCGCCGCTACTATGTGCCGGTTACGCGCGGGCTGGAAATCAAAATCGGCGAGGCGCTGGCGGCGCGTCGCGCGCGTGATGCAAAGGCGCACGACACCGGTAACCCATGATCAATTGCGAAGGAATTCATAGTGCTCGACCCTAAGCTGCTGCGCAGCGATCTACCAGGAGTAGCCGCCGCACTGGCGCGACGAGGCTTTGTTCTGGATGTGGATCGCTTCGCGTCCCTCGAAGAGCAACGCAAGGGCATGCAAATCGAAGCCGATGGACTGCGGGCTGAACGCAATGCCAATGCGAAAGCCGTGGGAATGGCCAAGTCCAAAGGCCAGGACGTCGCGAATTTACTTGGCGTAGGCGAGTCCCTGGGGGCAGGGCTGCAGGGAGTGGAGAAGCGGCTCGAGGCCATTCAGGCACAAATCACCGAGCTGCAAATGGGACTGCCGAATATATTGGATGACAGCGTGCCGGACGGAAGCGACGAGAGCGCCAATGTCGAAGTGCGCCGCTTCGGCATGCCTCGGGAATTCAGCTTCGAGCCGAAAGATCATGTAGCGCTCGGTGAGCATCTGGGCATGGATTTTGAAGCCGCGGGACGTATTTCCGGGGCCAGGTTCGTGGTGTTGACAGGGATGCTGGCGAAGCTGCACCGCGCACTGGCGCAGTTCATGCTGGATTTGCATACCCAAGACCACGGCTATCGCGAAGCCTACGTGCCCTATCTTGTGCAGACGGCAGCGCTCGTCGGCACGGGACAATTGCCCAAGTTCGAGCAGGATTTGTTTGCCGTGCGCGGCGATCCCGGCTTCTACTTGATTCCGACCGCCGAAGTGCCGCTTACGAATCTGGTGCGCGATCAGATTCTGGCGCCCGAGCGGCTGCCGCTCAAATTCGTCGCGCACACGCCGTGTTTTCGCTCCGAGGCCGGCGCGGCGGGCAAGGATACGCGCGGTATGATCCGCCAGCATCAATTCGATAAAGTCGAATTGGTGCAGATCGTGCGCCCTGAGCACTCGTATGCCGCGCTCGAGGAATTGACCGGCCACGCCGAGAACGTGCTGAAGGCGCTGGAGTTGCCCTACCGGGTCTTGTCTCTGTGCGCGGGCGATACCGGCCCTAGCAGCGCCAAGACGTATGACTTGGAAGTCTGGCTGCCTTCGCAGAAAAGATATCGCGAGATTTCATCCTGCAGCAATTGCGAGTCATTCCAAGCGCGGCGCTTGCAGGCGCGATGGCGCAATCCGGAGACCGCGAAACCCGAATTGGTGCATACGTTGAATGGATCGGGCGTCGCCGTCGGACGTGCGCTGGTGGCGATCTTGGAGAATTATCAGCAGGCGGACGGCAGCATCGGCATACCGACCGCGCTGGCGCCGTATATGGGCGGGGCGAGCCTGCTGCAGTGATGCAGCAGGCTCGCCCGGCAATCAATGTTAGTTGCGGCTGCCCATGACGAGCCGCAGCACATACCAGAACATCAGCGCGATCGAGGCGAACAGCTGCATGGCAGCCGACACATAACGATCTTCCGGATAGTTTCGGATGATGTTCGACGTGTCGTACAACACCGCGGCACCGGCGAAGCCGATCATGGCTACCGAGAACCAAGTTCCCAGCTGGAAGCCGAAAACCGCACCACCGATCATCGCCAAAATCGCGACGACGCCGCCCCACATCAGAATGGCGCGCAGGAAAGAGAAGTCCCTCCGGGTGCGGTGCGCGACGACCATGAGACCGCCCGCGCCGAGCGCGGTGATCAAGGTGGCACTGTCGATCGCCCCCGGCGCCTTCTTGTCGGCAATGTAGAGCAGAGGCACGAAGATCAGCGCCTCCGCAACCACGTAGGCCCCGTATGAGAAGTACTGCATGCCGAGAGACGAACTGGTTTGCGCAGTGCGCGTCGCCAGCCACCCCACGAGCATGAAGGCGCCGAGAATCAGGAACCAATTGAAGCCGAGCATGAAGCTCGCGATCTGACCCGCGAGGCCGGATTCGAACAGCCCCAGCTCGATCAGAATGAAGCCTAAAATGCCACCCACAACATGGGTGTAGGTGCGCGTGATGAAAGCGGCACGGCTGTCGACGCCGGCACGCGGGAAAGCGGAATTACTACTCGGGAAAGTGGCCATCGTGTCCTCCATAAGCCTTACCCAGCTATTTTAGCACCCCGTAAGGCGCCGATTTAGCCGGTTCAGGTGGATATAGTGCTAAGTACCGGCGGTTCAATGGCTTAGCGGCCGGGCACAACCATATTTTGTCGGGTAAAATCGCGCCGCAACCCGCCGGAGAGGTGGCAGAGCGGTTGAATGCACCGGTCTTGAAAACCGGAGGCCCTTTACGGGGCTCGTGAGTTCGAATCTCACCCTCTCCGCCATTTGCACAATCAAAATAGGACCCGTCCTCGAGTCCTTTTTTGATTGTGCGGAGCAGGGTGCGTGGACGAACTCACCCGAGTTCGACCAAATCGCGGGGAGCGATTTGGGACGCGCGCAGCGCGCCCGCAGGGCGAGGGCCAGGATGGCCCGAGTCAATCTCACCCTCTCCGCCACTAGGGATATCAATTCTGTTCGGGCTTGATCAGCCGACCGTGACGGCAACGAAGCGGAGATAACGCCCGTTAGGGCGGCCCGAAGGGCGAGGCGCGTAGCGCCGAGTAATCTCACCCTCTCCGCCAGCCACCTACGAGTCGTGGGCAATCTCTGCCATAGCTTCTTGCAGCACTTTCTCCGCAAC
>Ga0210406_10008480_pt1 | contig 10277 bp, 8 predicted proteins | sample IncBWC30MmetaG_FD_155454 | JGI IMG/M metagenome (GOLD analysis project Ga0210406, IMG submission 155454) | Forest soil microbial communities from Barre Woods Harvard Forest LTER site, Petersham, Massachusetts, United States - Inc-BW-C-30-M | ecosystem: Environmental > Terrestrial > Soil >... | reverse complement strand
CAAGGACAGCCTCGGCACCAATCTGCTCGACATGCTGACCTCCAAGGGCTACGACCTGGAGGTGATCAATCCCGACGATGTGATGCTGCCTGCGGTTTTCGCGGCTCAGAATCGGACCAACCGCCGCATCCTGCAGCTGCACGATGTGTGGCATCTGTTTGCGGGATTTGGTTTCACGGCCCAGGGTGAAGTCGCGATTTCCGGCTTTCAGCTGGCGCAATTCGGACAGAACTATTCGACGCGCTTTCTCGCTACCACTACGACCATGATGTGCCTGCGCCCTTTGGTCAACATCGATCAATTCATCGGGCTCATCGCAGAAGGTTGGCGGCATGGTCGGCGCGCACCCCCGCTGATGTCGGTCGAGTGGCACAAGTTGCTCGGACGCTCGATCACGGACCTGCGCGCCGAGATGCGCGTGGCGCCGTTCAAGAGCCGCACGCCCGAACTGCTGAATTTCTAGGCGAACGGGGCTTTAGAAGACAGGCTCCTAGGGGAAGCCCCTGCAAGAGGCATCCAACAATCGGTCTTCGCACCCGGGCGCGCCGCTCGATGCGAGAGGCTTGCTGGTTTACGATGCGGATTGCGGATTTTGCGTCTACTGGGCGCGATATTGGCAGAAGCTCACGGGCGATGCCGTCGACTACCGGCCGTATCAGGACGTGGCCGCGCAATATCCTGAGATTCCACTCGCCGATTTTCAGCGGGGTGTGCAATACATCAGGCCTGATGGAGGCCGTGCGAGCGCTGCTGAGGCAAGCTTCCTTACCTTAAGTCACGGCGGCAAGGGTTTCTGGCTCACGCTCTATAAAAGGCTGCCCGGCTTCGCCGCGGTCTCGGAACTGATTTATGCCTTGATTGCCGCGCACCGCTCGGCCGCGTATCGCGTAACCCTGTTTCTGTGGGGCAGGGGCTATGGGCCGCCACGTTACGACCTCGCCTCGTTCTTGTTCATGCGCCTCTTTGGGCTGATTTATCTCTCGGCCTTCAGTTCATTTGGCGTGCAAGCGCTGGGGCTGATCGGCAGCCACGGCATCCTGCCAGTCGCGGAACTGGTCAAGGTCATCGGCGGCCAGGCGGGCGCCGAGCGCTTTTACGTGATGCCCATGCTGTTCTGGATCAGCTCCGGCGACGTCGCCATTCAGACGGTGTGCTGGGGCGGCGTGGGATTCTCGTTGCTGCTGGTGTTCAACGTGCTGCCGCGGCTCTGCTTGTTTCTGCTGTATGTGCTGTATCTCTCGCTGCTCTATGGTGGACAGACGTTCATGTCCTATCAGTGGGACACTTTTCTCCTCGAGGCCGGCTTTCTTGCGCTGCTGATGAGCTTCGCCCCGGTGCCGGGCATCTGGCTGCTGCGCTGGTTGCTGTTTCGCTTCATGTTCATGTCGGGCGTCGTCAAGCTGTTGAGCGCCGATCCGAACTGGTGGAACTTGTCGGCGCTGTCGTATCACTTTTTCACCCAGCCCCTGCCCACACCGCTGGCTTGGTATGCCGCGCACTTGCCGCTGCCCGTGTTGAGATTTGCCACCGGCGGCTTGTTTATCGTCGAGCTGATATTGCCGTTTCTGATCTTCTGCCCGCGACGGCTGCGGTTCTTTGCGGCCTTCGGCATTGTGCTGCTGCAAACCTGCATTCTCATCACCGGCAACTACAACTGGTTCAACCTTCAGACCATGCTGTTGTGCCTGCTGTTGTTTGACGACGCGGCGCTGCAAAGGATTCTGCCGCATCGCCTGGCGCGCGTGCTGTCGGCGCGAGCGCGACAACGGGCGCCGAGAAGGAGCGTTTCGGTCCTCGTTGGCACATGGGGCCTGCTGCTGGTGTTTTGCGGTCTCGTTGAGATGGACGTGCGTTTCGGCGGCAGCCCGCCGGCCGTGGCCGGCCAAATCGATCAACTGATCGAGCCGCTGCGCATGGTCAGCAGTTATGGCTTGTTCGCGGTCATGACGACACAGCGCCAGGAAATCGTAATCGAAGGTTCGAGCGACGGGGTCGAGTGGCGCGAGTACTCGTTTCACTACAAGCCGGGCGATGTGTCGCGCCGCCCACCCTGGAACATCCCCCATCAGCCGCGGCTGGACTGGCAGATGTGGTTCGCTGCGCTCGATGACCCGCGGCGTCTGGGATGGTTTGCGCGCTTTCTCGAAAAGCTGCTCAAGAACGAGCCCGCCGTGACAGCTTTGCTGGAAAGAAATCCCTTCGCGGACGAGCCGCCGCAATTCATCCGTGCGCAGTTCTACGATTACACGTTTACGTCCGGCGAGGAGAAGTCCAAGGGCCTGTGGTGGCAGCGACGGTCGGTAGGAATGTACTTCCCGGCGGTACGCCTGAAAGTGAAAATGAATTTGGAGGAGCGATGAGATCACCTGGAAGCATTTTAGGGTTGCTGGTTACGATGCTGGGTTGCATGGCCACTTTGCAAATCGCCTTCGGCGCGGCGCCGGTGGCGGCCGACGAAATCCGCGGTACCGTGATGAGTGCACGCGGTCCGGAAGCCGGCGTCTGGGTCATCGCCGAAACGCGCGATTTTCAAACGCGATTCGCCAAGATCGTCGTCACCGACGACGCCGGCCGCTATCTCATTCCGGATTTGCCGAAGGCGAAGTACAGCGTCTGGGTACGCGGCTATGGACTCGCAGACTCGGCCAAATCCGACGCGACGCCGGGGCGCGCGCTCAATATCAAGGCGCTCACCGCCAAGGATGCGGCGACCGCGGCGAAAATTTATCCGGCCGCCTATTGGTACGCGATGATGAAAATTCCCGAGGAGGCGCAGGTCGCGGCGCTCGCGGGCGGCCGCAACGGCTATCTCATGTGGATGAAGAACATGGGCTGTGTCGGTTGCCATCAGCTGGGAAATTTGGCGACCCGTACCATTCCGGAATCCCTAGGCTCGCTCAAGTCATCGCAGGAGGCGTGGCTGCGGCGTCTTCAGTCGGGACAGGCGGGCGGCCAGATGATCAACATCGTGCAGGGCACACTGGCAGGCATTCCAATTCATTATCTGGCGGACTGGACCGATCGGGTCGCTGCCGGTGAAGCGCCGGCAGCGCAGCCGGCACGTCCGAGCGGTGTTGAGCGCAACATTGTCGCCACGGTTCGCGACTGGTCGGACGGCAAGGCCTACTTGCACGATCTATCGGGAACCGATCGGCGCAATCCGAGCGTCAATGCGTATGGCCGGCTGTACGGCGCCCCGGAACTGAGCACCGATAATTTCCCGGTGCTCGATCCTTCGCACAACACGGCGACCACGTTTAAGGCTTCGGTGCGCGACGCAGACACGCCGACGACTCACAGCGATCCGGTGATTCAGCCCTCGCCTTACTGGGGCGATGAGCGCATCTGGGACAGCCGGGCGGTGGCGCACAATCCGATGCTGGATCGATCGGGGCGCGTCTGGTACACGGCGCGGATTCGTGCGGCGGCGAATCCCGCGTTTTGCAAGCAGGGCTCAGCGCATCCGTCCGCGATGGCGTTTCCGCTCGACACGTCCGATCGCCAGTTGGCGGTGTACGACCCGAAGAGCGGCAAGTATGTCTTCGTCGATACGTGCTTTGGCACGCACCATTTGCAATTCGCCGAAGATGCCAATGACACCTTGTGGACCAGCGGCGGACGCGAGGTCGTGGGCTGGCTCGACACCAAGAAATTCGATTCGACCGGCGATGCGGCCGCTTCGGAAGGTTGGGCGCCATTCGTGCTCGACACCAATGGCAACGGCAAGCTCGATGCCTGGACCGAACCCGGACAGGCGGCAAACGCCAACAGCGATCAACGTCTGGCGGCGAGTTTCTACGCCGTCATGCCGAATCCCGCTGACGGCAGCGTGTGGGGCTCGGTCGCGTTTCGCTATCCCGGCGCGCTGCTCCGCTTCGACCCCAAAACTCGGTTGAGCGAACTCTACAACGTCCCTGCGCCCGGTTTCGGTGTGCGCGGCGCCGACATCGATTGCAACGGCGTGGTATGGGTGTCCTTGGCGAGCGGCGATTTGGGCGAGTTCGATCGGCGCAAATGCAAAGGACCGATGAATGGACCTGCCGCAACCGGTGACCATTGCCCCGAAGGCTGGAGTTTTCACCGCCTGCCGGGGCCTGGGTTCGTGAATGTGCCGCAAATGAGCGTCGAATCAAGCTATTACACCTGGGTCGATCAACACGACACGCTGGGACTGGGCGCGAACGTGCCCATTGCCACGGGCAATTTATTTGACGGCGTGCACGCGCTGGTCGACGGCAAGTTTGTGACGCTGCGCATTCCCTATCCGCTCGGGTTCTACGCGAAAGGTCTCGAGGGCCGCATTGATGATGCTAAAGCCGGCTGGAAGGGACGCGGCCTCTGGATCACGAGCGGTGATCGCACGCCCTGGCACAAGGAAGGGGGAAAAGGCACCAAGCCGCTGGTGGTGCATTTCCAAGTGCGCCCATCGCCGTTGGCAGACTAAAGCGTCGTCATTTGGATTGTTTTGGCGGATTTGATCGCTCTTCCTCGGTCCAATCGATCGGTCCGTGTTCCGCGGCGCGTTTCAAGTGCTCCAGTGTCCACGAATCCCCGTATCGAAAATTCTTGAGGAGCGAGTCGAACGCGGGCGTGGCCAGGAATCCAACTCCGTCCAGTTCGACCTTCGAGCGGCTCTTGGAGAGCGACCGAAGGTCTATAACGGTCACCGTTTTGCCGAAGTCCTCGGCATGCTCGAAATTCGTCGGCGCCTGCACGTTGCGTAGAACCAGCAATTGCTCGGGCACATAGGCAAGAATTGCGTTCTTGATGTTTCCCGGCTGACCGCGAACGGCTGTTGCCGTATAACTCGTCTCGACCACGCCGCCGACGCCGAAATCCACCCATGCCACAGGGACTGCCCAGCTTTGCCAGCCCTCGGCGCTGATCAAGAGCTTCCATATTTTGTTCACCGGCGCATCGATGGTGATGCTGAGCTTGAGCACACGGCCGCCATTCGGCTCCGTGTACGAATCATCACGCACGTTGGGAAAATCCGCCGCGCCGGCGCTTCCCGCACTGGCGCTACCGAGGACTCCGAAGACCAAAACGTGTCGAAGTAACTTCATGCGAGTTCTCCGCGCGCCGCGGCGCCTTGTAGGGTGGTGAAGTAGTCGCGCAGCGTCGCAACCGCCGCATCGAATGGCCGAAGATCACGGTAGGTGCGGGCCTGCATCACGGCGCCCTCCATGACCGTCAGTACGAAACTGGCGGCGCGGCGCGTGTCGATACGCCCCAAAACCTTACGGGCATCAACGAGGCAGTTTTCGACCTGATCGATCCAACCGGTAAAATTGTCGGCGAGCAGTTGCCGTACGGCGGGATCCGGCTCATGAAGTTCCAGTGCCAAACTGCCAATGGGACAACCGTAGGCGCAGTGGTTCATTTCGAGCAGCATCCGATAGCGCGCCAGAAGCGCAAAAATGCGCTCAATCGGGTCGTGCACATCGGCCCACGCCGGCTCGATGAGCATCGGCACGATCCCATCGCGATAGCGCTCCAAGACGGCCAGCAGCAAATCCTGTTTCGTGGGAAAGAAATGATAAAAGCTGCCGCTGTGGCAATCGGATTCGCGCTGCACATCGGCAACGCTGGTCGACTGATAACCCTTCTCGCCGAACAGTCGAAGGGCGGCGGCAATCAGCCGCTCGCGGGTGGGTTCGTCCTGCATCATCCCTCCACTTGACTGTCCAATCAAATCATAAATTGAGTGATCAATCAAGTGGCGTTTAGCGGAATATCTTGAGAGATTGACCGAGCTATGTCGAAGGGCTCCCGCTCAGGCGGTCCAAGGCCGCGCGGTCCCAGCGGGCTAGATCCGCCGCGGCCTCATACGCCGTTTGAAAGAACTGCAGCAGCGTCTCATCAGGCATGGGCGCGGCGCAGAGTGCCTCGTAAGGCAGCACAAATTCTCGAAGCCGTGTGTCGTAGCGCCCGGGCGATTCCATGCGGTGCTCTGCGTATCCGGGGGGCTGTGGATAGGTGTAGGCGTAAAAAGTAGGCTGCGAATTCTCGTCTCCCGGCCAGAAGCCGCAGCTGCTGCACTCATGCGAGTAGGCCTCAACCATGACGCGGTCCGGGCAGTTCGGAGCCCCGCCCGGATGGCGCGGAGCGCGCCGACCGGAAAAGCGGGTCGAAGCCAAATCGAAGCTGCCCCAAAAGAAGTGCACGGGACTTTGTTTGCCCGTAAAGCGGCCGCGAAATTGCTTCATGACGCGCTGCGTACTTAGGAGAATGAGCCAACATTGATGCGCAGCCTGCGCATGGTAGATCCCATGTTCGCGGTCCTGTGCAAAGGGGATCGCGACGGGGATCTCGACGGGCGACGGATAGATCCGCGCATCTACTTTAAGTTCATGAAGGATGTTCATGTAGCGAGCAAAGAAGTCCGCCACTGTCATCGACTCGAGCGGCAGCAACCGCTCGTCGCCATCGCTCGTCTGGATACGGAGTTGATGCGAAATGAAGTCAAACTGCACCTCGATGCTGCGATCACCGCAAGGCATGGGGGACGTCGTCAATCCCCGAGCGGTGACGTAAAGAGCAACCTGCCACCAATGGTTCTCCATCGGCGCAAGTGCAAGACGAGTCTTGCCGACAATCTGGGACCACATATGCAACGTGGCATAAGTGGACCGCCAATCGCTCAACGGTAATTCAGGCCAGTCCGAACGCGATGCATTCACCATGCGACCTCAGGCGGATTGGCTCGATGCGGCCCAGATATTGAGCCCGCCATCCCCTGCGTAGCGATCGATGGATGCGAGCTCGCTTGCACTGAATAGAGGATTCTTCAGCGCGCCCAAGGATTCCTCGATCTGCGCCCAGCGGCTTGCGCCGATCAGGGCGCTCGTAATCGTTGGTTTGGCCAATACCCAGGCGATCGCCATTTGCGCGAGACTCTGTCCGCGCTTCTCGGCAATCGCGCTCAGCGCGCGCACTTTTGCTAGGTTGGCTTCGGTCAGCATGCTTTTTCGGAACGAACCATCGTGTGCCGCGCGCGACGATTCCGGAATACCTCCCAGGTACTTGGCGCTGAGTAGCCCTTGAGCGAGCGGCGAGAATGCGATGCAGCCCAATCCCTCCTGCTCGAGCACTTCGAGCAAACCGTCTTCCACCCATCGATTGAGCATCGAGTAGGAAGGCTGATGAATCACAAAGGGAACTTTAAGGTCGCGCAAAATAGCTGCCGCCTCACGCGTCTTTTTGGGCCCGTAGGAAGAGATGCCGACGTAGAGCGCTTTGCCGCTGTGCACCGCCGTCGCGAGCGAGCTCATCGTCTCCTCGAGCGGGGTTTTAGGATCAAAGCGATGCGAGTAAAAAATATCCACATAGTCCAATCCTAAGCGCATGAGACTTTGATCCAAGCTGCTGAGCAGATATTTGCGCGATCCCCACTCACCGTACGGGCCAGGCCACATGAAGTAGCCCGCTTTGGTGCTGATGATCAACTCGTCACGGTGCGCGGCTAAATCCGTGGCGACGATCCGGCCAAAGTTCTCCTCGGCTGATCCTGGGGGAGGACCATAATTATTGGCAAGATCGAAATGCGTGATGCCGTGATCAAAGGACTTCAAGATCATGTCACGGGCATTGTCGAACGAGTCGGCGCCGCCAAAATTCTGCCACAGCCCGAGTGAAATACGCGGCAACTGCAGGCCGCTCCGTCCACAGCGCGCGTAGGGTATTCGGTCGTAGCGGTCGGCGGCAGCGGTATACATGGCGGCAAGCTCTCACGTTCGCATCGACAATTATAGAACGTTGTCGGTTTGCGCTGCTGGTTCGCCGCCTTCGCGTGAGGTCAAGGGCCTGTGCGACGCGTCATCCGAGCATGGCGGCTCGCGCGATCTGAAACAACCCAACCGCGATGACCATGCCTCCCGTGGCGCGGGCGACGCGCTCACCGGCGGGTGCGAGACGTTCCAATGTAATGACGGCCGTCACCACCAACATGGCGCCTAGGTTCATGACCCCGGAGACGAAGAGGATCGCCGTCGGGCCGGCACAGCAGTAGCAGCATCGAAGGCCGAGCCGCAGACCGTATTGCCAGGCGTTGCGTGCGTCCGCCGGCCACCGATGGGCGTGCCGTGCCGCCCGACAGCCGTGCGATGCGGCCCGGCAACAGGCGAGCTGATGTGCCTTCCACGCGGTGAATTGGAGCGCGCCGGCGATCAGTACGACGCCGCCGACTACGATCGGAACGGCGCGCGCGAGCGCGGGCAGCTGCATCTCCATCGCCGCCACCGCAGCGCCCAGCGGGAAGGCGATCATGCCGAACACAATCCACACGAAGAAGTATCCTAAACCCACGACCGCGTTGAACCGACCGAGGCGCGTCTCGCCTGTATTCGCCAGAGCCTGTCGGTGGCGCAACAGCACTGGGAGCAAGGATGGCAGCATCATGGCTACCATCATTGCGATCCACATGCATAAGAACGACACGGCGGCGCCGAGCCATGATTGCTCGGGCATCCGCATCCACGTCATCGACATCGTCCAGCCGCCGGGCATCGGCATCTCGCGCATCGCCGACATGGACGCGCACCCGATGATGGTCGCCGCGCCGCTCGCGGCGAAGAGCAGCCCCACGAAGACCAAGAAAGCTCGCTGTGAAGGTCGCTCGGAAACCATGCCGATGCCGCGCCTCACCGGACTAGCCTTCGCTTTTCCGAAAGGCGGCCTCACCCGCGTCCGACACCTTCACCCACTTCGGGTCGGGCGCGGCGTCGGGAACGTAGCTATCGTGCCAGTTCCACCATTTGTACGGTCGGCTTTGGGGGTAGCCCTCGGGCGAGTCCTCCCACGTCTCCTGTCGCCCAAGAGCGGTCATGTCGAGGTAGCTCCAGATGGTGCCCATCGCCTCGTCGCCGCGGCCGTTGATGAGATAGGTGCGGAACACGCGTTCGCCGTCGCGGATGAATGCGTTGTGGCCGTGCCATTCAGCCACCCCGAAGTCGGCGTCGAAGCTGTCGGTGATGGTGTACCAGGGCATGGCCCAGCCCATCCGCGCCTTCAGACGCGAGATATCGGGCTGCGGTGCGCGCGAAGCATAGGCGAGAGTCGTATCGCGCGCGTTCAAGTGGGCGAGGTGGCCGACCTGGTCGGCCCCCAGGGAGCAGCCAATGCAGGCATGCTCCGGCCAGCCGTGCACGCCGCTCTCAAAGAAGGCGCGGTAGACGATCAACTGCCGGCGGCCCTCGAACAGGTCCAGCAAGCTCGCTTTGCCCTTAGGTCCCTCGAACACGTACTGCTTGTCCACCGCCAGCCAGGGCATCCGCCGACGCTCGGCAGCCAGCGCGTCTCGCGCGCGCGTCAATGCCTTCTCCTTGACGAGCATCTGCTCGCGCGCGGTCTCCCAAGCTTTTAGCGAAACGATGGGTGGTTTGTTCATTGTCAGGTGTCCGTTTTTCTGTGATGTGGCCATGGCTCCGCAACCTCATGTGGTTCGTGAATCGTGAAATAGTTATAAGCGCCAGACATCGAAGGGTGGGAGTAACAAGTGTGACGGGATTGCGGTGGATGCGAAAATCTTGAGTCCCAATAGGGGCTTAGCGCCACGAATACCCTCGTCGCTCCGGTCCGCGAGATTCAGTTTATATATTCACTATGTAGATAGTGAACATTGACTGGGCAATTAGTTAATGTAAGTATTTGGCCAGGCGCCGAAAGAGCGCAGGCAACGCAAGGGGGAGCCATGAAGATCCAAGAATGGTGCTTGAGCATAGCCGCGGTCTTAGGTTGTTGCAGTACCGCTGCCGCGCAAACGGCGACGTCCGCACCCGTGGCCAGTTCCGACCAATTGGCCGAGGTCGTCGTCACGGCAGAACGCCGGCACACCGACCTTCAAAATACGCCGATCTCCGCCACCGTCTTAAGCGGCAAGGAGCTCGCCAACATGGGAGTCACCACGATCGATCAACTGCAATTCGCCACGCCGGGGGCGACGATCGACAACTTTGGTCAGGGAATTGATTTCAATATTCGCGGTGTCGGCAAGGCGGAACACAACTCGCAGACCACTGTCGGTGTGGTGACCTACCGCGATGGCATCGCGACCTTCCCCGGATATTTCCAAGAGGAGCCGTATTACGACGTGGCGAATGTCGAAATACTGCGCGGGCCGCAAGGCACGTTCGGCGGCCAAAACGCGACCGGCGGCGCGGTTTTCGTGACGACGAATGATCCCGTCATCGGCGGGGGTTATAAGGGCTACGTGCAGGGCCAGGTCGGAAATCACTCCGACTTCGCACTGCAGGGCGCGGTCAACGTGCCGATCAGCG
>Ga0210406_10008478_pt1 | contig 10278 bp, 10 predicted proteins | sample IncBWC30MmetaG_FD_155454 | JGI IMG/M metagenome (GOLD analysis project Ga0210406, IMG submission 155454) | Forest soil microbial communities from Barre Woods Harvard Forest LTER site, Petersham, Massachusetts, United States - Inc-BW-C-30-M | ecosystem: Environmental > Terrestrial > Soil >... | reverse complement strand
TCGATTCCCACCAAGACAGATCCTCTGCTGCTTGACCGTCAACCGCATCGCCCGCGAACACTCTATTGATAATGGAGGACTCTGGAATCCGCATGTTCGGGAAAATTACGACATTTGCCTCGCGAGCAGCATCATTCGACGTCACTTGTACAGCCCGAAGCATCTCTTTGGGTTTTTCCTGAAAGCCCAGAGTTCCCTGTGCAAGCTCTCTCCGTTCGCCGCGTTTGAGGGCCATTTGCGCTTGGAGCAAAATGCACGGTGTAGGCCAGGCCTTTGCAATTCCGATAAGCGAAGACAGTTGGCTCGCCTCAGGACAGAGCTTCGTCCGTATATTCTCGATTTGGTCGAAAGAAAGCTGGCCTTTTGCAAGAGGTCGTACTAGGTCCGGCAGAAATCCAAATGCACCAGCAATTACATCGACTAATGCTTCCTCGGGATCTTTGTCATCTAGCCCGAAGTGTGTTCGGCGAAATGTCAAGCGCATTTGATCGGTCAGAATCAACAGATGACCGAGTTCGTGCCATTTTGTGTAATATGAGCGGAATTTTTTCTCTCCTCGACAGTCGACTACCGATACGTACGGGAGTTCCCAGGATTTTCTGCTTATACGCTTGAAAGTCAATCCGAAAACGAGAGCAGAAAGTTCTTCGTGAAGACTTGCGAATGCCCTTTCGCCTTGGCGCAGGTAACGTGTTCGGACTTCGTCTAATTGATCATCAGAGTGGATTTCCTCGAATCTTGTTCCCAGCTTAGAGGCGGAGATTTCCAGCAACTGCGAGAGAGTCCTGCAGTCCGGGAAGTCACGCAGGAACCGCCGAACGCGCTTCTCGCAAAAGCGCACAATCTCTCGTATCGGATCTCCCGTGGGCCTGATCCCGAGATCGCTGGCCAACGCGTGGATCTTGTAGTTGCGCTTTAGAGCGGCGGGAGACATCAGCCAAATACTCTCTTTATCGCTTCGTGGAGTTTCTTCCAATCCTCAACTGAGAATTTGCGCAGCCCCTTATTGCTCCTACGAGCGATAACTGATCGATGGGCTTCAAGAAGCTCCACCGTAGCTGCATATGACAGCTCCAATTCCTCGGCCGCCTGAGAAAGCTCCGGTGGGATGACAACCGGCTCGGTACTACCGGACTCGGCTATCTCGCCACGAAGGAGATAGTCAACTGACGCGCCAAGGACATTCGCAATCTTTAGAAGGTTCTCGGACCCGATATTGCGCTTGTTGTTCTCGATGTCGCTAAGGAATCCTTTGCTTAGACCGGCACGTTCTGCCAACTGGTCTTGGTTCATTTGCATCTCTTCGCGGATTTCGCGGATGCGATCACCTACGGTCGGCATAAGCACCAAATCAGGGTCGTTATTGCGTTCATAATCTCCTTCCTACACGAATCGCCAGCATTTGTCCACGCATTTTTCGCTTTACAGTGCGAAGAATCTGTGATCTGATGTGCCTAAGATACTGTATTGCGAACCTCCGAAACTATTCGAAAAGCGAGATAGTGACATGCCACAAGGACTGGACAACCTGGAACACGTCGTCGTGCTGATGATGGAAAACCGTTCCTTCGATCACATGCTGGGCGGACTCAAGAAGAAATTCCCGAGAATCAACGGCCTCAACGGAGACGAGTGGAATCCGGATGCAAGCGGCAATACCGTGACAGTCCAGCCAAACGCTACGTACCAGGGCCAGCTCGACCACGATCCGGATCACCACTTTCCTGGAGTCGACTTGCAGATCTTCGGCGGCGCGCCAGCGGGACCTGGTCGGGCCGCCAATATGGGTGGGTTCATCAAGAGCTACGCTACCCAGGGCGCCGGTGGGAATAGCTCCCACGCGATCATGAATTACTTTGCACCAGAAAAAATACCGGTTTTAACCAAACTCGCTACAGAATATGCGGTCTTCAATGGGTGGTTCTCATCGATTCCCGGACCCACGATCTGCAACCGCGCCTTCGCCCATTACGGAACATCGTTTGGCAACGTGGATATGAACCTGTTCCTGGTCACCGACTCTGATCGCGCAAAGATCCCGACCATCTACGAGCGCATGAAGCAAGGTGCGCAGAGCGCTAAGCTCTACTACTTCGACCAGCCGAGCTCCACAATGGAAATTGTCAACCTCCTTAAGGACCAGAGCTTCTTCGCCACCTACGATGAGTTCGTCGCTGATTGCCGCTCTGGAAAACTACCCGAATACAGCTTTATTGAGCCGAACTACACCGATCACCCTGGTCCAGGTGGCGGACAGCTACTCGCCAACGATCAGCACCCAGACCACCATGTACTGGCGGGCGACAGATTCATTGCCGGCGTCTATAACGAAATCCGCATCAACCCTGATCTCTGGAGGAGCACCGCCCTGCTGATCGTCTACGATGAGCATGGCGGGCTCTACGATCACGTCGTGCCGCCGCTCTGCACGCCTGACGGTTTTGTTGCTGCACCGGCTGCCACCTGTACCGGCTTTGAATTCAAGTTTGACCGGCTGGGCATTCGTGTGCCGGCCGTCCTTGTATCGCCTTACATCGCGAGAGGCACAGTGGTACCCGGCACGGAAGAACCTCGCAATCAGAGAATTTTTGAACATGCTTCGATTCCCGCAACCGTAACCAAGAAGTTCCTCCAGGGCAACGACAAGGGTACCGTACGCGAGCAGCAGGCTGAGACTTTCCTCGACCTGCTAGGTGACCAGATGCGCGCCGACAACGACTGCGTGTTCTTCAAAATGAAGGGCTGACTATGGCTAAAGAATATGCTCTTACCGTCGAGATGCCGGAGTTTGATGAACAGGCTGCCTATAACCACGACCGGCCTATTTCGAGTCTGGTCCGCACCCAGTTGCTGCATCTGCATACTGCGGAGAACCTTTGCCTGCCGGAGAAAGTTCGCACCGGCATCAACATCAATCACCTGCTCACCGAGCGTCAGGCGAGCGAGTACATCCAAAAAGTTACAGCCCTGCTCCACAGGCACGGCAAGGCCGCAAAGCGGAAGGCTGCAGCAAGCAGCAAATCCAAAGGAAGAAAAAAGGACTCGAAAAAAGCCAGCAAAGCATCCGGCAGTAAGGCCTCCGCCGGCAAAGCCAAAAAGCCGCGATTATCCGCAAAAAAGCGGAAGTCGCGCAAGTAAGGAGGAATCTGTGCGCCGTATTCTGTTCGTATTCTTGTTGTTCGCCGGAGCTCTTTGGGCCCAGCAGCCCGCTACGCCCAGCGTGGCCCAGGAGGATCCTCCTGACGAAATCGGCAAGCTGAAGAAGAACTGTCCATTTAATCACGTAATTGGCTGCGCGGAAGTCTTGTTTACCGGTCAACCCCTTCATATCGCCGTTGGCAGTATCGCTCCGCAGGATGGATTCGGCGCGGGGCTCGCCTACGTCGGCCACAAGACCACCGACAACTGGCGCATTTCGTGGAATTCCGACGCGGTAGCTTCGAGCAATGGCTCGTGGCGCGCCGGTCTCTATGTGAAATTTGTGGACACGCACATGGAGGCGGCACGCCCTGTGTTTGGAACAGGAACCGCCGAGGCCTCTGACTTTCCGGTCTACACCGAACAGCCGGTTGTTAACGTTTATGCACAATCCATTTCTCTTAACAAACTCACTTTCTTCGGACTCGGGCCGGAGACGACGGTTGCGGGCCGGTCGTTTTACGGAATGACTGAGCATATTGTGGGTGCCAACACCATCCGGCCTATATACGAGCGACTGAATATGGGTGTCTACGGCGAGATTAATGCACGCGCGGTCGACATTCGTCCCAGCCGCAATCAGCCCTCGCCTTCCATCGAGCAGTTATACACTCCTGCGAGCGCGCCGGGCCTCGACAACCAGCCCTTCTTTCTGCAACTCGGGGCCGGCGTGAGAATGAGGCCATCGGCTCTCAACAATCTTCTGCACTTCAACTATGACGTCTCCTACAAGCCTTTCTTTGCCGTGTCAGATTCAAGCTTTTCGTTTCAGAGACTAACCGTTGATCTGTACCAGGAAATTTCGCTTCATCACACGAACATGCTAGTGGCGCGAGACACCAATGGTCCCAACGACTGCTTGATCGACCCAACCGCCGACCACCCGCGATGCCCGAAAGTCAGCGTCAGAAATTTGGAAGGCAACCTTGGAGTGCGCGTCTTTACTTCACTCTCTATGACACCCGGGCGCGACACCGTGCCGTTCTATTTTCAGCCCACGCTCGGAGGCGCGGACATCAACGGCAACAACTCGCTCAGCAGTTATCGGGATTACCGTTTCCGGGCGCCAAATATTCTGCTGTTGCAGGAAAAGTTTGAGCACTCAGTCGGTAAGCTGCCGCTGGGAGTTACACTGCAGGCCGACCAGGCCAAGCTGGGCCTCACGCGCGGAGATATAGGGAGTAGTCACTGGTTCCACAGCTACGGCGCTGGATTGACGCTGCGCGCCGGAGGCTTTCCCCAGGTGTACCTGCTGTTCGCCTTCGGCGGCAAGGAAGGCACGCATACCATCGCGAACATTAACACTTCGCTTCTCGGAACGTCCAGCCGACCGTCGCTCTTCTAGCTCGGTGTGCTGGAAGGTGCTTAAGCCGAGTCAACAAGCGCCCCATGGGCCGCGAGCAGGACACGCAGGGACAGAGACAATATGCCACGAACAGTTGATGAAGGGTTCCGAAAGTTTCTCATCAAACTGACAACGAGCGGCTACGAATCAGAAGCTTCGAAAAACCACCGGTACTTCATCAAGACCCGTTTGCAAAGGATTTTGACTACGTACCACGTTACAAGAATCCGATCCTTCGGCAACGGCAAGAGCATTTCCGGAAATAGTGATGTTGACCATTTGGCATGCCTTCCGACGAACCACCTGACGGAAAACTCAAGTTATTCTTTCCAATCGAGTCACACATGAACTGCGAAATCGAATTCCTCCCAGTGGGCGACGGTTGCAAGCCGGGCGACGGCATTGTTGTGAGATACGGAGATCAGCTGGCCTGGGAACTGATGGTGATCGACGGCGGGCATCTGGATTGCGGGAAGGCCATTGTCAGCCACGTTCAAAACGCCTTCGGGCATGACGCCGTGATATCTCATGCCGTGGTGACACACCCCGATGCCGATCATGCTTCGGGGATGCGCGAAGTGCTGGCTGGGCTCCCGGTGAATAATCTTTGGATTCACATGCCATGGCAGTCCGCCGCAGCTGCGCGGCCATATTTTGCGAACAAAAGCTGGACTGACGAGGGGCTCGCGCAGGAATTGCGACGCGAATATGACATCGTAGGCGATCTCGTCGATTTGGCGGCGAAGAACAAGATCGGCATTCACCAGCCCTTCGCCGGGACGTCAATCGGCCCCTTTCGGGTCCTCTCTCCATTTCAGAATCTGTACCCATATTTCGTTTCCCAGTTCGATCGCACGCCCACTCCAGATCAGGCGGCGCTGGAACAGGCCGGCTTCTGGATTGGAAAACCGCCGGGTTTCCTGGCCGCCATATTCGACAAAGCCGCTGCCAAGGTCCAGAAGTGGACCACGGAAACGTGGGATAACGAGCTTCTCAAAGACGGCGGTATCACCAGCGCCAGCAATGAAACCAGCGTGGTTCTGTACGGAGATTTCGGCCCTGGCCGACGCGTGCTGCTGACCAGCGACGCGGGTATTTGGGGCCTTACGATGGCGAGCTGCTTCGCCAATAATAGTGGACTTCCGTTGCAGGATTTCATGTTCGTACAGATTCCCCATCACGGCAGCCGTAGAAACGTCGGTTCCACAATTCTGAACGGCATCCTCGGCTCCATCCGGGCGAAGGGGACCGCCCCGCATTCCTGTGCTTTCGTTTCAGCGCCAAAGGAAGACGACACGCATCCGCGAAAGATGGTGCTCAATGCCTTCATCCGGCGCGGCTATAGAGTGTCCGCCACGCAGGGCAAGAAGATTGTTTTTTGGGGCGGTTTTCCAGCGCGGCCGGGCTACGGCCCGCTTCCTGAGCTGCCGTTCGCCACGCAGGTGGAGGACTATGACTAATGCGAGTGGAGGCGGCACGGTGCGGCGCACCGGCGAAGCCGGGAAGTCACTCAAGGAGCAGAACCGGTGGCAGCTCTGGATAATTGTCGCGGGCAATTCGTTGTTTCTTTATGGCGTGATCCAGGCCAACGCCATCAAGATTGACGGCCTACGCTCCGCATTCAAGGACGCCCAGAACCTCGTTCCAGTCGGATTGGCGCTCGTAATCGCCACGGTGCTGAACGGACTCGTCAGCGCGGAAATGAAGGCCCGCCTAGTGTTCCTTCGTTGGCGCCATGCACTGCCAGGTCACCGTGCTTTCAGCAAATACGCTGGACGCGATCCCCGCATCGATGTTCCGGCTCTCGAAATACTGCACGCCGCTCGGCTGCCGATCGATCCGATCGAGCAAAACCGAACGTGGTACCGGATCTACAGGACGATGGAGAATGACCAAGCAGTCAGGCAGATTCACCGGGATTTCCTGCTGTTGCGCGACTACACGGCCTTCTGCGCGGTGTTCATCGTGTTCTACGGCGCGGCGGCGTTCTGGGCAATTCCGTCGATAAAGATCGGACTGACATATCTGCTCGTCCTCATTGCTCAATATGCCGTCGTGCGGCAAGCCGCGTCCAACTATGGAATACGGTTTGTGACAACCGTCCTCGCTCGGTGGGCGGCTAAAGAACGGTCTGACGTTCCTAAGGTCCCAACTAAACGAGCGCGCAGCAAAAGCAGTTCCGACCCTTCCAAAACTCCGGACAAAACGTAGGAGTGTCGATCGACTGACTGTCGGTTAGTCAGCGGCAGGACGCCAATCGAACAGCGTTCCCAAACAGTCCATTGATCTACATCGTTGCTCGCTTGAGTGTGTTCTCCCATCCACACCGTCCGCCCCCGAACACAGTCTTTCTTCACGCCAATCCCGCTAACTCACGAATCATCAACACCATGCCTGTGGCATGCAGACTGCCATTCCTTTCGGCGTACGGCGCAGCCGAGTGCGGGTCGACAAGAACAAGTTGGACAAACGAGATCGCCATGAGAAATGCAATGCAGACCGTAGTAGTGACATTGCAGGAGGCCGCGGACCTAGCGCCGCGGAATGCTTGTCCGGAGAGGGTTTTCAGGGACAACGAATCGAAAGTTTTTCTAGCCCTTCAAGAAACTTTACAGAACTGGCCGGGTTCTAAGCCCATAACCACTCGTCGCTTCACGCGCAAATGGCAGGACGAAACTCTTGGTGTCACCGAACTCTTAAACGGGGCTTGGAGCAGTGTTCCCCAACGTTGAAATACGTCACCTGCACGCAGTCATTGCCTTGGCCGAAGAGCTGAACTTCACGCGGGCCGCGGACAGACTGCACATAACCCAGCCTGCGCTCAGCAAACAGATCACCGACCTCGAAGCAGAGCATCGATTTCACCTGTTCATTCGCCACAAGCGACGGATTGTGGAACTCACCGATGCAGGTCGTCTTTTCGTCGAAGAGGCCCGCTCTGCGCTCTCGCATACGGAGCGGGCCGTGCATTTCGCTCGCGCTGCACACGATGGGTCCGATAGCATCTTGACGATTGGGCACTCACCCTATGCCAATCACGACTGGGTTTCCGCGATGCTTGCGATCCGGCTTCCCTTATATCCGAGGCTCGGAATTCGACTTAAGACTCAGTTTGCAATGGAGTCGGTCCATAGCGTCCTTGTTGGCGAAGTCAACCTCGCGCTGGTCACGGCGCCACCACAGGATGCCCAGATTACGGCTGTGCCATTTGCCCCAGCTGCGCTCTACGCTGCACTTCCAGCGAACCACCCCGCTGCTAACAAAGAACGATTGGTTCTCCAGGATCTGGCAAAGGACGAGTGGATTCTGTTTGCGAAACGGGTTCATCCACTCTTGCATGAGGCGATTATGGACACAGCACGACGTGAGTCCATCACCCCCAAGCACGCTCACGATGTCTTTGCGCCACAGGAGGCAGTGGACCTAGTATCTGATCACGTAGGCATCGCCATCCTTACGCAACCTATGGCGCGAGGGATAAATACTGACGGTGTGGTCGTAAAGCCGCTTTCGGATCCGTCATTGGGCTTCAACACATGCGTCATCTTGAGAGCCGATAACACCTCCCGGCTCGTAGAAGAATACGTTCGCATGTTCCTCCGCAGATATGCATCCCAGCGCCTGCCACCAAAGCGGGTGAAATTGTCGCTGTCCTCCCGAGTTGTCGGCTTGAAAAACGCCATCGATCCGCGCCGGTGACAGCATAGCGTTGCGATGTCGCGACGCCGACGCCAGAGAAGCATAGAATTGGTGGTTTAAGCGGCTGCTAAACCCGGAAGGGGAAAAGCGCGCCTCAACAATCTGCTTTCTTCGGGAAAGTCGATAGCACCCACAAATTGGGCGATTATGGCAGATCGGACGAGCGAAACACGTTATCGATCTTCTCCATGATTTTTTCGGCCCATTGAACTGAAGCCGCAATCAACCTGTCACTGCGCGGACTTCCCTGGGGTCCACCAAACAGATCATCTGCCGTTTGCATGTGAAGACTTGTCAGAATCGCAGCCATGATTCCGAGAACCCGCTTTCGTCCTTCATCCATGACGGGTAATCTTACACTCTTCGCCTTATATTCGCCACCTAGCCGGAATGCACGCTATTTGCGGTTTTGATGACGGGACCGAGTATTTGGTGAGTTTTTGAAATCGACCTTTTGCGGAGACGGTGGTCTAAGGTTTAGATTCACGGCACGATAGTACGCCTGTCTTCTACCGCCGGAGGTTGTCCTAAAATGGCTGTTGAAAAACTTGAACGCAGTCAGATACGCGCCTGGATCTATGAACGCTTGAGGCAAGGGAAGACGGGCTCCTTGGATTTGCAGCTAAGTGACCTTGGACTATACGTCCGGGGCAAAGCAATTACCGCGGGCCTCCTTGAGCAACGGCCTTTTGAAGCGAACTATGATATTCCGCAGCCGATAGCCGATCTGGTGAGAGAGACCGCTTGGGAACTCACCTTTCAAGGAATCTTGGTTCCCGGTGTAGGCATCGGAGCCGCAACCGGAGATCCTGGATTTCCGTTTTTTCAGATCAGCGAATGGGGTAAGAGTTCTCTTGACAGTGGGGAATACCTACCTTATGACGCGACGCAGTTTGTCGACCGACTCACAAAGAAGATCACCGGAATCGACCCGATCATTTTGCTGTATATCACGGAGGCTCTAATCAGCTTCAGGTGCGGAGGTTATCTGAGCTCGGCAGTGATGGTTGGAGTTGCGGCCGAACGGGCTCTGCTGTTGCTGCGAGCCGCAATCGAATCGTCCCTGGACACCAAGAAGAGGCAGGAAGACTTTGCCAGCGACACCTCAGCACGGACGATTAAGCGAGTATACGACGAGATTTGGAAGAGACTGGACCCGCACTTGGAGCTGATCTCCGCCGCGTTGAAGAGGGAGGACATCACAGCAGAACTTTCAGGAATCTTTGACCTGATCCGCAAGACTAGAAATGATGCCGGACACCCCACTGGTCGACGAGTTGAGCGTGAGGAAGCATTTGCATTGCTACAACTGTTTCCAACCTACTGCAGTACCACCTACGCGGTCATCGACTGGCTGACAAAGAACGCGATTTGAGTGCGGGGACGTTGTCCCGAGAACCTGTATATTTGAAAATCGGATTCCCAAGCCTTGGTCCCCCGAGGAACTGTGCATCGCAGCTAAAGAGCGGAGAACATGCCCGAATCCAAGAGCGAATTGAGAACTCTGATCGATCGGCTTGGATTTGATATTTCTTTTGGCCACCATCACGTCTGCATCGGTGCCACCCTTGAAAAGTACTTGAGCAATAACGCATCACTTTGGGAAAAGGGCTTTGAGTTCTTGAGTTTTACACTCAAGGCTCATTTCGAAGCGGGATTGCTCGGATTGGCCAGGCTCCTCGATGAGCGTCGCGATGCACTGAGATTGGGACTTCTACCGGCAGCAATGGAAGCCGAAGCCGGCCAGTTCTCGGAGTTCGACGCTAGCGATGTGCGCACAAACCTAATACCATCCGTGCGGCGCGAGCTAGAGGAACTGGCCCACACCATGGAGCCTCTGAGAATCCGCCGTGATCAGTTGCTTGCCCATAGTGCTCTTGAGCAATCACTTCCTGATACAGCGTGGAATATCGCGTTTTCGGATCTTGAGGCGGCTTACGAGCGAGTGCGTGAATTGGTGAATCGAGTCGCTACGGCTCGCGACGGGAAAGATGCGAAGCAGATTACCGGCGCGTTGCAATCAACTGTTTCCAGCG
>Ga0210406_10008476_pt1 | contig 10279 bp, 9 predicted proteins | sample IncBWC30MmetaG_FD_155454 | JGI IMG/M metagenome (GOLD analysis project Ga0210406, IMG submission 155454) | Forest soil microbial communities from Barre Woods Harvard Forest LTER site, Petersham, Massachusetts, United States - Inc-BW-C-30-M | ecosystem: Environmental > Terrestrial > Soil >... | reverse complement strand
TCGCGATGCCCACTCCGGCCGGATGGGCCCTGTCTGACCGCTGAGTAGTTATGGCGGGTCCCTTATCCCTTACTTCCAGCACTACTTTCTTCTCATGGCGTTCAACTCTAATCTCAGCCCATTTGCTTCGCGAATGCCTCTGAACATTGGTTAGGCTCTCCTGAACGACTCTAAATAGGACAAGTTCGGCCTCGCGATTAAACCTCCCGAGCTTCGGCGGGACTCGCAATCTGACCCTAATACCACTCCGCTCCCCAAACCCCTCCAAATATTCCCGGATGGCGTCTGCCAATCCGAACTTGTCCAACATTGGAGGGTGCAAGAGGTAAGAAAGAGTGCGCACCTCAGCGAGGCATTTTTTGGCGATTTTCTCGCAGTGAATGATTAGTTTGCGCCAATTTCGAGATGACGGGATGGCCCGACGAAGTCGGTCAAGCGAGGTCAGTAAGGCTACGAGATTCTGACCGGTAACGTTATGCAAATCGCCCGCAATGCTACGTCGTTCTTCGTCTTGCGACCGTAAGAGTTGGCCCGAAAGCTGTCTCAATCCCTCTTCGGCTCGAATTCTCTCGATGCCTTGGGTTATCGCGTCGGCGACCGACCCGAGGGTATCTAAAATTGCCGGTGTTATGGGGTGCTTGAAAAACATTCCTACAACTCCGATAACACGCTTGCCGATTAGTAACGGATATCCGGCGAAAGCTACTAGTCCCTCCCTCTTTGCCCATTTCTTGTCGTGTATGCGCGAATGGTGGACAATGTCGTTGTTCAAATACTTGGTCTTCTTCCATGCTATGTGGCCGATTTCCAACTTTCCCAGGGCAATCCGACTGTGAGTGCCGTTGATACGGGTGTACATCCCCGCGCTTGCATGGAGTTCGAGAACGTCCCCAGCATCGTTCAACAGCCACACCCTGGCGAACGCAGCCTCGACATGTTTGACAATCGCTTCAGCGCATTTCTGCAAAATACGTCTCAGGTCCATTGCGCTTGCTAGAGCGGACCCCACGTCAGCCCGAAGTGCAGCTTGAGACGCGAGCGACTTTAGAGCCTCTCGCTCAAGGTTGTAACGCCTGCTCTGCTTCGCGGAGAGATTTTGGCGGGCACCCATACACTGTAATAATTCGATAATACTCGTCACCGTCTTAAATGACAGCGGTAATTGGGCTGAGGTCGGAAAACCGTTCTGGCAGGCCTACTTTTCTAAGTCCTGATTAACGCCCTAACCGGACAAGTGAAGTAACGGTACGGGACTGGTCCGATTAGGCGAAAGGCATGCCGGACCGCACGCTTCAATCGCCATTCGTGAGCGCGCGCAACAATTGTTCTGCCGTCCGAACCACCACTCCCTCGCGTCCCATCGAGCGCCTGAGTGCGGTCCTCGGATTCCTGGCGTAAAACTCTTGGCACGCTTCGGCGACGTCGCCAAATTGCGCCGGATCGTGCACAACGCTGTTCCTCACTGGTCCCGGATTCAGCCCTAGCTTGAGCAAGTGCTGCGCCAGTGCCGGGTCTTCTGTTCTGAAAATTGACATCATCGTGATTCACCTTTGAAAGAGACTCCGGCGGGCCGTAACTGAGACCCGCCAGAGTGCTGAGGTTTTTAGACGTTCACGCCTTGGAGGATGATGATTGCCTGCGCGGGGGCGTACGCGTGGTCTAAAGCGTGAACCCCTCTCACGGCCGTCTCGTTGCTGTCAAAAAACCGCTCGAAACTCACAGCTAATTCAAGCGATCCGCGATCCGCAATGTGCAAATACTGCGGATTCGTGAACAAGATGTACGACTGGTTGGTTCCGGAGCCGACCGCCTGGTTGGTTGGAAACTCTGCGGAGACAAACACAGGGAATCCAAACAGACGGCCCTGAAACGCGCCTTCGAGCGAGTCGAAGCCCGTCACGATAGGGCGGCCGTTCGCGTCCACGATTCCCATCACGTCTTTGTAGAAGACGGTTGGGTGCATGAACCACGCGGGCTTGCCCTTGCCCTTTTGGGCGTAGAACTGACCGATTTGCGCGAGCAGGTCGGTGAACTTCACCGCTCCGCCGTTCGCGCTTCCGCCGTTGGCATTGATGACAGTCGTGCCAGCGGCCGCGAAAACCGTGCCCGGCATACCTGTGCCGGCACTGGTTGCAACCATGGCGTTCATCTCGGCCTGCGCAAAAGCCAGGGCGAGAATTTCCGAAACAATCTGGTCGATTGCCGGAACCGAGGTTGCCAGAAGTTCGTTCGGAATCGCGACCAAGGCTTTTGCGGTCTTCAGGTCAAATTGCACCTGAGACAAGTTCGGATCGGACGGGGTCAATTGCTGACCTTGGCCGCCAGCGCCGGAACCGGCCGAGTTGCCCCAGACCACCGTCGGCGCCGCGCTTTCAACGGGAACATTCATCCGTTGGATTCCCGGCATCGGCCAAACTCGGCAACCCGCCGCGCGAATGACGTGCGCCGAGGTCAACAGCCCGATGATGGCGTCGGCCTGAATCGTCGGAACGAGGTAGCTGCCCGGCGTGGTGCCGGTCAGCAACGTCTTCTGCGCGTACTGGAGGTCGTTTTCTCGCGATGCCGCGTTAATCACGTTGCCGCCCATCGCGGTCAGTCCGCGAATGAAGCGGGTGATTGAAAATGCGTTCTCGCCAAAATTGGAGCCTCGTCCCTTCGCTCCAACCTGTCCTTCAACTTTTTTCACGAGGTCGTGAAAATCGCGCGGCGAAATCAAATAACCCGCGTTGCTCATAGCGTCCGCGAGCTTGTCCAAAACTTCCGCTGAAAATTGCATGCGTTCTCTTTGTTGATTGGATTTTGACAACAGCCGCATCGCCGGTCGTCAACACGCGCGCGATGGCCGTCTTGGTTCGGGATCGGCATTTCCCGGTACGCAGTCGCGGTCGCGTCAAGCCGAGCGGAATTTTTAACGTCGTCCGCCAGCGACAAACTTATGTTGAAAAGAAAGAGAGTCGCGCTCTCGGGCAAAGAACGCGACTCTCAGGGGTGAGCCGCCGGGCTTATGAAACCCGACCCAGGGCGGTGAGCGCCCAGCGGCTCGCATTTGCTCACTCTTTTCGACTAGCGGCTTGGTGCCGTTGAGCACGGCCTTGGCCGCCGCTAGTCAGCTTGGCCCAGCTGTTGAAAAGTAGTATACCTGTTGTATAGATAACGCAGTGGTTTACTAAGCGGACAGACTTTGCGTATGGCTATTTGCCGTTTTCGAGGAAGGCCTTCAACTTGTCCTGTGGAACAACCGGCCCTACGGCAAGGTCTTCAATCCACTCTTCTTCACGGAGGGTATTATCAATCGCGTCGAGGAATTTTGGTGGCAGGTCTACAAAACTGCCTTCCCAGTAACTAAGAAACATGACAAGAATCCTCGGAAGCGAGCGATGGCCGTGAGAAACGGCGAATATGTAACTCCACGCGCTTTGAAAGCTTTCCCCTCCTACAGGTCCATCCAGGCCGATATCTCTCCACGGATCGCAAGAGCAGTCAGCCAGCCACGCTTCGGCGACGCCTTTCTCTCTTTCTCTTTTCTTCTTACTATCTATCTTGTGGCGGGGTTTTACCCCCACGGGATTTTGGGATTTTACCCCCACGGAATTGCCGGAAAACAACCCCACGGAATTTTCATCCCGTAGCGTCATTTCTCCGTGGCGGGGTTTTACCCCCACGGATTGGCACTTCCCCGGATTCACGGCCGCCCACTCATCGTGACCCAACACGGTAAACGAGTTGGGCCGGAACTCACCACCAGACTTCGCCAGGTCTCGATTACCACCGAGACACTTCAGCCAGCCGTGCGAAACCAAAAAACTCTTCGCGTCTTTGACAGTGTCTACGTGATATCCAATTTCTTTTGCGACCCTATCGTTGGAAGCGTTGAACACGCTGCTGTTTCGTGAAACGTTGTAAGCGTACATGTAGACCGCAAATGTGGCGCCCTTCATATGGCGCCGCGCAAAGCATCTCGGTTTTGCTGCTTGCTGCTCGCCGCTCTCAGCGTTATCGCCGGGCGGGTTCGTGTTGGTCGACATCGGGCCTCAGGCCTCAGTAATTTATCATCGAATTCGTCTGCGGGGCTGCCCAGAGGCCCTGGAGCAACCCCGCAGTCCAGGCCCGTCGGGGTGGCGGACCTGGAAGATTTTTGGCCGGGTGTCCCCGATCCCCCGACCAATCCGACTCGGAGAGTCGGAAACTCAGAAACTGATTACGTCCGGATTCTCCGGCGGCCGCGCAGCCATTCGCTCAATGTCGCCAAACCGCCCTTGATAGAAGGCGTCAACGGCTGCCTTGAGCGCGATCCCGTCTCGCGAGTCCAGCCGCGCCGGAAAAATGGCGGACTGGATGCGGTCAACCGCGCGGAGCGCGGCCTCAATTCGGGAGATTTCGTCGTTGGTCAAGCGTCCGCCATTCTCGAAAACTGACACCTTCCAGCGAGCCACACCCGTAATAACCTCAAGGGGGAGCAGCGCGACGCCGAGGCGCTCGCGTTCTTGGCGCAGGCGGTGCCCTGTACAAAGATTCATTTAGACCTCCTCCGATAAAGGCGTAGGATTGTGAGCCAAAAAATGTCGGCCCGGATTTTAGGTCCGGGCCGTTGAGAGAGCTAAGCAAGAAGCCGCGAGCGAGGCGACTTCCTCTGACTGTAGGGCGAAACGTTACGGGTTTTCGATGCACACGCCACCGCGAATCAATGTCTCTCGGAATCCAATTCTTGCGGTGGCTCGGAATGTCACAGAACGCTCAATCAGGCGCCGAACGGGTACGAGACTAGACAGAAGCCACTGTTCCGAGCGCAGAAATGGAACGTAGGTCGCTCGTTCGTTGGCTAGCGCAGTATCGGAAACGGCGCCTAGCTTTAACAAAACTTCTCCTGTCAATTGACCGTATGCGGCCAGGCTGTTTCCCATTTCCTCGTCGCCATCGAGAATCCGGTCTAGGTCGCTGACAACCTTAGGATCGACGGACACACTGGGAACGCGCGCTCTTGGCACGTGCTTTCTCGTCGGTTCATCATCATCCTGACGTTTAGCGTCAGGATGGAATCTATGTTCCCACTGGGATCGGTCGAAGTGCGGCAATCCGTCCGATTCTTCCGGTATCGGAAGACCGTACTTCTGACACAGCTTTTCGGCTCTATTGGCAAGCCGGAAGGCCAATTGTCTTACGCCGGTCGCGCTCAACTCGTATCCCATCTTCGCAAGAACGAAGCTCGTTTCTTCTGCGGTCTTGCCCTCTTGGAAGTAGAACAGCAAAATCAGTCTGCGCTTGAGGGACCACACTGGGTCATTTCCGTAACCAGAAATCAATTTATCGAGAATCTGTGGGTAGTCGAAAAAGAATGGAGGCCGATACTCTGTCGTTTGAATCTGGAGATACCCGTCGGGTACCTGCGTCACTTCGCTCATCGCTCGCTCTCTCTCTGAAATCTGAATCCGATTCACGCGGTCCCCAACGCCGCGAGAGAATCGACGAAAAAATGTTACGAGAAAAAATCGGCGCGTACAAAGAACTTTTTCGGTACTAGACCTAAAAAGTTTGTCCACTTACTGAACAGAATCCCGGAAGCAACTGTCGCCCTATTTTCGCCCTAAGCGGCCAAAACCTGAGCGAACAGAGACGAACATCTGTTTGGTCGAAGTTCTTGAGAAGACAACAAAGTTGTGCGTTTATAACGTGCTGAAACGGACTTAAAATCCTCCGGGGATTTTTCCTCATGTGGGTTCGACTCCCACCCCGGGCACCATTTCACATCACATGTGGTCCCGGTTGCACCGGGATTTCGGCTGCGGGCTCTGACGCCCGCAAAGCGCCTCAAGTTCGACTCCCACCCCGGGTACCAGTCTTTCTTGTTGAAGTTGAATGAATTGTTTGTTCATCACTGCGCGGGTACCTCCCTCAAATGATGCTTTTCAGATCGTGATTGTGGTTGATGTTCGCTCCGCGAATCGCTAGGACCTTTTTGGAGCGTTTTAGCTGGCCGGCAACAATGCGATATCCCCCGCTGGTGTATGTCTTCACCGTCGCGCCGCTGTAAGCTAACAATCGCCGTTGGGCCGGAAGCGGTGCGGCGTTTGGATCAAAGCAATCAACAGAGCAGCTCGGACGGGGCCGATCGAGGGAATCTGACATAGCAACCTCGTCGCGCTATGCATCTCGGTCTCCGTCAATAGCTCTCGCCGAACCTTCCGACACAACTGCTGAAGCGCATCGGGTTGCGCGTAATCCGGTTCAGTGCGACGCCGCGCGGCAGTGAAGTGACAGCAAGACACACAGGTTAGAAGACGGGCCGGAAACCTGCCGGTATCCATTTTTAGCAATTCTCCAATTGATTCTAATTCCTCAAATGGAACTGATTTCCTTCCAACTCGGCACAGAGTGCTACGGGCAGGACCAACCCACCTTACTTCGTCTCCTTTGGAATCAATCTCTTAGCAGCGGGAACTACCGGGGATAAGCAACGATAGAGCAGCGAACTGGTTTGGTTTCGGTCTTGCACAGTCATTGAGTCGTGGAAAGAGTTCTCGTTGAGAAGGGCAAGCAGTAGCCGCCGCAAAAATCACAAGAGAAGTAGGGTAGAGGCCTAGCTCGCAATCGACCAGGTTGTTCCAGATTGCCACCTCCCCATTGGACATCCTTCGGGATTCCTTTGAGTTGCGGAGAAGTGTGACCAGACCCAATGCGTGGGGACTGCCGCCTCAATCTGTCGCAGCGAGAATTTTGGTCTCCCCCGACTCGTAGCGTGATCGGGAATTCGCTTGCTAATGGTGCAGAAACACATCCTGAAAGCTTCACAGATCAGATCGCCTTTTCACCGGTTGAACAGGAGAAGCTAATGCGCATATTCAAATTTGGGAAGACATCGTTGGTGGCGTTCGTATTAGTTGCTCTTGTGGCAGGGTGCGGCCGACAACAAGCCCGCAGTCCTTTGTCACCCACGGTGATTGCCACATCCCCGGTAAACGGCGCCACCGCTGTATTGCTCAATACCACGGTGACAGCAACGTTCAGTTCGGTGATGGCCCCGGCAACCATCAATACCTCGACTTTTACTTTAACGGGGCCGGGAGGGACCGCTGTAGCCGGCGCCGTAACATACTCGGGCACCAGCGCTACGTTTACACCCACCGCCTCGCTCGCTGCTAACTCTATATATATCGGCACGATTACGACGGGGGCCACCGACCCCGGCGGCAACGCCCTGTCGGCGAATTTTGTGTGGAGCTTTACAACGGGTCCGCCGACCGTTATTTCCACGGTCCCGGCGGGCGGCGCCACGGTAGTGGCCGTTAACACAAGTGTCTCCGCTACGTTCAGCGAGCCAATGAATCCGCTCACGCTTACCAATGCTACTTTTACTGTGACTGGTCCGGGCGCAACTCCGGTAGCTGGAGTTGTCAGTTACTCGGGTTCCACGGCGACATTTACGCCAGCGACGGTTCTTGCCAACAGCACATTATTTACAGCCACGATTACAACCGGAGCGAAAGATCCTGCGGGTGTGGCGCTGGCCACCAACTTCGTGTGGACGTTTACGACAGCTCCGCCACCGACGGTCACGTCTACCGTTCCTGCAAATGGAGCCACCGCTGTGGCTGTCAACACCCTCGTTTCCGCCACGTTCAGCGTGCCCATGAATGCTGCAACCATCACTGGGACAACTTTCACCGTGACCGGACCAGGAGCCACTCCCGTGGCCGGCGCCGTTACGTACGCAGGCAACACAGCGACGTTTACGCCCACATCGGCTCTCGCCAATAGCACATTATTTACGGCCACGATTACCACCGGAGCGAAAGATCCCACTGGTGCTCCACTCGCGGCCAATGTTGTGTGGACGTTTACGACGGCTCCGCCACCGGCGGTTATGTCTACCGTTCCTGTAAACGGAGCCATCGCTGTGCCTGTCAACACCCTCGTCTCCGCTACGTTCAACGTGCCTATGAACGCTGCAACCATCACTGGGACAACTTTCACCGTGTCGGGACCAGGCGCGACCGCCGTGGCCGGCGCCGTTACGTATACAGGCAACACAGCGACGTTTACCCCGGCGTCAATTCTAGCCAACAGCACTTTGTTCACGGCGACGATTACGACCGGAGCAAAAGATACTTCCGGCACTCCACTCGCAGCCAACTTTGTATGGACCTTTACAACGGCTCCGCCACCGGCCGTGGTTCCTCCCACCGTTCCGGCGAGCAACGCCGTCGGGGTCGCGGAGGGAGTAGTTCTGGCGGCCACGTTCAGCGTTCCGATGGAAGCCAGTACGATTAACACAACAACGTTTACGTTAACGGGCCCGGGTACCACTCCAGTCGCCGGATCGGTCAACTATTCCGGGTCCACCGCGACATTCACGCCGGCAGCACGTCTGGCCGTCTCTACCTTGTATACGGCCACGATTACCACCGGGGCGAAAGATGCCACAGGTGCTCCACTGGCAGCCAACTATGTCTGGACCTTTACTACCGCACCACCGCCCGCAGTGACTTACACAGTTCCTGCAAGCGGGGCCACCAACGTCCCGCTCAATCAAAAATTTTCCGCCACTTTCAATGCAGCAATGACTGCTTCCACGATTACGGCGGCGGGGACATTCACGGTGGCAAAGACTACCGGCGGAACAGCTGTAGCAGGCGCGGTCACGTACGATTCCGCAAGCAATACGGCAATCTTTACGCCAACAGCCGCGCTCACAGCCAGTACTCAATATACGGCTACGGTTACCACCGCCGCGCAAAGCGTACAAGGCAACGCGCTGCCAGCGAACTATGTTTGGAGTTTCACGACTGGCGTCGCCGCAAACGCAACCGCACCAACGGTAGTTTCCACGGATCCAGCCAACGCAGCGATTAGTGTGCCCCTCAATCAGAAAGTCGCCGCGACATTCAGCACGTTTATGGACCCGTCCACAATTTCCGCGGTCGGGACATTCACAGTGGCGGCGACGGTCGGAGGTGCCGCAGTCCCCGGAACCGTCTCCTACGCGGGCCAGACGGCAATCTTTACCCCAACGGCCAATCTGGCTGCGAGCACACAATACACCGCCACTATCACTACTGCTGCCAAAGACCTCAGTGGCATCGCCATGGCGGCTAATTTCACCTGGAACTTTACGACGGGTATCGCCACGAACGTGACCGGTCCGACGATTACGGTTGAGAACCCGGCCAGCGTGGCCGTGAATGTCTTAATCGATACAACCGTCAGCGCCACATTCAGCACGGCGATGGATCCCACGACGATTACCAACGGGTCTTTCACGCTGGCAGTTGCAGGAGTAGGCGGAGCTCCCGTGAGCGGCATCGTTTCTTACGATGCGGCAAGCCACATCGCAACCTTCGCGCCCTCGGCCAATCTCACGGCCAATGCCCAATATACGGCCACGGTCTCAAACACGGTTCAGGACCTTTCCGGCAATGCCTTGACGAGCGGGCCGGCGTCGACTCCACCGGATCCATGGAGTTTCACAACGGGCGCGACGACGGGTGCCGTATCGCCGGCGATGATCAATCTCGGCTCAGCGGGCAGCTTCGCCGTGATGGCCACGGCCTCCATCAGCAGCACCGGGAGCGTCGTGATTAACGGAAACGTGGGGCTATCTCCCGGCACGTCACAGGGCATCCCGCCAGCCCAAGTGAACGGCACCATCCACGTCAACGATCCCATCGTCGCACAAGCCCAAGCCGATCTCTTGGCCGCCTATAACGATGCCGTCAGCCGTTCGACAAATGCGCAAACCTTGCCCGGAAATATGGGAGGACTGACCTTCACTCCTGGCCTGTATGTTAACTCGACATCGGTTTTGATATCGGGAGCAGGGCCAGGCAACAATGTCACGCTCGACGCTCAGGGCAACCCCAATGCGGTGTTTATCTTCAAGATGGGGTCCACACTCACCACGGCAACCAGCTCTCAGGTAATCCTGGCGGGCGGCGCCAAGGCCAGCCACGTCTTCTGGCAGGTGGGCACTTCCGCAACGCTTGGCGTCACATCCATATTCCAGGGAAATGTGCTCGCCGCTACCAGCATCACGATCAATACCGGCGCAGCAGTAACTGGAAGCATGTTCGCTGGCGCTGCCGGGGGCGCGGGGTCGGCCACGGTGAACGCAAGCACGGTCACCGTACCTGCGCCATAAGGCGGGAGTCATTCGAAGCGGACGCGCGAGAAACAAGATGTACGGCAGCGAGGCGGGTTCTTTGGCTCGCTTCGCAGCTAGTAGGCACGATCCAGGAGGCGACGATGAAATTGGGAAAGCGCATTATTCCCACAATGGCAGTTGCTT
>Ga0210406_10008475_pt1 | contig 10280 bp, 7 predicted proteins | sample IncBWC30MmetaG_FD_155454 | JGI IMG/M metagenome (GOLD analysis project Ga0210406, IMG submission 155454) | Forest soil microbial communities from Barre Woods Harvard Forest LTER site, Petersham, Massachusetts, United States - Inc-BW-C-30-M | ecosystem: Environmental > Terrestrial > Soil >... | reverse complement strand
CTACCGCGATTACCAGGATGGCGACTACTCCGGCAACTGTTCCCCAACGGGTAAGCTGCTGGCGATGGTCGGATACAACTTGGATGCTGTGCTGGACCTCCAGCGCAAAACGGTCCTTTTTCAGTTCTTTACGGGTAAGACGATCCACTAGAAACCTCGTCGGAGGGAAAATTTATATTACCACAAACGCAAGCAGGGGCTACCGGGCTAACTGTCACGATTTTCTGGCGCCGCCGAATGCAGTCGTCCCCACTCAAACAGCACAATGCCGGCAGCCACAGACACGTTTAGCGACGCTATGGCGCCGGCCATGGGGATTCGCACCAGCAGATCGCAGTGTTTCTTGACCAGTTGGTGCAGGCCTTGTCCTTCCCCGCCTAGCACCAGCACGGTTGGTTTTGCATAATCGGTTTCGCTATAGAGTTGGGTGCCGCGCTGGTCCAGCCCGTAAATCCAGAAGCCGCGTTTCTTGAGTGTTTCGAGAGTCTGGCTCACATTGCCCACGCGAACCACGGGCAGATGCTCGAGAGCCCCGGCAGCAGCTTTGGCGACGATCTCTGTAAGCCCGGCGGCGCGGCGGTCGGGAATCAAAATGGCGGATGCGCCGGCGGCGTGGGCAGTGCGGACAATGGCTCCCAGGTTGTGCGGATCCTCGACGCCGTCGAGCAGCACCAGCAGTTGGACCTCGCCCTCCGAAAGCACGTCTTCAAGCTCGGCATAGCGTTGGGCGGCTCCGAAGGCGACTACGCCCTGGTGCGTGGCCGCGTTACAAGCGCGATCGAGAGCCTCTCGCGGCTCGAAGCGGACCGATACGGAACGTTCGCGGGCCAGATCGATGATCTCCTGAAGACGCGGCCCACCGGCCCCCCGGGCGATCAGAATACGGTCGAGAGGGCGCCCGGCGCGCAATGCTTCACGTACCGGATGGATGCCTGCCAGAAGACCGCGAGCCTGGCGTGGTTCGTGGCTATGGGGGGATTCGCGCTTCGTAAGTTACCAGTCTAGGACACGGCAGCGCTTCCCAAAAATCGGATACTGTAGGATCAGAATGCCCGATTGGCTGAGCGTCCACAAACCAATTATCGTTAATACCATCGGGCATAGCGCCGGAGTCGTGATCTTCGGCATTCTGCTTTATCTCTTTCTGGTGAACTGGCGGCGGGCGCGGGAGGAACGCAGCAGTTTGCCGGCGGTTGCGGCGGCGCTGGCGATGCTATGGAACCTTGGTTCGCTGATCGCGCTGGCCAGCGGTCCCTCCAGCGGTCCGGTGGCGGACGTGATAGTCGCCGGTAGCTTTTCTGTACTCAGTGTCTTGCCGGCCGTGCTGCTTCACATTTCGCTCGGGTCGGACTATCCGCCGTTGTGGATTAGCGGTTATGTGCTGAGCACGATTGCAGTCGCGCTGCATGCCGGCGATCTGGTGACCGGCGCGGCGCGCTTCCACTACGCCGCGTTGATTCTGGTGACGGCCGGCTTTGCATGCCTCACCATAATTTCCGTGCTGCTGGAATTGCGGCAAAAGAATCGGGCCGCGAGCTCGAGGCTGGCGGGCGCCATGGGACTGTTTCTCCTCGCCATTTCCTTTGCCCACTTCGGCTCTGAACATGCGAGACAAGCCTGGTCAGGAGAGATCGCCTTTCACCATGCCGGTATTCCGTTGGCGCTCCTGGTGCTTCTCCAGGATTATCGCTTCCTTCTGCTGGATGCCTTTCTGCGGTTTGTCGTCAATGCATCCCTAGCAGCAGCGGCGGTGCTCGTCTCCATCCCACTCATCCGCTCGCCAGAGCTCACTGAGTATTTGAAGAGCCCCTTCGATGCTGGTTTGTTGTTCGTATCGGCGTGCCTGCTGCTTACGATCTTTGTCTACGCGCGCAACCGGATGCAGGGCTTTTTGACCCGTGTAATCTTCCTGCGTTCCGATGTTGACGTTCCTTTGCGGGAGCTTCAACAGCTCGGCCGGGCAGCTTCGAGCGAGTCGGAGTATCTCAATCATTCTTCGGAAACAGTCGCGCACTTCCTGCACGCGGCCCGTTTCAGGCTGGCCGAGAAATGCCCCCCGATGAGCGGCCACTCGATTCCCCTGGCTGTTCTGGACCCGTTGAGCTGGAGCCTGCCGGGCTGGGTTCAGGCCGTAGTTCCATTACATTTTTCGCGTGGAGATGCCCGATATCTTCTGCTCGGACCTCGCGACGGTGGACGGCGCTACCTTAGCGAAGACTTCGCGGTGCTGGCGCGCCTGGAGGCGGCGGTGGTGGAACAAGTGGAACAACTGCGCGGAGTGCAAATGCAGAACCTGGTCTCCGAAGCGGAGCTGAAGGCCCTTCAGGCTCAGATCAATCCGCATTTCTTATTCAATTCCCTCAACACGCTGTACGGGACGATCGATCGAAGCAATGCCGAAGCCCGCCGCCTGGTCTTGAACCTGGCCGATGTTTTCCGCTATCTTCTTCGCTCCGACCGGACATTCATCGAGATCGAAGAGGAATTAAAAATTGTGCGAGCTTACCTGGAGATTGAGGAGCTGCGGTTGGGCTCAAAGCTGCACACCGAGCTGGATGTCGACGAATCCGTTCTGCGAGCCACGATTCCACTTCTGTCCATTCAACCGCTGGTCGAGAACGCCGTTAAGCATGGCGTAGCCTCAAAAGCCGGGCGCGGGTTCGTGCGCTTGAGCATCCGGCAAGAGCCCGAGGGCGTCTCTATCAGCATTTCCAACTCAGGCGAGTGCGATCCAGCAATGCTGGCGAGCTCCGGCGGCGGCGTTGGGCTGTCGAACGTGAGGCGCCGCCTGGCGCTGTGTTACGGAGCGCAGACGCGCATTGAGGCGAAAGCAATTGACGGCGTGACGACGGTGGGTTTCCTGCTTCCATGCGAGCGCGTTCCCGGCTTCGCGGTTGCGGCCGCGAGGGTCTAATCATGTCCATTCGCCCAATGTCCATTCACCAGGAATTTCAGATCGCTGATCGTATGTTGCCGCCCGCTCATCCGAATTCCGTGCGGCCATTCGATTCGAGCGTGCTAAAAAAGTCTGAGCCTGCGGGCGCGCGCATGCAATTGAAGACCCTTATCGTCGATGATGAGCCGGTTGCCAGAAAAATCTTGCGCGAAGAGCTGGAGTCCATCGACGACGTAGAGATAGTCGGCGAGGCTGAAAGCGGCACCGAGGCCCTGGACAAGATTGCGGCCTGCCATCCCGACCTTGTACTTCTGGATTTGCAGATGCCGGGGATGGGCGGTCTGGACGTGGTACGGAAGTTGAAGCACGGGCCGAGCATGCCAGTGATTGTGATCGTCACCGCCTACGACAAATACGCTCTACAAGCGTTTGATGCGGGCGCCATCGACTATCTGCTCAAACCGGTCGGCCAGGACCGTTTGGCGGAAGCGGTTGAGCGGGCTCGACATGTCACCGGACGGGAAGCAGCCGAAAAGGTAGCCCAGCTCCAAGAGATTGGTGAGCCAGCCCAAGGTCCGCGAACCCGCCGAATCGTGGGCCGGGTGGGCGAGGAATATTTTCTGCTGAGTGCCGACGAAATTTATGCGTTCCAAGCCGAAGGCGATCTGGTTTGGATCGTCACCGCGAAGCGGAGGTACCTCGCGACGCAGACCCTCAAGGTTCTGCAGGAGCGTCTGAAGAGTACCAGTTTTCGCCGAATTCACCGGAATGCGTTGGTGAATGTCGACCACGTGAGAAAGATGAGCGCGCTCAGCAGCCAAAGATGGCTGATCACTCTGTCTAACGATCAAGAGTTTGTTGCGAGCAAAAGGCAGGCGCGGAGTGTCCGGCAGCTTTTGAGCTGGTGAGCGGCAAGCTCACTTGAAGTAGGTGGAAATCTCGGATTTACCCGCGCGCTTCGCACGCGCCTCTTCGAGCTGATAAAGGGGCCGAAGGCCGTTGGGATCTTCGGGCGACGCGCGGAGCGTTCCCCAAACCCACACCATACTCCGCGGGGAAAACTGAATCTGCTCGCCTTCGCGAAGACGAACCTCGATCATCTGATCGGGGATCCGGTGTGCCGGGTGCAATATATTTCCGGCGTCGGGAAGCAGAACAAACTCCCGGACTGAATCACCTGTGTGCAGCGGCCGATCGTTTTCCGCCATGTATCCAAGCGCTTGAACCCACGCCCCCGCGGAAAAACGGCCTTGCCGCAAAGCGAACCAATTGAGCAGCACGTTCTGACCCGGACGATGCCAGATCGGTGTTAGATCCGAAAGATCCGGCTCGGTAGTCGAAACGATGGCGAGCACGGTGCCCAAGACAGGAACACAGGCGATCGCAATGACGAGAACAAAGGCCCCGAGTCTCTCGCTCCCTGAGACCCGAAGTTGTTTCGGAGCACTGGCTCGAATGGCCATTCCAGAGGAACTTTAGGCGAATCAGCATCCCCTCCCAAGTCATTTCCGACAGACGGGCTGGTTTGCAAGGTTAACGATCTAAGTGGCTTGCTCAGCGGACAGCCGACGGCTGCCCCCTGAAGGCATGCGAGCCCCGCGCTAATTTTGTTCTAGGTGCAGGGTATTAATGGATGTTAAACTTATTATCAGGATGTGCCCTAGCCGGCGATGTCTGTTGTGAGGCCTTATGAAATACCTGCGATTTGAATTCAGTCTCCTGATTATGCTCGCGATCGCGGTCCCCAATGCGATTTGCGGCGACGATCCCAAGAAAGACCCCGATGAGATTGGAAATCGAAATGTCAGCGGGAAAGTAAACTTCTACTCGCTCGAAAAAGAGATCGCGCTGGGCAAAGGCCTGGCGCAGCAAGTGGAACGGCAGGCCAAGATTATCAACGATCCCGTGATCGCTGAGTACGTGAACCGTGTTGGCCAGAACCTAGTGCGCAATTCCGACGCCAAGGTTCCATTCACTATCAAGGTGATCGATAGCGAAGAGGTAAATGCTTTTGCGTTGCCGGGCGGATTCTTTTTCGTGAATTCAGGGCTGATCCTCAAGGCGGACAACGAGGCGGAGCTGGCGGGCGTGATGGCTCACGAGATCGCTCACGTCGCCGCGCGACACGGCACTCGGCAGGCCACCCGGGGTGAGATCGCACAATTGAGCATGATCCCACTGATGATCATGACCGGGGGTAGCTGGACCGGATACGGTATTTATGAGGCCGCCAGCATTCTGGTTCCGGTCGGGTTTCTGAAGTTCTCGCGCGGCTTCGAATCAGAAGCCGACATGCTCGGACTGGAATACATGTACAAGGCGGGATATGATCCCACCGCGTTCGTGGATTTCTTTGAGAAGATCGAAACGCTGGAAAAGCGCAAGCCGGGAACTATGGCCAAGGTTTTTTCCACGCATCCGATGACGGACGATCGAATTCAGTCGGCTCAGAAAAATATTCAGAATTATCTGAAAGCCAAGCCGGAGTACGTGCTCACCACTTCTGAGTTCAGCGACGTGAAGAATCGCCTGTCGGCTATGCACAACCGCCGCAAGCTCGATGATAAGGATGTCAACAAGCCGCAGCTCCGTCGTACTCCAGGATCGGGCAGTGGTCCAGTGGACGCCGATGAAAACGGCAAGACACCTAAGAGCGACGAAGACGAGCGGCCCACGTTGAAGCGCCGGCCGGATTCCAACTAGTCACCGCGAGTTGGAAACAATCTAACCCGACCAGAGGACCCGCCCTCGTATCAAGAGCGGCTCTGATCGCCTAGCGGATGCCGATCACCATCGAGTCCGGACCTGCCAGGTGCTCGACGCGCGTTTCGCGGAAGCCTGCTTCTTTCATCCAGCCCTGGCAATCGGCGCCGGTGTAGTCAAATCCCGCGGGCGTTTCAATCAACATGTTGAGGCTCATCATCAGCCCGAACGCGTTCTTGGAGCGGTCGTCGTCGATGATGGTTTCATAAACGATCAATGCGCCACCGTCGGGCACGGCATCGTAAGCTTTGCGAATCAGCCTGCGCTTGTCATCGATTCCCCAATCGTGCAGGATGTGGCCCATAAGAATCACGTCGGCCTGGGGAAGCGGCTGCTCGAAAAAACTCCCGGCGACAAAGCGCAGGCGGCTGGCGAGGCCGCTCTTCTCGACGTGTTCTTCAAAGATGGGCCCGACCTCTGCCAAGTCGAAGCCGATCCCCGACAGGTGGGGATTGGCCAACGCGATCTGCACCGCCAGATCGCCCTGGGCTGCACCGGCGTCGGCGAAGGTCTTGTAGCGAGCCCATGGAAATTTCGACGCAATGATCGTGTTGGCCCCGTGACTGATGGCGCTCATCGCTGCCAGGAACGACTTGAGGCGCGCAGGATCGGCATAAAGTGCCTCAAACAGTGGCACGCTGCCGCTGCGCGCTTCGTTCTGCGGCAAACCGGTGCGGAGAGCTTCGGTGAGGTGGCTCCAGAAGCCGTAGAGGCGGTGATTGGCCATTTCGAGCATTCCGCCGATGTAGGACGGCTTGTGTTTGTCGAGAAACGTATCGGTGGCCGGAGTATTGGAATACTCGCCGTTCGCGCGCAGTAGAAATCCCAGCGCTACCAGAGAATCCAGAAAATCAAGTGCGGAGCGGGGATGCAGGCCGTGCCGCCCGCGGATGCTCTCCAGCGTTTGCGGGCCTTTGGCCAAATCGGTGAACAATTCCATCTCCACCGCGCTCAGCAGGACCTTTGAGGGCCAAAATCCCAGGCCTACCTGCAGAATTGACTCGGGTGTCGGTTGCTTGCTCACTATGCGTCTCCTTGTTTGTTACTTCTGGAATCGAACGTTGCAGCAGCAGATCAGTATACTCCAGTACCGCGTTTGCTCAGGGCTCGGATGCGTCCCCCCAGTCCCATTCGAAACGGCTTTTAGAACGACCCCGGCCCGTTGCTTCCGAGATCAAACCCGATTTCCCAAGTTCACGCTGACTCCCGGCGTCAGATCCCAATCGCCTCCTACGAACAATTGGTAGTCCTTGTCCGAAAACCCAATCATGAAATCGACCGAGTCCGCTCATTGGATAAAATGAGCCGCTTACCGCCGCATTCAGATCGCCGGTGGGATTGTCCTAGTCCATCAAGTATCCCCATTCGATACTAGAACGACATGAGGATACTTTCCGTTTGCCTGGCGTTTCTGTTCGCTTCCAGTGCCGTGACGTATGCCCAATCCAGCGGAACCATTCGCGGTACGGTTCTCGACCCTTCTGGAGCCGTGATCGCTGGAGCCACTGTTACGGTCCAGAACCCGGTGTCACACTATAGTCAAAGCACCAAAAGCGATTCACAAGGAAATTTCGATTTCCCCAACGTTCCATACAATCCCTATCATCTGGCCGCTACCGCATCGGGATTCCAGGCAGCTTCGCAAGACGTCGACGTGAGATCCGCAATCCCCACGGATGTGAAACTCAACCTGAAACTGGGCGAAGCCACGACGACCGTGACAGTCGAGAGTTCAGCGGACTTAGTTGAGAATGACCCGACGACGCACACTGATGTGGATCGCAACCTTTTCGACAAGCTGCCTCTCGAGAGCCAATCCTCTTCGTTGAGTTCGCTCGTTACGCTTGCTTCGCCCGGCGTCAGCGCCGACTCCAACGGCCTCTTTCATGGACTCGGCGATCACGCCTCAAACTCTTTTTCAATCGACGGCCAGCCGATTACTGACCAGCAAAGCAAAGTCTTCTCGAATCAGCTACCCTCCGACGCCGTGCAGTCGATGGAGGTGATCGAAGGCGCGCCTCCGGCTGAATATGGCGACAAAACAAGTTTGGTCATCGTGGTGACCACTCGCTCGGGTATGGGTATGAAGCAGCCGCACGGCGAAATCACGACCTCCTATGGCACCTTTGGGACCACCACTGGTGGGGCCAATCTCGGGTACGGAGGAGATAAGTGGGGCAACTTCATTTCTCTGAGCGGCTTGAACACTGGCCGCTTTCTTGATGGCCCGGAGTACCAGACCTATCACGACCATGGAAACGAGCAGAATATATTCGACCGTTTTGACCTGAAGCCTTCGCAATCTGACACCATCAGTCTCAATTTTCAGTTCACGCGATCCTGGTTCCAGACGCCCAATTCATTCGACGCGCAAACCGCGGACGCCTGGTCGGGGCTGGTGGCTGACAATGGTGGACTCGGCCCGAATGGGGAAGTGGTCGGCCCCACTGATCAGCGATCGAAGATCCGGACATTCAACATTTCTCCGACCTGGACACGCATCATCAATCCCAACACAGTATTTACGCTGGGAGCATTCGTTCGCCAGGATCAATACAATTACTACCCCAGTCGCGATCCATTTTCCGACCTCGTACCGGGTCTTCAACTAACGAGCGTAGGTCAGAACAGGAGGCTGACTAATATTGGCGGCCGCGCGGAAGTGTCGTACTTGAAGGGCATCCACAATTTGAAAGCGGGAGTCATTTTCACCGATACCATACTCCGGGAGGGCACCAGCTTCGGAATCGTCGATCCGACCTTCAATGCGGTGTGTCTGAATCCGGATGGGAGCCCGTACACGGGTGCCAGCCCGAATGACCCTAATAATTGCAGCGGCGCCCTTCAGGCGAATCCCAACTACGATCCTCTCTTGGCTTGTGTCGACTTGACCAGACCAGGGCAGTTACCAGGCTCGAATGGCTGCCCCACTTCAGCCGCCAGTCCGTATACTTTTTCGGGTCGCGCTAATATCAGGGAATTGGCGCTATATGTCCAAGACACCATCACCAAGAACAACTGGACGTTCAACGTCGGCTTGCGATTCGATTACTACGATGCCATCACTCATATGCGGCAGGTGGAGCCTCGCCTTGGGGTCGCATACAACATCAAACGCACTGGGACGGTGATCCGAGCGTCGTATGCCCGCACGTTGGAGACGCCCTTCAACGAGAACCTGGTCCTCTCGAGTCTGGGATGCAATGACGCTATAGTCAACGACCTTATGGCAGCCACGCAAGGTTATCCTTGCCTGAACTCTCCACTGCGTCCGGGCTTTCGCAATGAATATCACGCCGGGCTGGAGCAAGCTTTCGGGCGCTTCTTGGTGATCGATGCCGAGTATATCTGGAAGTACACGCACCGCGCTTACGACTTCAGCGTATTCGCCAACACGCCCATCACGTTTCCCATCGAGTGGGCCCGATCCAAAATCCCAGGGTTCGCCATCCGCGCTAGCGTGCCGAACTACCACGGCTTCTCCGCGTTCGTGGTGATGTCCAGCGTGGCAGCGCGCTTCTTCCAGCCGCAGGTGAGCGGAATCGGAACCACGCCGACCAGCGTGGGTGGAACCGGTGTATTTCGTATCGATCACGATGAGAGCTTCAATCAGACCACTCACTTGCAATATCAATTCCCGAAGCGGGGACCCTGGATCGGTTTCAATTGGCGCTATGACAGCGGTCTGGTCGCCGGTCCCTCACCTTGCGCGGGCGGCAATTGCAATAACGGGCCGAATGGGACTGACACGGTTGTGGATGTTTCCGGATTGACGCCGGATCAGCAGTTCCAGGCCGGTCTCTTTTGCGGGAGCACGTTTGCTACCCCTACCACTCCGATCAGCTCGACCGGCCTCTGCCCGGCATCGCAATATGGATCCAAGTTCTTGAAAATCCCGGCGCCCGGCACCGAGGACGACGACCATAACCCGCCGCGCATCGCGTCACGGAACCTGTTCGACCTGGCCGTAGGGCATGACAATCTATTTCACGGAGACCGGTACAAGTGGAGCGCCCGTATTTCGGTTGTTAACATCGGGAACAAAGAAGCGTTGTATAACTTCCTCTCAACCTTTAGCGGAACGCACTACGTTACGCCCAGGACAATAACTGCAACCATCGGTTTCCATTTTTGATGGCCGATGCAACACCGCTGGCTACTTAGCTATTGCCTTCGGCGTGAACCAAGGATATAAAAGCGGAAGAATGTAGAGCGTTAGCAGAGTGGAAGTGATCAGGCCGCCGATGACAACGGTTGCGAGAGGCCTCTGAATCTCCGCTCCGGTTTCGGTTGAGATCGCCATAGGAAGAAATCCGATGCTGGCCACCAGCGCGGTGATCAGGACCGGCCTTAAGCGGTCGGCGGCGCCTTCGCGGATCGCCGCTTGCATAACCAATCCGCGCCGCCTTAACGAGTTGATATAGCTCACCAGCACGATTCCGTTCAGCACGGCAACACCGAATAAAGCGATGAACCCCACCGAAGCGGACAGATTGAGGTTCAGTCCTCGGAGCCACAAAGCCCCGATGCCCCCCACCAATGCGAACGGGACGTTCAGAAGAATGAGGCTGGCTTGCTTTAGAGAATGAAATGTCGCGAACAGTAGCGCGAAGATGATGGC
>Ga0210406_10008474_pt1 | contig 10280 bp, 10 predicted proteins | sample IncBWC30MmetaG_FD_155454 | JGI IMG/M metagenome (GOLD analysis project Ga0210406, IMG submission 155454) | Forest soil microbial communities from Barre Woods Harvard Forest LTER site, Petersham, Massachusetts, United States - Inc-BW-C-30-M | ecosystem: Environmental > Terrestrial > Soil >... | reverse complement strand
CCTGTATCCACTCCGAGCAAAGCAAGTTTTCCATTAATAAAAGCGCGAACGATAAGGTGATTCTGCGGCGAAAGTTCGAGCGGAAGAGCTTCGAACTGCGGAGTGTTGCGTTGCCAGATTGTCCGGTCGGCAGCCGATCGACGTGAAGCGGACTGGCCTTGAGCCGGCGACGCCGCCGCCCAGCAGAACAGGGTTGCGAGGAAGAAGAGGAAAATCGACCTACGCAACCGAATCCAAAACGAAATCATCGCGGTCGAAGGATACCACGAGCGGTTTGAAAGCGAGAATCGATCTTTGCAAGATTGCGCGACGGCACGCGAGCAGCTACAAGATACACGCCTTTGATGGACAGCACCACAGCGACAACACCCGTAGCCACTGAGCAGAAGTTCGTTCGGGGATTGGGCTTGCTCGACTCGACCATGCTCGTCGCCGGGTCGATGATCGGCTCGGGAATTTTTATTGTCTCATCAATCATTGCGCGGCAGGTGGGCGCGCCCGGTTGGTTACTTGTGGTGTGGATTGTGACCGGTGTGCTGACGTTAATGGCCGCGCTTTCCTACGGCGAGCTCGCTGCGATGATGCCGAAAGCCGGCGGTCAATATGTTTACTTGCGAGAAGCGTTCTCGCCGCTCTGGGGTTTTCTCTACGGCTGGACGTTGTTCCTCGTGATTCAAACGGGAACGATCGCAGCGGTCGCAGTCGGATTTGCCCGTTACATGGGGGTGCTTGTGCCGTGGGTTTCGGAATCGAATTATTTCATTCAACCAATTCGTTTGGGGGGCTACGCGATCTCGCTCTCGACTGCGCAATTGGTCGGCCTGCTGCTTATTGCGCTGCTCACCTTCATGAACACGCTCGGGCTGAAGCTCGGAAAAATCGTGCAGAATATTTTCACGACAGCAAAGACAGGAGCGCTCATCGCGCTGATCCTGCTCGGCATCGTGGTCGGCCTCCGATCAGGGGCGGGCGCGGCGAATTTTTCCGATTTCTGGAGTTTGCGTGGGGGATTGCAAGAAGTTGGAAAGGGCCTCACCGCGGCAACTGGGTTCGGCCTGTTTGTCGGCATCTGCGTCGCGCAAACGAACTCGCTCTTTTCTGCTGATGCGTGGAACAATATCACCTTTACCGCCGGCGAAGTGGTCAACCCACGGCGTAATGTTCCGCTCTCATTGGCGTTCGGAACGATCCTAGTGATCAGCTTGTACTTGCTGGCAAATGTAGCCTACCTGGCCGCCCTGCCGTTCTCCGCAATTCAAAATGCGCCGAGTGATCGCGTCGCCTCAGAAACAGCCAACGTTATCTTCCCAGGCCTCGGTGCCACCATCATGGCGGTCGCGATCATGGTCTCAACGTTTGGTTGTAACAACGGACTGATTCTGGCCGGCGCACGCGCCTATTACGCAATGGCACGCGACGGACTCTTCTTTCGCTCGGTTAGTCGGCTGAACCGGAATCATGTGCCAGGCTGGGGTCTGGTTGTGCAGGGAATCTGGGCCGGCCTGCTTGTTTTGCCGCGGACGGTAAAGAGGGACGCCACCGGCGCAGTTGCCGGGTACGGAAATCTATATGGCAATCTGCTCGACTATGTGATCTCCGCCGCGCTTATCTTCTACATTCTTACGATTCTCGGGATCTTCATGCTTCGACGAAAACGGCCCGATGCCGAACGCCCCTACAAAGCTTTCGGTTACCCCGTAGTGCCCCTGCTCTATATCGTTGGCGCGAGCGTCATTCTCGCTGTGCTCTTCATCTATCAAACTGCAACCACTTGGCCGGGCCTTATCATCGTGCTGAGCGGGGTGCCGATTTATTTCCTGTGGCGGAGATCAGCCGACGCAGCCGCCCAATCCGCTGAAACCGAATCAAACTAACGACTCATGGCAAATCTATTCGCGAGAAAACCTCTCGCCAAGTTGATGGCCGAAGCACAGGAGGTCGGCGAGCACAGCCTGAAACGCTCCCTCGGGCCGGTGAACCTGGTCGCGCTCGGCATCGGCGCGATCATTGGTGCGGGTTTGTTCGTCCGCACCGCGGCCGCGATTGCTGATCGCGCGGGTCCTTCGGTCGTGCTCGCCTTCATTGTCGCTGGCATCGGCTGTGCCTTTGCCGGTCTTTGTTACGCCGAGTTCGCCTCGATGATCCCCGTCGCAGGGAGCGCCTACACCTATTCCTACGCCACCATGGGCGAGCTCGTTGCCTGGATCATCGGTTGGGATTTGATTCTGGAATATGCCGTGGGCGCGGCGACGGTCGCCATCGCCTGGAGCGAATACTTCAATCGCGTGCTCGACTGGTTCGGCTTGCGCATTCCATATCAGTGGTCGCATTCGCCATTCGAAGTGGCCCACGACACCGGTGTGCACGGGATGGCGAACATCCCGGCGGTGTTCATCTTGCTGCTCCTCACGGGTCTGCTTATTCGCGGGACCAAGGAGTCGGCCTTCGTCAATGGCATCATCGTCGTCATCAAGGTTAGCATTGTCCTTCTCGTCATCGGGATCGGATGGGGATTCATGAATCCGGCTAATCACACTCCGTTGATTCCAGCGCCGACGACCTATGTCACGCCGCAAGGCATTCACCACGCCTATGGCGGAATCCTTGGTATCCTCGGCGCGGCCGGCGTCGTCTTCTTCGCCTACATCGGTTTCGATGCGGTCTCGACCGCCGCCCAGGAAGCACGAAATCCCAAGCGCGACATGCCCATCGGCATTCTCGGATCGCTCGTCGTCTGCACCATCCTCTACGTCCTGTTCTCTTACGTGCTCAGCGGCGTCGCCACCGTCCAGGATTTTCGCACGCACGGCCGCGAAGCGTCGGTCGCTTTCGCCATCACCACGTACATGCCCGGCTACGAGTGGCTCTCGAAGTCGGTCACGGTTGCGATTCTAGCCGGCTTTTCCTCAGTCATTCTCGTCATGCTACTCGGGCAATCACGCGTCTTCTTTTCCATGAGCCGCGACGGCCTTGTTCCGCAGACTTTTTCCGACGTCCATCCGCGCTTCCGGACGCCTTATAAATCGAACCTGCTCTTCTTTATTTTCACTGGAATTTTTGCCGCATTCGTTCCGGAAGATATTGTTGGTGAAATGACCAGCATCGGCACGCTCTTCGCTTTCATGCTGGTCTGTGCTGGTGTCTGGATCATACGGGTTCGCAGTCCTGAATTGGAACGAGGATTTCGTGTCCCAGCGGTACCGGTGGTGTCAGCGCTTGGCATCATCGTCTGCGGCGCCATGATCTACGGCCTGGGCTGGACCAACTGGATGCGGCTCCTCGTCTGGCTCGCAATCGGACTGGTGTTTTACTTCAGCTACGGCAAGAGCCACAGCCGCATCAATGCGCCACCGCCCGAGATGCCAGAGGGGATAAAGCTGACCCGGTAACGCAGATTCTGAACAGGAGATAACAAAGAAACAAAAAGCGTTTCGACGAACGATCTGATTGAAGGTTTTGTTACCTTCGTTCCTTCTGTTGCGTTATCCCGCTGTCACCAGCTACTGCCACCGAAACCTTCGCTGGGACTTGCGCCGCCGAAAAGTCTTTCGCCACGCTCGCGGAGCCTTTCTGATTTCGCTAACGATTCGCGGGCAGCTGCGGTTTTCTGCAAATCTTCAGGCGAGAGATCGAGAGCGCGCAATACTTCGGCTTCGTCGCGGGAAAGTTCTGACCGGTTTGCTCGTTCCTGGAATTGCGCAAGCGTTTGCGCAAGGTCGTCGCCATTCTTCCCGCGAAAAAAACTCAGCATCCGTTGAAAAGTGAGATGAAACGGCACGGTTGCGACATCGACCGTCTCGTCCGACTGCGAAGCGAACGGCATCATCACTTCGTTGCCCCTGACCACACTGTTCCAAGTCTCCCGCGGCGCGTAATAGCCAAGCTCGACTGCATAGGTCTCGCCCGGCTCGAGCTCCTCGATGGCGCAGCTCCCGCTCATCGGTTCGACTGCGACGGTTCTCTCATTTCCGTTTTGCCAAATCCGCACGTGGGCACAGCGATCGGCTGGTAAACCTTTGGCGAAGGCCGCCGGCCAATCCACACTCCAGCACACAAAAAGCGTCCGCGGATCGCGCGCGATCGCGACCAGCAGCGGCTTGCCATAGTGCGCTGGCAACCCCGTCAATTCGTCGACGTCTGGCCGACGCAACGATGATGAAGTCACCGGGTCTTCCGAGATTTTGTAGCCGCTCGACGAATCGGACGGATTTTTTGCCATACCGGCCGCTTATCAATCATTGATCCGCGCGCGAGGCAAGCCAAAAGGGCGCGTTGCTTCATTCGCCCAGACATCGCAATGTCGCGATGCAATGCGAACCTGCATCATTCTCAATCCAATCGCCGGCGGGGTGAAAAACATTGACGCTATTCAGGATCGTTTGCGCGGATTGAAGGCCGAGCGCTTTTGCATCAGCCAACAGGCGGGTGACGCGGAGAAATTCGCCGGTGAATCTTCGGACTTCGATCTGATCGTGTCGGCGGGCGGCGATGGGACCTTGAACGAAGTGGTGAATGGGATCGCTCAGGGAGGTTGCAAGGCCGCTCTTGGCGTCTTGCCGCTCGGGACCGGCAACGATTTTGCGCGCACACTCGGAGTTCCAACTGATCTGGAGACCGCGATCGAACAGATCATGGCCGGCAAAACCCGCGCCGTTGATCTGGTTCGCGTGACCAGCGATCGCATCCGCTATTTCGTGAACGTTTCCTCAGGCGGATTCAGCGGCGTGGTAGACGAAAAACTTACGCCGGAAATGAAGCGGGCGTGGGGGCCACTGGCCTATTTGCGCAGCGCCGCAGCCGCGTTTTCCGAGCTACGTGGTTACACCGCGAAGGTGGCGCTTGATGACGCGCAGGCTTTCGAGCTTGATCTCTATAATGTGATCGTGGCCAACGGGCGTTACGTTGCTGGTGGGATCCCGGTCGCACCGGAAGCCGACGTCGCGGATGGGTTGCTCGATATCGTCCTCATTGCAGAGCGGGGGCCGGGCGAGCTCGCAATTTTGGCGGCCCAGATCCTCCTCGGTAAACACTTGTCCTCGGACGGGATTATCTTTCGGCGGGCCAAAAAGATTGCGATTAGTTCAAGACCCGGAATGTGGTTTAACGTCGATGGTGAATTGATCGGGAATGAACCGGCAATTTTCGAGTTGCTGCCGCAGGCACTGCGATGCGTAGTCGGAGCAGCGTGAACAAGAAAATTATTACCTTGGATGAATTGAGAGAAAAATCGGAACGGTTGCGATCTGCGGGCAAACGAGTGATCGCGACGAATGGTTGCTTCGATATTTTGCACGTCGGCCATGTGCGTTACCTGGCGGCGGCGCGAAAACTCGGCGATGTGCTGGTGGTGGGAGTGAATGGTGACAATTCGGTCTGTCAGCTCAAAGGCGAAGGCAGGCCCGTCAATCGCGAACAGGATCGGGCGGAGGTGTTGGCCGCGCTCGAGTCGCTCGATTACGTGACGATTTTTCCCGAATTGCGGGCCACGAATTTCCTGCGGGCGGCCCAGCCGGCGATCTATGCCAAGGGCGGCGATTATACGCCCGATACGCTGGACCCCGAAGAACGCGCAGTTTTGGAAAAATTCGGAACCAAGATTGAGATCATTCCGTTCGAGGAAGGTTACTCAACCTCGCAGTTGCTAACGAGAATTGGGGAAGGGTGATGATTAAGATCGGTATTCTCGGCTCAGGCAAGGGGTCGAACTGTCGCGCCATCCTCCAGAGCATTCGCGATGGTAGGTTAAGAGCAAGGGCCACCGTCGTAATTTCCGATGTGCTGGATGCGCCGATTCTGGGGATCGCGCGTGAATTCGGCGTGCCGAACGCCTACCTGCCGCCGGGGCATTTTCGGACCAGGCTTGAGCCAAAGGTGGAAGCGCAACTGGTCGAGATGTTGCAGAATGCGGAAGTGCAAATTGTCGTTCTGGCTGGTTTCATGCGCGTCTTGAAGGAACAAATGCTGGCCGCTTTCCCGCGCCGAATCGTGAACATTCATCCCTCGCTCCTGCCGAAATTCCCGGGCCTGGAAGCATGGAAACAGGCACTTGCAGCTAACGAGAAGTGGACAGGCGTAACCGTTCATTACGTGGATGAGCAGATCGATCACGGCGACGTCATTGCGCAACGCAAAGTTTCCGTGATGAGCGACGATACGGCCGAGTCATTGCACGCGCGCATTCAGGAAGTAGAACACGTTCTTTACCCCGAAGCTCTCGAGCAGGTATTTGCGCAACTGCGCGCTGCTTAAAGCCGTTCGGCCTTGGGATCGCGTCCGAGCAATTCCTGCATCGCAAAGAGGAGTGGCTTGTCCTGATAAAGAACGGCGTAGACTTGATCGATGATCGGTGTTTCCACGCCGATCCGGCGCGCACACTCGAATGCGCTCTTTGCTGTAGGTATCCCTTCTGCCACCATTCTCATGTCGGCCTGGATCTGAGCCAGGGTCTCGGCCTGGCCCAGCCGTTCTCCTACCCTCCGATTGCGACTGTGCTTACTGAAGCAGGTCGCGATCAGATCTCCCACGCCGCTTAGTCCGTAGAAAGTGCGCGCGTTTCCACCCATCCCGGTTCCGAGACGCAACAATTCGGCCATCGCCCGGGTAAGGAGCGCAGCTTTTGAATTGTCGCCCAGGCCAAGGCCGTCACTCACGCCGGCCGCAATCGCGAAAACATTCTTGAGCGCGCCCCCCAGCTCAATGCTGACAACATCATCACTCGTATAAATCCGGAAATGTTCGCTCCCAAGAAAACGTTGCAGTTCAATTGCATATTTCTCGTTAGCACAACCAATCACAGTCGCAGTCGGCAAGCTGCGAACAACTTCGGCTGCCAGATTTGGTCCGGACAAAACCGCTACTGGATTTGAAGAGAAAAGGTCTGATAGAATTTCGCTCATTCGCATTCCGCTGCCGTGCTCGATTCCTTTGGTGCAACTCAGCAGCACCGCATTTTCTTTGACCCCGGCATGACGGACACGAGTGGCGATTTCGCGCAGGGCAATGGATGGGGTGACGAATACAATTAGATCGGCTTCACTACAGTCACTGAGCTCGTGCGTGGCGCTAATGTTGTCCGGCAATCGGATCCCCGGCAGATACTCGGTGTTCTCTCGCGAACTTTGCACCCGGCTAATGCGTGCGGCATTGTTGCCCCACAGAGAAATGGGCCGCCCGTCCGTCCCCCACAGTGCCGCCAGCGCCGTGCCCCAACTTCCTGCACCTATGATGACGCTTTCTTTCATTTTCGATCGAAGCGCGGCTCGCGCCCCTGGAGCAGGCGCACGATGTTGCTGCGGTGCCTGAAAATTATCAGAGTCGCGATCAAAAAGCTAAATCCTAAGACGATCGGATCTCTCGCATTCCCCAAAAGCCAGGCGCTTAGGGGCAATGCAACCGCCGCAACGATGGAAGCTAACGAGACGAAGCGGAAAAGGAAGAAGATCGCGATCCATATAATAACAGCGATGAATGTTGCTACCGGCAATAGACCAAGGCAGGCGCCGGCGGCCGCGGCGACACCTTTTCCACCGCGAAATCCAAGCCAGATAGGAAACGAATGGCCGACCACGACAAACAAAGCAGCAAGGATCCCGATGAGATAGCTGGTGGACGGGTCGAATTGGGCGAGCCGGAGCGCAATTCTAACAGCAAGGAAGCCCTTTAGAACATCGGCGACAAAAACAGCGTAACCATATTTTTTCCCTAAAACACGCAACGTGTTTGTTGCACCGATGTTACCGCTGCCGTGCTGCCGGACATCCGTGCCGGCGATCCGTCCAGCTATGAAACCGAAGGGGATGGATCCAAGAAGATAAGCAATCAGAGCGGCGGCGAAATAGATCACTCAGCACGATTTACCATTTAGCCAAATATCCAGGATAGATAAATCGGCAGCGGTTATTCCCGGAATGCGTCGTGCGGCTCCGATGGAAGTCGGGCGAAACTTTCCCAGTTTTTGCCGACTTTCGCTGCGAAGACCGGGAACAACATTAAAGTCGAACCCACTGGGAATCGTGCGATCGGCACGCACCTGCTCATGGCTGCGGCGTTTTGTTTGTTGCGCGAGATAGCCAGCGTATTTCATTTCAATTAGCAGGTGACGCCAAATTGAGTGCGGAGCCATGGCAATTACTTCAGGCGGAATCGCGCTCAGGGTAAAGCGCGGGTCCTTCAACGCCTTACGCAGAGAGCGGCCATCAACCTGAAGAGCGTCAATCGCATTGTAAAGCGAGGCGATGGCCTCTTGTTTTCGACGAAGGCTTTTTATTCTCTCCTCACCAACCAATCCGAACTCGGCGCCTAACTTGGTCAAACGCAAATCGGCATTATCTTCGCGAAGGGCGAGCCGATTTTGCGCCCGACTGGTAAACATTCGATACGGCTCATCGGTTCCTCGTGTTGTCAAATCGTCGATCAGAACGCCGATGTAACTAATTTCTTTCGAAAGCGTAAATGGATTGCGATCCTGTGCCTTTAATCCGGCGTTGATTCCCGCAATTAAGCCTTGGCCGGCGGCTTCTTCGTAACCGGAGGTGCCGTTTATCTGTCCAGCAAAATACAAGTTTTCTACCAGCTTGGTCTCGAGCGTCGGGTGGAGCTGAGTAGGCGGGAAATAATCGTACTCGACCGCGTAGCCGGGCCGAATGATCTCGGCCCGCTCCAGTCCGGGAATGGATCGCACTAACGACAATTGGACATCGAATGGCAGACTGGTAGAAATGCCGTTGACATAAAACTCGCTGGAATGCCGTCCTTCCGGCTCAAGAAAAATGGGATGCGACGACTTATGTGAAAACCGGACGATTTTGTCCTCAATTGAGGGGCAATAGCGCGGCCCCGTGCCCTTAATTCTATTTTGATACAATGGTGATCTGTGGAGATTTGCGCTAATTATATCGTGGGTCTTCTGAGTAGTCTGTGTCAGCCAACAAGGAAGCTGTTCCACGTGGAACATCCCTGTGTCGTCAAAATTTAACGTGAACGATTCGTGTTTTCCGCGGTGCACCGTTTCCACGAACGAAAGACGTGGCGGCGGCTCATCGCCCCATTGCACCTCGAGCGACCCTAAGTCGATCGAATTGCCGTTGAGGCGGCAGGGCGTTCCCGTTTTGAAACGGCCTGCTTCGAATCCTAAGGCGCGAATGCTGTCGCTCAGACTCGACGCTGCGTCCGCCATTCGGCCTCCCGCTTTGGATTGTTCGCCCACATGCAGGAGCCCGCGCAGAAAGGTCCCAGCTGTAATCACCACCGATTTTGCTAGAATTTCGACGCCTAAATCCGTTGTCACGCCAACGGCTCTTCTATTACCGATCAGAAGCGTGGCCGCTGTTCCCTGTAACAGCCGAAGATTCCGCGTCTTCTCGAGGATCGCCTTTAGCCGAAATTGGTAGGCTTTCTTGTCGCATTGGACCCGCGTTGCCCACACCGCTTCTCCCTTACTCCGATTGAGTATTCGGAATTGGATTCCCGTGGCATCGGCATTAATTGCCATCGTGCCTCCTAACGCATCAATTTCTTTCACAATATGGCTCTTAGCCGAGCCACCGATCGCCGGATTACATGACATCTGGCCGATTGTATCCAGATTTTGAGTCAACATCAGAGTGCGACAGCCCAGGCGCGCCGCAGCCAGAGCGGCCTCGATCCCCGCGTGGCCACTGCCAACAACCAGGACGTCGATCGGGTCAGTGAGTGTGAACATTTTCTAAAATCCCGCGCTTCGGGTCCGGAAGAAGATGGGAAAGATTCTCGATCTTCTGGCCTCCCCGTACCGTCGCGCTAACGATAATCAGCTCCGGAGCAAATTCAGCCAGGAATTGCCGGCAGGCACCGCAAGGCACGATCGGTTCACTCGTATCGGCAACCACAGCGATCGCGACGAATTCCCGCTCCCCTGTCGCGACTGCACTTGCGATCGCAATTCGCTCGGCACAAATCGCCAGACCGTACGAGATATTTTCGATATTACTGCCGACAAAAACAGCGCCCGATTTGCATTGAATAGCCGCTCCGACAGCAAATTCAGAATATGGCGCATAGGCGTGGTTACGCGCTGCGGAGGCGGATCGAATTAAATCAGTAAATTGTATATCCATCTGTCAACAAAGATATTATGCCATAGAAACGCCCCGCAGAACGCGCAATGCAATGCGACCCATCAGCACGAGGATCGCCAAGGAAAAAAGTAGTCCGCCACCCCAGACCCAATATTCGTACATCCGCGGATGGGTCTGTCCGCGGGCGAGCCTCAGCCCCAATTGTCCAAGCGTTCCAAGATACGC